>Ga0105239_10004595_pt1 | contig 16444 bp, 21 predicted proteins | sample KBSC44metaG_FD_92761 | JGI IMG/M metagenome (GOLD analysis project Ga0105239, IMG submission 92761) | Corn rhizosphere microbial communities from Kellogg Biological Station, Michigan, USA - KBS C4-4 metaG | ecosystem: Host-associated > Plants > Roots > Rhizosphere > Soil | place: Michigan, USA...
GATTCTGCTGCGGACTCCTTACTGCGTGAACCTACGCCCCAGTATTTATCAGGAAAATAACTGTAAGAGAAGCGGTGGTTTAAAATATAGTTTTCATGCGGAAAATAAATAGTTCCATTAATGGCGGCGACAAATTGTTTTTTCATTGAATAAAGTACCAGTGCCTGTATGTTAGAAGTACGTGACAAGCTATCACGATGGTTTATTCTAAATGTGCCACAGGCAATTCCACCAAATATCCAGTTGGTTTCTACAGAACGTGCAATAACAGGAAACATAAGCAACCGGTTAACAGAGGCGGGTTTAAGGCTATCTGTTTGGGCTGCAGACGGAATTACAGACAATAGGGTAACTATTGTTATGGCAAACAAAAAGAATAATTTCAATTACAGTTGGTTTATGATAACAATATAAGCAATCTCTGTCTATGTACCGCATCTAACCAGGGAAATCGGAAAAGATTTTTTAAAAATAATATTGAATGATTACAAATTATTGGATATACTGATTATTTCGTCAATGGTTTTGTGTTTGTGCTTAATGAGCAAATTGCTGTGTTTGTGTTCAAGCTTTCCAAGAATATTAATAAGCGATTGCTGTTCTGTAATGTCGATAGAATCAAAAATGTGGGCCATTGTTTTTTGAATAAGCCTGTCTGCTTTATGAAGCAGCTTTTTCCCTTCATTCGTAATGCTGATTAATCTTGCACGTTTGTCTTGAGTATCTACTTTTTCACGAAGAAGCCCAGCCTTGATCATCCTGTTAATAATATCAATACCTGTAGAAGGTTCCAGCAGGTAATTAAAACCAAGAACATCTGTTTTGCGAATTGATGTATGCCTGTTGATAGTGTATAAAAGATAATACCATTCAATCTCCATATCGGGCATGTTTTTTAATGAAATTTTTTGATAGGCACGCTGAATGCTGGCCATTCTCCCTGTTAACCGGGCAAGTTCAAACGCCTGGGATGGACCGGATGTCTTTACTGTTTTTTTCTTTTTTTTATCAATGTAATGATGGCAAAAAGCTTCAAGTGTAGCATTCTTTTGCACAGATGAGAAAGCTTCCCATTCGGTAACCATTTCAATTAGTGGGCTCATAGTAGCGTAAAAATAATTGAAATATCATTACAACGAATTTGATATTTATTATATCGAAACCGTTTTATATTTGAAATAAATTATTAAGGATGAAAAGTTTTATTGTTTTATTCAGAGAGCCGGATGGCCGCACAGATAAACATTCGGATGAGGATATCGCAAGACATCAAAGCAACTGGAAGGCCTGGTTTGGTAAGTGGAGTGCAGCAGGAAATATCGCAGGTGGCAGTGGCTTAACAATGAATGGTAAAATGATAAGGGGAGAAACGCGGCAAATAATAGATTACATTCATTACAATGGAACGGAGATAGTGGGAGGTTTCCTGTTATTAAAAGCAGAAAATCTTGATGAAGCAGTAAATATAGCGGCAACATGTCCTGTCTATGAATTTGATGGTTATGCAGAGGTAAGGGAAATGCAATCTGCTACCTGAAAATAATTTCACCTGCGATATTCTCACTATCTTTTCGCTTCTGTCTTCTTCCCTTCTATACATGCAATGAAATTAATCTTAACCCTTACATTTGCAGCCTATGACACAGGAACAAATTAAAGTTTTACGGGACCGCGTTAGTGTTCTAAGGAGGTTTCTTTGACTACGATAACCGCACACAAAAAGTAGATAACGATCGCCAGCTTTCTTTATCGCCGGGTTTTTGGGATGATAATGCACGTGCCACCGGTATTATGAAAGAAATCAAAACCAATGAGTATTGGCTTAAAATGTACAAGCAGGTAGAAACTTCTGTGGAAGACTTTGCTGTGCTCTTTGATTTCTGGAAAAGCGGTGATGCAACTGAAGAGGAAACGAAACTGGCCTATGACAATGCCATCACTGCAATTGAAGATGCTGAGTTTAAAAGTACACTTAACCAGCCTGAAGATGAATTACCGGCTGTACTGCAGATTAACCCCGGCGCAGGCGGTACAGAAAGCCAGGATTGGGCAGAAATGCTTTTCAGGATGTACATGATGTACGGCCAAAAGCAAGGCTGGAAAGTTTCTGAACTGGATTACCAGGAAGGTGATGGCGCTGGTATTAAAACCGCTACACTTCAATTTGACGGGCCTTTTGCTTATGGGTTCTTAAAGGCGGAAAGCGGCGTGCACCGGTTGGTGCGCATTTCGCCATTTGACAGCAATGCAAGAAGGCATACCTCTTTCGCAAGTGTGTTTGTTTATCCTTTGATTGATGACAGCATTGAGATTGAAGTTAATCCTGCAGATCTTGAATGGGAGTTTTACCGTAGCGGAGGCAAGGGCGGCCAGAACGTAAACAAGGTAGAAACGGCGGTGCGCCTAAAGCACATTTCATCAGGTATTATTGTGGAGTGCCAGCAGGCTCGTACGCAGGGAGAAAATCGCGAGATGGCATTAAAAATGCTTAAGAGCAAGTTGTATGAAGAAGAACTTAAGAGGAGAGAGGAAGCAAAAAATGCAACCAACGCCAATAAGAAAAAAATTGAATGGGGAAGCCAGATTAGAAGTTATGTTTTTCATCCCTACAAAATGATTAAAGATCACCGGACAGATTACGAAGTAGGTAACGTACAGCCTGTGATGGATGGTGAGTTGGATGGTTTTATTAAAGCTTACCTGATGCAGGCAAAAGAAGAAGAGGCTTAACAGTCTTTAAAAAGTCAATTACTGAATAAAGTTTTAGAAGCTGTCTCAAAAGCAAATTTTGAGACAGCTTTTTAATTTATAACAAGGCGGGTAATACATTCATAAAAAACAAAGAAAAATTTGCGTAGTTAAATAGCTACATATAAATTTGTAGTCAAATAGCTACGCAATGAATTTAAGACGAGACGTTTTTCAAGCCATAGCCGATCCAACAAGAAGAGCTATTCTTCTGTTGGTTGCTTCACAATCTTTGACTGCCGGAGCCATAGCTTCAAACTTTGATACAGCAAGACCCACCGTTTCAAAACATCTGCAAATCCTCACCGAGTGTGAATTACTTAGCCAGGAACAGAACGGCAGGGAAATTTATTATCACATCAATGCAAAAAAAATGAAAGACATAGCAGACTTCATTGAACCATTCCGCAAAATGTGGGATAACAGATTTAATAAATTGGAATCCATTATGAAAAAATACAAATCAAAAAAGTAAAGTACCATGGAAAGAAAAACAAAAATCAATGCCGAAGATGGCAAGCAGGAATTGGTAATAACAAGAGAATTTGATTTACCGCTGGAGCTGCTTTTTAAGGCCTATGAAGATCCTGAAATTATTGAACAATGGATGGGAACAAAGGTGCTGAAACTTGAAAGTAAAAAGCATGGCAGTTACCGGTTTGAAACATCCGATGCTAAAGGAAATGTTGCCTTCCGTGCCAACGGTGCGATTCATGAGTTTATTCCGAACAAAAAAATTACACGCACATTTGAAATGGAGGGTACACCATTTGGTGTTCAGCTTGAGGTATATGAATTTGAGCAACTCACTGACGACACAAGTAAACTCAACATGCATGTAATTTACGAGTCCGTTGCGCAAAGAGACCAGGTATTGAAGCTGCCTTTTGCACAAGGCATAAACATGGCACATAATAGAATAGAGGACATTGTAAGCAAATTAAAATAACATACTATGTCAAAGAGAAATAAAATTATCTATTGGATTGCTACTATCTGGCTTGCTTTGGGAATGCTGTCAACAGGGGCCGTACAGTTGTTTAAAGCGAAAGAAGGGCAGGGAGGTACAGAAATGATTGCGCACCTTGGTTATCCTGTTTATCTGCTGACATTACTTGGCATATGGAAAATACTGGGAGTTGCAGCAATACTTATTCCGAAAAATCCTTTGGTAAAGGAATGGGCTTACGCGGGCTTTTTCTTTGTTATGTCCGGAGCTATATTTTCACATATAGCTTCAGGTGATACTATGATAGAAATATTTCCTTCGTTGTTGTTGCTGGCACTGACTGTTATATCATGGTTTTTCAGACCTGTGGATAGAAAACTCATTTCAGTTAATTTTAGTAAATGAAATATGCAGGAATTATAGCATTGTTATCCTAATGACGTGCTTAACGTTTGCTAATTATCAAACAAAAAAATGATAAGCCAATGAATACAATGAATCCTAAGGTTGATTTCTTTTTTGATAAAGACGATAAGTGGCAGAAAGAATTTGAGAACCTGAGAACGATAATTCTTGACTGCGGGCTTACTGAGGAATTGAAGTGGGGGCAGCCATGTTATACATTTCAAGGAAGCAATATCGTATTGATACATGGCTTTAAAGAATATTGTGCGTTGCTGTTTTTCAAAGGGGCCCTGCTAAATGATGCTAACGGCATTCTTATTCAACAAACGGAGAATGTACAGGCGGCGCGACAGATTCGGTTTACCAGCGTTAAGCAGGTAGTGGAAATGGCGCCGGTTCTGAAAACATATATTTATGAAGCCATTGAAGTGGATAAAGCTGGTTTGAATGTAAAGTATAAAAAGACAGAGGACTTTAAAATACCTGAAGAATTTCAAAAGAAATTAAATAAAATGCCAGCCTTGAAAACCGCTTTCGATGCATTAACGCCGGGACGGCAAAGAGCTTACATTTTTTATTTTTCTCAGGCCAAACAATCCAAAACCCGTGAGTCGAGGGTGGAGAAATACCTGCAGCAGATTCTTGATGGAAAGGGATTAGATGATTAATGTAAACTCAAAAGGAAAGTTCAGCATTCAAGAAAAAGAAACTTCATTATTAACGATAACACTAAATTCCGTTAAGCCAAATGAATAACAATAAAAAGAAATTGTCGCCCGAACAACAGGAAGAATTACTCCATATATTGAAAACCCGTTTTGAGAAAAACATGAACCGCCATAAAGGTCTTGAATGGACTAAAGTACAAGCAAGGCTGGAAGCCAATCCAGGTAAACTGTGGTCTCTTGATGAAATGGAGAAGACCGGAGGTGAGCCGGATGTTGTTGGTCATGATAAGAAAACAGGCGAATACATATTTTATGATTGTTCTGTGGAAAGCCCTAAGGGTCGCAGAAGTCTTTGCTACGATCATAAAGCGCTGGAGTCAAGGAAAGAAAACAAACCAGCAGATAGTGCTCTTAGTATGGCTGCTGCCATGGGCATTGAACTTCTTACAGAAGAACAATACCGTGAGTTACAGCAACTGGGAGAATTCGATACCAAAACATCCAGTTGGGTTGTTACGCCTGTTGAAATTAGAAAGCATAGAGGCGCCATCTTTTGTGATCGCCGCTATAATCATGTCTTTGTATATCACAACGGAGCGGAATCTTATTACGCCGCCAGGGGATTTCGTGGAGCACTGAGGGCTTAATTACTTGATATAATTCTATTAAAGAATCCTTTTCCTGCAGAAAGATTGCTCTTTTAAAATTGTTTTATCTTAATAACGTAATATGTATTAGCATCTACTTGAGAAACGATCTTACTAATATTAAGCATAATGAAACACATATCCCTTGTTCTACTGGTAATTGGTGTTGTTGTGACGGGGATTTTTCTTCCTTACGTCCCAGGAGATTATGACTATTTTGCTGTGGGGTTATCGAATATATTTCAATTTGCAGCTTTTGCTTCATTACTTCTTGTTTTTGTTGGACTGTTCTGGCTGATAAAGGACTTCATCAAAAACAAAAGAAATAACGTGCCTTCAATACATGCTGTCTATTTCAGAAGAATTACTTTGACTATAGTTGTGATTATTATTTTAGCAGCCGCACTCGGTGCATTTGTTACCCATAACAGGTTTTCAGCAATTATCATTTTGATTTCAGGAATATATGTTTTTACAAAAATCCGCAAGAAACTATATCTGCAAAATGCAACCAATCCTGGCGTTATTCCTTATTATTTTTTCATCATTCCATTGGCTGTATTTGCAATTCGTATGACTTATTTAGAAAAGGCGAAAAACTATACAACTAACTTCGTGATAAAACAAAGTGAACAACTAATACAGGATATTGAAGCATATAAGAAAACAAATGGTTATTACCCTGTTTCTTTGCAATCAACAATAGAAGATTATAAGCCTTCTGTTTCAGGCATCGATCGGTTTCATTATGAGCCCAATGGAAATGCTTATAACATCTATTTTGAACAGGTATCTGACATAATAGGCACCCAGGAAATAGTTATGTATAACAAGTTAGATGAGCACGAAATGACAGTTCACAACCAGGATCTGCTAAGGATAGTACCTGGAAACATTTTTCGTGGTTATCATAAGGTTGCTGAACTATCCAATCCTCATTGGAAAGTATTTTACTTTGACTGAACATAGTATCAGGCGAACAAAAGAACTTCTTATAAACTAAACGGAATAATTGCTGCCAATCATCTTTTCTTTCGTAAATTCATTTCAATACATAACTTTAGAGAGGCGATAGCTTGTGCTAACTGAAGTTGAATAACCCCGTTACTTTAATTACTGCTTTTACATGGATACCTTGCGATTGCAGGGCATGAAAAAGTAATCAGCAGCAAATCTTTAATCCGCATCAATTCCGAAGTAACAGCCTGTCCAGGTAGTGTTGCAATTCGGGCCTCAACAAGAAACATTAAGCAATTTTAATAAGGTGTAACGCATAGCTGTATCCATCCATGGCAAGACCTGTTTATTGGTTGCAATAATCAATGCAACTGAAATATTCCTTTTGTCAGTCTAAATTTTAAACCAAAAAAAACGAAAATGGAAAAAGTAACCCAGGAAGTTTACAGCCAGATAAACAACGACGTTTATAAAACGCAGGGCGATATCTGGTGGAAACAGGATTCTGTTTTGCACCTTTTAAAAACTTCAGTTAATCCATGGAGGGTAAACTATGCGGTAAAGGTTTTAAAGAAACTGAATATTGACCCTAAAGGAAAAACCGCACTTGAGGTGGGCAGCGGTGGCGGAATACTTACGGAAGAAATATGCAAAATGGGATTCGTTACTACCGGTATTGACCCCGCAGAGGAATCTATTTACACGGCAAGCAATCATGCAAAAGCCGAAGGGCTGTCTATTACGTATGAAAAAGGTACGGGCGAACAGTTACCATATCCTGACCAATCTTTCGACTGTGTATTTTGCTGCGATGTACTGGAGCACGTTCGCGATTTGCCGAAAGTGATTGCTGAAATTTCGCGTGTGCTCAAACCTGGTGGGGTTTTCATTTACGACACGCTTAACCGAACCTTTGTAAGTAAACTGGTTGCAATAAAAATATGGCAGGAGTGGAAGCGGTGGGCATTCATGCCGCGCAATCTGCATGTGTGGAAAATGTTTATCAAGCCTGATGAAATCAAAGAACTTTTATCCAGGAGTGGATTTTCATGGCAGGAGCATATCGGTTCTCAACCAAATGTTTCAATCCCGAAAATGTTGAGCTATCTAAGAAAACGAACAAAAGGAGAGTGGACGTTTGTTGAACTTGGAAAAAACTTTTGGCTGGTAGAAAGCAAAGACATGAACATACTTTATGGCGGGTATGCAATAAAGAAATAATTACCAGCTCTTTTTGATCTATTTATTGGAGGAATGTATTTGATAAATATAAATTTATATGACGCATGAAATCTTAATCAAAAAATCATGATAAGACCCAACGAACTAAAACTTGATTTGCCAAAGGAAGTTGGCGATGGTGCTATGTCTACAACCATTAAAGTGTGGGAAGTGCTTTGGGCAAGTTATACGGGAAATTTGGATGAGTTAACAGGGCTGGTAAATGAATGTCCCGGGCTGAGTTATGCCCAGTATAATTATGCACCTCCCATACACTTTGCAGTTCGTGAGGGACATATAGAATTGGTGAGATTTCTTTTGGCTAATGGGGCACATGATCCTTCTTATTTATTTTATCCCTTCCAGGAAAGTTTGCAGGTAGTTGCTAATGACCGAGGTTATTATGAAATAGAAAATTTATTAAATGAGTATGCGGCCGATCCATCGAAACATAAATTTAAGGGAGACAATGGTAGAATTTTTTATAACCGGAGTGCTGCAGAAGAAGAGTTTGAAAAAGTTGTCGGGAAGAATGATCTGGCCAGGACAGAAGAAATATTGAATGAGCATCCAGAATTTGTTTTAGATGAAACATACTTCTGGAGTGAAGGCATCCTGCTTTTTGCGGCTAAACAAAATAGCAGGCCAATGATTGATCTTTTAATGAGTTTTGGAGCAAAAGTTCCATCACTGTTGAAGTGGACACAGTTTTACTATTTTGAAAGGATGGATGGGGCCACTTATATGATGGAAAAAGGAATGAGTCCAAATACGATGAGCTGGCAACATGTTACAATTTTACATGACATGGCTCAAAAAGGTTTCATCGATAAAGCCGAACTGCTAATAAAGTACGGGGCGGACTTAAACCCGGTTGATGAAGCATATCAATCAACGCCATTAGGCCTGGCTTCAAGGTGGGGACAAACAGAAATGGTAGAATACTTGCTTTCTAAAGGTGCGGATCCAAACAAAGCAGGGGCATCTTGGGCCACACCGCTCAGCTGGGCAAGAAAGAAAGGGCATGATAAGGTAGAAGAAATTTTGTTAGCTGCAGGCGCAAAATGAAACGGATAAGTGTATAACTCTGCGACATTTAATATTAACAGCCTGTAACATTTTATAAAAACAAACGTCTTTTGTTTTTTCAGCTAACATTTACGACATGAAAAAACAGAACCTCCTGTTACTGTATCCCTGCTTATTTTTCTTTGCTTTATTAACCTTGCGCCTGTCGGCACAACAAATTATTCCTTCTGATACTGTTGTTTACCGGCAGGTAGGGAAGGATTCGCTAAAAGTGTACATTTTTAAGCCGGATAACGTTGGTGGTAAACATCCCGCAATTCTTTTATTTCATGGTGGAGCGTGGAGGCTTGGTGATGCTTCATGGATGTTTGGGCGGGCCAGGGAATTTGCTGAAAAAGGCATGGTTGCTTTTGCTGTTGATTACCGGTTAGCAAATAATGGACTGACACCTGTAGAAGGTGTTGAAGATGCCTGTGCCGCCTTTACCTGGGTTCGCCAACATGCGAAAGAATTTAATATAGACACTAAAAAGGTTGCAGGGTACGGCGTTTCCGCTGGCGGACATTTAGTGGCTTGCGCTGCTTCCCTGCCAATAATCAGAGGCCAGGAAGTGTCTATGCAAGCAAGACCAAATGCAATGTTACTTTATTGTGCTGCTTTAAATATGGAACACGATAAATACTTCAATGCAATAATGCAGGGAAAAGATGATCCTGCAAAGTATTCTCCTTCGGCATATATTACTAATAAACTACCGCCATTATTAATTATTGATGGTGAAAAAGACAGCATAACATTTGCTTCGGACGCTGTTGCTTTTTACAATGAAGCAATAAAGACAGGAACAAAATGTAATATTCAGATATACCCTGGAGTTGGTCACATGTTAACCCGGAATTTGAAAGTTCAGTACAAAGACTTTGATGCTGACCCTGCATTTGTTGCCGATGCGCATAAACGGGAAGATGATTTTTTAGAAAAACTTGGCTATTATAAGAATGATCACAAATAAAATAATTACACGACTTATATAAACATAACAAGCGTCAATAAAGAAAGAGATAGCATTCTTAGTAAGCATCGTTTCAATCAATGATTCATTAATCTGAAATCAATTCTCTACATCATCATTTCAGGTCCCATTTTTCCAGTAGTTGTTCATTAAAATTTTCTAAGCCTTCGCCTTTGGGAGTGGGATTGCCCTTGCCTGTGGTAACCAGGTTGCGTAAACTGTTTTGTATATAATTCGTCCATGCATCGAAACAAATCTGGTAGCATTCATATTGAGGTGTTAAACCCTGGTGAGTAAAACGAACTTCGGTCTTACTATCCTTCTTTGTAATATCGAAAATAATCTTCGTGTCTTTCCATTCGCTTGCATCTTGTGTAAATTTAAAATAGTTATCCAGCACATGCCATACCACTTTTTGTGCAGGAATAAGTTCGATAACTTTTATTTTGCATAGATGGACATCTTCATAGTGATAGTCGAATTCACTATTGAGTTTATCTGTGCTTCCTTCTATGTTTTCTGACCACCAACCGCGAACATTATTGATAGCATTATAAGCTTCCTGTGGTGTTTGATCTACCAGGATGGTAGTAGTGAAATCTGCTGTAGCCATTGCCGTATGTTTTTTAGTTATAAAAATCTGTCAGACAAAAGTATTGTCTTAATGGCGCTTTGTTGCGGTGTTAAATGGACTTTGTTGTGGGTTGATTTAGACACTAACTCTACCTGCTATTGTTGTATGAAAATTTAATAAGACAGGCTGTTTAGCATGAGTATAACGCGGCTGACATTATCTATGTTGTGCTGAAAAAATATAGTTGTAAAAGAGATTGTACACATAAAATGATAAATACATTTGGTAACTACCTGCCATGCACAATCTCCATTTATGATTCCCGATAACAAACAATCTGCCGTAAAAAAAGCCTTACAAACAGCTTTCAGAGTAAGCGAATTTGACAGCATTCAACAATTAACCGAAGGGCTTTCAACTGCATTGACTTTTAAAATCATTGTGCAAGAGAAGCCCTATCTGTTGCGGGTTATAACGCGTACTGATGCTATGGCCGATCCATCATACTATTATGATTGCATGAAAATTGCTGCTGAAAAAGAACTTGCACCACGCATACATTATCTGAACACGGAAGACAGAATTTCCATAACCGATTTTATAAATGAACAGCCTTTCCCTATTACTGAAGGAAGAGAAAGGCTGCCGGAGTTATTCCGAAAGTTACACTCATTGCCAAAGTTTCCTTTTCGCTTAAATTATTTCGACAGGATGGAGGGCCTCATTCAAAGATTTCGTTCCTCTGATGTACTTCCTGGAAACATGACAAAAGAATTTTTTGAATTGTTTGATCATATTGCAAGTGTTTATCCACGGAAAGACCAGGAAAACTGGGTTTCCTGTCATAATGATGTAAAGCCTGAAAACATTGTCTTTGATGGACACAGGCCATGGCTTGTAGATTGGGAAGCTGCATTCTTAAATGACCGGTATCTTGATCTTGCCATTATTGCAAACTTTGTAATAAGGAACGATAAAGATGAAGAGAATTATCTCCAAAAATATTTTGGGCAATCATTGAATGAATATCATCATGCAAGATTTTTTCTAATGCGCCAGATGTTACACATGTTTTATTTTACGTTTCTTACGCTTTTTCATACAGGCGATAAACCAATTGACATAAACAGTGTAGAAAAACAAGACTTCACCCAATTTCATGACGGTATGTGGAACAGTGAGATTAGTTTGGCAAGCGATAATATAAAGCTTCAATATGCACTGATTCATATGGAACAGCTACGCCGTAATATGCAATTGAAACGTTTGGACGAGTCACTGCAAATAGTATCAAGGTCTAAATCTTCAGTAAGGGATTTGTTGTAATCAATGAATGGTCAAAGTTTTGCTCCAATCTGGTGTAGCAAACCAAGCATATCAGGCATGCCATGTTCTTCAACAATTTGTCCATTCGCGAAGCGGTAAAAATTTATCGCTTTTACTTCAATTGACTTTCCTGTTGCAGGAATACCAAAGAATAGATTTTTATGAGTGCCGCACATGGTAAAACGTGCGGCTACTTTATCACCTTCAGCTATAATATCATCAAGCGACCATTGAATATCCGGAAATCCTCCACGCATCGTTTCTATGATAGCAATATATCCGGCGGGTCCACGCATAGGATCAGGATTACCCGGAACATAAAACGTAGCGTTAGTGCTTATCAATTCATTTCCCAATTCCATGTTTGCAGTATTAATAAATTCTACAAAACGTTGCAATGCTTGTTTGGTATCGTTTAAAATCATAGCCAGCTTGTATTAATGGATGGTTATTATAATTTTTCTTTTGCTTCTTCCAGTGTAACTGTTTTACCAAGTGCGCCAAATTCATGTAAGTCGCCAAATACTTCTATGCGTATGGATTGATTAATGCCACCAACACGTACTGGCTCAAAGCCATTATCACGAATTAATTGTTCGATGTCTGCATTAACGCTTGCATCATCATTAGCGTAAAACAAAACAGCGGCTTCAGGTTTTTGAAAAGCCACATTTGCCAGGGATGCAGCGCTTAATGTGCCTAAAGCTTTAACGAGTTTTGCATCTTTAGGAAGAAATGAAGAAAGTATCTCTCCTGCAGATTCTCTTTCACCGATGATCTTTTTGAATCCTCCCTTGTCATCCGGTGCAATAGGGTTAGATGGGTCTATAATAATTTTTCCTTCGAGTTCTGTAGCATACTTATTCAGCAATTCTTTAATTGCATCAAACCAAATGGCTAATACAACAATGTCTGCTTCTTTAATGGCCGCAGCTATTTCCATGGGCCTGGCCAGTTGTCCCAGCTTTAGAGAGAATTCTTTTGCTTTTTCAATTTTTCTGTCCGCTACTATTACTGCACGATTGCCTTTTACAAGATTTGTGGCAACGGTACTTCCAATGTTACCAAGCCCGATGACTGCTACCTGTGTTTTGTTTGATTTTACCTGTGTCATATCTATTTCTTTTTATTGAACAATTGATTTGTGAATGCAAATCTCTGTCAACAGGGCAGGGGTAACCAATGATCTTGTTTAAGAAATAGTCTTGATGTAGTTTAAGATTTTAGCTTTTTGATGTCTTCGCTCTGCGGTTTCTGAGGCGACTTAAAAACTCCGGCGTAATGCCCAGGAAGGATGCTATCTGAACCTGTGAAAGACGATTGATTAGGTGAGGATACACGGTAAGGAATGAGTGATAACGTTCTTCAGCAGTGGAGCTGATATTTTGAAGTAATCGCTCCTGTAAAAGAACAAAACTGTTTTCAATAAGTACACGGAAGATACGGTCAAACTTTGGTGCATTTATATAGAGCGTTATAAGATCATCGCGACTTATTTGCAATACAACAGTGTCTTCAAGTGCATCGATATTGAGTGAGGATGGCTTTACGCCATGAAAGCTTCCAAGATCAACCATCCAATAATTTTCAGCCGAAAATTGAAGAATATGCGTGGTGCCTTTTTCATCAATCCTGTACATTCTCAGGCACCCACGAACAATAAAGTAGAATTGATTGCACACGTTGCCTTCCTGCAATACATATTGCCTTTTACGAAAAAGGCGTGGATGAAATTTTGTAGTAACCAGCTCTTTCTCTTCGGTAGTTAATGGAATAAGACGATCAAAATAATTGAGTAATGTTTCTATAGAAGCTTGTAATAAATTTTCTTTCATCTGAGTTGCATTATTGTAATGCATATTTCATATGCCCGGGTAAATTTAGCAATATTAAGCCATCGCTTCTTTATTGTATTTGCTTCTGTATTCAAGTGGCGACATTCCTGTAATTTTTCTGAACACTTCGCGGAATGCTTTCACATCTGAATAGCCCACTTCGTACATAACTTCATTGATTGTTTTACGACTGGTTTCAAATGCTTTTTTGGCTGATTCAATTTTTACTCTTTGTGAATATTCAAGAGGAGTATTGCCGGTTGCTTTGATGAATCTTCTGTCAAAATTTCGTCTGCCTACTGCAAACTTTGAAGACAAATCTTCAAAAGATATTCTTTCATCTACATGCTTTTCAATATATACCTGCGCCTGTTGAACAATATCGTCTCCATGCGACTTCTGCCCCTTGAATATAATAAATGGTGACTGACTGTGCCTGTCCAGTTCAATCTGAAATACTTTGGAACAAAAAATAGCTGTTTGCCTGTCATAATATTTTTCAACAAGATAAATCACCAGGTTAAGAAATGAATAAGCACCGCCATTTGTATAAATCCCATACTCATCGGTAATCAATTTGTCTGTTTGCAAATTTACGTTTGGAAACATTGCCCTGAAGTTTTCTGCTACGGACCAATGTGTAGAACAAGTTTTTCCTTCCAGCAGGCCTGCAGATGCAAGCAGAAATGCACCGGTACATATACTGGCTATTTCAGCGCCACATTTGTATTGTTGTTCAATCCAGTCAATCAGCAATTTGTTACCCTTTACTGCTTTTTGATAATTGTGGTTTAATGAGGGAATAATAATAAGATTTGTTTTGGTAATTGCTGAAACATGGGTGTGAGGTTTTACTGTAAACAGGCCGTCATAGAATTCTACTTTTTTTGAAATACCTGCCAGTTCAATTTTAAATAATTCTCTTTTGCCTGTTTCTTTCCAGTAAGCATTCGCTCTTGTAAAAATCTTATAAGCACCTACAATGCTGCTTAAATTATTTTCTCCGTCAGGAACTAATATGGTAAGATGTTTCATAAAATCTTTTTACCAAAGATAGAAATTCGCCGTGTCCAAATCAACCCATCATAAAGTCTATTTAGCACCCTGCTTAAGAAATATGCAGATAATACTTTTGGTAATTGAAATTTTTACACATCAAAAATTATTACGCGATGAAAACAACAAATTTTACTACTACGTTATTGGTAGAGCAAACTCCGGAGGAAGTATTCAACGCCATCAATAACGTGCGTGGATGGTGGTCAGAAGAAATTGAAGAAGGCACAGACAAACTTAATGATGAGTTTACATACCGGCATAAAGACATGCATTACTCCAAACAAAAACTTGAAGAGGTAATTCCTGGAAAGAAAGTTGTTTGGCTTATTACCGATAGCCATTTAAGTTTTATAAAGAAAGATAAAAGCGAATGGACCGGTACCAAAGTTAGTTTTGAAATTTCAAGGCAAGGGGATAAGACTGCAATCCTTTTTACACATATAGGTTTAGTGCCGGAGGTTGAATGTTTCAATGCATGTTCAGGCGGATGGAATTACTATTTACACAGCAGTTTATATAACCTGATAACTACAGGTAAAGGACAGCCCGATCAAAAGAAAAGCGAGGCGGCAATAGAAGTAACACAATAATAAACCTGCAGGCAGATGATATTCTGTTGAACCTCTCAACAAAATAAGATTGGACTTTTCAACAAAACCATCAAAGATTTTTATAGTGAATTTTGTGCTGTAAAAATTATGCAGATGGAAACTTCAACAACAGGTAAACTGGTTTTGGTTACAGGCGGAACAGGCTTTGTGGCCATACATACAATTCTTCAACTTTTACAAAAAGGATACAAGGTAAAGACTACGCTTCGCTCAATAAACAGGAAAGATGAAGTGATTGAAATGTTGAAAACAGGTGGCATTACTTCATTTGAGAATCTCAGTTTTGTCGAGGCAGATCTTACCAAAGATGATAACTGGAATGAAGCCGCAAAAGATTGTGAATACGTATTGCACATTGCATCGCCCATTCATTTAAGATTGCCGAAGAATGAAGATGAAATGATACGGCCTGCGGTTGATGGTACGCTTCGTGTATTGAAGTCAGCAAGAAACGCAGGTGTAAAAAGAGTTGTAATGACATCTAATTTCGGTGCTGTTGGCTACAGCCATAGAGACAATACAAAACTTATTACCGAAGAAAGCTGGACAAACCCCAATGAGAAGGGTTTATCAGCTTACAACAAATCTAAAGTGCTGGCTGAACGGGCCGCATGGAACTTTATTAAAACAGAAGGCGGCCATCTTGAGCTTGTAACTATCAATCCCATGGGCATTTTCGGCCCTGCATTAGGACCTGCTTTGTCAAGTGGGTTCGAATTACTTAAAAACATCATGACCGGTTCAATGAAAGCGATACCCAACCTGGTTTTGGGCGTTGTTGATGTTCGTGATGTCGCAGACCTGCACATTCGCGCCATGACAAATCCGGCAGCAAAAAATCAACGCTTTCTGGCACTCGCAGGCGGCACCATGTCTTTACCACAAATTGCTGTATTGCTGAAAAACAAAATGCCTGCGATAGCAAAAAATATCTCCACAAAAACATTGCCTGACTGGGTTGTTCACATGGCTGCGTTGTTTAGTGCCAAAGCAAAAACTATTGCGCCGATGTTAGGCATCAACCGAAATGCGGATAATGAAAAAGCAAGGAAAATTTTAGGCTGGCAACCAAAGAGTAATGAAGAGGCAATACTTGCTGCCGCCGAAAGTTTGATTAAATTCGGAAACATTTAATGAGAGCGACAGAAATCAAATCATGCTACATCGGGCCCGAAATTTCGCCTGAACAGTTTGTGCCTGAACATTTCTTTTTGTACCTGGTTAAAGGAACAATGAATGGGTATGATGGCAATAAACACTACACTTTGAAGTCAGGAGAATATTGCATTGTCAGGAAGAATAGCCTGGCAAGATATAACAAGCAAAAAGAAAATGGTGAATTTGAAAAAGTAGTGGTTGTTTTTGATGAACTTTTTCTTAAAGCATTCCAGGAAAGGCATAAA
>Ga0105239_10004596_pt1 | contig 16444 bp, 16 predicted proteins | sample KBSC44metaG_FD_92761 | JGI IMG/M metagenome (GOLD analysis project Ga0105239, IMG submission 92761) | Corn rhizosphere microbial communities from Kellogg Biological Station, Michigan, USA - KBS C4-4 metaG | ecosystem: Host-associated > Plants > Roots > Rhizosphere > Soil | place: Michigan, USA...
CAGCAGCAGCAGATGAAGTTGAAACCCAGTCGGCCCAGCTGGAGCTGACACTGGTCACGGCAACAGGTGCGACAGATGAGCTGGTTGTCCAGTCTCCCCAAGTCTCACTGCTGGTGGTGGTCGAGGCAGCAGCAACAACAGGGGTTGTGGTGGTGGAAGTCCAGTCTCCCCATGTCTCGGTGCTGGTGGTGCTGGCGTCAGCAACTGGGTTCCCTGAAATTATGTATTAGAATTGAAATCATGAAATATGGAGATAGCAAACACTTACAGGTTGGCAGACCGTAGGAGGTGATGATAGAAACGGCGCAAGAGCCGGATTCAACAGCCCACGATGGGCCGAACCATCCAGCAGAAGACCAGCCAGGAACAATGGTCGAGGTGACAACGCTTGTCACGGGGGCGACAGGCTTGCTGGAAACAGCAGCCGCGGTGGACTCCCAGTCCTCCCAGGTGGGAGCGGCGCTTGTGACTGGCTCGACGTACTTGGTGTTGGTGACAGTCGACTTCATAGTGATGGTGGTGGTTGGCTCAACCCAGTCGACCCAGGTGGGATCAGATGAAGAGGCCGCAGGATCAACCTGCTTGCTTGTGGTGCTGGTCGATTCTTCCCAGTCAGCCCATGTGGGATCAGCGGCGGCTGAGGTGGTAGCAGGGTCAACGGGCTTCTTGGTAGTGGTGGTGCTGGATGACTCCCAGTCGGCCCATGGGTCGGTCGAAGTAGTGGCAGGGTCGACCTTCTTCGTGGTGGTGGTGGTGGTGGTGGTGCTGGATGAGCTCCAGTCCTCCCAGGTGTTCTCCTCAGAAGTGGTGGTCACGGCAGCAGCTGGGGTGGTGGATGTTGAAGGGGCAGACCACTTCTTGGTGGTGGAAGTGGTGGTGGAAGTGGTGGCACCGTCAACTGGCCTGGTACCCCATCCAGTGGTGGTGCTAGTCTTGTCGCCGTCAACAGGGTCGACGCTGGTCGAATTCCAGTCGAGCCAGGTATCACGAGCGACCTTGTTGTGCAGTCTGGCGTGCATGTTCTCGACATGGCTCGCGGCAGAAACCGATCCGATAACGGCTGCACCAGCAGCGGCAATTGTAACAGCTCTCATGTTGATGGTGTTGTTTCCAATATCCCTACTATATTACTGGTAAATTGATCTGGTTCGAGATTCTCGTAGGCTTGGGTTGTTTTCTTTAGCGTTTTGGTTTAAACGAATGCCCGCGAAAGGAGTGGCGCGGTAGTGGGAGTTGTGAAGCGAAAAGAGTCGGAACGGCGACCTGCTCTCGAAGAACTCAGTTGACCATGCGTAGAGCCTTGCGAAGAGAGGAAAAGAAGGTGTGAGAGAGAGGCATAAGCCGGTGCATATAGGGTCCAGTTCGAGGGCACTGGTAGTGAGCAGACGAGCACGAGGAGGGACCCACCTTTCGAGATGGGGTTTACCTTTCCACGGGACCCGCAATAATTGTTCAACAGGAGGGCGCTAAGGGAAATAGGATGCGAGGCTTCTTCTAGCAACAAGGGCAAGCAAATGGCACCAAAAACGCCAACTTACTGCAACATGTGCATGCCGGCCCTAGTAATGGTAGGGATTGGCGTGAAATTTCCCAGTGTGCGAGGACTCCATGGGTGCTCCAGGAGGGGATTGGGGCAAGGCTGCTGGTTCCGTTTTGTGCTTCAGTTTCGCCACGGCACGCAATCATTGGCCTGGCCCAAGACTCAAGCTCAACTTGAGGGAAAGTTGAGCCACGCAAGCGAAGCGTGCTAGGTGGTTAGATCGGGACCATTTATTCAACCGAACAGCTTTTGCGAGTTAGTGCTTGATAGCCAGTGCAAACCAGATTCAGATTTGAGCATTGAGCATTGACTCCTATATCACCCGGGACCGTTGGCACGTTAGATACGCATCGCACACCGCCTCCTGCCAGCTCTGACAGGTCCTGACGAACACATCGTCCAAGCTCACGGACTGGGCCTTTCGTATAATACCATCCAGGAAGGGATAATTCAACTCGTCCTCTGGGAGCCTGAGATGACGGGTGGAGGAGGTTGGGTGGCTTCCTTCTGAAACAGCCACAGAGACGGGGTAATCCTCGTCTGCCACCAACTACGAATACGGAGTCCAATGTCAACTAGTCGGAGGGAGGGGAAGGAGGCTCTGGGATGCATGCATGCAAGATGAGGTGCTACAGCACGCTGACCAGTGAGGAAGCGTGGAGGGAGGCTCAGATCGAAGCGAAGTTAAAAGCCCTAGTAGCTGGCACGGGGCAGGGATTCGGGAACGAGTGGAGCGCGAGAGAAGATAGCAAATAATCATCGATGGAAGAAAGACTGGCAACGGACTCAGGCTGATGTTGGCGAAACCTGCCACTGGCATTGTGCAGTGTGAAGATCCCAAAAAAAGGGGGCCAAAGGGGCTTGCAGCTGGCATTGGCAGGGCGGAGATTTTATGTTCCGTCAGGCCAATCCCAAACTGGCCTAGACAAAAGCTTGGTTTGACGCCATTAAGATTGCACTGGGCCCTGCGTCTCCGCTTGGCTCTCCGAGGAACTCCATTTCTCACGGTTCCAAACCCATGTCTTGGGTGCGCCCATTGTCTCTCCCTCTCCCTGCGCCTGGTGTTGTAGTCAAACAACGTGCGACCACCGAGATTGAACTTTGCTATTTGTTGCATGGCCCACCCCTTGGCCTTGAGAGTCATGGTGACAGTGCCGCGGGTGATCTCTGTCGCTTGACTGCTGTCATACTTGCAATCTCCGTGAGCCACCCCTCTGTCCACTCCCAGTGCTACGGTCCGTTTATTTGCACAAAATGGCCTGGAGCATTCATTTATTTTGTTATTATTACGCAGCTCACGACACCAAGTGCCCAGGGTTTTCCAAGGCGGTCCTTCGGTGATGTGATCGACATCATTGTGGCCCATTGTGATTCAAGGTAAGATTGTGCTATCCGCTGAACATTCGTCGCCATCATCGAGGGAATTAGGTAAATGCTATACTGTGTTATGTCAACACACAATGATAACGCATGTTTGTTGATTCCTTCATCGGATCTGACCTCCAGGGAAGAACGCCTCATATAGATGTAGATAAGGAATGCCTTGACACAACTTGATTGATCTGACTTTTAGACGGACTCCGAGGCCCTTTCCCCCAGCCTTTTCCATTCCTAGTACATAATAGCCTTCAGCACGTTTCACAGAAATCGCAGAGGTCATCTCGGAACTCGTGTGGGAACTGGGAAGTGCCCTCGACGTGTCCTGACTCCTGTCACGTTTGGACAGGCTTCGAGAATGCCGGCATCCGTATCCTTTGCAGTTGAGTTTCGCATTAGACTAGTTCGATGCAGCGCTAGCTGAAATAGCCTTTTAAACACCAAGACATACGAGTACTCGTAACTCTGTTGTCCATATTATTGCACGTCCAGGTAGCATTTCCCCGTTCAAGGTACTTCGAGGAGTTCTGCCCATGACGTTATCATTTGACTAGCTCAGATGCCATCTGCCGGTTCACTTCGATATGCAGACAACATTCCCACCCAATATCCTTTTGAACTGAATGATTATGCAAAATCTTTTGCTAGGTCACGGTCGTTATCTCGTAGTGTTCTCCTGCAATGCCGCCATCGCTAATATCGTGACGTCTGCCCAAACGGACTTTGTAGTTCCAGCTCCTGGTCCAGATACATGATTGGCCAATGAACTACCAAGTACACGTCAATCCCATAAGTTTTTCACCTGTACGGAGTACTCCTCAAGCCTGGTCGTCAAAGTCAAAGTTGCCATCCTTGAGTCCCCTTTCCCATGCAGCTTTTCGACGTTCAACATCCTCAGCTCTTTGATCCTTCATCCATGTTGTGTTACGCACAAACTTTTCTCGAAATCTCTCATTCTCTTCAATCTTGCCAGTCTCATAATGTTTCGGACCTGGCTCCCCATCGCTGTGAAGTCGTAGGAATCCAAAGTCGTGGTGTAGAAGCAACTTGTATGTTTCGGGACTGACAAACGCTGTCTGTTCATCAAAATGTGCAAGATTGCCATACACCTCATGATATGCTGCCTCGATGTTGGCATTTTGAGGTGCAATAGTGCGTCGTAGGTAAGACGGTCGTACGCGTGCTTGATCTACACCCTCGGTTGCATCAGTCATGGTGTAGGAAGCCACGTAGTATTGCCAACGTGCTTCCGCAGTCATTGAATCGCTGTCGAAGGTTGCATCCTCTGACGGGAACAAGCGAATTGTGCAGACTTGATCTTTTGGTATCTGGTCGGTATTAGTCACCGGTAGGGTACAGAAACGTGGGCGATACACTTACATAGCTGATACGATAGACTTCCCCATCTTTGGACAATCTTTCAACCTGCTTTCTGTACTGAATCTCTTGCTTTCGCGTGGTATCAGGGCGTTCTCGGTCTTTCAAAAAGAGGTTGGTGATGTCGACGCTCTTGTCCTTGGCATCTCCTCCGAGAATGTTCATGATGAACCGTAGAATGGCACCCACCAACTTGTCAATAGTGTAGAGTTGCCACCCGGTTTTGTTGTAATATCTTCTCAATGTCTCCTCGAGATGGCTCAACTCCATCTGGCCCGTCAAGACCTCTTCACACATCTGCAAAATTTGATTATAATAATTTTGCTTGCCGTCAAGGCTGTAGAAGAAATACTCGGGCCCTTTGTCGATCATCCGAAGTTCAATCGCAGGCTTGACCGGGCCATTTGTACCGCGATGTCGTGCAATCGCTTCCTGAACACTCGCTTCGTTGTTTTTGATGGCAAGTAGTCGAGTATACATTGACTCAAAGAGACGGAAGAAGCAATAGATGTTGGCGTTGGCATACAGATTAAATATGGTGTGCTCGTACGCTTCATCCATCGCCAGATGTCGCGCAGAATGGTCGTTGTTAGCGACATTGATCCAGGGATGTTGAGGACCATCCACCACATCCGAGCTGGTTGTATCGTCTTCCATTTCAACCTCACTGGTTGATCCTGGCATCGGCGTCGACTCTTTGCTTGCCGAGGCCACGCTATCCTCTTTGCCATGACGTCGTTCCAGCGCCTGTCGTCGAAGCCAGTCGGATTTACGGCCCGATTTACCCTTGGCAGGGGCTGGAGCATCACTTTCGTGACCATCTGCGTTGTCATCATGATCTCTGTTCCTGGCGACCTCTGTATCCATTTGTTCGAGGAATTTCTCGGTATCAAGACCAAAGAAACGCGGCACGAAGTCTGTGAACCAAGCTCGTATTCTCTCCTGTTCACCAGAATTGAATTGGGTACGCTCTGATTCCAAAGAGACAAGCACCAAACGCGTGGCGTCCGCAATCACATCAAGATCTTGGAAGTGGTACTTGAGTTGGAACTTGTCGGTGATCACGCCATTTTCGTGTTTCTTCTTGCCTTCCTCGTACTTTGCCTGGATCTCACTTGTGAGGGTCTTCTGCTGGAAGTTCTTCTTATCCATGTTCCTAGCATTGATGCCTTGATGGTCAAGACTCTTCCAGAACTGCTTATGAATCTGGTCTCGCCAGACCTTCTCCCATTCGCGCTGGACTTGTTTCCATTCTTCCAGTTTCTGTTTTAGTCTTGTCAATACTATTGGAAGGACTGCCGTAGGCCGTAAGAATAGTTCTTGCAGAACTTTAGCACCAGTATCACGACCATAGATTTTCATGATGATCCGCTTTGGGATTGCCTCGCTAGCGCCACCAAGGCCAGGCGAAAGAACAAACTGGGCTCTATCAGTGTCGTTCATCACACCAATTTGTTGTACAATCGGTTCCATCAATTGTATGGTGCGTTGACATGATTCAATGTGGAAGTCATAATCATGACGTTCTTCCTCGATTCGATGCAACGCTTCTTCGTGCTGATTTTTCCGATGTGCGACAAAGCCAGAGTCCTCAGACGCCCAGGTCGGGTGGGAAGCCCAGACGTCATTAAGGACCTGGAAGCACATTCCATCACGGCCTTTACAGGTCTTGATTTGATCGCGTCTTGGAAGATGTCGATAACTGGGCCCAAGAGCTCGGCAGTGGGCAAGATTAACTCGACCAGGGTCAGGCCGTGCACGAGCCTCAACCACTCCATCCTGTTCTTCGATGTTGAGAAAACTCCTGAAGAAGGACATGAGATCTTGATTGCCTCCGATAAAGGACATCACTCTATCCGCCAAGGTGTACTTATCAATCAGGTCCTGAGAATAGAGGTTGCAAAGTTTGAGGAATTCTGTGTAGCTCGCGCGATTATTGATGTGTTTCTTTGCTCGGTCGAAGAACCCAAGCTCCTCTTGAGTGGTAGGCATGCTGGGGAAAGGAGGGAGAGGTTCCGGGGCTTGTGGGACAAGGGTTGGAGACGTGACAATGACATCAGTCTGAGGTTGACGTTGATTGGTAAGTTTCGCACGCTTTACACAGTATTAGCTAGAGAAAGGTGTGGGGGAGGGGAGCGGAGGCTCTTATGAGGGTTGGAATCGGACATACCTTGGTTGCGTTGCCAACTTGAATTGGAGCAGCTCTCGATGATTGTGTTAGCGAAGGCTCACCAACAGGTTGAGCAGCGTTTTGGGCCGTGAGAGTTGTTCCAGGGGCGGTACGGCGCTTCTTGTTGTCTTTGCTGGTAGAGGGAGGATCGAATTGTCCCATGGGTGGCATTTTGGAGGTCGGTCGTGGAGTCTGAGCCTGAGGAACAGCGGCTGCAGTATAGCCGGGCTCTCCTCGAACATTGCTTATTTGTTCTTCCTGGGCCATTGCACGAGCAGCTTGTGCCTTTCCGTGAGCAGCTGATTCAGGCAAGAACTGCTTGAAGTCTTCGAGCAGATCGGGTGCAGAATGGAACAATTGAGTGACTTGGGAGTAGACGTCCCCAATTGGCTTTGACTCGCGTTGGTAAGTCTGGAGGATCTCCAAAAACTGCTTGTAAATTTCAGGCTGTTGTGCAAACCGGTTCTGTCACAAATCAGTGAATGAATGTCCGACAAAATCGGTGAATGGACAATAGGAAACTAACCTTAATTTTATTCACGTAACTGATAGCATGATTGAATTCGACCGGCCCGCCGCGTTTCAATTCATTCAAACCAGCTGAATTACCGCCGAATAAAGCACCTTGCGCAGTGAAGTTTGCCGGTTGACCTGGGCCTGGGGAACCGGCCAGTGCAGGTCTTGTCGCGCCGTTTGTTACTGCCGTAACCGCATTCTGCAGCTGCGAGACACCACGCTGTTCCTGTTGACTAATGGCGCTTGCTACCTCATCTATGGGACGGTCAGGAAGGGGCGGTTTGTGACCAGGCAAGTCAGCAGATCTTGCGCTTGGGGAAGTCCCGAGTGTTTGACCCCATCCATGGCGACTTTCAAAAGGATCCTGTCGATTTGTTGGTGGTTGAGCTGATGGAGCAATGCCTACTGGTTCAAAGAGAGGGCGTCCTCTGCTTTGCAGTGATTGAGTCATTGTCCCACTCGGGGTCGTTACTCTAATTGCATCTGGGTTATCATCAGTTCCACACTCGATCCTATACCCAGGTGGAAGGAATGTGTTGAATCCTTGGATCAATGCAGGATGGCCATTGAACAAGTTGGAGACTCTCTCGATCACCCCAGGTGTATCAATTGCCTGACTCTTAAAATCCTTCATGATGTCCAAAAATTTATTATAAACGTCGGGATGCTCACTAAAGCGCATCTTGACCTGGTCGAGATAGCTCAAGGCATCATTTAGAATTGGTTGCTGTCCTTGATGAGCGAGCTGAGCAGAGGCCTGGGATGGAGAGGGGCCCGGCATGAGCTGGGCACTCTGATGGGGAAGGGGTGCTGGAACTGGTTGGTGAAGATATTGAGATTGTCGTTGAGGCTCGAGTGGTGGTGGGCCTCCAGACAGAGTATTCCCCGTTGCGGAAGGGGGCCCGGTATATTGTACAGCACCGGCGCCCCCGTTTGCTAGAAGGCCATTTGGGCCATGGATGGTATTCTGAACTTTAGAAGCTACTGGCTGATGGAGAGGGATAGCTGCATGACTTTGCAAAGGACGCTGCTGTTGCTGGTGTTGGTGTTGCTGCTGTTCCCGTTGCATGCGCTCCATCTGCTCTCGTTCGCGTGCCTCTCGCTCTCTCATCATCATTTCCTCCTGTTGCCTATGAAGCTCGAGGTTGTTACGCTCTCGAATCTCTCTTTCTCTCAACTCATGTTCGCGCATCTCCCGGTCGCGCAGATCCCTCAGCTCTCTTTCACGGTTGGGGTACTGGGGTGAGTGTTGCGGGTGGGGATGTCCCGGGGGGCCTGTAGAATGAGATTGGGTCGGGGGAGGCGGCTGGGTGTTGTATTGATGCTGCGGCTGATGAGTTGGAGGGCCTTGGGTCAAATCTGCGATAGACAAGCTGTGACTGGCGGAAGGCTGGGAATGATGTTGATGGTAGGATGATGGTGGCGGAGGAAGGACATGTGGCGGCTGAGATGGAGGGTTGGGACTGCGCGACAACAATCAAGATCAGTATGTGGAAGGGGATGAAGGACAGGAGGACACCCTGATCAAGCTGAAGTGATGGGGACAGTAAAAGTGCGACGAGGGGATGGGGATGATCTCAAAGCTGAGGATTGGGGATGTTCAGAATGCGGTCGCTTCACATACCCAAAGGATCGAAAATCAGTAAAGGCTTCAGGCTGAGGAGGACCAGTGGGACCACGCCAGTGATCAGAAGGGTTTCGATTCATGGTGTGATGATTATCAGAAGAAGAAAGGCTGAGGTTGTTGGACTCCTAGACTTCCCCTCACGTGTACTCAGAGCATCTAGGCCAGACACGTGTGCGACAAGGAAGCGCTGAATGAACGATGCACGAGAAACTGTGCTGAGAACAAGACGACGAGCAGAGAAGATGTCGACAAAAGGGGACCCTGACGGATGGGATTTGTGAAGGGAGTGGAGGATGTCAGGGTTTGTATTTGGTTGTGGGAGTGAAGTGAGAATAACACAAAAATCCACATCCAGGAGACGAGGACTTGAAGCAAGAGCAGCACCAGCAACGGAGCAAGGTCTGTGCCTGCCGTTCCAGGTCTGCAACTTCTCCAAAGCCCAAAATCCCAAAGCTGGGCGAATTCTTATTGGTTCTCTGAGGCTATGACATCGCTTTCCGCCGTTAGTCCCTCGCTTGACTTTCCTTGTGTGGACCAACAGAGAATTGGTTTCTCCCTTCACCTTGGGGACTTACCAATACAATGCTCATTTACCAGGGGTACGGATCTTTCACTATCGTACGTCCTCTATATGTGAGGACCTGTTGGGAATACTCTAAGGTGGAACCTGCCACTAGAATTAGGCAAAGTAACCTCTTTGACTCGTAGAATTCACAATCCTCCTTACTGTAAGAACTTGCTGGCGAAGCTCATGAGCCCTCCAGCTCCACCCCCACCTCCTTGACCCCCCTTCATGTACATCTGCAGTGCATATTTGGCAGCCTGGTTGACCACGGACTGCTTATCAGTGCCGCTTTGCACATTGCCCTGATCATTCTGCTTGTCAAAAAGCTTGGATGCTTCCTGCATGGCCATGGCTATCATCTGGGACTGAGACTGTGAACCAGAGCCGCCAGAGCCGCCAGAGCCGCCAGAGCCGCCACCCGAACCACCTGAGAACATCTTCAAAGCTTGCATTGCTGCTCCTGCACCTAGACTGGATGCGTCATGCTGCTGATTACCTCCACCTTGTTGATACAGCTGCTGGTGGCTCTGATGCAAGCGTCCTTCATCGATGTCTTCAGCCTGAGCACTCTGCTTGTTGTTTCCCAGAAAGCTGAGAGCAGAGGAAAAGAGGTCTGCATTTCCTGAGCCCCCATGTTGGCTTTGGCGCAGGATTTCTTCCTGGTCGAAGTCGGCAGATGATCCTCCGTGGCCTCCCGAATGACCACTGCCACCTCCACCGCCGTAGCCACTCGTTTCATAGCTTTGATTTTGGCGACCTTCATGTCGACGTTCTTCGCCATAACCCCCAGATGAGCCCCCATACTGATCATCTTCTCTTCGTTCATGGCGACGAGGTGGCTCATTATCATAGCTTCCTCCCTGACCTCCATACTGATCATCATCCCTTCGTTCATGGCGACGAGGTGGCTCATTGTCATATCTCCCACCTTGGCCCCCACCATACTGTTCTCGATCATCTTGGCGACGGCCATATTCATCTTCGCGACCATAACGGCTTTCTTCTGCATTGCCTCCATACTCGTTCCCACCACGACCCCCACCCTGTCTGCCGTAGCTACCGCCTTGCTCATTGTCATCGAACTTTCGGCTCTGATCATAGTAATTGTCACCACCTCGACCGCCTCCTCCGTATTCGCGGGGATCATCTCGGCCGGAGCCTCCACGGCGATCGTCGTCGTATGACATCTTTGGCAGTGGTAAAGTTAGGGTTGGTTTTCGAGAGTAGTTCTTTGGAAGGCAGAGGGATGTGGAAGGATTCAGAAATGAGATCGAGAAGAGCTCTCTTCAACGAAATTGTGACACCAAACAGAGCCAAGTCTTCAGGGTATTCTCTCTGGCCTGAACCTGGCAGACTTGTATTAGCTAGGTTAGGTGGCTAGTATTTTGCTTGCTGAAGCTCTACCAGAGCCACGTCAACTGACAGGCCAATGACATCATACGGTTGGTTCCTGGATGTCTTGGCGCTCTAACCCGATACGGAATTTATATCAATTCCAGCGGGAGCCCCAGTGGGTACCAGTCCCAATGATTACTCCTGGACTTGCATCTGTGCACTTTGGCAGTTCTTTCTCTAGCAAATCACTTTTGTTTCCAGCCACAAGTAGAAACTGCAACCTAGTGACGAACCATGGCCGACACAAGCTCAGCATCTGGAAGCAATCCCAATCAATGCGCATCCTGCAGCAAGAAGGCTGAGACAGGTGTCAATCTCAAGCAATGTGCCAAATGTCAAACCACCCGATACTGCTCTCGAGATTGCCAGAAGACACATTGGAAAGAACACAAGAAAGTGTGTGCAAAGCAGGCTGCAGCGGTTGCGTCTTCATCTTCATCTGCCTCCACGGCTGGACCATCCATAGCCTCAGCCTCGCCGTCCAGCGGCGCAGCTGGATCCGTCCGTGGACTTACGGTTGCCATCGAGAAACCTTTCCATCGCCTAAACGACCGAACATGGATCCATGACCGCTCAGAAGAAGATACCTACAAGCTTCTGATTGATACCTACAGACTCCGGATGGACGACGACTTCAAATTCGAGGGCAAGCACAATCCAGGCAGCCTGTACGCGAACGCATCGGACGGGGTTGAAGGCTTTCGCAGCTTCCTAGGCCTTGCGGAGAGTAGAGATGGGTTACTGCCGCCATGGTGGTCCAGTGAAAAAGCTGTTGCGTGTGTAGAAGTTGGAAACACCAGTGGATGGAACTCGTTGTCACGGAAGGCGGATAAAGCGAAGATGATCGACCATTATGGTGACTCTAATATGCCAATGCAGATGAGGTTGTTTGGTGAGCAGGTATATGGAACTGCACCCGGTGGACAACCAGGCGCCCCAATTATCGCACTGCAAATGAGGGCTGAAGCGGGAACGATGTATAGTGACACGATTGATGTTAGCAGGCGCGTCTAGAGACAGCCCAGCGAGAAAGACAAGGTGGCCTCGCCCAAGGCAAGTCGAAGAACGTCGGACATGAAAAGTATGGTATGAATTACGAATTAAGGATGGTAGGCATGAAAAGGAAGAAAAGGGAGCATGATAATGAATGACTGGAGGTGGTTTTAGGTATTGCAGAGGTACCGCTATTGTCTTCATATCTCTTATCCAGCACTGACACAAGCTGGTCCTGGTGTAATCGCAATTAATATTATGGAATCGCTTGCCAACCTAGTTCGGTATAGGTACTTCTAGGCAGCCTAGCCTCTGGTTTCACTCGGAGCGGCCCCAAGTTCCCCGCGACACTTCCCCTAAGGCTCCAGCCAGCTGGTAGTGGGGCTACTTATTACTTAATACTTGTAGGAGCTGGTACGGAAGGGCCAACGCCCTGGAAACTCGGAGCTATTGCTCCCTCGGCCGAGCTCAATGCTCACTACCCCCGATCGCGATCGCGCCGATTGCGGCGCATGACGTTGATCAATAAATTTCCACGTCGCCGCCACCACAACCATGCTCGCGCGACCGATAAAACACCATTGAAAAGTTATCTCATATCCTATCCACCGTCCATCGACCTGGTACCTAATATACCCATCTATATACCCTTGGCCGTAAACTTTTTCTTTTTGGTGCAGAACCTAACTAAAATTCACTCACGTCGCCATGGCTCGACTAGTAGTCACTCGACAGACACTTCGATATCTCCGCCGACTGTGCGAAGCGACCGAGCCCATAAACACACCTCATCTTCCCACGACAACGAGGTCAATACACGCGAACCATCGCCCTAAAACTCCCCGTTCGCGCATCCTTCCTCCCAATCATCAAATATCCCAACATGGAGCGTTCAGCACAACCCGTGCGCCATCACAAGACCATTCTTCGTCGTCATCCAGAACCACCGAACAGACTTCATCAACTCCCACAGCCGCACTCCCCGACATAACAAACTACTACACGCTCTTCCCCTCGACCCTGCCCTCGGGCCCACCGCCCTCAGGCCCCTTCACCATCCCACTCGCCTTGCTCAAGCGCGAATTCCTGCAGCTCCAATCGCAGCACCACCCAGACAAATACACGGCCTCCGCCACATCACACTCCAAGTCCCTCGCACTGTCCTCACTGCTGAACAGCGCGTACAAGACCCTGTCAGACCCGTTACTGCGCGCGCGATACCTGCTGTCGCACACGTACAACATCGACATCACGAGCGAGGACAACTCGACGCATCGTGGCGTCACGGACCAAGCCACGCTGATGGAAGTCATGGAGGCGCAGGAGGCGATTGAGGAGGCGCACGACCAGGACCAGATCGACGCTCTGAAGGTTGAGAACCGTGAGAGGATACACGAGGCAGAGATGAAGCTCGGGCGCGCGTTTGAGGTCGAGGATGTCAATACAGCCAAGACCGAGTGTGTGAGGTTGAATTATTGGCGGACACTACAGCAGGGTCTCGATGATTGGGAGCCTGGAAAGGAGGTCAGGTTGATTCATTAATCAACAAAACGACTGATTCGGTTGAGAAAGAACTTAGCCTCGAGTTAGGGCTTCATTTGCCGCTCGACCTGATCCTCGATGCGCCAACGATTTGCCGGATTCTCATGGTGGAACCCAAATATACAAGCCTTGCTTTTGACACCAGAACTATGAGACGCATCAGGCAACCCTGGAAAGCGATATTTGGAATTGGATGAGAGGTACTGTATGACTATTGGTATACATATTAGACTGGACAATGTAGAGCCCAGCAAATTTCTAAGGTATTCCTGCAACGTACCTGAGAGAGACGCTTCCTCTCCCAATAACTGTATATGGGCTATCATATCTCCCATCAGTCGTCAATCCTAACTATGCTCAAACCTCCAACATAACATTTGCAGCAGTGCCATATTTATACATTGTCAAAGAAGACCTCATGTTCACGTTACCAACGCCCTTCTGGCCAGGTTCAGTGTGCTCTTTTGATCTTTGCCATTACCTGCCCTTGCCAGCAATGATCTATCGCACGCTTTGTGTTCGAAAATTCAAGCTGGAGACTCGTTTCAAGAAGTCAAGGCTTCCCTCCAATTCATTCAAACTGCTCACTGAGTGATTTTTCATGTGAGCTGAGAGAATCGAAATGTCCGGCATCAACCTCCATTTTCCTCCGTCAGTCAGAGTGCTGCTCCTTTCCCTTCTCAATCTCCCTTCCAGCTGAGTCTTCTTGCTCGAGCCATCCTCTGGCGGCAGATTTTCTTTATCGGACTCGTCTTGCGTTGGGGAGCACATTTTCTTCAGCAAGGATCTCTCATACCTCACTGCATCGTTCTTCACATCAGCAGCAAGTGCCTCATCCCATTTATCTTGTTGACTTTGCGGAAAATTAAGGCTGATCGAGAAGATCTCACGTTCAGGATCCTCCAACATTGGACTTCGACCTTGTGGATTCTTTGCAAGAACTAGACGATCGAGGCCACAAAAGTTCTCTGTGTATCCCCATGGTCTAAAATAAACCTCCTCCTTCCTGAAAAAGTTAACACCGAATTGATTCCAGGTGTGCTCATAAGCCCTTTCCGGTGTGAAGTAAGTGTCGGAAAAGATGTTGCACAGCCAGTCTGGAACATGAAGCACATTGTCCAGTTGGATCGTATGACTTTCCCTGCTGCCGGCTGCTCTACGGATCTTGAGCTCGACTGATCCAATCCCTTTGACTACAACTTGACGTTGGTCAGATACGGTGAGCACATATGATGTGAAGGAGACATAAGTCTTGAAGGAGGCTCGGTCGATCGCGATATGAGTATTGGAAGCCGTGGAGAAGATCCAGTCATGGCATTGCAGTTTCTTTGGTTTCTTGAAGGGGACAGTGTATGAGGTGATGCGACGGTGCTTGAGACCAGAGAGACTTGACTCAGACTTGGAATAGTAAGAGCTGGGTTTGATTGTAGCAAGTGACAAGTCCGCTCTTGGATTCAGATGTGGTTCCATCCCAGTCATTCAAAAGTTCCAGAGTCAAGACGGTTTGAGCAAAATAGTAATGCCAGAATATTTATCGCCAAACGAGTGGCTCAGGTATCCTAGGAGTAGAAGTGACCTGTCTGTGAGAGAGAGAAAAGAGTGACTGTGGTCAGGTACGTTTGAGCCGAGTAGATTTGAGAGGAAGAATCTGTCGATTGGTCTACTACTATAGGCGATGCAGTTTGATGTCGTGATGAAGTGGGTATCAGAGCAAGTGCGTTGGAAACTGTCCGTGCCTTCCCAATGCCAGCGTCAAGTGGCAAGAACGTCCAACGAATCATATAGTTACCACACCACTCCTTTAAACTTAGAAATTTATAGAGGCGATTATTATAGTACTGTGGCCTTGCAAATTGGAATTGAATCAAGTTCAAGAGGTTGGTGAGCTACTGGGCTTATCGTCGAATTTAGCCCCTTTACAGGCCAGCCTTGTCTCGTTGAATCCCATTGATCACATACCACTCCACCCTGACAACCCCATCCCAAGCCCACTGTTGGCCAAATCGTTCCCGACGAGCGCAATTCAGCTAGGCGTTCAAGTGGTTCTGATCAACTCTAATCTTTCGATCGACGCAAGGATCGTAGGTCATACCACCGCCAAGCGCATGGAGCCCAGATTAATTCATCTACCGAAGACCATAATTGGACGTAGCAGTCAATTTGGATGGCCAGTAACTCATACAATACGATGACTGGTATCAGGGCCCTAGAATCATGCTCCAACTGAACAACTCAGACGCAGGTCAAACGTCCATTGCAAACGGAGTGAACCGATTTCTCTCGACTTAAAAAGTATGCGCCAAATACACTTTGCTTTTTTACGCATCTACACCAAAAACCGCCTATCAAATATATCAAGCAAGAAAGAATCGAAAGACTCGAACACTGTTCTTTCCTACAACCCTTGAAACCTACACAAGCTTAGAGATCAGACACAGATACTAATCATCATGGCTGAAGGATCCAAACAGCCAATCCAGAAGGTCTGGCCTGACGGTTCCGGACCCTCTAGATATGGTGGGTCTCGACCCGATACCCCCGTTTCGGGTGGCAGTGGTAGCAGTGGTAGTGGAGGTGGCAGGAGTGGGAGTGGTAATACCGCGAGTGGTACATCAACTCCTGGCAGACCTCCAGCCCCGCCACCATCTCCAATTGGGTCTAATCGATAACTGAAATTCGACATGGCGCCTGCTCAATCGACATGCGGATCTCATTGATCGATGGGAGGAGTGTGCGCGCACGAAGAGGATTCGGTTTCGATTCCTCTGACACTTATTTGCGGCTGGATATCGGGTGGTGTGCTGATATCTGAGGGATCTTGTGGCGGTGACGATGGATGGCGGACGTTATATGCATGCCGTTCGGCCGAGACATTAGGGTATAGGGGCTTGTCGAAAGCAAACGATAAATAGAGTGGTGGGTTGTAGGATTAGTAGATCAAACATGTCACTTCATTGACGGGCTTTAAATTTTATAGAGACAACTACTTTAGTTTAATCCCGCAACTTGATGATTGAGCTTCATATGTGAGATACAAAAGTGAAGACATTTCCCCTTGGAATTTGAAAGTGAACTTGCCGTGGTTTGCTTGCCTGGGCTGGGTCAGTCAAAGATCGGGCTGACCTTTGACTCGAAGATGGGGCGTTCATTCTCAAGTTTTCGGTAGACGCAGACCACAACCCAAAGGGAAAGTGAGTCAAGTGAACAAGTGCTCGATTTCTGATATGATCTTGGCTCAGTCTGCGTAAGTCGGGCATGGCTGGACTCCGTGTATCACTAAGTCGTTATGCCACCCACTGCTCAGCCTTGTCAGAAACAACGACTATCTTTCCTCTCGACTGG
>Ga0105239_10004598_pt1 | contig 16432 bp, 19 predicted proteins | sample KBSC44metaG_FD_92761 | JGI IMG/M metagenome (GOLD analysis project Ga0105239, IMG submission 92761) | Corn rhizosphere microbial communities from Kellogg Biological Station, Michigan, USA - KBS C4-4 metaG | ecosystem: Host-associated > Plants > Roots > Rhizosphere > Soil | place: Michigan, USA...
CTGGTGAAGCGGCTGGCGCGCCGCGCCCATGTCGTGGTCGAGAACTTCAAGACGGGAACTCTCGCCAAATACGGTCTCGATTACCAAAGCCTGGCGGCCGAGAACCCGGCGCTGATCTATTGCTCGCTCACCGGCTTCGGCCATGACGGGCCGAAGAAGGACAAGGCCGGCTACGATTATCTGATCCAGGGCATGGGCGGGCTGATGAGCGTCACCGGCCAGCCGGACGGCGCGCCTGGCGCGGAGCCGATGAAGGTCGGCGTCGCGGTCAGCGATCTGGTCACCGGGCTCTACACCACGATCGCGATCCAGGCGGCGCTGATCCATCAGGCGCGCACCGGCGAGGGGCAGGCGATCGACATGGCGCTGTTCGATTGCCAGGTCGCGGGACTCGCCAATCAAGCGACGAATTATCTCGTCGGCGGAATGCTTCCGACGCGGCTGGGCAATGCGCATCCCAATATCGTTCCCTATTCGGTGTTCGCGGTCGCCGACGGCTATCTGATCCTCGCCGTCGCCAATGACCGGCAATTCGCGAGTTTTGCCAAGGCTACCGGCCTGGCGGACCTTGCCGCCGATGCGCGCTTCGCCACCAATGCCGAGCGCGTGGCGCATCGCGAAACGCTGATAGGCCTGCTCAAACCGGTCTTTCTCAAGCGCTCGCTTGGGCAATGGATCGCCACGCTGGAAGAGGCAAACGTGCCTTGCGGCCCGATCAACCGGATCGACCAGGTCTTCGCCGACCCGCAGGCTATCGCGCGCGGGCTGACCGTCGCGATGCAGCATGCGACGGGTCCGATGAACCTGGTCGCCAGTCCGCTGCGTCTTTCCGGGACACCGCCCGAATATCGTCTTGCGCCGCCGGTGCTGGGCCAGCACACCGACGAGATCCTCAAGGACGTGTTAGCCATTCAACCTTCGGAGATAGCTCGCCTTCGCGACGCGGGCATCGTGTAGCGTCAATTTGCGCGCGCGCACTCTATCGTCTTGCGCAACCAATCCTTCAATCCTCGCGTTTAGCTTCTGTGTGGGAGGCTTAGGAAGATGCGCTACGTCATCTTCGCTTTGGTTGTGGCGGCGGCTTCGCCCGCGATGGCAGGCGGGTTCAACATGCCGGGCGTCCAACACCACGGCAGGGCCTTCTGGCTCAACGATCAGAGCTGGCCGCAAATCCATCCCGAGAAGGCGCCGAAAGCCCAATTCACCACGACCTATCTGGATGGCGTCGCCTCGCGGTTTAGCGCCGCCGCAGGAATAGGCGAGAGCAGCCATGGCGACCTGTTCGAGCACAAGCTGGGCGGCGCCTATGCGCCGGCTTTCGTGGCGACGGTCGATCAAGGCGCGCCGATGCTGATGCTGCGCTGGCATCCCGGCGAATAATCGCGCCGAGGCGGGCTCAAGCCTCTTTTCTGTCACACCGCCATGCCGTAATCCTGCGTGTCCGCGCACCTTTGCGCGGCGTCGAGAAGGGTTGAATCCATGTCGTTCAAGGTCGCCGTGGTCGGCGCGACCGGCAATGTCGGGCGGGAGATGCTCAATGTGCTCTCCCAGCGTCAGTTTCCCGTCAGCGAAGTCGTGGCGCTCGCCTCGACGCGCTCGATCGGCCGGGAAGTCTCGTTCGGAGACGGCATCCTCAAGGTGAAGGCGCTCGACTATTACGACTTCAAGGGCACCGACATCTGCCTGATGAGCGCGGGCGGCAAGATTTCCAAGGAATGGTCGCCGAAGATCGCGGCCGCCGGCTGCCTCGTGATCGACAATTCCAGCGCCTGGCGCATGGACCGCGATGTCCCGCTGGTCGTGCCGGAAGTGAACGCCGATGCGCTCAGCGGCATCAAGAAGGGCATCGTCGCCAATCCGAATTGCTCCACCATTCAGCTTGTCGTCGCGCTCAAGCCGCTGAACGACGAAGCCAAGATCAAGCGCGTGATCGTCTCGACGTATCAGTCCGTGTCCGGCACCGGCAAGGAGGCGATGGACGAGCTGTTCACCCAGACCCGCGCGATCTTCGTCGCCGATCCGGTCGCGCAGGGCATCTATCCCAAGCAGATCGCGTTCAATGTGATCCCGCAGGGTGGCGATTTCATGGATGGCGGCTACACCACCGAAGAATTCAAGATGATGGTCGAGACGCAGAAGATTCTCGACCCCGACATCCAGCTCACCGTCACCTGCGTGCGCGTTCCGGTGTTCGTCGGCCATTCCGAATCCGTCAACATCGAGTTCGAACGTCCGATCACCGCGGTGCGTGCGCGCGAACTCCTGCGCGCGGCGCCGGGCGTTCTCGTCGTCGACAAGCGCGAAGACGGCGGCTACGTCACGCCGATCGAATGCGCCGGCGAGGACGCGACGTTCGTCTCGCGCATCCGCAAGGACCCGACGGTCGAGCACGGCCTCAACATGTGGGTCGTCAGCGACAACCTCCGCAAAGGCGCCGCGCTGAACGCCGTGCAGATCGCGGAATGCATGATCAACAGGAAGCTGCTTAAGGCGGCTTAAGATGGAATTCCCTCTCCCCCTTTGAGGGGGAGAGGGCAAGGGTGAGGGGGTGTTTGGCATAGCGCTCGATGCCCGGCACCCCCTCACCCCTACCCTCTCCCACGCTTTGCGGGGGCGAGGGAGAAGAGGTGGCAAATGTCTCCCGACGAATTCTCCGCGCTCATCGCCCGCTTCGGTGCCGCTGCCACCGCAGGCGATGGACAGTCGCTCGCGCAATGCTTCACCGAGGACGGCGTCTATCACGATTACATCTACGGTCCGCATCGCGGCCGCGCGTCGATCCAGGACATGCTGGAAAATCTCTTCCATCGCGACGCGGCGGAATATGACTGGACGTTCTTCGATCCGGTCGTGAGCGGCGACATCGGCTATGCCCGCTCGCTGTCGCGCTTCGTCTCCACCATCGCCGAGTTCAAGGGCAGGGAAGTCGTCATCGACGGCATCTCCCGCTTTGTCCTGAAAGACGGCCTGATCGCCGAATACCATGAGAGCGTGAACGGCGGCGTGGCGCAGTCCCAGCTCGGCGTCCCCGCCGAACGCATGGCCAAGGTGATGGCCAAATGGACGCGGCGATTGCGCGAGCAGGCCGACGTTCAGGCCTATGCCGCGGCAGCGCGGGCCCGCTATATAGGCGGCGGCTGATTTCCACGCCGCTTTCGGGGCCTCCATGCCTATCCGTCCGCGCCGTTCCGTCCTGTACATGCCCGGCTCCAACGCGCGCGCGATGGAAAAGGCGCGCGGCATTCCCGCCGACGCGTTGATCCTCGATCTCGAAGACGCCGTGGCGCCGGACATGAAAGACGTCGCGCGCCGGCAGGTCATCGACGCCGTCACCGCGCGCGGCTTCGGCAAGCGCGAAGTGATCGTGCGCATCAACGGCCTTTCGACCGCGTGGGGCGATGCCGATCTCGCCGCCGCGGTGGCCGCGAAGCCGGATGCGATCCTCGCGCCCAAGGTTTCCACCCTCGGCGACCTGCACGCGCTGGAAGAGCGTTTCGCGCGCCTCCATGCCGGTCCCTCCATCGCGCTATGGGCGATGATCGAGACGCCGCTCGCGATCCTCAACATCGCGGCCCTCGCGGGGGCGGGCGGACGGCTCGCCTGCTTCGTCATGGGCACCAACGACCTCATCAAGGAACTGCGCGGCCAGCACACGCCGGACCGCGCCAATCTCTCCGCGGCGCTCGGTCTTTCGGTTGCGGCGGCGCGCGCGCATGGGCTCGCCGCCATCGACGGCGTCTTCAACGATATCCAGGACGCGGACGGCTTCGCGCGCCATTGCCATCAGGCGAGGAGCTTTGGCTTCGACGGCAAGACCGTGATCCATCCCACCCAGGTCGATGCTTGCAACACGATCTTCGCGCCATCGGCCGAAGAGGTCGAAGCCGCGCGCAAGGTGCTCGCCGCCTTCGAACTGCCGGAGAACCGGGGCAAGGGCGCCATCAAGCTCGACGGCCGCATGGTAGAACTTCTCCATGCCGACATCGCGCGCCGCACTGTGGCGCTGGCGGATGCAATTTCCGAGCTGGAGAAACCCTAAAACCTGTCATCCCGGAAACCGCGAAGCGGTTGTCCGGGACCCACGGAAAACGCATGCGCGATCACGAGTATTTTGTCTACATGCTCGCAAGCAAACCGCAGGGAACGCTGTATGTCGGCGTCACCAATGATCTGATGCGACGGGTGTACGAGCATAGAGAAGGCCTGCTCCCTGGCTTCACCGAGAAGCACGGCGTCAAGATGCTGGTCTGGTACAACGCTTATGGCGATATCAACGACGCTATCGCGCAGGAGAAGCGGATCAAGCGCTGGCGCCGCGATTGGAAGAAAAATCTGATCGAACGCGACAACCCACACTGGATTGATCTATATCCGGCCCTGTCGAACGCTGGGTCCCGGACCGCGCCTTTGGCGCGTCCGGGATGACAGTTGGGGGTTGGGCTTGAGCAGCAGTTCCAAATCATCACAAGGCAACTTCTTCGAGGACTTCCACCTCAAGCAGCGTTTCGTCCACGCACCGGCGCGGACGCTGACGGTGGGCGACGCGACGTTGCACAAGGCGATTTACGGCGCACGGTTCGCGCTGCAATCATCGGAGCCGCTGGCGAAGGCCGTCGGGTTCGAAACGACGCCGTTCGACGATCTGCTCGTTTTCCACATGGTGTTCGGCATGAGCGTGAGCGACATCTCGCTCAACGCCGTCGCCAATCTCGGTTATGCGCAGCTTGTCTTCGGCAAGCGGCTCTATCCCGGCGCGACCTTGCGGGCCTTCACCGAAGTCATCGGCCTGAAGGAAAACTCCGATCGCCAAACCGGCATCGTCTATGTCCGCACCGAAGGTGTCGATGCGATGGACGATGTGGTCGTCTCCTTCAACCGCTGGGTCATGGTGCGCAAGCGCGATGCCGCGTCCAAGGCGCCGGACGCCGTCGTGCCTGACCTGCCGAACGTCGTGCCGCCGTCTTCGCTGGTTGCGCCCGCCAAAACGAACTTCCGCAATGCGGTGCCGAAAGAGACCGGCTCCCCGCTGCGCTGGGACGATTACGCGATCGGCGAGCGCATCGATCACATCGATGGCACGACGATCGAGGATGCCGAGCACATGATGGCGGCGCGGCTCTACCACAACAATGCTCGCGTCCATTTCAACCAGTTCGCGGAAGCGCAGGGCCGCTTCGGCAAGCGCATCGTCTATGGCGGCCATGTGATCTCCATCGCGCGCGCTCTCTCCTGCAACGGCTTGCAGAACGCACTCTGCATCGCGGCAATCAATGGCGGGCGGCATGTGAACCCGGTGTTCGCGGGCGACACGATCTTCGCGTGGTCGGAAGTGCTTGACAAAGCGACCATTCCCAACGCCGACGAACCGGAACTCGACCGCCGCGATTGCGCGGCGCTGCGACTGCGCCTGGTCGCGACCAAGAATCTTCCCTGCACCGATTTTCCCTATCGCGACGGCGACAAGTATCTGGAGAATGTCGTGCTCGATCTGGACTACTGGGCGATCGTGCCGCGCTGATGTCGTTTCTCTCCCGCTACAAAAAAGACGTCGCCGGCGGCGCGCTGAAGCCCGATCCGCTGCAGGCGAAGGCCGCCGAGAAACTTCAGGCGCTCAGCAATGCGCTTCGCAAATTCAGGCCCGGCTGGAGCCTGTTCGGCACGCGCGAAACCCCGCGCGGACTCTACATCTGGGGCGACGTCGGGCGCGGTAAGTCCATGCTGATGGACCTGTTCTTCGAGGACGCGCCGGTCAAATCCAAACGCCGCGTCCATTTCAATGCCTTCATGGTCGAGACCCATGCGCGCATCCATGCCGAGCGGCAGCGCGGCGCCAGCGATCCGATCCAGCCTGTCGCCGCAACCATCGCGAACGAAGCGCCGCTGTTGTGCTTCGACGAATTTCAGGTCACCGATGTCGCCGATGCGATGATCCTCGGCCGGTTGTTCGAGCAATTGTTCGAGCGCGGCGTTGTGATCGTGGCGACTTCGAACACCGCGCCTGACCGGCTCTATGAAGGAGGCCTCAACCGCCAGCTTTTTCTGCCTTTCATCGATCTCATCAAGCAGAAGCTCGATGTGTTCGAGCTCGACGGCCCCAACGACTATCGCCGCCTGCTGATCCATGGCCTAAAAGTCTATATCACGCCCCTCGGCCCCGCGACCGACGCCGCGATGGACGAGGATTGGTTCAAGCTCACCGGCCACAAGAGTTGCGAACCAGCGGCGCTGACCGTTCTCGGCCGCGCGTTGCATGTGCCGTGCGCCGCCAAGGGCGTGGCGCGATTCTCCTTCGACGATCTCTGCCTGCAGCCGTTGGCGGCGGCGGATTACCTCGCGATTGCGCGCGAATATCACACCGTTCTGATCGACCGCATTCCGTTCATGAGCGAACAACTCCGCGACGCGACGCGGCGCTTCATCGTGCTGATCGACACGCTCTATGACGAGGACGTGAAGCTCGTCTGCTCTGCCGCCGCGCCCGCCGAACAGCTCTACACCGAAGGCGATGCCGCCCAGGTCTTCCAGCGCACGATCTCGCGCCTGATCGAGATGCAGTCCAGGGATTATCTCGAACGCGCGGGGCGGTAGTCGCAACTTCGCTGTACAGAAAATCTGTACAGAGGAATCGATTTTCTTTTGCCGCGCATTTCGGATACAGCTCCGCCGCCGGCTGAAACGGCATTCGCCGGAATGCGCGATGTTGCAGCGCCAGATAACCGCACAAAATAAATATATTGGGCTGCTTTTCGCGCCGCATCGGCCGCGCAAATGCCCGGGGAAAGCCGGGCATTTTCAGCCTTCCTGTCGTCTCTTCGCTCCTGTGGGGATTTGGGAGAAATGTTCATTCGACCGTTACTGTTCAAGGGGGTGGTAGTGTCCTAATTTGACGGCCAAGCGAGATAAGCCGGGACTGGGCGAGAATAGCCGGGAATTGTCGCCGCATGGGCGACAAGAGAATCCAGACCGTGAAATGGAAGGCTAGCTTTGACTGGCACAGGGGCAAGAGCCGCGAGGAACATGGCGACACGCCAATCCGTCAGCGGGACGGGCGAGGTTCTAGGAGCGTTTTGATTGCGCCACAAACAATGCCGCCGCCAACGACAATTCCTGCCACCTCAAGCAACCCCGTCAGTGACAAAAGTCCCGGCGCTGCAACGCCAGTGAAGTAAGCGATTGCCCCGACCAAGATCGCCGCGCCGCTGAATAAGACGGCATAGAAGACAGAGTGCGACAGGAACCGGCGCATCTTACTTCGACGTTTCCTCTACAAGCTCCTGCAACGTCCACAGGCGGCTTTCGATGCCCGCCGCCATGGCTGGCGTGACGCGCAGGGTGCGATGGATGCGCACCATGTTGTAGTGGGCAAAGTGCAGCGCAACCGCGCCCTTGAGGTTGTCCAGCTTCTTTGAGAAGCCGTTTGTGAGGCGGGTAAAGCGGCGCATCGACATACGCATATTGAGGTTCTGGCGCTCCACAATGGACGTGCCAAGGGTGCGCATATCGGGGTTGCCCTCGATAACTTCCTTCTCAATCTTCGACACTTTCGGGGGCGCGTAGCGGCCCGGCCCCACTGGCTCCGCGTCGTAAAATTTTACCACCTGACCGTAATCGACCTTGGAGCCGAATGCGTCTTCGACCGCGCGGATGTAGGAAGGCAGGCCATCGGTGGAAATCTGGGTGCGGTTATCAACGCGGCGCGCGAGATCGCGCATGAACATGGTCGCGTTGTCCAGCGTCCGCTTGCCGGTCAGGTAGCACGGCACAAGCTTTGTCTGCGGATCAATCGCGACGAAGGTCCAGAAATCGCCAGCGCGCGGGCTCTCACCCGGCTTAAGCATTGCCTGCTTCTTGCGGACATAGCTCCAAATCTCGTCGCACTCGATACGCTCGCAATGCAGGTTGCGCATCTTCTTGAACATCAATTCGTGGCAACCCTTACCGACCTCAAAGCCAAGACGCATCACGGTATCGCGATGCGTGCCCGTCATGCGCTCAACCGAACGGATGGAATTACCCTCGACAAGGGCTCCGATGATCTGGGTGCGGCGTTCGATGGAAAGGCGGTTGACCATTGGCTTGCTCTCTTGACGTTCTGTATATGCAGAAATATACTCGTATACGTTCACATATACAAGGGGCTAGACATGAATTTTAAGGAGGCCACCGATGCGCTCTTGGAATCGGTCACGTTGGAAGACCTAGCGAGCGAACTAGGTGTTTCTATCCAATCAATAAGACAGGCACGGGCGTCGGAAGGCACAACTTCATATCGGAATCCGCCCGAAAGCTGGGAGATAGCAGTCCGCAAACTCGCTGAAAGGGCCTCCTCTCGGTACGCCAGACTAGCCAAGCAGCTTCGCTAGAACAAATTAAGCCGTTGAATCTACTTACATAATTGTCCAGACCCAAGGGGAGCGTCCATTGTGTTACCGACTATTGGCGAACGCGATAGACGAAACTTGCTTGTTACCGGATTTCTGGTAACATGATTCCTCCGATGGACGAGTTCTGTATACGTTCGTCCAGAGGGTGGACGGAGGACGGCTTCATGGCAGGCGAGAAAGTAGATTTTAACAAGGCAAAAGCCGCAGCGGACAATACGGCTCCGGCAGGCGCAGAAGCGAAAAAGTACCAGCAGTCAACGATTGATTTTCCCAACTTCGATCTTGAGGCCGGGATTGATGTCGCGACTCATGTGTACAGACGATCCGGTCTAGGCCCGTGCCAGTTGGACGAGCTTGCGGCTGAGTTGAAGGTCACAATGAGCGGATCATTCCGCCTCAAGAATTCAGCAGCCCGAATGTTTGGTTTCATTGAGAAGGACGGCGCCTCTGCCGTTAAGCTGACCGATCTCGGCAGCCGTTTGGTTTCTCCCGAGTCATCAGCAGACGCTAAAGCGGCCGCGTTTCTCAATATCTCGCTCTACAATCAAATCTACGAGAAGTATCGCGGCAAGTTATTGCCCCCAACAAAGGCGCTTGAGCGTGAAATGATCACGCTCGGCGTGACGACAACTCAAGCGGAGAAGGCGCGGCAGATTTTTCAACGCTCGGCCCGTCAGGCTGGCTTTTTTGGAAGTGGCGATGATCGCTTAGTGCGTCCGAAAATCACCAACTCGATTTCGGATACCGTAGAAACATTGGAGCAAGCGGCAGCGGATAGGCCAGCGGCGGGGGAATCGGAACGTTCTAGTGCGCGGTACGGCAGTGGCGGTGGCGGCGGTGGCCGACACCCCTTCATTGAAGGGCTGCTCGCGACGTTGCCGGAGCCTGGAACTCTTTGGACGGTTGAAGGACGCGCTGCTTGGCTCCAAGCGGCGGCACAGAATTTCATGTTGATCTACAAGGGCGATGGAAAGATTGACGTGCATGCGGTTCCGAGCGCTCACAAAACCGACAAGGCGGCATAAACGAAATCGGCTGCGGTGGTCACACACCGCAGCCCGATCCCGGCGGGTCGCGCCCGCTGACACCTAACCCCGTCCATCAAGCGGGTCCGGAAGTGAGGTGATACTCAATGCGGAAAGACCGCATCATAAAAGCGTAGGCTTAGGCCGTGGCGTTCGGGATCGCTTCCCAGCGGCTCGGCCTTCGCCGTTTTTGTATCATAGTGGTAGAATCTTACGCAAATCTGAGGGCCGAACTGTGGCCGAAGTCTCGCCCGATCAACTTAAGCAGGCCGTGGAATCCCAGCACGGCGGGACGGCTACGTTTGTCCAAGCCGTGCCAGTGCATGAGACGCACAACGGGGAGACGGTTTGGGATGGCGTGGTGCATGTGTTCGACCTCGCCGGACACCCGAAAGCAAACCGCGCCTATGCGTGGTCTTACGAGCGTCCAGATGGCAAGCGCCGGTTCTTTGCCGTGTTGCACGTCCCGCCGATCACAGGCCCGCGTGAGGCTGTCAGAGCGGCTATAGTGGCGGAGGCGCGGGCGAAGTGAAACTTGCACGAGGTTGGAGGATAGCCCTTCGAATTCTCGCGATCTGGTGGGTGATCGTAGGGCCGCTAGGGCTGATCTGGTTTTATTATCACCCCGAGAAATTTTGGTTTATGGGCATGGGTCTGTTTTTTGTGTTCTTCACTGTTCTTGGCTTGGTGATACTTACGAGGCTGCGGATTTCAAATTAGGACACTACCCAAGGGGGTCCGGAAAATATTTTTGGCCGTTGAGAAGTGCCGCCGCGATCCCACATAGTGTGTCCCGCATCTCTCCGGCATCAACGTGATCGCAAACCTAATTTCCACCGTACTCTTCGTCCTGGTTGTCATCGTGATCGCGCGCTTCTGGCCGCAGATCTCCGGTGTGATCCGCCGCTTCGACACGCAGGTCCGCGACCGGCGCGCGCAGGAAATCCGCGACCGCGGCGATGCGACCGCCCATTTCCGCCATACGCTTAAGCTCGCCGAAGAGCAGGTCGATGACGTTACCAGCGTCATCGTCCCCGACGAACGTACCGCGCAACCGATCACGCGCTGGCAGTTTGCAGGCGAAACCTTCGCAAGCGAAGCCGATGCCAGGCGCGCGCGCGAAGATACGGTGCGCACCATCGCGCGCGGGTTCTACATGGACCTGCCCGCCGCCTTGCGCGCACGCAAGGACGAAGACCGGCTGGGCCGCTAGGTGTCGCGACCGCGCGCGCTCAGCTAAGATCATTCACGGAGTTGTTCCCATGCCCATGCCCGCCGCCGATATCGAGAAGTTGATCACGGACGCCTTCCCCGACGCGGAGGTGACCATGACCGCGCTCGCGGATGACAATGATCACTGGTCCGCCATGGTTAAGTCGGCTGCCTTCAAGGGCAAATCGCGCGTGCAGCAGCACCAGATGGTCTATGCCGCGCTCCAGGGCCGCATGGGCGGGGTGCTTCACGCACTTCAACTGCAGACGGCCGCGAAGGACTAACTTGACGGTCCGGTCCGGCGGACCTACTTGATAGCATCAGCCATTGAACCGCCGATTTAGCGGAGAAAAACATGTCCAATCCCGTCCACGACCGTATTCAGCAGGAAGTCGGCAGCAACGACGTGCTGCTGTTCATGAAGGGCACGCCGGTGTTTCCGCAATGCGGGTTCTCGGCCGCAACGGTGGGCATCCTCACCAATCTCGGCGTGAAGTTCAAAGCCATCGATGTGCTCAAAGACCCCGAGATTCGTCAGGGCATCAAGGAATTCTCCAACTGGCCGACGATCCCGCAGCTCTATGTGAAGGGCGAATTCGTCGGCGGCTGCGATATCATCCGCGAGATGTACGAGGCCGACGAGCTCGCGCCTTTCCTCGCGGAAAAAGGCATCGCGCTGGAAAACGTCTAAGCGTTGCTCACCAGCACCGAGCTCAGCGGCCGGCGCGGCGAGGGTAGCGCGGGGTGCTCGGCATAACCCAGCCGGAACACAAACGTCGCCTCCCAGGCCTGTGCGTGGGCAAAGCGCGTCAGCGCATTTCCGAATTCGTCGTTGCGGCCGCGTTCGGCATTGCGGTCGACGCACTCGACGGGTTGGTTGAGCGGCTGCGCGGCGATGCCCATCGTCGTCGCGGCCAGATGCAGGCGCTGCCAGGCGCGGCCGGCGGCGATGGCGCTTCCCATCTGCAACCGGTCGCGCACGAGCATGATGCCCAGCACCGGCGCTACCGTCTGCACATCGCGCGTCATGCCGAGCCAGTAGCGGTCGGCGGTTGCTGCGTCCTGATCCGGCATCATCTTCGCGCCGGCGGCCATGAGCGGAGAGATGCCCGAGGAATCGATATTGATGCCATCGCGGTGTTCTTCGACTTCGCGGCGGCCGGTGCGGAACCAGCGCGCGCTGTCTTCCGACATTTCGCGATCGGAAATGATCTGCTCCGTCGCGGCCACGATCGCCGCGCTCAATTCCTTGCGCGCGAGATGATCGGTGATGAACGACACACGCACTTCGCTGTCGGAAACAAGATCGGCGAGCTTGAGCAGATCCTCGGTCTTCACCGGCCGCTCGAGATAGCGACCACGGTTGGTGTGACGGTTGGGTATCGCCTCGAAAAGCGGATCGCGCGACGGCGTGCCGGCATCCAGCCACAGATGCGCGGCCTTCACCGGATCTGGCTTCGGGTTCGGCTCCAGCCGACCGCCCTGCACGATCACATTCATCGAGAAGCCATAGACCGCGGCGGAACGCATCAGGTTCTCGATGGCACAGCCCACCCCCAGATGCATCTCGCGCCGGAAGGGATCGAAACTGCCAAGATGCCGCGAGCGATCGGCAAGCACGGTGATCGATCCGCCTGCCGCCTGAAACAGCCAGGGTTGTGTGTCATGCGGATTGGCGGCGAGGATTGCGGCATGCAGCGGCTGCCTCGGCCCATCCATCGATGTCCCGCGCCAGTCTTTCCACGGATGAAAGGCGGGCCCTTCGCCGGCTTCGAATGCGCCGCGGTCCCACGCGCGATAGCCCAATCCGCCGAGCAGCAACGCACCCGCGCCGCCGATCACAACCCGCCTGGTGGTGCCCATGACAGCCTCCGTTCCCCGAAAAGAACTATAGAGCGCGGCTCTTGGAAGCCCAACTCACCTTGTCATCCCGGTCAAGCGCTGCGTCAGCAGCGCGCCGTGCCGGGACCCAGGGTGCAAACGTCTCGGTGGGTCCCGGCCTTCGCTGCGCTCAGCCGGGATGACAATTTGTTTGACAGAGATGACCTTCCAAAGGCGTTTCTACCGATCCCCAAAATGCCGCTTCCACACCGGCGCGATGGCGGGGCGCCTGGCGACGGCCTGAGCGAGATTGTCGAGCTTTGGGATATGGCCTTCCTTAAGCCATTCCTTGCCGATCGATCCGCGCCAGCGGCTGAACATCGCCGCGTAGATGTCGACGATGGAAAATCCGCTGGGCAGGAACCACGGTCCGTCGCACATCCGCTCCACGATCAGCAGCCGCTCGCGGATGCGTTCGCGCGCTTTCTGGCGCAGCGCTTCGGCGTCGCCATTTGTCACAAACCGTTCGGGATAGTCGGAGATTTCGACCATCGGATAAATCTCCGATGCCATGAAGGCGAGCCAGCGATAGGCCTGGGTGCGCGCGGCACCCGCCTGCGGCGGCAACAGCCGCGCATTGGGGAAATGATCGGCCAGAGTCAGCAGGATGCCGAGCGACTCGGTGACGATCTGGCCTTCAGGCAGGCGCAGCGCCGGCATCTTGCCGCTGGGATTGATCGCGAGAAACGCCGGCTCGCGCTGCTCGTTCTTCTCGAGCGAAACGAGCTTGAATTCATAAGGCGCGCCCGCCTCGGCCAGTACCGCCTCGGCACTGAACGCGCCCGATCCCGTGTCACCGTAAAGAATGTAGGCCATGTGATCCTCGCTCGCCCGCGCCAGAGATAAGGATCGGGCGGTAAAGCACAAGCCGGAAAAAGCGAGGCGGAAAGCCCATGCCGCCCGCGCAAATCCCGAAGAGTTGAAGGGTCATAGGCTGGCAATCGGTGCTAACATACGGACCGGCTCAAGAAGGGAGTTCGACATGATGCGCGTACTTTCCGGATTATCGCTGCTTGCTTTGGGTTTCTCCGCTTTCGCCACTGCCTCGTCGCCCGCTGTTGCGGGACCGGCCATGATTGCCTCGCCCGGCGACGCCTGTCTCGCGATCGCGCAATCCAAAGTGCTCGAATGGAATCAGGCCAAGCTCTATCGCACCCGTCTGGACACGATGGCCGACGGCAAGGCGCGCCCGAGCATCATGATCTTCACCGAGAACGGGATGTTCGAGCAGGTCCGCGGCATCTGGCGCACGGGTCAGGCGCTGCGCAATCAGCGCGTCGCGGGCTCGACCGAAAACGTGCTGAAGCGCATGGGCCTCAGCGACTGCGCGAGCGCGGGTGAAGACGATGTCGATGGCCAGAAGGCGTCGGCCTACACCTATTCGCAGGATCCCGACATCCGCGCGAAGATCTGGATCTCGGACAGCTCCGGCCTTCCGCTGCGCGTCGAGCTTCAGCAATCGCCGGGCCGGGACAACAACCCGGTGAAGGTATCAATGCGCTATGCCTATAACGACGATGTTCACGTTCCGAACGTGGCGGTGCAGCGCAACCTGATCCGCATGCAGAGAAGCCAGGACTGGCTGAGCTACATGGCAACCGGCACGCCGGGCGCGAGCCACTAGGTCAGGCTATTTCTCTTTCCTGAACACGATGTCGCGCTCTTCGCGGCGGCTCAAGAAACCTGTCACCTTGCCCTGCGCGTCGCGCTGAAAGATTTTGCGCGTGCGCGGCTGGCCGGGTGTGAACAAGACATCGGCGATCTCCGCCTTGAGCTCCACCGGCGTGTTGTCGTTGGTCGCGCCATAGAGCCGGCCCTCGGAAAGCGTGATCGTGTAGAGGTAATCAGGGCCAAGGCGATAGCGCCCGACGTAGGACTCCATCAGCGCCCCCGGCAGTTCGACGGCAGGCGGGTCCTGGCGCAGTGCGATGGTCTGCATGGCGATCAGCTTCCAGTCGCCCGAGACCTTCGTCCAGGTCGCGGTGGCGCGATATTGCGCGTGAATCTTCTGGCCGTGGAAATTCTCGTGCTCGTCGTCGATTTCGGTCGAGACCGCGCTGTCGCCGAATATGGTCGCGTTCCAGCCGGTCACCGTGATCGTTCCGGACGAGCCCTTCGGCAGCGGGACGATCTGGGCGATGGTATCGTCGCAATGGGCGATCTCGCCGTTCTCGTCGGTCGACACGTAACGTGGATCGAGCGTCGCTTCCCATGGTGTCTTGTTGCCCGGCGCCACGGCATCCATCAGTGCCTGCATCTTGGCTTTCAGGACGGCGCTGTCGTCGGCCTGGGCCGCGACCGGCATCAATGCCAGGCAGAACAGGATTAGTCTTTTCATCGTTCACTCCCCACGCGGCACCGCATCCCAGAACAAGAGGGTCGCTCGCGCAACCCACATAAACGCGAGGTCAGCGATCCCGCCGGACGAGCGGGGCGTCGCGGTCGAATTCCGCGACCTCGGCATAATTGGAGACGATCTCGCTGAGCGGCCGCTGCCGCTGCCGGGCAAGCGTCTGTTTTTCCAGCACCGCTGGTTCGCCGAGCGCCTCCGTGAGTGCGTGCTTCGCGCTTTCGATCTCCTCGATCTCGGCATAGCGCAATTCGCGATAATCGCCGCCGCCGTAGCGCTGCCGCGTCCAGGCGATGTTGTCTTCGAGCTCGAGGAGATAGGTTTCACAGCGCCGGCGCGAAATGGAAACCTGTCCGGAATCGTACGCGCCTTCGTAGGTTTTTGATTTCCATTTTCCCAGCCGGTTCGCGAGTTCGCGGCTGACGACCGCGGCAAGGACATTCTCGCGCACGAGGTGAAGAATTTTCGCCTTTTCGAAGGCGATCCACAATTCGCTGTCGCGCGGAAGGTGATGGTAGAATATCTTCGCAGCAGGCCTCAGTTCATGCTTTGCCACCGTGCGCTGAAGCTGCCGCCAGAACAGGACGGGATCGCTCTTCTGAAGGTCGGCAAGACGCTCCATGCGCGACTCCGGGACGCCGGCCTTGCGCGCGAGCAGCCTGACCCCCGGCGTCTCATTCGCACGAAAGATTTCGTTGAACGCGATGATGCCGGGAATCTGGTTGAGATAGCCCTCGAGCAGATTGGACCCGCTGCGCTGCTGCGAGATCACGATGATGGGCTTGGCGTTCTTCATTTCGGTTCGCCACTGAAACAAAAAGGGCCGCGGAATCTCCGCGGCCCTTTGTACTGGAAAATCCGGCCTAAGATCAGCGCGAATAGAACTCGACGATCAGATGCGGCTGCATCTGCACCGCGTAGGGGACGTCGGAGAGCTTCGGCGTGCGCAGAAGCTTCGCGGTCATCTTGTTGTGATCGGCCTCGACGTAATCGGGCGTGTCGCGCTCGGCGCTTTTGGAAGCGTCGATCACCAGCGCCATGTCGCGCGCCTTGGCGGTGAGTTCGATGGTCGAGCCTTCCTTGATCTGGCAGCTGGCAACCGTCACGCGGCGGCCGTTGACCTTCACATGGCCATGGCTGACGAGCTGGCGGGCGGCGAACGGCGTCGGCGCGAATTTCGCGCGATAGACGACGGCGTCGAGACGGGTCTCGAGCAGGCCGATCATGTTCTCGCCGGTGTCGCCGGGGCGGCGCGAGGCCTCGGTGTAGTACTTGCGGAACTGACGCTCGGTGATGTTGCCGTAATAGCCCTTGAGCTTCTGCTTGGCCTGCAGCTGCGTGCCGTAGTCGGAGAGCTTCTTGGCGCGGCGCTGGCCATGCTGGCCCGGTCCGTAGGAGCGCTTGTTGACGGGGCTCTTGGGGCGGCCCCACACACTTTCGCCCATGCGGCGGTCGAGCTTGTACTTGGCGTTGGCGCGTTTGGTCATCGAATGTCCGAAAAAGTGGCGGAAATCCGCGATTTCCGTTAACCGGACCGCGGAAAGGCGGGGACTATACCCATGCGCTTTGCCCTGTCAAAC
>Ga0105239_10004600_pt1 | contig 16426 bp, 10 predicted proteins | sample KBSC44metaG_FD_92761 | JGI IMG/M metagenome (GOLD analysis project Ga0105239, IMG submission 92761) | Corn rhizosphere microbial communities from Kellogg Biological Station, Michigan, USA - KBS C4-4 metaG | ecosystem: Host-associated > Plants > Roots > Rhizosphere > Soil | place: Michigan, USA...
ACCCTTCAGGATCTTGTACTCGTCTAACTTCGATTCAATTTTTTGGAGGGTCACAAGTGATGTGAGCTTTTCCTCAACAGAGAATTCTTTTACGTTTGACATAATATTATTAATAATAATTAACCGGATTCGTTTTGATCCCCGATTTAAGGACCGCAAAATTACTAAATTTTTCCCGCAAAACCTCAAAAAGCAAGTCTACCGTGAATTGCTCACTCTCGAAATGCCCGATATCGGCTATAACCAGCTGGTCACCCGCATCAAAAAACTCATGATATTTAACATCCGACGTGACATAAAAGTTGGCCCCGGCGGCTAAAGCATTGGAAATCAAAAAACTACCGGCCCCTCCGCAGACAGCCACCCGCGATACCATCCTCCCTGTCAGCGGCGTATGTCGGACCACCGGCACTCCAAATACCCCCTTCAACCGATCCAGAAAAGCCCTTTCCTCCATCGGCTCTGCCAGTTCACCCACCAGTCCCGACCCGACCCCGGACCAGGTATTGGCCAGCGAAACCAGGTCATAGGCTACCTCCTCATAGGGATGGGCCGCTATCATGGCCTCCACCACCTTCCTGCTGAGATGAGCCGGCAGGACGACCTCCAGCCGTACTTCCATCTCCTCATGCCGCAACCCCTGCTGCCCGACAAAGGGCTGGGTCCCCTCTCCTGCCTTGAACGTCCCGATACCACCGACCCCAAAACTACACTCACCATACCCCCCGATATTCCCCGCCCCGGCCGAAAAAATTGCCGTCCGGACGGCTTCCAGATGATCCACCGGAACAAAACAGTACAGCTTTTGCAACGTCCCGGCCCGGGGCAGCAGCGCCCGGCCGCCCGATATACCCAGCTTCGCCGCAATTCTACCATTCACCCCCTCCCGGACGACGTTGTCCAGGTTGGTATGAATTGCATATATGGCAATATCCTTTTTGATCGCCGCTATCACCGTCCGCTCGACATAATTGCGCCCGGTGATCTTCTTCAACCCGCCAAACACTATCGGATGATGAGCCACCACCAGGTTGCACCCGCGCGCGACAGCCTCTGCGACGACCGCCTCGGTCGCGTCCAGGGTAGTCAGTATTCCCGTACACTCCCAGCAACCCCGCCCCGTCAGCAGTCCCGCATTGTCATACGACTCCTGGTAGGACAATGGAGCAAGCGCCTCCAGATGCTGTATAACCTCTGATATCTTCATAGTCTTATGATTGGAACTTCGCCAAAGCTTCGTTCCTCGCTTTTGCTCATTCATTCCCTTCGCGTTGCTCGGGCACGGCCGGCGGACCCTCACCTCGGCGAACCCGCGGTCCCTACCTCGGCGGACCCGGATCCTTCACCCTGGCCGCCCCGCAGCCTCCTATTGAACAATCTTTTCAATATGCGTCAGCTTCCCATCCTCATTAAATCCTTCCATCACTATCCGCAACTTTTTGGTAATGTCGTTGTTGAAGAAGTCGATGTTGACGTGCCGGTTATCCCTGTCCGTCAGCAGATACGGTTTCCAGTACAGCGTCGTCCGGAGATCACCCCCCTCATTCTGCACGCTGTTCTCCAGGTAGTTCGGGACATAGAACTCTTTCGGCATCGAATAACCGATAAGAATAGCCCGGGACAGCCCCTTGAAATTGGGATCGGACCTTTTCTCGTCCCCGCCTTTCTTGGTATAGACAGCGATCGTACCACCCGAGCCGCCGCCAAAGCCTACTCCCGACCCCGGCCGGAAGACCTTTACCATGGCGACATCTGTCACCGGCGTACTCTGCAGCTGCTGGGCGTCCACCTGCATCTCATTCAGGTACAGCTGCGGCCTGCCCCCGCGCCAGCTCAGCGAAGGCGTCCCCCCCGGCCCATTTCCCGGCGTGATCTGCAGACCCGCCACCTTACCCTGAAGATAGGTAAAGATATCCAGCTGCGCCGCCGCCAGCGGATCGTTGATCAGGTCGAAGGTATAGGCATCTCCGCCACTGAACATCCCCGAAGCGTATTTCTCGTCCAGCTTCTCGGCTTCAGACTTAACACGTCCCTTTACGGTCACCGATTCCAGCGTCTTTACTTTCGCGTCGTCGATCGGCTTTATCCGCGCTACTTCCTCGGCAATATACCGGTTGCGTCTCAGATAAGCCGAATCCTCTGCTGTCCATCCCTCGAATGCCGTCGTCAACGGCTTTGCCGTCCGCGATCCTCTCACCAGACCCGTATTGAAAGTGATAGCCGCCTGATCGGACAGCGCGCGGTTGACATTGAATTGGTAGAAGGCCCGCACAGTATCAAAAAAGACGAGCCCCGTTACCCCAAAATTGTTTCCCGCCAGATGAGGTATCTGCAGCATCTGTGTACTGGAGTCCTTCCGGCTCATGATGACGTTCATGAACTCGTCTCTGCTGATCTTACTGGCGTCCACTCCCAGCACTTGTACTTTCATCGACAGATAGTCCTGCTCAGGGTTCTTGATCACCGGCACCTGCCCACGGGCAAGCATATCCCATTTCAGCCGCCGCCAGCCGTGCGTCATCATCACGAGGTCGAGCTGCCTGGTCAGACTGTCTGAAGTCCCCCAGAAATAATAGGCGGGATTGTGGATATATCCCCGCAGCTCGCCCGTCAGCAAAAGCCGGGATACGATATTGTCGTCCCCCGGGAACTCCCCGTCCGCCGTGGCATCCGTGACCGCCAGCGACATGTTGGCCTTCAGGGTATCCGGCACGTCGATCGCCAGCGTATTCTTCCCCCTCCTGTTCACGCCTTTCACGGTCACAGCCAGGTCAGGCTTGAAAAGAAATTCGTGGTTATTGACAAAGACCACTCGCTCCGCCACCGGCGTCATATCCGCCGTAAAAACTGTCAATTGCAACACTCCCGACGGCAGCTGCCCCGTTGGAATCGTGCCCCCGCTCATAAAATTCTCTTCCAGGTTGATCTTGGCCTTGTACACCAGGTGCTGGTGCATATGCGCGATGATGGTCAGGTGCTGAAAATCCGCCCCCCCATCCTGGGCGCGTGCCACAGAGAACAACACCTTCTGATTCCCCGGTATCGCCCGCAACGCCGCGCCCGTGGTCTTTGCCGCAGGCAGCCCTGTCTTGTGCTCGACTCCCGCATCGTCCTTCCACACCGCCGTCAGCGAGTCGTCCTTGTCCATCGTCACCAGGAACTTGCCCATCCCATCGTGATCCGTGCTAAAGGTCAGGACCTCCTTCCCCGTCTTGTCCACCACGGACCCCTTTACAGGAAAAGGATAGCCGAACTGGTCGTTCGCCTTGAAGGCAACCATACCCTCCACCCCTGCAATCAGGTCGCCACCTTCAGGAAAGAACTGCAGCCTGATCTGCCGGGGCACCAGCGTCACCGTCACTCCGGCAGAGTCGAGTTTCTTGTCAAAGATGCGGATGTCCTTCTCGAAATAGAAGGCGGTATCAAAATTTGTCATCCAGGTAGTATAGGCCCTGAAATGCAGATGGCCGCTCTTTACCGTCTTCGGCAGGTCGAAATTGCCGGCCGTGCTCGACTCGCTGACCGGATACACCTTCCTCTGGAGGATCGCACCCGAAGCATCCGACAGCTCTGCATAAAAGTTCTTGCTGTAAAGAGAAGGGTCTGCCCCCGAAAATATATAGGCCTTGAACCAGATCGTCTCGCCGGGGGAATAGATCTTTTTGTCGAACTGTATATGTATCTTCTCCTGAGGGAAATTATTGGCGTAGATATTTAGCATAGAGTCCAGCTTCTGGGCGCTGACAGGGGAAACAACCAGACTAAGCAGCAGGACAAACAATGGCAGGACAATGGGCAAAAGGCAGCGATGCTTGTTCATACGGTGAAATTATTCAACTCAATCAGAAAAAACGTCTTAAAATGCAATTAATTTCGAAAATTCCCAGCCATAAAATATGTTAAAATGGTTTTAACAAAGTCCACCGCCGACCTCTACAACGAGTATAAAGAACGAATGCAAAAGATTGCCGATGTAAAGTATTCGGCGGCAGTGCTCCAATGGGACCAGGAGACCTATCTTCCGCCCAAAGGCGCCCAGGGACGCGGCCGACAGCTGGCCACGCTCTCGGAGATCGCCCACGAATGGTTCATCGATCCGACTCTCGGCCAGCTCCTGCAGGAACTCCAGGGACGCGGAGACCTCGACGACCAGCAGCGCCGCAACGTCGACCTGAGCCTGGAAGACTACGACAAACAAAAGAAATTCACGCCCGCTTTCATCCGAAAGCTGAGCGAGGCTACCTCGCGCAGTTTCCACAGCTGGCTGCAGGCAAGGAATGAGAATTCATTTATCCGTTTCAGACCGGACCTCGAACAGCTGGTCCAGCTAAAAAAAGAAGAGGCCGAACTCGCCGGCTACCAGCAACATCCCTACAACGCCCTGCTCGACCAGTACGAGAAAGGCGCCACCATCGCCCTCCTGGACAAGGTTTTCTCCGAGATCCGCACCCCGCTGAAAGACCTGCTGCAGACCATCGGCAGCCGGCCACAGGTTGACGATAGCTTCCTCCGCGGGCAGTTCCCCAAACAGGAACAATGGGACTTCGGCATGCAGCTGATCCGCCAGCTGGGCTTTGACTTCGAAGCAGGCCGGCAGGACCTGTCCGAACATCCCTTCACGACCAACTTCAACAGCCTCGACGTCCGTATCACCACTCGCGTCGACGAGAATGATTTCAACCATATGACCTGGTCCTGTATCCACGAGACCGGTCACGCGCTGTACGAACAGGGATTACCCGCGGAGCAATATGGCCTCCCGCTCGGCGAATACGCCTCGCTGAGCATCCACGAATCACAATCTCGGCTATGGGAGAACAACATTGGAAGAAGCCTCTCCTGGTGGAAGACCATCTATCCGGGCCTCCAAAAGATCTTCACTAAGCAGCTGGGCGCTATCACCACCGAACAGTTCTACAAAGGCATCAACAAGGTACAGCCCTCCCTCATCCGCACCGAAGCCGATGAGGTCTCCTATCATTTCCATGTCATGATCCGGTACGAATTAGAAAAGCGGCTGATCGGCGGCGAGCTTACAACCACAGATATCCCCGCGTGGTGGAATGAGAACTACGCCAACTGGCTGGGCGTGACAGTACCCGATGACAAACGCGGCTGCCTCCAGGACGTACACTGGAGCCACGGCAGTTTCGGATATTTCCCGACCTACAGCCTCGGCAGCTTCTACGCCGCGCAGCTTTATTCAGCAGCCACCGCACAAATATCTGATTTACAAACAAATATAGAAAAAGGCAACACCACCCACCTGCTGGAATGGCTTCGCCTGAACGTCCATCAATACGGACGACGTTATACCAGCGAGCAGCTTTGCGAAAAGGCCACCGGAAAAAGCCTGGATATCAGTTATTTTTTGAGCTATTTGCTTGAAAAATACCGGAATATTTACAACTTTTGAGGTAAATCCAATTGCTATGAAAAGCACAATTCCCCTGGCCTTGCTGCTGGTCTCGTCGCTGTTGCTCGGATCTTGTAAGAAATTTATCGAGAAAAAGGCTGAGAACGCCGTGTTGTCGATCATGACTAACGGCTATTGGTATGTCAGCGGGTATAAACAAAATGATAGTGATATAACAGCTTCTTTCTCCGGTTATCTCTTTAAATTTGACGCGAACAATACAGTGACAGGGACAAAGGCCAACACCTCCGTCACGGGGCACTGGGAGGTCAATATCGCCAACCGGACGATCACCTCCGATTTTCCCGGAGCGACTGAGCCGGTGTCACTGCTCAACGCAACCTGGACCATCAGGGACAGCTATACCGATAGCGTATCCGCCTGGTCGATAGACACCGTCAAACACACTACCAATATCCTGCAGCTGAAAAAACAGTAATCCACTACCCTCGGGAAATTTCCTATCTCCTATTCAGCCTTCAGTCATTTCCTGACTGGAAAGGTTTTTGCTTTTATTGGATTATCAAAACAATCATTTCGTTGATACGAAGACTACTGATCATTATTAGCTGCTTCTGTACCCTTGGCATATCCAGCACCCAAGCCCAGGCGCCCGTCCCCGATTTTTCGGCCTCCGCCACCAGCGGCTGCGGCCCCCTGATCGTACAGTTCCACGATAATTCGACGAACTCCCCGACCTTCTGGCAATGGGATTTCGGTAACGGGCAGACTTCCTCGCTTCAGAACCCCGCAATAACGTATACCAACCCGGGAATTTATACCGTCACGCTCATCGCCCGCAACCGCAGCGGCGCCGACGCCATCCGGAAGACAGACTATATTACGGTGTACCCATATCCCCAAACCAATTTCACGTCCAACGTCACCCTCGCCTGTACGCCGGCCAACATTCAGTTCACCGACCTGTCCACTCCCGGACAGGGCTCCATTACCGCCTGGCATTGGGACTTCGGCGACGGCACCACCTCCAACCAGCAAAACCCGTCTCACGTATATTCCAAAACCGGGTATTACAACGTCACGCTGCTCGTTACCAATTCCAACGGTTGCGCTTTCTCGGTCACCCGCAGTCGTTATCTGCGTGTGGTCGACGGCATCCAGCCCAATTTTACCTGGAACCAGACCTCTTCCGCCTGCTCAGCGCCCTTCGTCCTGAATTTCATCAACCAGACCGCCGGGCCGGGGACCCTCACTTACAACTGGAACTTCGGCAATGGCGCCAACCCGGCAGCCTCCGGCGATATCAACCCGGCGAATATCACCTATCCCAGCACCGGCAGCTACAATGTGACGCTGCAGGTCTCCAGCAACCTGGGTTGCAACGGCACGCTTACGCAACCCGTAGTGCTCAACAACACCTCCGCCACGATCACCGGTCCCAACAATACCTGCGTAAATACGCCCGTCACATTCACCAATGGTTCGACCCCTGCCCCACTGTCTTCGCAGTGGGATTTCGGCGACGGCACGACCTCCTCCGACCTCAACCCGACCAAGTCCTATAGCGCCAACGGCGCCTACACCATCAAAGTCACCAATCAATACCCATCGTGCACGACCACGGCGACTACTATGATACAGGTAGGAAGTCCGGCCACGCCCGCCTTTACGGCAGACAATACGGTCGGATGCTCCGCCCCAACGACCGTCCATTTCACCGACCAGACCAACCCGGCGGCCACACAGTGGTTATGGGATTTCGGCGATGGCCAGACCTCCACCGACCAAAACCCCACCCATATCTACACGACGATGGGGAGCTTTGACGTAAAGCTGACCGCCGGCGCCGGCGGATGCTCCGGCACTACCACCCTCTCCCGGTATATCAATATCCAGGCGCCCGTCATTACCGGCCTCACGGGTACGCTCAGCGCCTGCGTCAATACCACGCCCGACCATACGACTATCTCACCCGTTGCCGTTGCCACGGCGCCGGACGGTGTCGTGGCCTGGACATGGTCCTCCCCGGATGCTACACCGTCCAGCTCGACGGCCCCCTTCCCCACCTTCACATATGCGACGACCGGCACCCATGCGATCACCCTGACCATTACGACCAAAGGGGGATGCCAGGCTACCCGCACCTTTACCGATGCTGTCCAGATTGGTACGCCAGTCCCCGCAAATATCACAGCCAGTCCTCCAGCGGTCTGCGGCCGCGATAATGTCACGTTTACGGACCCGGATCCCATAACACCGGGAACAGAAAGCCACTACCGCTTTAGCTGGGACTTTGGCGACGGTACCGACTCGGTGACCAGCGTACCCAGCGTCCTGCACTCGTACAGAAGCGTAGGACCAAAGAACGTAACACTCACGCTTTTCCACGACGGCTGCCCGCAATCCGCATCGCCGAACCCGGCCTTCAGGGTAAACCCGGCCATAGTCAACTTTGCCTACAAATCCGACTGCGCCGCCGGCAACCTCGTAAACGTTACATTCAGTGATACCTCCTCCGAATATCCCCTTGTCCCCTTCACTGCCGAATGGGACTTTGGAGACGGAAGCACCGCAACCACCACCACGCTCAACGATGTTGTTATTCATCAATATACCCTTCCCGACCCAACAAAGCTTAACAACTTTAACGTAACCCTGAAGGTGACCGACGGCAGTTGCGTGCAAAGCTTTACTCAAACCATTGGCTTGGGTAAGATACCGATCGACTTCACGCTCCAGCCCAATGGCCCGCTTATCTGTTCGGGTACCCGGTTCGTTGCAACAGCAAACACCCAATACCCGGCGCTAATCACCGGCTACTCCTGGCATTTTGATGCAGACCCCGCCCAGCCCTATAACTTTACGCCTTCACAGGTGGACACACTAAAAAGTCTTAACCGCCTCAACCGCAAGCTGACACTGGTTGTACAATATACCAACGGCTGTATCGACTCCGTAAGCCACCCCGTTCAGATATCTTTCCCCGATGCGGCCTTTACCATGCCCGCAGGCGCGTGTATGAACAGTGCTGTCCCTTTTACAGATGGGTCGACCCCGGACCCGGGCACTGGCAGCCTGCCATCTCAATGGTTCTGGGACTTTGGCGACGGCTCAACGCCGCCCGATCCGAGCCAGAAAAACCCAACCCACAATTTTGCCGACACCGGCCTTTACACGGTAAAACTCCAGATCAAAGACGCCAACGGCTGCTCCAGAACCTACATATCGCCGACGCCGATCCACATCACCGGGCCGATCGCCCGTTTCGGCTGGTCGGACACCACCTTCTACTGCCCAAAAACGCCTCTTGCATTCACGGACTCCTCCATCGGCTATAACCTCACCGACCAGTGGACCTACGGCGACGGAGGCCAGGACAACACAGGCATACATACTTATGCCGGCAACGGCAGCTATAACACATCGCTTACCGTGACGGACGCTTTCGGCTGCACCAACACGCAGACAAGGGCGGTCGTCATCCAGAACCCGATCGCGGCCTTCGATATCGCCGACACCACGGCCATCTGCGTACCCCTGCAGACGATGTTCAACGCCCACGCCCAATACTACGATTCACTCTACTGGGATTTTGGCGACGGTGCGACGTCCACACTTCCCGTCACCTCCCATTTCTATAATACACTCGATACCTTCTACGCCAAACTATTTGTCCGCGGCCCCGGCGGCTGCTTCGACTCCGCCACCCGTCGTGTCCTCGCGCTCGACCCCCGCGCCACCACCAAATGGACCTACGGACCTCGCAGCCGCTGCGATTCCGTCCCCGTCCAGTTCGATATTACCCCCCCGGGTTACACCAATTTTACGCTCGTCTTCGGCGACAACGCCGTGGATTCTTCCCAGGACACAAAGCCCTTTCACATGTACCGCAGCGCCGGCTCGTATACGCCTACGCTGGTGCTTACCGACGTGTCAGGCTGCATTGTGAACATAGGAACCGCCATCGGACCAGTGACGGTACTGGGCTCGGTCCCATTTGTCAGCCTCAATCCCCACCAATTCTGCGACAGCGGACACGTCGCCTTCACAGACTATACCATCACGAACGACGGCATTGTCAGCGAGACCCTCGACTTCGGTGATGGAACACCGATAGTGAACAATAGCTCCGGGGTCGCAAACCTCGACACAATCCATTTATATAACATCCCCGGCACTTTTTTGGCTACCTTACGGGTAACCACCAACAGTACCTGCGCGGAATCGTACACCGACACCGTTCGCGTACACCCTACCCCCCATCCCGTCATTACCGCGACCAGCCCGCTCTGCACGGGCATCGTCAGCTTTGCCGGCAGCACTACCAACACAATGACCGAACCCGTCACCTGGGCCTGGGATCTTGGCAACGGGCAGAAGTCAGCCGCTCAGAACCCCTCTAACGATTATAAGCCGGGGCCGTATACCTTGCATCTGCAGACCTCCGTCCCCTATGGCTGTAAGGACACAACCTCTGCGGCTATCGTCATCAACCCCCCGCCCGAGATCAAGGGCCCGCACGAGATAACGACACCCGTCGGCTTCCCGATCACCATTCCCTTTACGTATAGCAGCAACGTCACGACCTGGGTATGGACTCCCGCGGACAGCCTCAGCTGCGCCGACTGCGCCAACCCATCGACTACGCTTGTCTTTAAAAAACTCTTCCGGGTCACCGTCACAGACTCCAACAATTGCGTGTCATCCGACTCCATCCTCGTCAGGACGATCTGCAACGACAAGAACTACTTTTTTCCGAATACCTTCTCACCCAACGGCGACGGCATTAATGACGCTTTCTTCCCACGCGGAAGCAACCTTTACAATGTCCAGTCGCTGCGCGTCTTTAACCGGTGGGGACAGATGGTGTTCGAGCGGAGAGACTTCCCCGCCAACAATCCGACCCTGGGATGGGACGGTACCGTCAACGGTCGTCCGGCGCCGGTAGACGCCTACGTATACATCGCCGAGGTCGTCTGTAACAATGCCGAGGTAATTAGCCTGCACGGCGACGTCTCGTTGATCCGATAAGACCTAAAAACTAATATGTGAAAAAGCGCTCATACCATATCATCCTCTTCACGCTGCTTGCCATCGGGCTCGGGACCCCCACGACAGCCCAGGACATCCACTTCTCACAGTTCTTTGAGACGCCCCTGCTGCGCAATCCGGCCCTGGCGGGCGTCTTCACCGGTGACTATCGCATCCAGACCGTCTTCCGCGACCAGTGGAACAGCTTCACCAACGCCTACCGCACCGGCTCCCTCAACGGCGAATACAAATGGCCCGTCGGCAGGAGCAGCGACTATTTCACCACGGCCTTCGAGGTGCTCTACGACAAGGCCGGTACCGCGGCCCTGACGACCACCGAACTGCTGCCCGCCCTCAACTATCACAAATCCCTGAGCAACGAAAAGGCCATGTACCTGTCCGTAGGATTCATGGGCGGCCTCGTATCAAAATCGATCGACATCACCAAGGTCACGACCAACAGCCAGTTCAACGGCACCGCCTATGACCCGGCCCTTCCCAACGGGGAGACGAATTTCTCGCCCAATGTCCACTATCTCGACGGCAGCCTGGGTATCAGCTTCAATACTACCTTCGGCCCCGACAATCACAATACCTTCTTCACCGGCTTTGCCTACCACCACCTCAACCGGCCAAAGAACTCCTTCTATAAGAACCCCTCCATCGAGCTGGATCCCAAATACGTCTTCTCCGCCGGAATAAAGGCCATCATCAACGAACAGGCTTGTTTTACGATACAGGCCGACCACTCCCGCCAGGGCCCCTCGCAGGAGACCATCGCAGGAGTCCTCTATTCCTACAAATTAGGAGACGACCCGGAAAACTCCGGCTATATCCTGCACCTCGGCGGCTTCCTCCGCTGGAAGGACGCCCTTATCCCCGTCATCAAACTCGAAATGAACTCGCTGGCCGTAGCGCTCAGCTATGACGCGAACGTCTCCGAACTGAGGACCGCGAGCCAGGGCCGGGGTGGCTTTGAGCTGTCCATTTCTTATATCGGCTTTCTCGATCGGGAAAATGCAAAGGGCCGCATCCTCTGCCCAAAATTTTAATCCCGGCGGCAGACACAGGAACCGGCGGAGCCGGTTCGCCCGCCCCGCGGGCAAACATTAGACTCGGTGCAAAAAATTATTTCTTAAAATAATTTTTTGCTGCAACCTTTACCATCTAAAAAATTTTAGAATGACCAACATCCAGATCGGCCAGCAAGCACCCGACTTCAGCTTATACGACTCAGACAAACAAAAAGTGACCCTCAGCGACTACAAGGGAAAGAACGTCCTTCTCCTTTTCTTCCCCGCGGCCTTCACCAGCGTATGTACGCAGGAGTTATGCAGCACCCGCGACAACATCGCCCTGTACGCCAACGCCAACGCCCAGGTATTCGGCATCAGCGTCGACATGCCCTTCTCCCTTGCCAAATTCAAGGAAGAACAAAAGCTCAACTTCCCCCTTCTCAGCGATTTCAATAAAGAGGTCTCGACTGCCTACGGCTGCCTATATGAAACCTTTGCCGTCGATCTGAGAGGTGTCTCCAAACGCAGCGCCTTCGTCATCGACAAGGACGGCATCGTGCGGTATGCCGAGGTCCTGGAAAAAGCAAGCGACCTGCCCGATTTTACAGCCATCCAGAAGACCCTGGCGGCACTTTCCTAAAAAATGCGGACGCCCACGGCCCCCCTGCAGTATCCGGTTTCCCCGCGGTATCGGCCCCCGATTGACACCCGGCGGGCAGGCTTTCCTCATCCGCGCGCACCCCGGTTCCCCGTTTCCTTACCTGCGAGCCCCCGGTTCCCCGTTTCCCTACCTACGGGCACCCCGGCTCCCCGTTTCCCCCCCTGCGAGCCCCTGGTTCCCCCGTTTCCCCACCCCCCGTTTCCCCCCAGTTTCCCCCCGGTTTTCCGCCTGCGGCCCCCTCATTTCCACACCGGCGACTCCCGGATTCCCCAACCCTTGGGCCCCCGTACCCCGCCTTCCCCAACCTGCGGCTTCTCCCCGGGATGGCAAAGAACTCCGTAGTCCAGAGTCTCAACGCAAAATATTCATAATCAACAAAATAAAGATGGCCGGTTTTCGGACCGGTCATCAAATTTCCGAGGGAAATTCGGCCTGGGATTTGTATCTTTGACTTAAAACCTATATTTTGGAATCACTTGTAAAATGTACCCACAGATGAGGATTTTTTACATTTTGTTATCCATATGTCTTATGAACTCCTTCCAGGCTAAAAGCCAGGCCCATGGCCCTTTTCCTGAAACGGAGCACAAGGTTTACAAATTCTATCCCAACCCGGCAGTCTCCTACATCACCTTCGAGCTCGTCAAAGAATCCAACAAAAATTATACGCTCCAGATCTTCAGCTTCCTCGGAAAAATGGTAAAGGACGAAAAAGAGATCACCGATAAACGCACCATCAACCTCAGCGACCTCAACCGCGGTCTCTACACCTTCCAGCTAAAAGACGAGAGCGGCCGCATCACCGATTCCGGGATCTTCCAGATAAACAAGTAATTTTTTTATTGGTCCTGCGGCAGTAACCGCAATTCCAGGGTCTAACTTTCCTGGACCTTCGTCGGACCCGCTTAGAGAGCTTCGGCGGAGCGTCGTTCCTCGCTCCTTCTCGCTCGTACCCTTCGCTTTGCTCGGGTACGTCCGCGCTGCTTCGACACGCGCGTCCTCGATCGTACCCTTCGCCAAGGGCTCGGGTACCGTCCTTCTCGGTCGTACCCTTCGCTATCGCTCGGGTACCCTTGGTCTGGCTGACCTGTACAGACCTTCGTCGAGGCGTCGTCCCTTGCCTCTCCTCGGTCGTTCCCTTCGCTCCGCTCGGGAACCTACGGCATCTAGCAGGTCCAATGTCGGGCCGCCTATCGGCGTCCATAGACCTTCGTCGAGGCGTCGTTCCTAGTACTTCGTCGGTGCTGCTTCACCACGCACAGACCTTCGTCGAAGCGTCGTTCCTTGCTTCTTCTCGGTCGTTCCCTTCGATTTGCTCGGGAACATCCGTGGCGTTCGCGGGGCTCCGCCACTCCTCGGTCGTTCCCTTCGATTCCTCGGGAAACCTCCGTCGGTTATAGGACCTGCACGATCAAAAACTTCAAATAATTCGTATTCTCCCACCCCTCAATTATCGGATGATCACTGGCCTGCGCCTGAAATGTCACCTGCCTCAGTCTCCTCCGCGCATCCTTCGCCGCCAGCTGTATCGTATCCAGGAACATATCCGGCTGCACCAGGTTCGTGCACGAAGAGGTCACGAGAAACCCACCCTTCTTCACCAGCTTCATGCCGCGGAGATTGATCTCCTTATACCCCGTGATCGCCTTCTGTATCGTCTCCCGGCTCTTAGTAAACGCCGGCGGGTCCAGCATCACGACATCATACTGCCGCCCCTCCTTGCTCCACTGTTTGAGCGCATCAAAAGCGTTGACCGCCTCATACCGGCAGACCCCCGATAACCCGTTGAGCTCGGCATTGCGCCGGGCCTGAGCGACGGCATTCTCGGATATGTCCAGCCCCAGCACCGACTTCGCGCCATAGAACCCCGCATGGGTTTCAAAACTACCCGTGTACGTAAACGCCCCCAGCACGTCAGCGCCTTTCACAATATGTTGGATCGCCCTGCGGTTGTCGTGCTGGTCCAGGAAATACCCCGTCTTCTGGCCGTTCTCGATGTCGACGTGCAGCCGAAGCCCGTTTTCGTTGATAATGATCTGGGTGTCAAACGGTACCGACAAGAACCCCTTCTGCTGGGGCAGCCCCTCCAGCTCCCGCACCGGGACGTCATTGCGCTCATAGATGCCCTTCGGCTGGAATATCTTCTCCAGCGCCGCGACAATCGCCGGCTTCCACCGGTCCATACCCAGGGCCAGCGTCTGTAACACAAAATAGTCGTTGAACTTGTCAATGATCAGGGCCGGCATATAGTCCGCCTCCCCGAATACCAGCCGGCAGTTCTCCACATACCCTATCCGCTGACGGTATTCCCAGGCCGTAAGAAGCCGGTTGTAAAAAAAGTTGTCGTCGATAACCTCGTCCTTCTCCCTTGTCAGCAGCCGCACAGCAATCTGGGACTGCGGGTTGATATAACCCCGGCCCATGAACTTCTTGTCATGGGTAAAAACGTCCACAATGCCGCCGGCCACCGTGTCACCATCCACCTTATCTATCTCATTACCAAATATCCAGGGATGTCCATTCTCCACTCTCCTGCTGATCTTCCGTTTCAGATAAACTTTCGTCATGGGCGCAAAGGTACTCCCATTTTTGGCACCCTACGTCAATTTTGACACTCCCGCCACGCCCTCCGTCAGTCCCGTCATACCCTTCGGGAAATTCAGGACAATTTGTCCTTCTTTAACGCTTGGCAGGAATATTGACAGGCTTACCTTTGTTGCAAAATCAAAGGCCCCAAAAGGGCCTTTAAATGACTTTTACTATGACCAATTTCAATATAGACGATCTTCAACCCGACCCGCTGGACGACATGAACACCGACGAGAACATTGCAGGGACGACGCACCTCAATGACATCAGCGCCCGGGAAGAAGAGCTGGACAAATGCAAAGAAGAGCTCCAGGAGCAAAAGGACAAATACCTCCGCCTGTTCGCGGAGTTTGACAATTTCCGGAAACGCAGCGCCCGTGAGAACCTGGAGATCAGGCAAACGGCTGGAAAAGAGGTAATTACATCCCTATTGGATGTACTTGACGACTGCGATCGCGCCGAACGGCAGCTACAGACGACAGATAATATCGACCAGATAAAGGAAGGCGTTCAATTGGTTTTCTCCAAATTGCGCTCTGTCCTTCAGGGAAAAGGCCTCAAAGCCATGCAAAGCATCAATACCGACTTTGACGTGGAAAAACACGAGGCTATCACAGAGATCCCCGTACAGGACCCGGCTCAAAAGGGAAAGGTTATCGACGAAGTGCAGAAAGGCTATTACCTTAACGACAAGATCATCCGCTTCGCCAAAGTGGTTGTAGGGAAGTAAAACTATTAAAAGCAATCAGGGGCCATCGGTTTCAACCCGGTAGGCCCGAACAGTTTTTTCTAAGACTATGTCAAAACGAGACTATTACGAAGTACTTGGGGTATCGAAAGGCGCCACTGCAGACGAGATCAAAAAATCCTACAGGAAGGTGGCCATGCAGTTCCATCCCGACCGCAACCCGGGGGATAAGGCTGCTGAAGAGAAATTCAAGGAAGCCGCGGAAGCCTACGAAGTGCTCAGCGACGCAGACAAAAGAGGCCAGTACGACCGCTACGGACACGCGGGTCTCTCCGGCAACGGCCGGGGCGGATTCGGCGCTGGCGGCGGTATGAATATGGACGATATCTTCAGCCAGTTCGGCGATATTTTTGGCGACGATATCTTCGGCAGCTTCTTCGGCGGCGGCCGTCGCGGAGGCGGAGGCGGTCGTTCCCGCGGCGTAAGAGGCAGCAACCTCCGCGTAAAGATCAAGCTCAACTATGAAGAAATAGCAAAGGGCGTCACCAAGAATATAAAGGTCAAAAAGCACGTCTCCTGTACGACATGCAGCGGCAGCGGCGCCAAGGACAAGAACAGCATCCAGACCTGCGGCACCTGCGGCGGCAGCGGCCAGGTACGCCGGGTAAGCAATACCTTCCTCGGCCAGATGCAGACCGTGACCACCTGCCCCACCTGCAACGGCGAAGGCTCCATCGTCACAGCGAAATGTTCCGTATGTAAGGGCGAAGGCCGGGTCTATGGAGAAGAGACAGTAACCATCGACATCCCCGCAGGCGTCCAGGAAGGCATGCAGCTCAGCGTGGGCGGCAGAGGCAACGCCGGCGAACGGGGCGGCGCAGCCGGTGATCTGATCATCCTCATCGAAGAAGAACAGCATCCCGAACTACACCGCGACGGACTCAACGTCGCCTACGAGCTGCATATCTCCTTCACCGATGCGGTCTTCGGCCTCCAGGCGGAAGTCCCCACCATCGACGGAAAAGCCAAGATCAAGATCCCCCCGGGCACCCAAAGCGGAAAGA
>Ga0105239_10004602_pt1 | contig 16423 bp, 8 predicted proteins | sample KBSC44metaG_FD_92761 | JGI IMG/M metagenome (GOLD analysis project Ga0105239, IMG submission 92761) | Corn rhizosphere microbial communities from Kellogg Biological Station, Michigan, USA - KBS C4-4 metaG | ecosystem: Host-associated > Plants > Roots > Rhizosphere > Soil | place: Michigan, USA...
AGCCAGCGCTCGGATGCCCCCTGGACCGAGATCCGCAATCTGCCTTGCCCAGCAAGCTCGATTGCCCAACCTCCATTGTCGTCGATCACACTACCGACCAGCGGGTGCAGGGGAAACCTGCCGACAATCGCATGCTCACCATGCCCAGTGATGCTGTCGCGAATAACCAGCGCGTTCGCGGATACCTCGACCCTGCGGCAATGAACGGGACTGCCCGGGAGCCATCGATAACCATCGTGGCTTGCAGAAGCCGACCGGATTGCGCCGGCCTCACCAATCACAGAGCGTCCGAATGGACGAGCGCGGCGGCCAACGCGGAAGCTCGCCCATACCTCGCTGGAATTCGCGCCGTCGATCTCGATAGTCGCATGAGACTCGGTAGAGCGTTCTTGCAGGCGGATCGCATCGTCCTCATAGGACGACGTCCCTGAGTTGACCACCAGACGATGGCTTCCAACAGACACCTCCAGTGAAAGGGTATCCGCATGCGCATGACCCGGCAGATATGAGGGTCCCACCTCGGCCGCATCAAAGATCGCGACCCAGGGGCCCGATTGTAGCCGGATGTACCCACTTTCGCCTAAGGTAAACCCTTGCTTCTCCGGCGTCGATGGGGACCGCAACGATCTCGCATAGGCTTCGAGTTCGCCGTAGGTTGGGGCTATGCCAAAGGACGCGTCGTTGAAGAACGCGATCTCGCCGTCGGGATGGGACATTTGGCCAAGCCAGGCCAGCATCCGTTCCGCTAGATTGAACCAGACCGTTGCCCGCGTACCGAGCAATTTCGGACAGATGTCCGCCAGCTGGATCAGGTCCAACACATCCTCGAGCAGGATGGCGTGATACATTGGGCTCAGCTCGAAATGGCCACCGTCGCTCAGCACCTGCTCGCGCCATTCTCGCTCGAGCAGAGCCAGACCGTTGCGCAACCAGCCGTCCGCCTCGGCTCCCGAAAAGTAACACCCGGCGAACACCAATGCTTTTGCATTGGCGAGCAGATGATTGCCAAACAGATGATACTCGAGCGAACCCGACAGCACGCGAATCTGAACAGCGAGACTGTCGCGGCCGACGGAACCCAGATCGTTGCCGGCAAGTGCCCAGGCAATCCAATTGACGATCCTAAGTGAGAGCGGATAGGGCTCCCAACCATTTCCGCTGAGCGGGGGATTCTCGGCAATCCATCGCCCGATCAGATCGCGATGCCACAACGTGCGCAGCCTGGCATCCCGGGCGCGCAAGTCATCGAAATAGTGCATGTTGTAAAGCCAGAGCTTCGGCATGGCCGGATCATTCCAGCTGGCAGAATCCTGAAGCTCGGCAGCCCGTCCGAGAAAGATAAAACGGGTTGGCGACAGCATGCTGACCGGACGCAGCACGTAACTTGTCCAGGACGATGTTTGCGAACGCGCCGCGGGAGCGGGGCCGCGCGAAAATCGGCGGCTCAAGATCCGGCGCCCAATTCGATTGATGAATTGCTCCGCGCGCAGATGGCGAACCGTTCGAAGCAGTCGCGCGGGATTATCCCATCCATATCCCATCAATGGCAGCTTTCCTGACCCTGCGGCAGCTATCGTAAATCCATCCAACCTATGCGTCGACTACACATGCCGCATGTTAGGGTCAACGCACTTCAGCCAACATCGCCCCTTTCAGTGACCCACCTGTTAGCTCTCATCGGGCGCAACCGGTATGCACCTCTTGCTGCATCAAAAGGAGGGTCGAACGGGAAGCTTTATCGCCCCGGGCCTGAAGTGAATCACCCCTTCGTCAGTCCAGAGCAGCCCTCCGATGAGCGATAGGTGGCCAGGCAAAGCGCGATCCCGAAAGCCCACACCATATTGCTGCTGACAGAGAAGTTTGCCCCGAACAGTGAGGACTTGATCCAAAACCCGAAAGCTGCGCAAAGACAGGCGACCTGGAACATATCTCGCTTGCCGACTCCAAACATCCGCAGCAACTCGGCAGACACATACAATCCTAACGCAACAAATGAAATCAGGCTAAGTAGACCGCCTTCGGCAAACCGCAGAATAAGTAAGCTGTGCGGCGCGGTAAGCTCTGGATCGAGGGTAGGATACATTCCATACCCCACCCCCAAGAACCTACTCTGGAAACCTATCGAGAGCCCTTTCACCCAAGCACGCGCCCTATCACTTGCCGATTGATCGAGCGGCCGCTGATCCAGATCATCACCGGTTTTCGGCTCCCGATCTTCAACTCGCTCCTGATCCCGGCTAACGACATTCTTGTCAGCGCTCAGCATTCCATCCTGAAGCCGCTTTGACTCTTGAAGGACGTTGCGACCGAGCTCCTGCTCACTCAACGTATCGGCGAACGTGATGACCCCATCACCAACCTTTCCGCCAAACTGCGGAACCAACAGTGCGACCACAAATCCGAAAAGCGCAGCAAGCATTGCCGGCGCCAACCGTCGATAGACCCGAAGCTGAAACAACCACAGAATAAGGATCGCAGCGATAATTGCTGATAACGCGCCGCGTGAATAGACGACAAGACCAGCGTAGCCATGCAACAAGAATAGGCCTCCGGCCAGCCATCGCCATGGCGAAACAAATGTTAGACCAATCAGCCAAGGCATCAACAGCACGAAGAGCGACGCGTAATTGTCTATATTTCCGTAAGATAGAGGCACCCCTGCAGGAATGAATTGAGGGACCGCATCTTTGTATTGGACAAATGTTGCCGGATAGAAGGGAAATGGCAGATGGATACCAAGAGCAGCAGCTTGCTCGCGAACTGAAATCACGATGCTTGCTGTTTGCGTCGCCGCCACGAAGCCAGCCCCCAAAGCGAACAATATCCCCGCAAGCGCGAAATCCCTCATGCCGTGCAGATGGACTATCGTGACATAGAGCACGACATAGAGGGCAAAGAATTCCAACATCCCCGCATCAGTCGAATGCAAAACATTCGGAGAAAGGATGGTGGACATGAGCCACCCGGCCGCTCCCAACCAGAAAGACCATCGCACCAACATGGGCAATCTCAGTCCTCCATGAAGAACGAAGGTGGTTCCCCCCATCAGGAAGACGAGCGCCTCAACGATCCGATGCGTACTAACAGGCAGGAGCACCTGAACCGGAATATAGAAGGAAAGAAGGAGCAGCAGTGAGCGGCACGCTCGATCGTACGAGAATCGTGTCGCAGCTGAAATCAGGAATTGCTGCAGGCCCCGCGCCCTCACTTTCGAGCCAGCTGTAGTTTGCACACGCATCAAATTGCTCTTTGCTCTTGCAACCAGATCAAGAACTGGCAGATGTTGCCCATGAACGGGATGGTAACTTCCAAGAACTCGGTCAAACGCGGTCGCTCAAACTCGACGAGCTCTCCCGCAACTCATGGCTTCCAAACTCCCAGCTGATCGGCGCGCGCAAGAATTGCCTTCACGTGATTCTGCCAGGTGAAGGAAGCAAGCGCAGCAGTGCGAGCTTCGCTCGCCATGCCTCGCGCCCAATCCGGATCGTCGACGACCCTCCGCAGCGCAGCCATGAACTCGCTTTCATTCCCGGGAGCGAATAGCTCTGCGAGCGGCCTCGCAGATCCACCCGCAGCCCCGAAATATGTGCCGCGCAGCACTTTCCCGATCTGCGCGAGATCCGAAGCAATGATCGGTCGCTGCATTGCCATATATTCAAACAGCTTGGTCGGCGACCCGAAGAAGACGCTGCCATCCGCATTAGGAACATGCGGACTGAGGAATATATCGGAAGCAGCCAGGTATTCGGGAGCACTCGTCTGCGGAATTATCCCGGTCAGCGTCACATGATCTGCGTAGGGCTTATCGCCGACTAGGCGCCGGACCTCGGCCATCTTCAATCCATCGCCTATAAGCAAAAAATGGAGCTTGCGCTCATGGACCCACGCTTGGTCTTCGTCCACGAGACGGCGAATGGCGTTCGCGAGGAAATCTACTCCGTGCCAAGTTCCAAATGTCCCGATAAAGGTTGCCAGGATTGCAGTCGGGTCAATACCAAGGCGGTGGCGCAACCGGACCAATTCATCTCGCGGAAATCGCCCAGGATCGAATATCTCGGGGTCGATGCAATTAGGGTAGACCAAGATCTTGTCCGGGCTCACACCCGCCGCGACCACTTCGTCTACCAGCGCATCTGATACCGTCACGACAAGATCGGCATTGAGAAGCGATGCTCGTTCCGCACGTGCAGCCATGTTATGCAGACGGAGCTTCTTGCCCCAATTGGCGGCGGCCCAGACCTCGGATCCATTGTATTCGAGAATCAGGGGGATGCCGAAAGTTCGACGGAGCAACGCGCCAGTATAATTGTGCACGGACATACGTTGATAGATGAAGGAGTAAGACGAACGGGCCGCCCACTCCCGAACTCGTCGTTCGTACTCTTGATTGAACGTATAGGAATTGAGTTCAGGAGGAAGTGCGAGAAAATCGCCACTCGGCACGCTGAGCCAACGAGTCCCCGCAAGATTGGTCGGAATGCGCTTGCCGCTCGCATAGTCGACGGAGAAACCCTCACGGACTAAGCCATCTATGACACCCCGCGTATGTCCAACAGATCCGCCGACGACAGCGCCCAACGGCACATTCGCATCCAGATACAGAACTCGGCTGCTCTGCGCCGCCGCCCCGATGCGTTGCGCAGGACCTTCGACTGACCTCAGGCGCGCCTTGGCTCGTTGATAGGCCCAGCGGCTAATAACCTGTGCACCAAGTATCTTGACAAGCCATCGCAGAACACCCCACCGCGTCACCCTCTCCGAAGCACCATCGGAGAGCAACATCTCGATTTCCCTGCTACCACTCACCGCCGCGAGCAGGATCAGCGGACCAATGAAAGGTCGGTCGGTCTCGTCATTTGCTACGATCGCGATGCTGTCGGCGCGAAGGCGGCGAACGTCCCGGAGCAACGCGAAGGGGCTATTCCGGTTCATCTTGTTGACCGCAGCGTATCGAATACCTTCGGCGCTATCGAGCTCGAGCGCACGGCGCGTCATCGCATCGACTTCATAATAACTGATGACGGAGCGGGACATCTTCAGCTCGTCTTCCTCCGAAGCACCTCGGCCAACAAGACGAAGAGCACGACGGCGTTGGTCGCGGCAAAGCAGAGCGCCACACCTACCCCGCCCCAATGGCCCGCGGCCCAATAGCTGAGAGAAGCCTGCAGCAGCATGCCAATGAGCCATGCGATGACCTGGATCCACGGAAAGCCTTCAGCCGCGAGATACTGAGATATCACGCTCATCAACGCAATCATCAACACACTCGGAAGCAGCGCTCGCAAAACGGCCACCGCCCCGGCGAAAGAGGGCCCAAACATCAGAGCGACGAGCCAGGGGGCACATACGTATAGTCCTGCCGAGACGATCAGCATGATCGTTCCAAGCGCCCAAAAGACCCGCCACATCGCATCGAGCCGTTGGCCTTGAGCGGCTTTCACCAACTCTGGAAACAGCAATATTCCTACTGTCGAAGGCAGAATGATCAGCCCATCGGACAGCTGCATAGCAACCGAAAATTGTCCGACCTCTTCGAAATTCGCGCAATGCTGGAGAGCAAATGCGCCGACGCGCGTCATGATGAATCCGAACATTGTCGCGAGATATGCCCTGACCGCGAACGCAAAGCCGCTCCTGAACAGTTCGATATCAAAGCGCACGTTTATGACCTCGCCAGCAAGAAGGCGACGCGTTCCGATGACCGTTGGGATGGCGAGTGCAACGAGGCTGGTCAACAAGAACAGCGAAATACTGGCGCCCGTCACCGCAACGATCGAGGTGATCACAACGGAGGCGACACTGTAGCCAATCGTCATGCCGTTGAAGAGCTGCACGCGACCAACAGCAATGGCCAGATTGTTAACATAGAGGGAGATGACGAGAATTGGAGCGATGATCACGGATACGAGCGCAAGCGGCCCTAATGAGGCACCGAATACCCGGAGTCCCAGAGCCTCGGGCCAGCCGGCGGCCAACGCAATCAGGAGGGTCACTGGCGGCGTTGCGACAACGGAGACAAGCAGGCTGTTCGTGAAGATCGGCTCGATCAACTCGCGGCGCTTCGCGACCAGATAGGTATTTGACGACTGAAGCCCCAGGTTCGCCACCTGGGCACCGATCTGCGCGATCGCGAGCACAAGAAAGTATCGCCCACGATCTTCTGGACCCAGCACGCGCGCAGTAATGATGCTCACGATGAAGGGACCAATCATTGCCACGATGCGGGTGGCAAAGGTGGTAGCGATATCGTGGAGGCGAACCGACATGACTTAGCGCGACGCGGGCTCTATAGACACGCGAAGTTTGACCGGCAAGGTCCCCCGCCTCTTCCAAAGCAGCCGTTCAGCTCGCAGCGCTACGCCGTAGCTGGGCGATATCGTGGTCGCCTCACGCTCGAGATCCCAGCCATCTCCGGACACCGCGACTGCAAACGTGCGCCCGACCGAGCTGAGCCTCAAATCATTTCCTCGTTGTTCGACGGAGACGCCAGGCGCGAGGTGTAGAGGTACGACCACCTCGTGCACTCCCTCGCCGGCAATGACATCAATGATCTCCAGTCGTCCGGATCGCTTGTCCAGCTGGATCTCGCGCGCGACATCAACACCGAGACGCTCATAGCCCCTGTGGCGTCCTGCGAAAACGTCGACGGCGCCATCACCTCGCCACGTCGTGCACTCCGCGCGCGCATCGTTCTGCAAGTTCCAGAGATTTTCTGGATCGAACCGATTCATCTCCGCTCGATCGACCCATGGGGTATTATGGGACGATGTTGAGCGGAACTCGTTCCGCTTGTCGAATGACCCTGTATAGACGAAAGCACCGCGATCAACGACCACCGGAGCGCCCGATAGCCACGCTTCAAACGCGAGGGCGTCGTTGTGGCCGTGTCCTCCACGGCCCGCGAGCCCGACCGGACCGCAATCGATGAATACGTGATGATCGGTCCCTCGCATGATGTACACGCCGCCTGATTCAAAAGCTTTGGACGGGACAAGGATGGAAGCCACCGGCGACAGTGTTGCCGCCCGTTCCACGCCAAACATCCAGGCGAGCTCGGAGCGCGGTCCGCTGAACTGCGTTGCAGCCTCCGCGTCGCCAAACGCCAAGGCCATCATGCCAATCAAATAGCGATGGTCACCGAGCCGCTGCCCGCCGAATGGCAAGGCTCTGGCATCGTCAGCATCTCCCCACAAAGGACTGGTACCATCGGTCCGCGAATAGGCCGCAGTGAATCCGGCCATCGCCTGGAGGCGTTCAACATAACGTTCAGGCAAATTTGCGCCGGCGACCTTGCGGAACAAGGCTGGCCACAGAAATAGCTCAAGAACAAGCCTGTGGTAGGGAACAGAGGCCTCGAAATCGACGCCGTCGGGCAGGACCTGCGTTTCGATCTCTTCCTGCAAACCCTTCCAGCCGGCATCCAGCCAACGGCCGGCGTCGCCCACGCCGTCAAAGAAGTGGCCCACCATGACGAGACCTGCAAGATCCGCCGTATAGTGGTTGCCATTGACATCGGCTTTCTCGATGTGCCTGAGCGTGAAATCACCATGCAAATAGAGGCTGGACAGAAAGCGGACACGAAAAGCCTCGTCGCGCCAGGAAGAACTGTCCGCGAACACGTGAAACAGCCACGTCAAAGTAAAGAGACGGATGGCCGCCTCCATTGTGCATGACCAATTCACGGTATAGCCGAGCGGATTTCCGTCGATCCATTCCAACAAAATGTCGCGCACAGCGACGGCGTACCGTTCATCCGCATCCAGCATATAGGCTTGTCCCGCTGGGATCAGCCATTGCAGGCGGGATATTTCCCAAGCGACCTTGATGTCGCTGGGACGATCGCGATTCACGTAATCCAGGGAGCGCGCGAAACCCGACGGCCATCCCATTCCAACGCGGTAGTCATAAGCCCAATCGATGGGCGCACCGAGCGTAACGGGTCCAGTTCCGAGAACGTCGACTCTCCGCGCGCAAGCCGATTGCCCGGCCTCGCGAATTCGCGAACTCTCGCCCGCGTCGAGAGCGTCCAACGCAATCGGATCCATCGGCCGCGTCCACGCTGGGTACGGTCGGCTGCGCAGTCGTCTCCAAAGGTCCTCAACCGAAGATGCTTTCGTGATTGCAAGCAACCGGCGACGATCGAGCCTCCGCTCGCGAATCGGCGCGAACCAGCGATCGATCTCGCGTTCTCCCTCCTGGAGGGCCCGCTCGACGACGTAACGCGGAGACTTCCTCAGAATCCTCCTGCCGCGGCGCGCAACCTCAAGCAACCGCATCGGACAACTGCGACGTGTCAACGGCCTTGCGATCAATCCACAGATCGTACCAGGCAGTCAGGTTATAGATCGCCCAAAGGTACAGGCTCGCGTCTATGCGTCCCGAGAAGTGCCAATCGAACAATTTCTCGATGTAATCGAACTTGAGAAAGCCGCGCTCGAACAAGCCCGAAGAGAATATCGACCTACGAACCGCACGGCCGAAATCGCTGCGCATCCAATCGCTCATAGGAGCTCCGAAGCCCATCTTCTTCCGGTAGATGATGTTGTCCGGAATGAGACCTTCGACCGCCTTCTTGAGAAGATACTTCGGCTCCCCGCCTCTGGTCTTCCACTCCTCAGGAATGTCCATGGAGAACTCGACCAGTTTGTGATCGAGGAAAGGCACGCGGGCTTCCAACGATTCAGACATACCGATCTTGTCGACACGCATCAGAAGCAACTCCGGCAGCCGCAACCTCAATTCGCTGTGTATCATCCGCGTCAGGGGATCAAGATCAGGAAACTTAGCGTCAAGCGGATCGAGAAAACTGCGTACGATATTGAAGCTGTCCAGCTTCAGATATCCCGGATCAAGCACTCCGGCAGCGTCCGCGTGATCATCATTGGCGGCGAGGATGGCCGCCGAATCGACCAGTTGCCGCTTCATCAGATCCGGAAACACCATCGCGCCTGACCAGAAATGCTCGCGACTCCGCGCCGCGCGGTCAATGACGTCAGCATAGATTGGCAGCTTCGGGTGCATTCCCGACAGCAAGTTGGCCGTACCTGCGGCAAGGCGCTGCGCTGGCTGCGGCAGGTACTTGCGGAACGGCGTCCAGTACTTGTGGTACATCTTCAGGTACGACATGTACCCCGAATACCCGCAAAACTGCTCGTCGGCGCCTTCGCCGACCTGAATCACCTTCATGCCGTTGTCGTGGGCGAGCTTGGAAACGAAGTACAACGGAATGCAGACCCAGTCGGCGATCGGTTCGTCCTGGGAATGAAGCATCTTGGGCAAATATTCGATCATGTCCTTCTTGCTGATCGAAACCTCGTGATGGTTGGTGCCGAACTGGCGGGCGATCTGGTTGGCGGACTCGAATTCGTTCAGATGGCGATAGTCGCTGAACCCAATAGTGAAGGTCTCGACAGGCCGGCTCGAGAATTGGCTCATCAGCGCGACATTGGTCGACGAATCGACCCCTCCCGACAGGAACACGCCCATCGGAACGTCTGACATCATTCGCTTCTCGACGCTGGCACGGAGGCGATCGCGAATGCCGTCGACATAGAATTCTTCCAGCGCGGCGTCGGAAAGCCCTGCCGTCTCCCTGCGGTCGATTCCCTTGCCGGGCACAGCGTCCCAGTATCGTGAAAGCTTGGCATTGCCCGCACGGTCGATGGTCATGCTGCAACCCGCCGGCAGCTTGTAAATCCCGCGCATCATCGTCAAAGGCGCCGGCGTCGTCAGAAACGACAAGTAGTGATACATCGCGTAGGGATCGATCTCCCGGACGAAATCGGGATGCTCGACCAAGGCCTTCATTTCAGACGCGAAGGCAAAGGTCCCCTTGATCCGCGAAAAATAGAGCGGCTTGACGCCGATCCGGTCACGCGCAATCGAGAGTAGTCCCTTCGGCTCGTCCCAAATTGCAAATGCATAGTCGCCTTCGATGCGATCGAGCAGGCCACTTAACCCCCACTCCTCGTAGCCGTGGACGAGCACTTCGGTGTCGCTGTGATCGGTACGAAACTGGTGGCCGCGCGCAACGAGCTCGGGGCGCAGCTTGGCGTGATTGTAGATCTCGCCATTGAACGTGATGATCACCGAGCCATCTTCGTTACGCATCGGCTGCGTCGCGGCGACGTTAAGGTCGACAATCGACAGACGGCGATGGCCTAGACCGATCCGGCGATCGGTCGACACCCATCCATCACCACCATCTGGCCCGCGATGGGCCATAGCGTCGCGCATGCGGTCCAGCACGGTGCGATCGACCACGCGACCGCCGTCGTAGCATAGCAAACCAACTATTCCGCACATTCAGAACGTTCCCTTGTCCTGCCAACGAGATTACCGGGCGCCACGATCTGGTCGGTCTGGTCGGCGAGAAAGCAACCCGTTGCTGGCCATGGCAGCGAGAATAGCAGCAACGTGCTGTGTCCAATTATACCGATTTAGAACCTCGGTGCGGGCAGCCTTGGCCACCCTCGCCGCCGCCGGCATATTGTCTACGACTCGCTTGAACATCTCCTTGAATGCCCTCGCATCACCCGGCTCGAACAGAAAGCCGCACGCCTCGCCTGCCCCCTGCGGCAATACGCCAAGCCGGGTCGCGCCCCGTCCAGCTACAACGTCCCCAATCTGACCTAGCTCAGCTGCAACGATCGGCTTTTCCATTGCCATATACTCAAACAGCTTGGTTGGCGATCCAAAAAACCCGGATCCGTCCGGATTGGCAACATGCGGCGAGAGCAGGATATCCGAAGCAGCCAGATATTTGGAGGCCTCGGACTGAGGCACTAGGCCCGTCAGCGTAACAAAGCTCGAAACGGCTGGAGATCCGAGTAGTTCTCGCACCACAGGCATTTTCATGCCGTCTCCGACCAGCATGAAATGCAGCTTGCTGCGCCGCAGCCATTCGCCATCGTCGCGCACAATGTCCCTGATGCACTCAGCCAAGAATTCGACGCCGTGCCACTGCCCAAACGTTCCGATAAATCCGGCAATGAGGGCATCTTCGGCAATGCCATGGCGCCGCTTGAGCTCGGCGAGTTCGTTCCCGGAAAATCTTGTGGGGTCAAACGCGCTGGGATCCACACAGTTCGGATAGACAACAATTCTGTTCTTCGGAATCCCTCGGCGCAAGAGATCCTGCCCCAACTCATCCGACACCGTCACGATCAGATCTGCCGTTTCGAGTGCAACAGCTTCGGCCCTCACCGCAGCATCGTGGAGGAGAAGCCGTGATCCCCAATTTTCAGATACCCAGACTTCCGACCCGTTGTATTCGATAACGACCGGCAAATTCAATCTGCGCCCCAGCTGAGGACCTGTAAAATTATGGAGTGAGAAGCGCTGGTAGATAAAAGACCAGGGCCTGACCCTATGCAACGAGACGATCGCGTCCTCGATGGCCTCTGCATAGCCATAATAATTCAGCTCGGAGGGGTATGCGAGGAGCGTCTTCGGTTGCAAATTCAACCAATGCGCGCCATCACGGCGTGCTGGCAGAGGCTTAAGGCTAGCGTAATCCAGTTCGAAGGAATGATCGAGAAATCCACCAATCACGCCGGCGGTGTGGCCAATCGAGCCGCCAATCGGCGGCCCCAGCGATATGTTTGCGTCGATATAGAGAATGCGAGAGTCCCGGCTCGGAGCAACCTGCCGCGGCATTGGCAACGCCTTGAGCGCTGTTCCCTCGCGCGATTGCCGTCGGAACGCACGCCGCGAAGCAAACGTATCGCGCGCAAGTCGCAAAAGATTTCGCGCCCCACTGACACGTCCAATCGGCTCCATCTGGAAGTCAGGCCAGACGACGACAATCGCGCGCGCACGCGTGAGTGCTGCGGCGATCGAAAGTGGTGTAATCAGCGGCCTTGCAATCTCGCTTTCCAGCGCGATGACGAGCTTGTCCGCATTGATTTTACGCAATTCTCGGATGGCTGCAACGAGCGGCAGCTTGCGCAATCGAGCTGCGTCGTAGCAAATGTCGATGGGGCCGCAGGCTTTTTCGATCCGCTCGGCAAACGACTTGGATACCGGGTAGAAGCTCATAACGATGAGCTTGCCTCTAGCGGAGCTGTCTGTAGTCATATTTGGCTGGCTGGTTGGAACACGGGTCAGTATATACGCGGAATATCCGGCTCGGACCAGTGATCCGTCTCGCCTTCATCGGTGCCCGTCGTCCACCCGCACCCCGCAGAAATCCCGAACTGATGGCGCCAGCATATCCCAGCGTGTATGGCCTATTGCCCATCCGAGCAAGGGATTTGAGGCAGCCCGAAGGAATTTTCGGCACAGCGGAGCTTCAAACCCAAAATCTCCATAGATTGGGCTTGCCGCGAGCGAATCTTACTGAAATTGATGTCCTGCGGGCCACTCGATCTAGCAATAATGCCCGGCCCACATCACCTTGCGAAAGCCAGCTTCCAAGTGCCTGAACGCGATCTCCAACTGAGGAAAGACTTGACCGCTGATCCGGCGAAAACATTAGCCGCCGCGTGCACAACCCTTATCAGGGAGACTGCCCCGTTTCTCTTCCTCCTAGTCGTTCTCGGCGCTTGGCAGCATATCTATTTCTCTCGTTCGGTCGGAGAGCTCGCATTTTTCAAGAATGGCTACGACGAGGATACCTACTTCCTGATTCCCTACGGGCTTGCAGGATGGCGGCCTGACCGCATGCTGTCGGGCGCGATCGTCACCGCGTTCACTGCTCTGTTTCAGGGCTCATACAGCACTGCGCTCATCACTTTCGATGCGATCTTTCCACCGGCCATCTTTGCCGCAGCCTACTTTGCGGGAGGAGCTTTATCCCGCGACAAATTGGCTCGTGTGCTCTTTGCGCTTGTCTTGATGTTTTCTTCGGATCTCTTTTCCCTCGGGAGCGCGGCTTCGTATCCGGGACCGCTGCTCACCCTCTCGCGATTCGCTCACATTGTGGGCGAAGCTCGCGTCCCGCAGATCGAAACGTCATTCTTGTCCATCTATCGATCCCCTGAGCCTCAGATTGCCTATCTCGTCAGCTTTGTCTTTGTCGGTCTTTTGCTGCGGATTTCATTCGGACGCGGCATCTCCCACAATAGGGCAAATACTGTCGGCTTCATTGCCGTCCAGGTATTGCTACTGGGCTGCTACGCGATCATTACCTATCCCCTGATGCTTATCGAAGGAGCCATCGGGGTCGTGCTGTTCCTGGACGGCAGGCGCCGCGAGGCCACATTTCTCTGCAGTCTCTGCGCCATTTCGATCGCCGTGATGATGGTGGCGGCCAAGGCTGCTTTGGGACCGTTGTCGACCGCGGTTTTTGCAAACCGAGCCCCGACTGTAACAATGAGCGCGCTTTTCGCCACCATCCTGATAGCGATCATTTTAATGCTCGCTGTTTACGATCGAAGGGCATGGTCCCGACTCGCGATCGCCTTCCTGTTCGCGGCAATGCCGCTCGCACTCACTAACCAGCAGATTTTGACCGGCACCATGGTTAGCGTGCGCGACTGGGAGCGCACAATCAATCTCGCACTGATCGTGGTAGCTGCGGGAATCGTTCTCTCAACTCTCGATCTGAAATTCCGCGGCCAACGTTGGATAACCAGCATTGCGATTGTGCTGGTTGGCATATTTGTCGCTCGCGCGTCGGAAAGAACCTATCAGCTGTGGTTGCCTGACAACCAGAAGTCGCTCGCCATCGCTCGAGCCCTCAAAGCGGCGTGGCCGAAGCTCCCTCAAGGCGTTCGCTGGGTACTCTATCAGCCGGAATTTGCACCCTTCGTCAGAGCTAGACTGGGTCGCGAACTTGGAAATCAATTCCATCCTGTGATTGACTATACTGAGGTCTTCGAAACTCCTATTCCTTCGACACCTAACTTTACGCCGACCCGTCTGTCGGCCTCATTGTTCGAATATTGGAAAGAGGTGAAGGTTTCGCCGGAGCAAGTTAGCAACATTCTGATGGAAGAAGCGCGCGCTCGATCCGGCTATTATTCGGCATTCCTATTCAATCTTTGCGAGTACTGGTCACCATGCTCTGACGGTCGGCACGTTGAAACGGCAAAGATAACCGCAGCGATCCCATCTGTAGTAGATGCCTATGAGGGGTATCTCAAGGCGACCCATCCTCCTTCCAGCTTTGCCTTCGTGAGCGTAAACCCGGCAATTGCACAAAGCGGCAGATCAATCGGGGCTGGTCAGGTGAGCGATGTCTCGGCCAAAGCTATGCTCAAGGATTAACACGCTCGCGCTTTCGGACACGCCTCGTCTAAACGGCAGTCGCCAGACGACACGTTGAAGTTATTCCCTCTCCCGGACGTTTGGCTCCGGATGGTCACCTCGAAATAGAAGCCAATGGCAGAGTTCACCGTGTTCTCACATAGCAGCTCCCACACTGACGACGCGCAAGGTTCGAAATATCCGGGACTCATCACACTCTTGATCTGCTTTCACCTGGTCGCCTGCGCCATATCTCTTCGGCTCGGATTTCCGATTCACCGGAACGACTACGTCCTCTACGAACCGACGCGATTGCAATATGCGATTGCGTCGATAGCCGCTCTTTCGCTGATCAGCCCCATTTTTGTCTTTGCGCGCGTCACATTCGGCTATTTCTGCGGATTCTACCTGTTCACAATGATCGCCGGCTATCTCTGGCTCAACGCATTCTCGAAATTCCAATATGACCATGTGGTTGCCGCGGTTTCGGCAATCGTATCCTGCGCAGCCTTTCTCATTCCTTCCCTCTGGATCACCTCCCCGATCGGCAGGCCGGGCCAGCTATCGGCGCGCAACTTCGAACGTATCCTTTCTCTGATCGTGCTGCTCTCCTTCGCAACATCCGTTGTTGCAGCCTCCTATGGATTTCGCTTGGTCGGTATCGACGATGTCTACAAGTATCGCGGAGCGTTGCAGTTCCCGCTTCTCCTCGACTACACTTTGGCGACGACGAACAACGTGCTGTTGCCGTTTGCGTTCGCTTGCTACGTCTTGCGTGGCAGGTACGTGATGACGGTCATCGTGCTAGCGATCGCGATTTCATTTTACCCGAGCACGCTGACCAAGACGGCATTGTTCGCGCCGGCCTGGATGATCTTCATCACGTTGCTCTCGCGGCTTTCCTCAAGGGCGACGCCGGCTCTGTCGCTTTGCCTTCCGGTCCTCGCCGGCATAATTCTCCTCGTCTGGTTCGGCCAGCGGATGTCGCGCTTCTTCGACATCGTGAACTGGCGGATGGTCATCCTTCCGTCTCAGGCGATGGACGTCTACAATGAGTACTTTGCGCGCCACGAACTTACCCATTTCTGCCAGATCCGGTTTCTAAAGCCGTTCATACGTTGCGCATTGGAACTACCGTTATCTGTCGAGATGCAGAACAACTACGACTTGGGTAACTTTAATGCGTCAATGTTCGCCACCGAGGGAATTGCATCGGTAGGGCTTTGGCTCGCACCCGCAGTGGCGTTGATCTGCGGGCTGATCGTCTCGATGGGGAACCGCGCCTCGGCCGGTCTCTCGCCGCGATTTGTACTGATATCGGCGTCCCTATTGCCGCAGATCATGATGAACGTGCCGCTCTCCACAACGATACTGACTCACGGCCTCTGGCTTCTCTTCCTGCTATGGTTCGTTACGCCGCGAGCCCTATTCAGACCAGATTAAACCAACAAGAAAGACGCAGCAAAACAGGGCCTCGAGATCTCGCGCCCCAAGCAATTGAAAAATACCAATAATTCTGCGCGACCAGCGACCCGATCGCACGCTAATTGAATTCGCGCACGAGCCGGATCACGCTCTCCTGCTGCGCCGGCGTGATCTCGGCAAAAATCGGCAGTGACAGGATGCTGGTCTGGTCCCGGTACGCATGCGGAAACTGTGCCGCGGTATGGCCGAATCGCGCATAGGCCTGAAGCAGCGGCAATGCGGTCGGATAGTTGATTGCGGTCTGCACGCCATTGGCGTTGAGGTGAGCCGCCAGCGCATCGCGTCGCGGATGCCTGATGGTGTAGAGGTGATAGACGTGATCGCGACCGGGCGCGACCTGCGGCACGCTCACCCCCTCGGTCTGGTTGAGGCCAGCATCGTAGATGGCAGCCGCACGCTGCCGTGCCTCGGTCCAGGCGGCCAGATGCGGAAGCTTTGCCGACAGGATCGCGGCCTGCATCCCGTCGAGCCGGCTGTTGACGCCCTCGATTTCGTGTTGATGCTTCACGAGGCCCCCATGGCGCGCGAGCCGTGTCATGTGCTCGGCGAGCGCAGCGTCGTTGGTCACGACGGCGCCAGCATCGCCCATCGCGCCGAGATTCTTGCCCGGATAGAACGAGTAGGTCGCGGCCGCGCCGAACGTTCCGACCATCTGTCCCTTGTAGCGGGCCAGATGCGCCTGGGCACAATCCTCGATCACCCACAAACCATGCTTGCTCGCGATCGCCATGATCGCATCCATGTCGGC
>Ga0105239_10004608_pt1 | contig 16413 bp, 14 predicted proteins | sample KBSC44metaG_FD_92761 | JGI IMG/M metagenome (GOLD analysis project Ga0105239, IMG submission 92761) | Corn rhizosphere microbial communities from Kellogg Biological Station, Michigan, USA - KBS C4-4 metaG | ecosystem: Host-associated > Plants > Roots > Rhizosphere > Soil | place: Michigan, USA...
GTATATGGTTGTGCGCATAATCCATACGCCAAAACAAATAAGATCTATAAACAACAGGCAAAGCAATTCGCAAAGAAGTTACAGCCGGTGCCTGAGCGACTTTATCTCGACTCAGCCATTATGCCGGTTTATGCGGTAGGTACTACCAACTTCGATCTGCGCAAGCCTAATTTTGTGATCATTCATCATACAGCGCAAAACTCCTGCGAACAGACATTAAAAACTTTTACGCTACAACGCACCAAGGTAAGCGCGCACTATGTTATTTGTAAAGACGGAACCATTCATCATATGCTGAACGATTACCTGCGTGCATGGCAGGCAGGCATAAGCAAATGGGGGAATTTTACCGACATCAATTCGTCGAGCATTGGCATTGAGCTGGATAATAATGGAAACGAGCCTTTCCCCCAGGCGCAGATAACCAGTTTGATCAAACTGCTGGATACATTAAAAAGAAACTATTCAATTCCTGCTGCTAATTTTATCGGGCATGCAGATGTAGCGCCCGGCCGTAAAGTTGATCCCAGCGCTTATTTCCCATGGCAAACATTAGCGCAACGTGGCTTTGGTTTATGGTATGATACTACTGCCGTTGTAGTGCCCGAATATTTTAATGCACAACAGGCTTTACGTATTATTGGTTATAACGTAAAAGATACTGTATCTGCCATTCACTCTTTTAAACTGCATTTTGTGCCACAGGATACTACGCGTACACTAACCGATGATGATAAGAAGATCTTATATGATCTGTCAAAAAGATACCAATAGTAGTATTATGATACAGGTTACATGTTTCAGGGAATGTAAGAGCCTTGTAACCTCCATCCTGAAACTTGTAACCTTTAAAGAAGTTCTTCACAGAAATATCCTGCGCGTTGTAAGGTGTGTTCTACCATTCGTGGATTGAGGTTGCGCGATTCGATACGAAGTATTTTGTCTTTATCGTACAGGTCAACATTCCATTTTAAAATGCCCTGCAGGGTATCTATAAGCGGCGTTACCGCATTGATCTGCTTTTTAAATCGAAGGTTGGTTTTAAAAACGAGCACTTCCATAAACGTTGGCATATCACAAAAACTAAGTTTCTTTATTCAGTTCCCTCTTGACTGGTATTTACGTTTTCGTTTTGTTCTTCAAAACGGTTCCTCCAGCGGCCGCCGCACCGTTTCTTCATTTCCTCTTTGAATTTTTCTCTTTGCTCGGGAGTCATCTGATCCCATCTTGCCATCATTTTTTCGCGCATACGGCTTTTAAAATGTTCGCGTTTATGGCTCCAACCGCCAAAACCGCTGAATAATATTTTAGATAAGACCAGTATGCCCAGGGCCTGCCAGAATGTAATAACCTTTACACCCAATACATCGGGTAGTATGGCATTCCACAGGCTCATTACAATAAAGGTGAACAACATCACAAAAGCTGTGGCGAATACCAATATCATAACAGCTTTGCCAAACCCAAATCTACGTTTCATGTTACACGTTGTTTAATAATTTAATAATTCATCTTTCAATGCACTGAGCCGCTCGCGCAGGTGTAAAACCGCATATCGTTTACGGCTGAGCAGTGTATTTACTGTTTCGCCTGTTTGTTCGGCAATTTCTTTAAAAGGCACACCTTCCAGCTCATTCAATATAAATACCTGCCGCTGTTCTTCGGGCAATTCGTTCAGTGCATTATTCAATTCTTCCCAGAACAGGCTGCGCAGGTAATCTTTTTCGGGGTTATCACTGGCATCGAATAAAAATTCGGTCCAGTTAAGACCTCCGTCTTCTCCTTCTTCTTCTGCGAATACATCTTCCAGCGCTTCGGGACGTTTTTTCCGTTGGCGGTCAATGATCTTATTCCGCGCTACTGTAAACAGCCAGGCAGTCATTTGCTCAATAGGCTGCGTATTACCAATAAATTGGTAAAATACGTCCTGCAATATATCTTCTGCATCGGCTTCATTATTTACCCTTTTGCGGATAAAGCCCATGAGGCGTTTGCTATAGTCGGTGATGACCTGCGTAATATTGCGTTTCCTTTCTGCCGTCATGCCGGGTGCTATCGTCAGCGTGCTCTTCATGTATTATATCATGAATAGACGGGTGGCGGATAGCTATATTTTAAAGATGCGAAAAAAAATCGACTAAATTAGCATATGAAATTTGGCAAAGTTCCTGAAACTGAACTGGATACAGTAGATTTCAGCCTGCCGCCGGAACCGGCAGGAAATATCAAGGTGCTGGGAGGTATAAGAAATCAGGTGGCTGTTCGTATCGGTTGTCCCCAATGGGGCGTGCCGGGGTGGGTGGGTAAAATTTATCCGCCAAAGGCAAAAGAGAAAGATTTTCTGGCCAACTATGTGCAACATTATAACTGTATTGAGCTGAATGCCACGCATTATAAAATATACGATCCCACAGCTATTGGTAAATGGGCCGAAAAGGCCGGTGACAGAGATTTTCTGTTTTGCCCTAAAATGTTCCAGGGCGTAACGCATTTGGGAAGTCTGGCTGGAAAGGAAGGCATGATCAGGGAATTCATGCAGGGCATAAAAGCATTTGGTCCGCATTTGGGCCCGTTGTTTATACAGTTAAGCGATTCTTTTGGCCCTAACCGAAAGGAAGAATTGTTTACATTTCTGAAGGTATTACCAAAAGACGTAACGTTTTTTCTGGAAGTTCGTCATCCCGATTGGTTTGCACAGGAAGCTATCCGGAAAGAATTCTTCAATACCTTGTATTTGAACAAAATCGGCGCTGTTATTACCGATACTGCCGGCAGAAGAGATTGCGCTCATATGTATCTTACTATTCCCAAAGCGTTTGTGCGGTTTGTTGCCAACAGTATGCACAAAACAGATTATTCGCGGCTGGATCGTTGGATAGAACGTATTAAACACTGGATAGAAAATGGTTTGCAGGAGTTATATTTCTTCGTTCACATGCCCGATGAATTGTATTCGCCCGAGTTGATTGTTTATCTGACAGATAAACTGAATCCCGCCTGTGGATTGCATTTGAGCAAACCTGTATTTGTTGATCAGGCGTCGCCGAAAACGGGTTCGCAGATTACTTTCTTTGATTAATTACTTTCTATTTTGTCAGATTCTTAAATAGAGTGTTCTTTACTAGTACGATTTAAATTATTAGGTTTTTTAGTTGATAGGTTTATGCGTTTCTGACTGAACTACCGGCCTTTCTCTTACTATTCCCTTACTATTTGCCTTACTATTACTATGTCTTTCCCATATCGGAGCCATACCGGAACGATAGGGAAATCATACAGTGAGGATATTGTATTTAAAGAGTGTTAAAAGGCCCGGAAGTCAAATCAGCTCACTTCAAACAACTCTTCCCATCTTGTAGTATACCGTTTACTACGTAATTCCTGCCGCATTTTCCAGTCACGCGTAAGTCCTGATGTAGCGAATTTCAATACATCATCACGCATACTGAAATTGATATTATCCATCATATCCATTAACAGACGATTATATTTTTGCGGACCGGGTAAGAATAAATTTCCCTGAATAGATTCATCCGGCTCCAGGCCGCCGAGCATTACACCGGCTTTTTTGTATGATTTTCCCTGCTCATATAAAGTTTCTACCAATTGTACGGCGGGTTTGATCAGTTCATTGGTACTGCTGGTAGCTGTGGGTAGCGTTACATGTGAACTGACAGTAGCGCCGCGGCGAAAGCTTACTTCATAATTCTGTTCTTTGGCAACTATAAATACGCTGATCACTTTGGCAGCGCTGTGTTGCCGGCGCAGTTTTTCAGCAGCGCGCGAAGTATAGGTAGCAATGGCCTCTTTTATATCATTGATATCGGTTACGGGCTGTCCGAACATACGTGTGGTAGCGATCATTTTTTTACTTACCAGCGGTTTTTCCATTTCACGCGACGGATTACCATTCAACTCCCTGATTAACCGGGCGCCTGTAACGCCGCCCATATGTGTATAAGCCCATTCTTCGGGCATAGTGCTCAATTCCCACGCGCTGGTAATACCCAGATCGATAAGCTTTTTCGCATACGCCCAGCCCACGCCCCAAACATTATCTACACGCGTTTGCCGCATGGCCGTTACTTGTTCTTCGCGGGTAGCCAATACTTTTACGCAACGGGTAGCTGCTTTGTTTTTTTTAGCCAGATAGTTGGCCAGCTTGGCCAGTGTTTTAGTAGGTGCTACGCCGATGGATACAGAAATGCCTGTCCACTGTTCTACTGTTTTTCGAATGTTCATGGCAGTAGCATATAACTCATGATCGGGTATATCGCCCAGATCTATAAACGCTTCATCAACGGAATATACTTCTACTTTTGAGGCGTTGCCCAGCAATTCCCGTAATGTTTCCATTACCCGCCAGCTCAGATCGCCATACAGGTTATAGTTGGAAGAAAACACTGAGATGTCATGTTGCTGAATTAGTGCTTTGGCTTCAAAGTAGGGAACGGCCATGCCTACGCCGGCTGCTTTGGCTTCGTCGCTGCGCGATACGATACAACCATCGTTGTTGCTTAATACAACAACAGGTTTTTGTTGCAGATCGGGCCTGAAAAGCCGCTCGCAGGAACAATAAAAGCTATTACAGTCAACGATTGCTTTCATTGAATAATGATTTTGTTTGGCTGGTGCTTTTACAAAGCTTTAAACTTTTGTAAAGGTTAGGGGTAGCTCTGTTAAAGGAGCTACCCGTTGAACAATAGGAAGGCTTAATGGAATGGTAAATATGTTGTGCAGGAAATTACACCGGATGAATAGTATATGTAACTACGCCCCATACACTAAAGGACTCGCAGGACGCATCTATTTCAATAGGCGCCAGTTTGGGCGTTTCGGGAATCAGACGAATTTTATTAAATGTTTTTTCAAGTCGCCTGATAAGCATTTCGCCATCAAGTGTTGCAATAACTATTTTTCCGCTGGCTGCTTTAATACTGCGGTCCACTATTATTGTGTCTCCATCAAAAATGCCTGCACCTGACATAGCATCGCCGCGAACACGCATGAAAAAAGTGGCTGGTTTATTTCGTATAAGCTGTTCGTTTAAATCAATACCACGTTCCATATAATCATCTGCAGCAGCACCAAAGCCTGTTGCATCAGCAGTTTTAACATCCTGTTGCGAGAACTGTTTCGTTCCCCGGTACGATGTTTCCTGAAAAAAATCCCCCTCCATAAAATTAATTTTGGTGTACTAAATTATTTAGTAAATTTATACTAAATTTATGATCCAATAAAAATTCTTTTATGAATACCGGGTTAGTAAAAAACACGCCGTTTGCCTGGGATGGAGGCGGACAGCGGGAATACAAACTGGTCATACATCCCGATGCGGTCGTGTATGATAAGATCATGACTGAAAAGCAACGGTTTGCAGCGAAGTACGGAACAGAAACAGTGGCAAAATCTTTTCCTTATATATTGGTAGCCGGCTTTTATGCGGGCGAAGGAATGGAAGAAACTTTAATCCGGTGGATCCAGCGCATCTGCAGCCAGCACAACAGTTTTGAAGTAATACTAAATAATTACAGCGGTTTTCCCCAGCATACTATTTACCTGCGTATTCAAAATCCTCACCCTTTACAGCAATTGGCCCGGCAGTTAAAAACGCTTGATAATCACGTGCTGTCTATGAGTGGTGCAGCCTGTGAGCATATGCCGCATCTGGCGCTTGCCGGCGATTTACCCGAACCCGTGTATGAGAAGGCCATGCCTGCTTATTCGCAAAAAACTTTCCGCGCCAATTTCACGGCAAACGAACTGGTGTTGTTGGCCCGTGACCATCCATTTGCACTTTGTAAAACACTAACAGTATTCCGGTTTTTACCTGCCAATCATCAATCATACAGCGAAGCGGTATGACCCATTATTTAATTAACAAAATGAAAAATCAATGAAACTCAATATTCAATCGATACCTGGTTGCCGCGTTAATGAGTACCTGCTGGTACTGAGCCCGCATGAAGAACTACGCAATAAGATCATAAAAGTTAAAAACGAGTTCAGTGACGCGTATAAAACGACAGCTGCTTTGGGAAGCAAGCCACATATTGCGCTCGTTCGGTTTACGCAGCTGGAAATGATGGAAGAGCGCATCCTTAACCGCCTGAAAGTGGTTGGTATGGGGTTCAGACCATTTAAAGTTGAATTAAAAGATTATGGAAGTTTTCCATCACATACCATATTCATTAATGTTACTACCAAGGGGCCTGTGCACGAACTGGTGCGTGAAATACGTGATGCACAGCGAATGATGAAGCTGGATAATGAGCATAAACCTTATTTTATTGATGAACCTTTTATAGCCATTGGTCGCAAGCTGATGCCGTGGCAGTATGAAAAGGGCTGGCTTGAGTATTCGCACCGGCAGTTCACCGGCCGCTTTATTGCCGATAATATGCTGCTGTTAAAACGCCGCATGGGCGATAAAGCCTGGCAAATTGCACAACGATTTGAATTTATGAATTTACCCGTTATGACAAAACAAGGGGAGTTGTTTGTATAGCCATGCTTGTAGTGTTAGTTCCGTTTTCAGCCATTCTTTAACTAAAGTATGCTACTCCTGTTCTGCTTTTGCGGAACAGGAGGTCGTACGGGCTTAACAATATCGAATATCGAATGTCGAATTTTGAATGTTCAATGTCCAGGTAAAAAGCTAGTAAGGCTTTCACTTCTGCACTTAACATTCAACATTGAATATTCAATATTGAATTTTGGGGAATCAGATAGTTTTTAACACAAAAGCAGAGACACAGAGATGCGGAGATCGCCTTATCCTTTTTCCCCGGGTTGTACCCGGAGTTATTCAAATCACGCCCCTTTTGGGGCTTGTACACTCTGCATCTCTACCTCTCTTTCCGAAGATACCACTCTTACGGGTGGTGTATCGTGATGTGACGGATGTATGACCAGATTAATCAACGCAAGGCATACCCAGTATGAAAGGTGTATACGGGAAACGTGCCCAAACCATACAGAGCCGATTATTACTGAAAGAAAAGCCCGAAAGGCTTTAATGTGAATAAGCCCGGGTGACAACCCGGGGAGAATTGTAGTATAACCGCGGGCGACAGCCCGGAAAGGAAAATTATAACGTATGTCGAAAGATTTGAAACAGGATCATTATCGCGTTACTCCCAAAAAAACAGAGGAGGGCGATAATTATCAGAAGGGGCGGGGAGCCCAGATCAATACCAATAACCGCTTTCTAAAAAATCAGCGCATTCGCGAACATGTGGAGGGTATCGACGACTGGACCGACAAACAGGAGAACACCCAATATATAGAGCAGGAGGCCAAAAGCCTGGTAAATAAAGTAGATAGTCCCGACGTAGGCATGTGGTACAGCATGAATCCCTATGCCGGATGCGAACACGGATGCATTTATTGCTATGCCCGCAATACCCACGAATACTGGGGCTATAGCGCCGGCCTTGACTTTGAAAGAAAGATCATTGTAAAAGTGAATGCTCCACAATTGCTACGAAAGTTCCTCATGCATCCCAAATGGGAACCGGTGCCCATAAGCATAAGCGGCAATACAGATTGCTACCAGCCCGCCGAACAAAAATACCGACTCACCAGAAGCCTGCTCGAAGTATGCAATGAATTTAATCAGCCCGTAGGCATGATCACCAAAAACGGTGGCATGGTACGCGATAAGGACATCCTGAAGCAAATGGCAAAAAAGAAACTGGTATCTGTACTGGTTTCCATCACTTCGCTTAATGAAGATCTGCGACGGGTAATGGAACCGCGAACCACCACCGCCATGCAGAGATTAAGGCTGATAAAGGAGCTGAGCGATGAAGGCATTCGCATGGGAGTAATGATGGGCCCCATGATACCCGGTTTAAACGAGCACGAAATGCAGCGTATTATGAAGGCTGCCAAAGAACACGGTGCTTCATTTACTGCCTATACATTTATAAGGTTAAATGGCTCGGTTAAGCTGTTATTTCACGACTGGCTGTATAAAAACTTTCCCGACAGGGCCGATAAGGTATGGCATATGATTGAACAAAGCCATGACGGAAAAGTGAACGATTCCCGCTGGGGTGTACGCATGCGTGGTGAAGGCGATATTGCTGAGATGGTCGCCCAGCAATATCGCAAATACGGCAAATTGTATGGAATGAATGCCGAAGAGCTCGATTTAGATATAACCAACTTCAGAAGGCCCGGCGAGCAGATACGATTATTTGATTGAGTTTTGAATGGTGCGCCGGGCACCTTTTTTTATAAATACTTTCTGCAGAATTTCTTTTGTGCGAACAACTTCTTTGCACAGGGATGAAATTTCCCGTGCATTATCCAGTATTGTAAGCTGCGCCATTGATTGCTCCAGCTCCTGTATTTTACCCCGGTAGTAGTACTCCATTACCTCAACTGAATCGGCCATGATTGTTTGAAAAGATTCGGGAGCTTCTTCCCTGGCCAAAGCAGGGGTCGACTTACCAATGAAAGAGGAATGTTGCTGTCTCATCGATTAAAGAATTAAATGTTATAAAAAAATCACGGGGTCGAAAGGTTTCTACAGTAATCAGGGGAAACAGGGTATATGCTGATCCAAAGTTCATTATTGTAAAACCCCGTAACAAGAGTTAAAATACCAAAATGTACAAGTAGTACCGCCGGTTAAAATAAGTAGTTCTACGCATTTTCAAACTGTTGTTTCCCAATACCTTTAGCGCCCCGATAACCAAAATATTTTATATGGCAACTAACGTAAAAAAATCTTTGTTGATTTACCCTTTAGCACTCATTTTCTTAACAGGCGCTCTGTTGATCAGCTCCTGTAAAGAGCAACCAAAGCCTCCTGCCAACCAGGTTTGTATTACCTTATTAAATGACCCGGATGCTCACAAACACTTCATGCCAAAAGATTCTATTGAGATCTACAGAAAAAAGTTTGATACAGTACGTCGTGAGCTTGGTAAAAAGTGTTCTTTATTGTCTCTTTCCAATTGCGAAACTTTCAGTAAAGATGCAGTGCTTAAGCTTTTGCAGGATACTACTATAACTAAAGTCAGGATCTACTATGGCATCAGGCCGACCACCGATTCCACTAAAAGATCATTGCGGTTAATTATAGTAGGCATTGATAAGAATGGTAACGATGTATTTATTAAAAACCCGTTCCCAGGTCAGGGTAAGAAGAAAGAGCTTGCTGCTCCTGCAGGAAGTTCAGATGATGGCGATGGCGGTCTGGAATACGGACAATGCGATCCTCCATGTACAAATTAAAATATAAATAATCGCTGATCTTTATACCATTTTTCCATACCTATAATACACGTGAGATACCAGAGATGATTGAAGCCTTTCATTTTATTTTAAGCCTCAGCATTATATTCGCCCTGGTAATAGGGATAGTAAGATTTAAGAACATTGATTCATCTTACTATCCCTTAATTTATAATGCTGCTTTTGCTTTCACAATAGAAATACTAGTTCAGATCTTCATGGCGGGAGGACATATCAACGCTTTGGAAATTTCGTTGAATTTGTTCTCCTTTATTGATTTTTTTCTTTTTGCCTGGTTATTTCACAACTGGGGACTATTCAGTAGAAATAGAAAAACATTTATATATCTTGTTGGAGGATTTTTTGTCGCCTGGCTGGTTACAATCTTTATTACCGGCGGAATAACGTCTCCCGATTATTTGTTCCGTATTATTTATTCTTTTGCCCTGATCTTTTTTAGTGTTTCAACCTTTAATAAAGTTGTAGTAAACGACAGGGGTTCTATCTTCAAAAACCCCAAATTCTGGATCTGCATAGGCATAATTATATTTTATGCATTTTTCATCCTGGTATGTGTTGCAAGATATTCTTTGTTCAAATACCATGTAAGTAGAATATTTAGAGTAAGATTGCAGGAAATTGGTACCTATTCAAATCTTTTGGTAAACTTGTTGTATGCAGTAGCCATTTTATGGATACCACGGAAAAAGAACTTTACAACTCTCTTCTGATAGTAGTCGGTGTAGTAGGGATAATTCTACTTTATTTCATTATCACCATTATACGCTATCAGCGACGCAGCCTAAAACTGCATAAGGAGAAGATACAGGCTGAAATCGATACTCTTGAAAAAGAACGTCGCCGTATCGCTTCTGACCTTCACGATGAACTCGGTCCCCTGCTTTCTGCCGTGAAATTGCAGATCAACAGCCTCAATACCACCGACCCCAGCGACGAAGAACTTATCGGCAAGTCGAGTACCCACCTCGACAGTATTATCAGGAAATTGCGTGAAATTTCCAACAACCTCATGCCCAATACCCTTGTGCGAAAAGGGCTGCAAAAAGCCATCACGGAGTTTATTGAAAATAACAAGCATGCATACGGATTAGAAATAAGATTTATATGTGAGCAGGATATACACCTTAATCAGCATAAAGAGATCAACCTCTACCGGATTATCCAGGAAATTCTACATAACACCGTCAAGCACGCCCAGGCCTCCCTGCTGATCATTAAAATCGTCACCGAAGGCAACCGCCTTTTGTTAATGACCGCTGATAATGGGAAAGGATTTGATTATTTTGCCAAAGTAAAAGACAATCCCGGCCTTGGACTTCGTAACTTGCAAAGCAGAGCCGAGGTAATGGGGGGTGAACTAACCTGTCAGTCTGAGTCAGGTAAAGGCACTACTTTTACGATTGAAATTCCTCTTTGACCAGAATCAGGTGTTATATGAAAACTTATGGCAATATTAAAGTTGCTATTGCTGACGATCATGAAATTTTCCGCGATGGATTGCGGGTGATGTTGCAAAAACAACCGGATATTTTGCTGGTGGCCGAAGCCGCCAACGGTAAAGAATTAATAGAGCAGGTAAAAGCGCAAACTCCTGATATTGTAATCAGCGATGTAAAAATGCCGGTAATGGATGGCGCGGCAGCTACCCGCCATCTTACAGAAAATTACCCGCAGGTAGGTATTATTGCCCTTACCATGTTCGATGAAGAAGATCTTATTATTGATATGCTCGAAGCCGGCGCCAAAGGGTACCTGCTAAAAAATGCCGATAAAAACGAGATTGTAGAAGCCATCAAATCTGTTTACCAGCAACAGCCCTATTATTGCCGTCATACCTCCAACAAACTGGCCCAGATGGTGGCCAAAAGCAAATTCAATCCCTATAAGCATAAACAAAAGCCCGAGTTCAATGAGCGGGAAATTGATATTATTGGCGACATCTGCAACGGCTTAACCAGTAAGCAGATCGCCGAAAAGATCTTTCTAAGCGTACGCACCGTAGAAGGATTGCGACTGAAGATCATGGAAAAAATGGAAGTAAAAAATACTGCCGGCATTATCATCTATGCCATTAAAAATAACCTGTACAAGACAGGGAATGTATGAGTTGATGAGTTAAAAAGTTGACATGTTCATAAGTTGATGGGTTAATAAGATGGCATGTTACTTGTCAACTTATTAACCTATCAACTTACCAACTAAAAGTTTATACCCAGTTTCGCAAACAGGCGTATACCATCTCCTCCCATCTGAACAGCATCCCATGGACCACCGGTTTCATTATTAAAGGCCCAGGCCCTTGCCTGGCGGTTAATACCCAGATCGGGGTGAACATTAAAGATATTATCAGCACCTATAAAAGCAGTAATTGCTTTTGATAACCGGTAAGAAAAATACAGGTCACTCACTATCTTGCCATTATAGGTATATTGATCTTTTACCGGTTTGCCGCCCGCATCGGAAGGTACATAAGCATACAGATCGCCTCTTTCAAATGGCGGTGTAAAATCAGAATCTGTACCATCCCCATAACCCAGTATTACCACCTTGCCGAAATAAGTGAACCGGGTTCCTGCTGTGAATTTTTTGATACTATACTCAAGATTCAGGTTGAATTTAGATTTAGGCGCCGAAGCCAGGATGAACTTCTGCTCTCTTTCCGTTAAAAAAGTACTCTGCAGATCGGTTGTGTTTTTAAGTTTAGCGGGTACATTTATTTTGTCGATATCCATTGATTGAATATTACCGGTAGCAACGGCCTTGAAGCTGCCGGCGCCTGCTTTGGCATTATATTCAACTACCATATCAATACCGCGATTGGTAGTGTTTACTGCATTGGCAAAGAACTGGGCCAAACTAACATGCAATTGCTGCATGGCTGCAATTAACTGCGGGTCAAGCGTAGGATCATCAACACTAAACTGTCCTGATAGTACCACCCTGTCTTTTATTTTAACCCAGTAACCATCTACGGTAATGTTCAGGTTGTTTGTTGGATGCCATGCAAAGCCCAGGCTCGCATTTACCGATTTTTCCTGTTTCAGATCGGGTATACCGGCTGCTTTGGTAATAGGACTATAATTAGGCGCAATCTTTACTTCTGCTATAGTGCCACCCTGAACGGTAGTAAAAGTTGAACTGAAATTAATTTGCTGCAGGGAAGGAGCTCTAAAGCCGGTACTAACGGAACCACGCAGGTTAAAAGTTTTAGTCAGCTTGTAACGGGTTGCCAATTTGTAATTGTCTGTAAATCCAAAATCACTATAGTTTTCGGCACGTACTGCCAATCCAATTAAAAATGCGTTGGTAACATCTATTTCCGCATCGGCATAGGCGCCAATAGTTGAGCGGTTTGCATTCACTTCGTCGTTTGGCTGGTATCCCGGAAACCCTTGTGAGCCGGTAGCTTTTACACCCGAAGGATCATAATTTTTGTAAGAAGCCTCTTCGCCGGCGAATAGCTTATAACGTTCATACCTGTATTCGGCGCCAAAAGCCAGATTAAATCCATTGGCAAAACCGGGCAGTTGTTTGCTGAAGTTTACATTAAGTGTGTTTTGCAGGAAATTAAAACCGCCATCATTAAAGTGTGTTTGACCGGCGCCTTTTGAAGCATTAAAGGTTTTATCTCCATAGAAATGGAAATTGTTTTCACCGATGCTATTGCTCACGTCCCACAGCCAGCTGGAGCCTGTTTCTCCTTTTACACCTGCGGCTATGGAAGCATCTGTAATGATCGTTTGGATATGCGGGTTGAAATATTTTTCCCCATCGGAGGTTGTTTTAATAATGCCAGATGCTTGTCCCAGGTCCGCGATGTTCCCATTATTATCAGTAGGAAACCTTTCGGGTTTCGCTGAAAAATTCCTTGTAAAAGCATAGGTGTCGGAGGCTTTGTAATTATAACCGCCAAAGGCATAAAAACTGGTAGTACTGCTTCCCAAAGGAATCTCTGAATTAAAAAAGCCGCTGAAGGTTTCAACTGATCCATCACCGTGAGCGCGCCGAACAGAATTGGTGTACATAAAATTGTAATCTGTCCGGTTGGTATCCAGCGCCTGTCGATAGGTTTTGCCCATGTTAAGGTAACTACCGGTGAAGTTGATAAAGCCGCCCTTATTACCTACCGGTATTCCATAGTTGGCGTTTGCAGTAATAGCATTGCCATCGATCGCTCCGTCGTATACATACTGTCCGTAACCACTTTTAAAGTGAGGATTATATTTATGGTCGTAATAACCTGAATAACCAATATTGCCAGTGAACTGCCGTACATTCTTTTTCAATACCAGGTTAATTACTCCGGCAATGGCGTCGGAGCCATATTGGGCAGAAGCGCCGTCGCGCAAAATTTCTACCCGGTCAATGGCGCTTACAGGGATAGCGCTCAGATCGGTTCCTGAATTACCGCGGCCTCTTGTTCCGAATACGGCGACAAATGCAGTCTGGTGGCGGCGTTTACCGTTTATCAGCACCAGCGTTTGATCGGGGCCTAAACCACGCAGCGTTGCCAGATCGATATGATCGGCGCCGTCGCTGCCAGTTTGCTTATTGTAGTTAAATGAAGGAGCGGAATAATTAATAATAGAAGTAAGGTCCGTTCGTGAAGTTGGCAACGACACCTGACCCATATTCACTACATCTACCGGTACCGGCGTTTCGGTTTTAATACGTCCGGCGCGGCGGGTACCTACCAGCACGATCTGCGACAGTTCAGTCGTATTTGTTTCAAGGGGAATGTTTAATTGCGATTGATCACCAATAGTAACAGATGCGTTGTTATAACCAATCATGGTTATTTGCAATACATCGCCTGACTTTGCCTGTATCGTGAATACACCTTCGGCGTTGGTAGTAGTGCCCGACCCTGTTCCTTTTACTTTAACCGAAACACCGGCCAGAGGGGTGTTATTCTTTGAATCGGTGATCTTTCCTGTGATGGTTTGTTTTTGGGCAGTAAGTAATAGTGGGCTAATGATGATACATATTAGCCAAAGTAGTTTGGTTATTGATGAGGGCATAAAGCAGTATTTCTTATAAATTTAAAACATTAGTTTGTTAAACCGACAGTATCACGACAGGTTTTTGAAGCCGGAATGTTAATTATCAGACTGGCTATATCGGCACGCATAACCGAAATTTGGTTACCGGAATGATGCCGGGAAAAATTTTTTTAAAAAAACTTTATGAAATATTTGGTGTAATTGAAAAATTATTGACACCTTTGCATCATCAAACAAACAAAAAATCAAATGCTACGCAAACAATCACATATTGAAGCGATAAACGGAAGTCCGGTGATGTGGGACTTTACTGTTTGCGGGGCACGTTATGCTGAAGAATAAGTTGAAGAAACGAATTCGATATAACACAGACCCCGCAAGAGATTGCGGGGTTTTTTGTTTATCCGCCGAAGCCTTAGCGAAGGTGGATTGTTGACCAGAGTTTTACCGCCGCTGCCTTTGGCTATGGGGGTTGAAGCCGGAATGGGAGACTATTTTCCGATAGGGACCATTATATACATATGTGGGTGTGGGTTATAAGTGCTGATGAAAAATATTTTTAATTAACGTATGTAATTTTTACACTAAAAACATCTAAGTAATCATATAACAATTAATGCAGAAACAATTAAGACATATACGATTTACGATGCCGTGCGATGCTAAGCTATCCCGCCGGGGCTATTGGTGTGCAGTTGAGGAAGCTGTGAATGATGCCATAGGCAAGCAGGAGAATAGCATTCCCATACCACGACCGTGCTGTGTTTAAAACGAATACTGTATAAACAGATATACGAACAACAAGCCCGGTCGAAATAAACGACCGGGCTTTTTCTTTTATCTGCCGTAGCGTTGGCGAAGGCGGATTGATCCCAGAGATTAAGCCGTATTTAAAACAAATGCCTGAAGGGATGAGGCCAAAGGAGGTAAGTGATGAAATTATTAATGGCTGTTTATGTGATCCGTTTTATTGCGGCTTTGATGAGCAACAAAACAAAAGCAAACAAGGAAAGCAAAAAGGATGCAGATGAAATTATATCAACACATCCTGCAGCATTCCGGGTAAGATAAGCGATAAAGAAATTGTGGGGTTCTCAAAGGAGGGAAATAAGCAGTTCCCGGTGTATCGGGACTGCTTTTCCAAAAACATTAAAAGATATGAGATTGGACGGTTCAAATCTCTTGTTCGGTTAGTTTTCAAATACCACCATTAAACCATCCATGAAAACGTAGCGGAGTAGTGGGCTCCGCTACAAAATATAGGAGCATTCCGATTGGGCGGATACTTCACCTGGAATGAAGAGGCTGCAGGTTCGAATCCTGTCTCCTATACAATATGCAGTACAAGCGTTGATGGCTGCGTCCCTGACTTCCAATCAGGAGGACAGAGTTCGAATCTCTGGTACTGCTCAATGGTTCGTTGGTGTAATGGCTAACACTTCGGATTGTCGATCCGATGCTATGAGTTCGATCCTCATACGAACCGCTGTGACTGTTGAGTGGTGTAATGGTTAAGCATATCAGTCTTTGACACTGACGGTGATGGTTCAAATCCATCCTCAACAACAGATGTTGTCTTTAGCTTAACTGGTAAAGTGCCTCATTGTGAATGAGGAGAACAGGGTTCGAGCCCCGGAGACAACCGGTATAATGCGGCTTATTTCAATTGGCTGAAAGCCACTCTCATAAGGTGGCAGTTGCAGGTTCGAGTCCTGTGGCCGCAACAGTATTGGCTTATAGTTTAATGGAGTAAAACGCCACACTACGAATGTGGGGTTAGAGGTTCGACTCCTCTTAAGCCAACAAAACCACGATTTTAACTGATTGTGCTGATGCACCTGATAAAGAACTTGCAAAACCAGGCTAATCAGGTAAATCAGTAAAAATCCTGGTCACGGATAGATAGCTCAACGGCAGAGCGTGGCCTTGTTAAGGCCGGGGTTGAAAGTTCGAATCTTTCTTTATCCGCAAATAATAAATGGATGGATAGCTCCAATGGCAGAGCACCGGAATGAATCCCCGGCTGTACAGGTTCGAATCCTGTTTCATCCACTCATATTACGGCTTAATTCAATGGTTAGAAACCCACTCTTATACAGTGGAAGTTGCAGGTTCGAGTCCAGCAGCCGTAACTGATAAA
>Ga0105239_10004610_pt1 | contig 16408 bp, 14 predicted proteins | sample KBSC44metaG_FD_92761 | JGI IMG/M metagenome (GOLD analysis project Ga0105239, IMG submission 92761) | Corn rhizosphere microbial communities from Kellogg Biological Station, Michigan, USA - KBS C4-4 metaG | ecosystem: Host-associated > Plants > Roots > Rhizosphere > Soil | place: Michigan, USA...
GATGGGCAAGGTGGGCGTCCTGATGGACTGCGCCAGATCCGTCAACCAGACAGATTTCCGACTTTACAGGCCAAGAGTAGCACGAGAGTTTTTCGTAGCCTTCTACACTGATGCAGCTAAGAGCGGGTTTGAGGGCCCAAGTATGGAAAGGGCATGGAAGCGGGCGCAGACTCTTGCTCTCATGCTCGAATCCAAGGATCATTTACTCCCTCAGCCTCGCCACAATGTCAAGTCCGAAGGAGCCGCTGAGAAGCCTGATAGTAGCTCGGTGCAAAGACAGGCGGATCCACGTTCTGATCCGGCTGTTCTTGCGACTCTTCTTGAACTATGTGCACGCACAGCGCTGAAGGAGGGTACGGATGACCTCCGGAGACAGGTGTCCACCTATGCGGCGAAGCTCGCCTACCTCATCCAAAATTCGCCTGGCGGAGCATCACGCTTCGGCAATTTGACGGAATTCCAAACCAGCACGCCAAGCGGGAAACTGTCAGTCCAGTCGATTGAGCTCGAGACAGAATTGATCATGCGGGGAGCGATCGAGGCAGGACTGAAAGTCGGATCGATTGCGGATCCCGATGAAGCTATCCTGAAGGGCTATCTCGAGGTGCTCCGCACGACTATCGAGGAGAAGGAAAGCACTCTACGTTCAGCATCGACCGCTGGAAAGCCCAGGCGCTCATCGAGGCTATACAGCCTTTTGCAGCAGTCAGAATAGATGGCACGATAGCGGGTGGTGTTAAGGGAGGCAGAAGTGCCCTTATTGTATCATACTGGGTATCATATGAAGGTGCTCTTACCTCAGACGGGAAGGGCAAACAGCTGGATTACTGGATTCTGGATGCCTGGGTATAGAATCCAAAGCCCAAGCATTCTCGTGTGGATCTGTATCACCACCTAAATAAAATTGTCATGTGAAATATACCAATGTATATATATACACATTATGTATGCCCCGAACTGTGCTTTGTCCTTGACCATGTTCGTTCAGGAAAGGGAGTGAGGCCGCTTTACTCGGGCACGTGACGGAGCGTCGGCTGAGCACTGAAGGAGTGTCGCGGGAGCCAGGACAGAGTAAAGGGGAGCGCCTGGAGCACTGAGCGAGCCACAGGGGGGGGTCTGCCTTATGCCCAACGGCCGAAGCCAATTCGGGCTCCAGGGTCCCCTTTGGGCCTCAGCTATACTTAATTACCTCTCGGCCAGGCATCTGTTTCAGATGTGGTAGATTCCCTGCCCTTACATTATACGGCTTGGGCTCTCGTGATGACGCAGCCGAGTATCCACAGGTTCCTGCCATCGAACATTTGACCGCACACGCCGGCTGGGGTTTAGCGCGCGGGTGCCTGGCCCCGTCATTTTCCGGGCGGTTCCTTTGGCGGCTCAAGGCAACGTAATGCCAAGGCCGCTTGCCCTGTTCTGACCACAAGCTCCCATTCGTCATTTGCTTTTCGACACGTGACGTGCATCTGCCCACCACCAAATCCGTCTCGGGGGTGCTTTCACGAGTCAGTCTACATTGAATACTCCGTACTCTGTCGACGATCCATCCGGCAGTGCATTTGGCTGTGAAAACCGCCTGCCACCCCCAGCTGCAACCCTAGTATGATACCCCTGTCAGCGCTCAGGGTAGATGTCTCAAGATATGCAGTCACGCCTTGTGGCTGCCTATCCTCCGCATTTTGGGGGGCTAGAAGGCCATCACACTGCGAGGCATGGCTAGCATGCTCACATGGACGAATCTTGAGGGCAGCACTCTTATCTTTATCCGTGACTCAAGCTCAACGAGCTCCACACATGCAGTATCTGAGACCAAGAGCTTGCGCCTGACCAGCTACTTCACCTTGCGGCTTCGTCGGAAGGAGACCAAGATGTATGTATAATAGTACCTCGCCAGCCAATCTTTTCTTAGCAATTCTCTCCCCAATTCGCCTCGTCACATGAAGTGCAGGCTCTGGGCAACCATATATAAAGCCGGCTGAGTTTGGACATTTCAGTATCTAGCAGTTGGCCTGCGGCACCTCCTTCGCTTAGCATTGTTGGGCCCTGGTGTGATGAGCCTGCCTGTCATCCTTTCCTCAAGAGTCTTCGTGCGCTCACCGTGCAATCATGCCCACGGATGCAGGAGCAAAAGAACACATCGATTCATTCTGGACGAGACGTCACATCACCAGAGATGCCGTTGATGTCGAGACTGACATCAATCTTCGCGACCTTTCCAATGGACTGAAAATGTGGCTCCACGCATCAACCCCCCAGAGACTCCTGCTAACCAAATTTGCAGCCTTTCTGATGGCCTTTACGGAGACCTCACTCACTTTTTCTGGGAATTGCTCCAGAATGCGGATGACAGCAAATATTCCACAACACCCCGCGTCGACTTCGTCCTGACCAGCGATTCTCTGACTTACCAGACCAACGAAGTCGGCTTCACGAGGGTCGAGGTGGAGTCGCTGTGTGCGGTGGGCTGCAGTTCAAAGGCCGGTCAGAAGGACACGATTGGGGAAAAGGGCATTGGCTTCAAGTCAATTTTCAAAATTGCAGATGTCGTCACCATTCACTCAGGTGCCTATTCTTTCAAACTGGATACACGATCTCCTCTCGGCAACGTTGGCATGGTTCTGCCCCGTTGGCTTGACAAAACACAAGACTTCCCAGGGACATCAATCAACCTCCATTTCAAGGCCGGCCTTGACGTGGCCAAGTTGCGCCAACATCTAGACTCATTTGACTTCACCTTCCTACTGTTTACCCGAAAGATCAAAGTGATCAATTTGAAGGTCTTGGTTGGACAGCCGTTTGAGAAGCTTGGACAGCTCGAAACCCTGGGGCCTAATGCCGAAAGAATAGAGACAAGGGTCGACGGCCTTTCCGCTACGACGATGGACTATGTCATATTTCGATCCGAGCATCAGGGTATGCCTCCACGTCAGCCCGGAGCTCAGGTGCAACCCGACAGCGATAAAACGACAATTGTGCTTGCTTTTCCACATCGCGATCACAAACCGCTTGTCGAGGACCAGAAGACCTATGCATACCTACCGATCAATTCCTTTGGATTTCGGGTATGACCTTTGCTGCTCTTGCGAAACGTTTTGATACTAATAGTGCCGCAGTTTATCATTCATGCTGATTTTGTCTTGACTGCCAATCGAAAAGGTATTGATAGCGACCGAGGATGGAATAAATCTCTCCAGGAATGTTTTCCCAAAGCGGTCTGCTTTGCCTTTGAACAGTTGGCAACATCAGCGAAATCTCAAATGAGGTTTGGTTGGCCCGAATATTTATGCTCTCCGTCGTTTATTTACGACCCCTTCATGAAAAAAGTTGCTGATTCCACTATCAAACATCTGCGATCAAAGTTACTGGTTCAAGCAGAGTTGCAAGACAGTGCTTTCCTGGCGCCTAAGGATTGTCTGACTGCATCGGATGAGTTTCGTGACGCCACTGGCAGACTTCTTATCACCGAGGGCACATATGCTCAGCAGGTAAGATCGAATGCGTACTCTCACGACTCGGCGACGAACCTCCATAAACTGGGTGCTACTCCCTTCAAGATCTCGCACTTCGTCGAGTTGCTAGATCAATACATATCAGCGCATATGGCAAGTTTGTCATCAAAGACAACAGCATGGCACTCCAGCGTCGCGAGGCTTCTCTGCAGTCATTTCTCGGACATTATATGTCAGCCCTACTCACCCAAATTGCACGCCTTACGGATCATCCCGCTGGATGACGGCTCATGGGTCTCTGGTGCTTCTTGCGCAGTTAAAAAGGTCTTTTTGGATCAAGGTCGCCGCATGGCCGTCCCCGCTGGCGTCCAATTTTCCTTCGTCCAGGCGTCAGCTGCCGATGATCGCAATCGCAGACAGCTCTACCGACTGTTAGGTGTCAAACCATGTGATGAGATAGAGATATGCAGGATGATACTCGAATCCCATGCATCAATGGTAGTTTGGACACCTTTGAAAACCCTCATCTCGCATGCGGTGTACATCTTCCGCGTTCGCTACGAACCTCAAGATGGCCAATCACTCCGCCTGCGCCTCGTTGACTCCACTCTTACTCGTCGATACAAGGAGAGAGTCCATCTTCCTTTTGGGACACAAGAAAAGGCTTTCAGACAGCTTTATGCAGACAAATTCTCTGGTATGGTTTGGCTGCATCCAGACTATGAAGATGGAGTAACGGAAGGCGAGAGACAAAACTGGTTCCAATTCTTATGTTCCGTAGAAGGAGTGTCCCGGTTGCCTCCTCTTCATTCAGGTGGACGACTCTCTGGTGCAATGAGGCACATCCTGATGAGAAATGGATCAATGGAATTTCTCCGGCTTCTGAAGACGCAATATCGTTCGGGCTATGGCACTATGTTTGGAGACTTGCGCACCCGGGAAGCTCAGACCCTCACAATGGATATCAGCAACATTGAGGTAAGCACCGATCACGGTGTGCAGAAACTGTGCGAGACGATATTACCGTCTTTATCGTCTGCCAGCCTTGGTCTTCTCCCTGTTCTACAGCTGGTTGATCCTCAAGACACGGACTGGAGCTTCCTCCGCAATTTTGGAGTACAGACAGTGCTTTCTCCGCACTATTTTGTGAAACAGCTCCGCGCTTTGAAAGCAAGCAATGACCAGGGACGAGTGCTATCGACGGCCACAACTATTTACAAAGCCATCGCAGCATATTCGACCTTGCACAGTTCAAACCTGTGAGTTCAACGTTTTTTTAGATGTGGTAGCAGCTGACAGCAATGGACCAGGGCGAGTTTTGGTACCGAAAATTTGATATACGTCGGCCCCGACAGGTGGTTTTCGCCACAGCAGTGTGTTTGGAGGGCCTCATTTTCCTGCACGAAGGTGCCTGTTCTCTCCAGACTCTATCGCGGGTGCGATATGCTTTTCCAGACCCTTTTGAAGGTAAGGGACGCAGGACTTGACGATTTAATCTCCGAACTTGAAAGCATGGAGTCATCACGAGAGCTTGACCGAACCAGGCTTTTACGCCAGAATTTGTTGCCTGCTCTGGACTCCTTCCTAGGCAAGGCTTCCCTATCAACGGCTCAAAGACTACGATTGCTTCCGCTTCATATTTTTCCAGTTATTCAAGGTGAATCTAATGATCCTACCCAAGCCGCACAATTGCTCCGAGCCAAAGATACGTTCTGGATTGCGGACTTGAACTTTCTAAAATCAAAGTTCGAGGGATTCTTGCCATTACTTGATGTAACTGGAAAACTCTTCAAATCATCAATGCACAACGTTTTTGGCAAGTTGTCGATGGACTCCAAGCGTTTGTCTCAAAGCGTCCGGAAAGAAGAGAATCAGCCAAACCAAGGTGATATATCCGAAGTACCGGATCCTGCGCTTATCAATAGGCTCCGAAGGCAGAGTCGATACATCATTGGGTAAGTACTTTTTACTCTCCACAGCAAAGATTCATGTCTGACAGGATCAAGCATTGTGTGCCATGAAAACAAACCTAATCAGCGAGCCGACCAGGTGACAGCAATGCTTAGCAGCATAGAGGTTTTTCGAGTTCCAGAGATAATTATCAGACGATATGTCCTTGATGGCAGCATAAATAGGTATGGCCGCGACGAGAAGGGAGAGGTTCTCTTGCTGGACGCAGATGCAGAGTTCCATGTTAAGATTCGGCGAGATTTAGAGATCATGGACATCATCGTCCCATTATCAGAGCGTTTCGCAGAATACTTTGATTTGGGAAACGCCAGTCGCGAACTTCTTGTGAAAGTCCTCACAACTGAGAAAGTCGATCAATTCATTGAAGGACTCGAAAGAGCAGGCATCAAGACAGACCCGACAGCCACCGTAGAAGTTGTGGCTGAAGACGGCCTGGACGAAGACTCCGATAACGTTACCCTTGCTGAAGATCTCAACGACAGCCTCGGATTGGCTTTCCAAAAATTGCAGATCAAAAATGGGAGCACTGGTAGTGGTTCGGACGAAGAATCTTTAGGATCACAACAACGTCGGCCGTCACAAACTCCAAGCTCACAGACACGACGAGTACGAAATAATGCGGGAGTCTCCTCGCCATTCTCAGTGAGAAGACGATCGGGCCAGGCTGCCTCCAGTAGGGCAAGATCCGATGCTATCGCCACGAAAGGGGAGACTGCTACAGACGAGAATATTGCGCGCTTGACTGCAAGCCTGAGTAACGCAAAGCTGTCTGACACCACTCATGATGTCTTCCGCAACTGGGTTACACCTCCCCATGCTCCTTCGGGAGCAGAGCCCAGCAAATCTTCAGTGCCCATCTTCGGCTTGGCTACCGCCTTTGAATTCACTTTCAATTCACCTTCTCCCCAGCCTCGTGTGGACAACCCAGATGCCGGCGTGAGCAGTTCATTGGGGCCAAATACGTTGGCAACGTCGCGCGCCATTGTCGACAACTCGTCAGAGGCCGGAGCTAACTCGGATGCGCCACAATTTTCTCCGAACCATGTACACGGCGAATTGAAAACCCCAACAAAGACGTTTCCACAGTCGAATGGTCCCTGGTCGTCTGGACGACCCCCTCGGAGCAGCTATGGTGGAAACAGCTTTGTCGCTCACGAATTCCCTGAAGACGTACCACACGAGATTGGATTTGCAGGAGAACACCTGGTGAGTATTTACGAGCACCCATGATATTAAACCAGCTTCCTAACAGACAACAAATCAGGTTTACAAGTTTCTGGCAGAAGAGCTGTCACCATTTTTCACGCCAGAGAACTGGACTAGTAGAGGTCGAACTAAAGCCTTTCCAAATTCATTTAGTGATGACTTTCGCGAAAAGGACTTTGCCGATTTCACCTACGTCGACACCAATGGACGCTTGCGGATGTATTTGAGCGAGCGCGTCCCGAACTTTGAGAGTCCAACTGGTCAGCGGAACGACATCACCTACCACCTGGAGGTCAAATCTACCCTGGGCAGCCTCCACAACCCGGCACTTTTGAGCAATAACCAGATCTCCATGGCGAAGAAGTATTCAGGGCGATTTTCGACACCGACCACCCAAACCGACGTGTACATCCTGGTCAGAGTCTACGGGCTCGGTTCGGATCCTCCTCAACCACAGTTGTGCCTGTTTCCTGATCCTTGGAATCTCATCTGCCAGGATTCTCTGCTTATCGAAGGCAATGCTGGGATTTATGTGCGACCGAAAATCGCCTAAGCGACTTTATTGCGCGAATTAGATTGGGCAGGAGTGGCGCGAGCGATGGACGGCGCATTTCTGTCTAAGAGGGGCTCGCATAAGCCGACCTTCTACACTATCTTCGAGCGAAGTGGGTGAAGATGCATCACTACCGGGCAAGAGGGCTGCCTAGATATAGAGTTCGAACACACTAGACGGAGGGGGCAGCTTAGCATCCCCAGCATCTCAGAGGACTGCTATCTCCTAAAGGCGACGAAAGTTCCTGTTATGAGTTGGAGAGGAAGAATGAAGATGAATGGGCGTGAGGCTTATAGCAACCCTCGTCCGGGGCCTCGGCGCATGTTGGATTCGAAGATCTCTCTCACTCTCGACGGCGTGTACACGAAGAGAGTACAGGCCGCGTGGTTCTAAACTAGGCTTCTCGTATGAGTGTACTAGTGCTAATTATTTTACTACTTCTATTTAATCAAAACGATAAAATTGGCAACCGTCATAAAATGCGGCTAGTGTCGGTCGGTTGAGAGCTTAAACTCTTTCTTCAACTCTATTTTGATATACTAATATGAACTCTTAGCTTCGTCGGCGGACATAAACTAGGATAGAAGAGATAGGATATAAATATACTACATTAACTTAGACACCTCGTGAGGGATCTTTCCATTATTAGGTCGCCACTTTTAAGCAGCGCTAAAATCGGTCCACTTTTACTTTACTTTACGTGGAATAGACTCTGATCAACCTCGATAACGCCCTCTATAAAATACTTCGCGGACCGTACAGTACTATATATATATCGTAGGGGCTAACACTAAGATTTCGCTTTATATACCTACGCGCGCTAAAGTCCACCTCTATCAGTAAAGACTAGTACGACTTATCAGCGGGTGAAGAACTTACTCGTCCTAGAGGTCGGTTATTCCGAATAGTCGTAGTTTAGCTCAGTCCTAGATTCGGTAGGTTTGCTGACCCGGTCGCCATTCATATCGACGTTCGCAATCGGCTATTAGCCGTTTCCCCCCGCCTTATTAAAGATTTCCGCGGCGGTGTTCTTTCTCTTTAGTATCGGGAAATAGTAAGTAGGTGCAGTGAGCGCTAGAGTGTAGTCGGAGATCAAGGAACGACGAGGGACGAGAGGAGAGGGAAAGAAGATAACTTTGGAGGAGGGGGTTAAAGTATTATGCTATACGGTAGTGAGGTATTAAGAAGTCTAGATAGATAGAGTGATTCGCCTAAGAGATGGAGAGAGGGTGGAAGGGAGCAGAAGGGAGCAGACGATGGAGCGAGTCGACTTAATTGTCGTTAGCGGGAGAGCAAAGCGGCTGGTCATCAGTTAGCGAAGAATTCATGGGCGATGACTACTCGGGGATTATAGGATATTTTATAAATATATAAACCCTGAACTATCGCCTCCCACGATTATTTTACTGACTCATCACCCACCGCTTTGCTCTCCCGCTAACGACGATTAAGTCGACTCGCTCCCTCATCAGCTCCCTCATCAGCTCCCTTCTGCTCCCCTCTCTTTCGCTCTCCCCTTCCACTCACTTCTCTTCCCTCCCGCCTCTGGTCCGCTCCTACTCTAGTCCCTCACCTCCCTCCATGCTCGGCCCTGCTCCCTTACGTGCCAGTGAGGCTCTCATTTGGGGTTCAGTCTCAAACACGCCCACATTGCGTGCAATCAGCCTTGTGGTTGGCCCCGTTTCGGTCCAGGTGGCAAGGACTCCCCGTTATCAAGCAAGCTAGCCTATGGAACTGCATTTTCCGGGAGACCTAGCGCAGCTAACGGCGCATACATTAATTAACTCCGATACAACCGTTGATACGGCGTAGTTCTTCCCGCCGGCAGCACGATTTCACGGCCTTAGCAAAATCGTGGGACGATGGCGTATTTCAGAGAGATGCCAAACATTCAAGTTTGGCGCTCTGTTGAAGGGGGAGGAGGTATCTATGGCCAATATGACTGGTGGGATTTAAGGCCGGCGGGTTTCTTTGTGACAGAAACGCGACTAAGTAGTGCCGCGTATTTGACAGCCCCATCAACCCTGGAAACTCCGAGTATCCATCGCTTTGAGCCGTCAGTATCTTTCCCAACGCCTAAATAGTTCGATCGGAGACAATGCAAAAGGCAGCGTCCTAACGGTTACGACCGTCCTCGGAATCCTCAAGTATCCCGAGAGCCTCTTTTAACTTTTGGGTCCATTGTAGAACTGGCTTGATCCCTTTTCGAAGCTCCTCGTAGGACGTCTTGAGGGGGTCAGGAAGCAAGTTTGCGTCCAAAAGCCCACCATCATCGACATACTCCATCCATATACGCAATCATTGCCATCGCAAAGGCGTCTATACGCTTCCCAGAATCGCGCGTGTATCGACGCAGAAAGGCTTCCAGCAAGATATGAGACTTGGGGACGACCACTGGATCACTGTCCGACTTAAAGACACCCGACCCCCGACCCGGCCGCCAGGGTGGGAGAATAGTCTGGGTCGGACGCAAGGACATAATGCGTGGGAAGTATGTGTTTGTTCGGAGACGAGAGAGAGCTATCAAGTGGTGGTAGGAATCAAAGAGTATCGGATTGAGGATAGAGGCCCACTGTAACCTCTGAATCTTTGATGTGGACATGAAATGCTGGTGGCGGCGTGGGCCGCTCCTACGAGCTTGAGTGGAAGATCTCCCAGTCTGGGCATGGCTCGAGGCTCATGAATCGAGAGAGAGCCTCGATGCCAATCCGTAAACGGTCGTCCGGAATGACAAAGTCAATCGGCTTGCAGAGTATTAGCTCAGGATCTGTACTTTTCTTCATCGAGGATTCGTACCCCAATGATTGACGGCACTCCATGGACATTGAGAAGACAGTGGCCCCAGAGGACACAGGGAACCAGCTCCAAGTTGAGGCCCCGAGCAATGGATGCCACGAACGATTCTGAAAGATCCAACATGCTTTCTTCTTTCCCCTGGCTTTTCCAAGGGGCCAATGGCTTATATATTTACCAACTTGTCTACGGACAGCAAGATGGCGAATGGGAAAGCAGAGAGGTGGGAGGCCACAAACTAAGATCTTCTCTTTGGGGTTCGAGCGGCTGATATCCGACAGTGCCTAGCGTTGCCACAAGGTGTCAAACAGAAGCTCCTAATAGCTCTTCCCAACTCCCCTTTCATCCAACAGGCCGAATCATTCTACTATCAGACCCCCAGCGGATTCCAGATCCAAATTGACATCACTCCGGAATGGCAGGTCAGCACACCCCATCTAGACACACCCGGCTTTGGTAGGGGGGTAGAAGGGAAGGCTCCTGCATGCTAACACTTGACACATAGTCCCCCTGCATGCCCGCCGCTGCAACGAGACTGAGAGACCTCCCGTCAGGTGCCGCACCATACATCTCGGGAATTGATCTCGTCGTCTTCAAGATCAACTCCTGTGGATTGCGGGCGCAAACATCCAAGAAACGTATCGATGCGGTAGACACCCAGGATCTACTTGCAAGGCTCACTAGTCACGCCCCGCTCAACCTCACGAATATCCAGAAATCCGCTGTCGAGCAAGGCATCAACGATGTTGTCACGCACGGCACGAAGACCAAGGCGTGGTGGAGGGAGAAGCTCGGCTTGCCAATTAGCTAGTGTCGCAATTGCTGGCCGGTTTGTTGGGGATGGTTCTTGAATCTGCTTCTGCGTAAGTCTCCTTTTGTCCTGAGTTTGAATTGTATCTGTACGTGTGCATTAAAGAGAATGATCTGCATGGTCCATACCGGTATCGTATCTGTTACCTCTCGGTCAGACCTCAACAATCTTCTCTCCGTCAAACCCCTCAGCCTGGGCAAAGTAATATCCCCGCTGGTTCGCAAGTAGCCTCAACGGCCCAGCACAACCTTCTCGGAGAACTGTAAAATCGCAGTTATAGTGCGTATGCCCAAATGCCCAAACTTTGACTTTGTCACTCTTGTAACACGCCTCATCGGACAAATCCGTCGAGAAAGCTCTCGTGATACGACTCCCAACATGCCTTGGATCGATTGCATGAACATCCAGCGATGGGCTCCAATGCGAAAGGATCATGATCTTGACGTCGGATTGTTCAAGATCGACGACCTGCGCGTTCAGCCAAGCAAGATCCCGCTTATGCGCCTCGTTGTGCGTGCCGACATCCCAGTCGCTGGTTTGGAAAAAGTCGTTAAGCCCCATGCTGACAGCCATTTCATCTTCGGCCGGGATGGAAGAAAAGAGGCTGCAACCCAGGATGGCAACGTTCGTACCTGGCAGCCAGAAGGTCGTACGGTCGAGCAGGACAAACTCTCCTAGCGACTCATTCTTGTGAACGTCCTGTTCGAAAGTACGAAGGATATCGAGAGTATCAGGCCAATTAGAGTGATACGCTTCGTGATTGCCAGGGACGAAGAGCACAGCGCGGAATTGACGGAGCTGGACGGTCAAAAAGGTGAGATAGTCGTCCTTGTGGGTTGTAATGTTTCCCACATCGCCCAGCAGCGCCAGATATGGGGCTTTGGGGGTGATATTGAAGACATCGTAGCCTTCCGGAGCCTCCAAATGTAGATCGGAGAGAATCTGGACGGCCATAGTGAGAGTGGATGGTGATGGGATGGTGATGGAGATGTTGGGCTAGACGCGTCATGATGCCGGAAGGATCCAAGTTGCCAGGCAGCAGGGTGCTCGGCTGGGCGTTCCTGATGCTCCGTTACGTGCCTTATTAAGACGGCCTTGCTCTGTTTCGTGAAGCAAAAACGGTAATGGACGAAGTATAGTTCGGGTATGTAAGGATATATACAAGTATATTCATAAGTGGAGATTGTGAACGTGGCGGTACTATAGTATTACTGGAGGAACCTGCTCCTCTGTATGATGCAGGGTGCTCGGCAGCGGGAGCCACTCTGGTCGTTTCGGCGCAACTAGGTTGACAACTTTATGATGATTATTGAATTCCAACCTCATAATCTAGATCTCACTTAGACTGTCTTCCCCTTTCCAGTTGTTATGACCATACGCTAATACCTAGCCACGGCGCTCTTGCGCTTCCTTGATCATTCCGTGACGATAAATAAGATGGCAAACCCCCAGCCAGAGGATCCCTTCCTCGAAGTGCAAACGTACATCCAACCCTCCTGGTCCCATCCCCTGCCTCCCCTCCCATCTTGATCATCTGTGAGACACCGGAAGCACTGTAACTGACAGCACAACAGCGATGTTCTCTCTACACTCACCTCCACCCGACACCTCTTCTCCAGCTACCTACGGATCCGCACACTCTCGACCTCAAGCAAGAGCGTCGAACTGCAACAGTCACGCGCCGACCTGAAATCCAATCTCGAAACCCTGACGACAGACCTCGGCGACCTCCTCGACTCCGTCTCGGCGGTTGAATCCGACCCGTACCGCTTCGGGCTCGACGTGGCAGAAGTGCAGCGGCGCAGGCAATTCGTCAAGGATGTGGGCGACGAGGTCGAGGGCATGCGGCGCGAGCTGGAGGGCGTCACAAACGATACAAGCATTGCAGCCTCCACTACCACTGGGCCTGGGCCTGCTGGAAACAGCGGTCAACTACGGAATCCGTCGTCCTTCGAGGACGACCGCCACTACGACGACGATCCCTACGGCGAGTTCGAGGCGCAGCAGCAGCAGACCATGATGGCAGAGCAGGACGAGCAGCTGGACGGCGTGTTCCAATCGGTCGGTGTGCTGCGCGGTCAGGCCGTCGACATGGGCCGCGAGCTGGAGGAGCAGGGCCAGATGCTCGCCGAGGTGGACACTCTAGCCGACCGCGTGGGTGGGAAGTTGAACGTGGGTGTCAAGAAGGTGGGAGAGGTCATTAGGAGGAACGAAGACAGTGTCAGCAGTTGCTGCATTGCTGTCCTGATTGTCGTATTGATCATTCTATTGATTCTGGTCATCGTCATCTGAGCCGGAGAAGGCACCCGTACATCTGCCCTGAGGCAGGCAACCACATAACGCCATCTATCGAAAAGGAGAGAAATATAGACCCGGAAGTCATCCAACGATGGGACGCAACAACAAATTATGCCTTGCGCTGCTTCTTGCGCGGTCGGTCGTCTTCCGCTGGGACCAGCTCTGGGGCCTCATCGTCATCATCTGACGCCTCATCATCTTCGTCAATGTCGAAACCACTCGCGTCGAATGAAGCCTCATCTTGAGCGGACACTATTGACAGAGTCAGTAAAAACCGATATATCCGACCTAGGAATACAAATTAGGGGCCTAGGGCTTACTGAAATAGTCCATTGCGTCCGTCCACAGGTCCTCGGCGAGAGCAATAGCGACCTCTTCGCCTGCAGGGAAAATCTCCACCTCGAGCATCTGATCCATCTCGTCGTCGTCGTCCTCATCCTCCTCATCAGGACTGCTCGTGCCATTCGCAGTGGACAGCTTCGGCTCACGCTCGGCATTGGCATTGGCATTGACTGCACCGCGGAAACCGAACCAATTGAAGAAGCTCGGCTCGTGTTCAGCCTCCTCATCCAGCTTGATCATCTTCTCGCGCAGCTTCTCATGCTGCCATAGGGCCTCACGGTCAACGATATCGATCTCTGCGCCGCCGTCACCGTTCTTCAACTTCAGCGCTTCCTCCGCCGAATACAACTCGACCGCCGCATCCAAAAGCCCGTGGGTGACGTCCTTCTTCTTGCTCTTGAACTTGATCGCCACAGGTTTGGACACTAGATTGCCAGGCCCGTCTGCCCGCGCCTTGTATTCCAACTCTTTAACCAACTTGGTATCCTCAATGACATCGTTGGGCCCGAACTCAAAGCTGAAGCGCAGACTGCGCGGCTCGCCTTTCAACTCCGATCCGATCTGGTACCGCTCGACCGAAAACGAGGTAATCGATGCGATCAGCGCGAGATCTGCTGGCGAGAAGAACTGCTGCACTTCCTCTGGCGCATTGCCGAAGACTGTGGCCCAGAAAGTCGGGACACGGTCAAGGAGTGTTTTGCGTTTGGCGTAGAGTGGCTTCAATGCGAATTCCTTGCGACGGACTGCGTAGTAATAGAAAGAAGAATTTGTTAGCGCAGGCTTGTATAAACGAACCGAAGTGAACAATTCCAATTCTGTAGTGAACGTTTTCAGGGAACTTACGAGCATCAAGCTCAACCTTTGCAAACTCCCTCTCCAGGTCCCCGAGATCCTCAAATATCGCCGCCACATCTTCTCCCGCATCTGCCGCCATATTTCTGTAGTGAATTTCACAAAAATTCGAGGATAAAATTTACAATGATTGAAGCCAAAAGACAAGGCGCAGACACAAGTTTGGTACAACGTTACAGTTGCGGCGGGAGAAAAAATTCAAAGCGAGGCTTGGGGTAACTAACTATTACAGGTAGTATGTCATTAACTAATAGTTTGCGGTGGGCCTGCCTCTCCAACGATTTAAGATTTTTAAGCATCAATTGCCGCCTCAAGGCTACTGCGGGGAAGCCACGGCGTCCGCCCGGAAGGGGGCACCGAAGCCTATATCTATGCGCAGTGGGGAGCAGCATTTTTCCGTTCCGAGAGCCTGTGGGGTGGTTACGAGGTAGGTACGGCGTGATGGCTGGAAATACGAGGGGAGGCAGGAGCGGTCGCTGTTTATCGTCGACTGCTCGTGATGATCACCTCGTAGATCAAGCAGGCACGAGATTCCTCGTATTCAAATAGTCTGAGAGATGTGTGAAAGAGATACAGTGCCAACTATCTCCATATTGAGAACGATAGGCAGAATTATGGTACGTTTCCAAAGGGCGGCCATACAAACATTGATATCAACTGTCAGTTCCTCGATCCATGAACGACCGCACGAATGCCCAATAGCCTAATGAAACAAATTGGCAGCTGGCATCAAAGCTGGCAATTTGTCACCAATATGAGTGTGAGGACTCCGTATTGTTTTGGCAGCTACGGCGCTTCACCCATCCATCACGCCACAGGCACCCAACAGGTAACAGACCCTCCCCATCTGTCGGTTTGGGTGTTGGATAAGGACTCCCAAAAGTCCCCTGCTGCTGCCGAGCACGAGCAATCCAACTCTCCCGTTCGCTGCCCCTGACAAGTTCATGCGGGTAATGACAGTTCTTGTGGGAGAAAAAAGAAAGGAAGCATGCAAGCAAACAAGCACTAGCTTGCATGGCACAGATGTCGGAGGGAACTCGTATAGGCTACAGCCCTGGACAAAAAGCTACGGCCTAGACACCCTTTGAGTTCGGATGTATGCATCCTCTTCTTCCATCCGCTTAGGTCCATTTTTGATCCCAGTAGTGATGCTGTTTTCTCTCCCTCCAAAGTTGCAGATGGATCCAGGTAGAAATAATCACAATCGAGCGGTGAAAACTTGGAGAAATACTCGTACGCTGTGCAATATTCTGTACTTGGCAGCCCTTCGACTTGGTTCGTGTGACGAGAAATCCTTGGAGTTGACGGTTGTGACAATGTCTCGACCAAGTTTGGGATAGCCATGGGTTGCTCGACAGAGCCTCGGAGGAACACCGAAGCGATTCATACTAGCAGTCCTACCAGGCATTGATGCCAAGGGGTTCTATTGGACTTCATCTTTCTTGCAACAGGCCAAGTTACGCAAGTGCCAGACTAAACCGTTGATCCCTGGGATGAATGCAGCCAGGCAAGCCATCGAGCCATCCAGGAATCCAGAAATCCAACCGTTGTTGCCAGGGACTCCCTCTCCTGTTTCTTTTCGATCTCTCGGCTCGACGGAGCAAAAAGACCCCGCTTGCCGTGCATGTGCAAGACACACACCGACGTGGGATCCTTCACTTATCCCTCTTTCCCTAGTGTTCGAGCAGAAAGGCGAGATCTCTCTCGTCAACAGCCTTGCTAGATATATTGGAGTGCATGAGGAGACATGGCCTTGACTCTGGACGGAAGTAATCCTGCGACCAAGCCCAAGCTACCATCGCGGAGGGCCTTGCCGGCCGAGGCTTGAATCAACCTACAGGGAGCTTGATTACTTGAGAGGGTGCTTGCCATGCTCGCCCATGCTCGCGCCCGTTTAGCGTGCCGGCGCCGATGCTTGGGACGCCTTTTGCAGACATGGAACCTGCAAGACTGCTGATCTTGTCCACCCGTTGGCGGCATGTCATTGGCACATGTTTATCACGGCACCTACAGGGCCTTACAACGCCAACACCCTTCGGCATTGAACGCGAACAGGCCCCGCAGGGCCAAAAAGGGGTCTAAACTGGTATGGGTTCAAGGTCTTCCAACTACCGTCGATGCTGCTGCCGCTCGTAC
>Ga0105239_10004611_pt1 | contig 16401 bp, 10 predicted proteins | sample KBSC44metaG_FD_92761 | JGI IMG/M metagenome (GOLD analysis project Ga0105239, IMG submission 92761) | Corn rhizosphere microbial communities from Kellogg Biological Station, Michigan, USA - KBS C4-4 metaG | ecosystem: Host-associated > Plants > Roots > Rhizosphere > Soil | place: Michigan, USA...
AATCGATACCCCATGACATACCTTTGAGCGTTCCGTCCATTATTTTATTTGCCCATGACCAGGCGCTATCGTCATAGTTTACTGCGGTCCAGTCACCTTTAACAGCCTGTGCCATGTCGATCATTTCGCCTTTGCTGGCTGCGAAAAAATAGCCCGGCACCGGCTGACGCCCCGCATCGCGAAGGCATTTCCAGGTGGCGTTTGTATTTAGTATTTCTTCTGCGGGCGAATTTCCCTGCATAATAAAACCAGTACGCACGGTTATCTGTGCTGCCGGGCGGAATTGTGCCTCGTTCCAAACCAGGGCAGCAATGCTATTTTTGCCGGCGGTTAAATAAGGTGCAAGGTCGACGGTTTCATAATTCCAGTAGTACGTATCGCAACGGGCTGGTCCAAGTGATACAAGCACGCCATTCACATACAATTTATAGCGATTATCTGCCGAAACGTGAATTTTGAAGGCGGATGGCTTTAGAGCCAGTTCGATGGTTTTGCGGAAATAATAAACACCATATTCAGTGCCGGTAATGTTAGGCGGGCTAATCCACTGAGCGTTCCATGGTTTAGTGCCGGTTGCGTTTGCTGCCTGGCTATAGGCTGGTTTTGCTAAACAAGCGCTAAAAACAAATAGCACTAAAATAAAAAAGTGTTTCATCAGGTATTACAGGTTAACAGGATGGTTTTTACTCAAACTTAGCATCGATATTCAATGGAGCTAAAATAGCTAAATTGATTTAGCTATTTTATATTTCGATGAATAAAAATTTCTTATGCATTCAAAAACGGCGCAATCATACTTTAATCAACTGGTTTTTAACAGCAAAGAGCACCAACCCCGTGCGTGATTTAAGATCAAGTTTTTGAAAAAGGATCTCTCTGTAATTATCTATGGTATGCGGACTCAAATTCATGGCAGCCGCAATTTCTTTATAAGTAAGCTCGGAACAGCATAGCTCCAGGAATTTTATTTCTTTTGCGGATAGCTGGTTAACCTTACCCTGAACCTCCGGCCGGTCATCCTGTACCGAGCGGATCAGCTTACCCGATACAAGGTTGTTCAGGTAAAATCCGTGGTTTACAACTGTTTGAATAGCCAGTACAAGGTCTGCCGTGCCTGATTCTTTGAGCAGATAACCACTTGCACCGCTTTTTATCATCCCGATTATTGGGGTGTCGTCCTCAAACATGCTGAGCGCTAATACTTTTACCCCGGGATAATGCTTTTTTAGCCACTCGGTTGATTCATATCCATTCATAACAGGCATATTGATATCCATCAATATTACCTGCGGTAAAACATCCGGAACCAGTTTATCTATCATTTCTTTGCCATTTGCGGCATTAAACAATACTTCAATCTCGGTTAATTCGGAAAGCAGGCTTGCTACGCCGTTACGAAACAATGTATGGTCGTCAACTATAGCAATCCTTATTGGTTTTTCATTCTGCATGCTCATTAATTTTAGGCACTTTAATAAATACTTCGGTACCTTTCCCCGGTATAGAGGTAAAGATTGCCTTGCCGCCAAGTATGGTAGCCCTACGTTGTATGGAGTGCAATCCCATACCATTCGACTCTTTCATTTTTTCGTCGATAACAAACCCCTGCCCGTTATCTTTTATAGTTAACAGGGTGTCCTGTTCAGATTGTTCGAGCTCTACACTAATCACTGTAGCCCTGGCATGCTTGATAACATTGTTAATAATTTCCTGGAATAACCGGAATAATATGATCTCGTTATCGCCTTGCCTGGTATCTGGTTGATAGTTGTCGCTTTTAAAGTTGAACTTATATATCCCGGTTTTATTCAACCACTCCAGCTCAAGCCCGATGGCAGTTTTTAAACCCTGGCTGATAAGTTCTTTACCATATAATAAGCGCGACAGTTGCCTTAATTCTTTTACGCACCGGCTGGTGAGCTGCACTGCTCCCTGTATTTTTTCGAGCACTTTAGCTGTGTCATTAATATTGTTATTATTGATAGACGTTAGCGTAACTGTAGTAAGGCTAAGCATCTGCCCAATATTATCATGTAATTCGGCGGCAATGTTTTGAAGCGTTTGCTCCTGTACCTCCATTTGGGTTCGCAGCAACTCATTTTCAAAGTTTTGCCGTAGCCACTCTTTTTCCTCTGCATGGGCCCTTTTTTTGCGATTATATGAACTAACATATAATATTAAAAACAGCGGCGCAATCAAAAAAATCAATGACGTTAGTCCGACGAGGGCGTATATATCCGTTGACGATATCTGCATATAAAGGCGTATGACCAAAAACCATATAAAATAATATTCAGTATGCTAAAAACAATGTACCTGATAGAATTACCAAACAAAATATGTGTATCCTTAATCAGGTAATCGAAAAAGATATTACAGGCGGTACTTCCAAAATAAAAAAACAAGGTGCCGTTAACCCACCAAAATGGCGCGTAAGTGCTTAGCCGCATATACTTCTCGTCCATAAGCATCAGGTAATAAAATTATAGTGCCGTAAGTACAAATATGATCGACATAACCGAGGCGGTAAAAAACAAAAACTGGTTCATTGAATTTATTATTAGCTCGGTAATGTACATAGCGGTAAAAATAACCAGCCACGCAATAACGTAGCGGAGAATATTTTTATAAGCCTTAAACAGATAGTAAAAGAAAAAAGTAACCGCTCCGCATTCGGCCAGCAAAGCAATATTATAAACGGGGTAATTGTGATGGTGTAATTTTACACGTACATAAATGCCGGCTACTTCTGCTGCACAGTTTAAAAGCATATAAGCAAGTAATAGCCTCCATGCCCAACTCTTGTCCTTGGTTAAACAAAACAGGCCGGTAACCATGCATACAAATTCTGATACCGTGTTTATGGTGAAGTAACCGGCCATAGTTTATTGATCTAATAAAGTAGCACCAATAGAGTAACAATTTGCAGGCGGCGGACATAATTCCCCGCGATTTTCAGGGTCAGCCAACACTATAAATCCCGGCCCTCGTGGATTTGCATTGATCGAATTGGTGTAATAATCCACGTGGTTGCCATTAAGATATTGAGTTGATACCATAATCAGCGTATTATATCCCCAATATTCTTTTGGTGGATGATGGGGATGCTTTTCACCTGCGTACACTTTATCATAAGTAGACAAGTAGAACCTTATCCCATCACCTTTTTCTCTTTTAATCTGATCTACCAGCGCTTTTAACCTGTCGGCACTAAACCATATGCAGCGTGTATCAGGAAGCGTATCCACATTAATTTTGTTGTCATTTGTCGAAACACGTTTAACAGTGCCTGCGCGCGGCCCGTAGTTAGCCACATACTTTTTGGCTTCTAAATAGCTTATGGTATCCGAATCGGCAACTGCCGTTTCTCCCCTGGATTTCTGACCCTGCCTTTGTGTGCAAGCGCTCATAAACAAAGCAACAAGTACAGCGATAGCTAAAATGCTTTTTTTCTTTTTCATAATAGTTAATGGTTGATTTTTCATATTGATTAATGATTTAGGGTAATGATTTAAAGGCAAATTGGGTATTTATTTTGTAAAAACCTACGATAAAACACCCTTTTTTTACCCGTAAAAGCACCTGTAAAAAAGCTGTTTTCACCCTATGAACCGAAAGCAATTGCGATGAACTTTGACTTAAGTAATAATTAAAATTTAAACCTTAAGAAAACAAAAAAATGGAAACATTAACACCGACCGTAGTACGGTCAGCAGCCAAGGGCACATCAAGAGTAAGTCAGGGCGAGCCATCATTGTATGTAAGCTATACCAGCAACTACAACTTTGTGTACAACGACACAGGCTCAGGGTCTGACGCCGACGTTACCATCTGGAGGCCATCACCAACTGACGTTAATTATTTTATTGTGGGCGATTATGCACAGGGTAACTACGGCTCTCCCGCAGGCTCCTCTATTATTGTATCTGCGGTAAATGATGATCCTGACCATCCTTTACTAAAAGAACCGCTGAGGTACGAGCAGATTTGGAATGATGCGGGAAGCGGCGGCGATTATGACGGTTCGATATGGCGCCCTGTTGCCCCGGATGGTTACGTAGCTTTGGGCTGTGTAGGCAACCAGGGTTATGATCAGCCTACTATCACAAACTATCGTTGTATCCGTAAGGACATGGCTACCGATGCAGCCGCTGGTGCATGGATATGGAGTGACGGCGGTTCGGGCGCTGATAATGATGTATCATTATATCAGAATGCCGGCGCTTCGGGCCTTTTTGTGGCCCAGGGAAATTACAACCCGTACACAGGCCCTTGCTTTAAACTGGCAACTACCTGATAAGTCACTTTACCTAAACCTTTATATCACTTGTTTAATCCGGCAGCACGCTTAGTTGCTGCCGGATTTATTAATTACAAACTCTTAAATCTACGATCATGCCTGTTCAAGAACAAAACGGCGCCGCAAATGCGGTTGCTGATACCGATTACATGCCCGCTGTTGGGCTTAAACCTGCAAGTTTTCAAGTAGATGGCAGTGGCCAGGCCAGCTATACCATCCCGGTTGATGTACCTCCCGGAATAGCCGGGCTGGAGCCTAAACTGGCCATTAATTATAACCACCGGCAACCCAACGGGATACTTGGTGTTGGCTGGAGTATTACCGGCCTTTCGGCCATTAGCCGCACCAAAGCAAACTATGCTATCGATAATTTTAATGGCGCTGTTTGTTATGACGACCTTGACCGCCTTGCACTTGACGGGCAACACCTGATAAATATACAGGGCGAATATGGCGCCGCAGACACACTTTATTATACCGAAATGCAAAATTGGGATTATATTAAAGCCGGTGCCACTGCAGATGAAGGTTTTACAGTTACCAAAAAAAATGGAGAAAAATGGTGCTATGGCACTACGGACGACAGCCGCATTTTGGCCGCCGGCACCAGCGATATACGGGTATGGGCCCTCCATTCTGTTACCGACAGGAATGGGAATACCATTATTTATACTTACACGCAATCACCTGTACTTGCCATCGGGCAAAACGGCCCTGCTGACGAAGGCTCCTATTATATTGATAATATAAGTTATACATTGCGCGATGGGCTGGATGCTAATCGCTTTGTAAATTTTGTTTACGAAGAGCGTCCCGATGTTATCAGCAGTTTTGTGGGCGGTTACCCGGTGCCGCTGAGCTATCGCCTGACAACCCTGTCAACTTCTTTAGCCGGGAGCGTACCGGTTAAATCATATACATTCAGCTACACTTTAGGCGTAAGCACGGGCTTAAGCTGTATAACCAGTATAACTGAAACAGGCAGCGACGGAGCAACTCAATTGCAACCCACAGTTATTACCTGGCAGCAGCAGGATGCCCCCGGTTTTGATATCAATGATGAATCTATACTTGATCAGCATACTAATTCGCTGGGCATTGAAACGATGGATGTTAATGGCGATGGGCGTACCGATGTGGTACAACTATGGCTCGACTATAACGGGGCCATTAATGCCACCACCTACTTGGCCACAGAAGTAGACGGGGGTACCCAATACCTGTTGGGTGCAAACACCCTGCTTGGCTCATTTCCTTCAACCAGGCAAATTTTCCCCGCGGATTTGACGGGAGATGGCCGCACTGACCTGCTAATAGTTTACCAATCAGGCAGCACCAATACACTAAAACTGGCTGCCTTTCTTTCGGATGGTGCGGGGTTTGTGGCGCAGGATATTTTTGACACCGGCGATAGCTGGAGCTCAAAGCACCTGAACTTTTACCCCATGGATGTTAACGGCGATGGCCGCACCGACCTGGTTGAAACGTACGCTCATTATGACTCGGCCAGCGGGGGCGACCTGTTATATTTTAGAAGCTATTTATCCATATTTGGCGACGGCGACGGCACTACTTTTACGGATAGCATTGTTAGCGAAACCAGTGATCCTGCCTATCCTACCCACGAAATGGCTTTCTGGCCGATGGATGTAAATGGCGATGGCATGGTGGACCTGGTGCGCATTTGGCAAAATGGCAGCAATGACCATATAATTGCCACGTCCTATATCAGCGTAAGTAACTCCATCAACGATGTTTCGTTTTCAAAATCAGAAAGCAGCGACCTTGGCGTTTTGAGCCTGCCAAACCAGATCGCGTTTTTGCCGGTTGATGTGAACGGTGATGGCGTAGTAGATATGCTGCAGCTTTGGCAGGAGAGTGTCGGGGGTAAAACCACGCTGCACTTTACAACCTTTTTGTGTAATGCGGGTGGCGGTTTCATCCCGGGTCCCGATTCAACTTTTGAAAACCAGGTCATCGACCCCAATAGCTATTTTTCATTAAATATTACCGGTGGAGGGCTATCCAATATAATCAGCAAATGGGTATCGGGCACCGAGCTTTATTTTACTGTTTATACGGCATCACCATCCGGCACATACACTTTAACCGGCGATGTTCATGCCGGGCAGGCAGGCTCGGCTATCTCTTCGGCAAAATTTTATGGCGGCGATGTTAACGGCGATGGTAAAGGCGATTTTATCCGCATGTCGATGAATCAAAACAACCAAATCAGTATTGTTCCCTATGTAAGCACCGGGCTTTATCCTGATATGGTAACCAGCATAGTGAACCCGCTTGGCGGCGAAACAACCATTGAATACGCTCCGTTAACCGATAGCACGGTTTATACGGCTGATGGTGATTCGGCCTGGCCACAAGTTCCGGGCAGGCGTTACCCTAACCCTATCGCGCCAACACAATTCCCGGTTCAATCCGTAATCGGCCAGGCTCTTTATGTGGTAAGCAGTTACACACAAACTGTCGACAGCGATATCAACCGGTTCACCTATCAAACGCAATATAATTTAACCTATAACGATGCATCCATCAACTTACTTGGGCGTGGCTTTGAGGGCTTCGGAACAGTTAGCACCCTGAACGTTAGCAACGGCTGCAACATCATACAGAGCTACAACCTTGATTACCCGCTAACAGGCACTATCGCCCAAACAAGGGTTGAAGATGGCAATAATGCATTAATGGGGCTGGTTACCACCACTTATCAATCGTTTGTCCGCGCTACGGGCGTCGACCCTGATCAGCAGGTGGTCGAGGTTTTGAAAACCGCTACGCTGTCTGAACAATATGACTACGGCGAGCAGTACCTGGATTACGCCATAGCCGAAACTTTTGAATATGACGATTATGGCAACCTTACCAAGGATTCGTACCTCGGGTATGTTGACCCAGACAGCTGGAGACCGCTGAATACTGATGATGTTGTATATCACTATAAACTTTTTGAAAACAACCTGTTAAGCGACGGCTGGGTATTAGGTTTACCTCTCTATGCCAAAGATTCAGCAAACGACACAGATCCAGATATAACCCAGTTTAACACAGGCGATTTTCACCTGGAGAAATCAACCTATACCGCTAATACCTATAACGAGGAAACAAATGGTAAATGGGATAACGTGAATAATTGTTACCTCACTAACACCTACGGTTATGATGAATATGGTAACCGCACCAGCCAGGAGATGCCCGGCGGTGCTACCACCATTTATAGCTATGATCCTGACTACCACACCTATCCCATGCAAACTACCTTACCTGCTAACGTCGATGGTGTTTCGCTGGTTAATTATTATGGTTACGATCCCCGTTTTGGTACCGAGATTGCAAAAAAAGACGTTAATGGGTTTGCATCCTTATCTGTTCTTGACAATTTTGGCCGCAAACAACTGGTACAGGGGCCTGTTCCGCAAATTGCAGGCGCCGCCAGCGACCCCAACCAGCTCACAACCCTGGTAACAGGCAGCTCCGCGGTAAAGCAAGCGTTTTTATCGGCCGAAGTGGTTACCCTGCAAAGCGTGACGTTTGAAAGCGATGGTTCAGGTGGTCTGTTCAAACAGGTAAACTCGCTGCAAAGTTTCCCGACAGATACAGACCGCATTTTTGTTTGGTACAAAAGTTATGTTGACGGCCTTGGTCGCGAAAGGGAAACCATACAGCAAACCGGCCAAACTGCTGGCAATATCGTGGTGCTTACTGATTACGATTCGGGCGATAAGCCGGTTCAAAAAAGCCTGCCGTTTTTATCAACCGACGCTGTATCGCCACAAACCTCCAATTATATCGTCTATACCTATGATGTACTGGAGCGCATACTTTCACAATCGCAGCCTGTTGGTGAAAATAATGATGAAACATCAACCACCACCTGGGCATACAGCATGGGTGGGATAGTAACCGAAACATCTGCGTCAGGTTCTGACAGCAGCTATGTTCAGGTTTTTGAGCATCATTCTTTTGCCGGGAAAGACAAAGTGATAAAGAATACAGTGCCAGGCGACAATAACGCCGTTACCACTTATGATTTTGACGCCGTTGCCCGTATCTACAAAACTACCGACCCTGCAACTGCAGCCAATCCTGATGGGGTGAGCAATTACATCACTTACGATTCGATAGACAGGCAGCTTACCCTCGACAACCCGGACCAAAATACGACCGGTGATAGCGCTATCAAGGCGATGAGCTATGTATATGATGCCGCCACTGGTATGCTTAGCTACCAAACTGATGCAGCACAGGTGACCACATCATATGCGTACGATAACCTGGGCCGGGTGCTGAAAGCTACATTAGGCGACGGCCGTGAAGCAGATTATACGTACGATGATGCAACAGTTAACGGCAACGGCAGGCTCACCAAAGTGGTTTTATTGGCAACAGACAACAGTGTGGAGTCGCAATATGATTTTGCCTATGATGCTTATGGTAATACCAACCAGGTAACACTAACGGTACAAGGCGCGGCGGCACCGTTCGTTACCAGCAAGGTATATAACCCGCAAAAACAGGTAATACAAACTGTTTACCCTGATTCGACCGAGTTAAGCAGGACGTTTTCGTATGGCTATCTTACAAGCCAGGCTTTGGATGGCGCGCAGGTTGATTATTCGCTTGACCAGTACACCGCTTCGGGAAAACCCGGCGAAATGATATTTGGTGCGGGTATACTACCCGGCAATGGTATCACAACCGCCTATACCTACAATGCTTCGAACCAATTATACGGTGAGATCATAACAGGAAATTCGGGCGACCTGCTGAAATTTGGTTATCAATACGATAACCTTGGGCAGTTATTACAGGTAAATGATTTGCTGACCAGCAATAACGACCAGGTGTATACCTATCTGAGCAAAAGGCTGGCTTCGGCGGTAACACCTGGGTTTGATGAGGGTGCATACCTTTACGATCAGTCGGGAAATATCCTGAACAAGGACGGATGCAGTTATACCTACCAGGCGCATTTCGTAAAAAGTACGATTAAGGACAATGTTGAAGTATTTTCAGCAACTCCCGATGCCTGCGGCCGTACCCAAACCCGAACCTCAAACGGTACAACGCTAAATTTTGGTTACAACAGTTTGGGTGCCTTAACCCGCGTCACCGACGATCAGCTAAATACCCTATTGGACATCCTTTCTGATTACAACAGCAAACGGGTAAAAGAAACCACAGCCGATGGTTCAGTTACGTTCTATGTGAGTTCCGATTATGTTGTAAAACAATCAGGTAGCGATAGCACTATAGTTAAATACCTGCAGGATGGCCAGGGCAGCGTCGCATCGGTAAGCACGGTTTCTTCCAATAAAACCATACTTTACTTCCGCAGAAATAATAAAGGCAGCGTTACCAATACATTTGATAGTACCGGCGCCATAGCCAGTACCATTCAATACGATGGGTACGGCTTATCAAAACTGGCTGGTGGAACTGATTACCCTATGCCAAAATATGAGCAGCGTCAATGGAACGATGCCACCAGCCTGTATTATTTCAGCGCGCGTTATTACGACCCCGTGATTGGACGTTTCCTTACTCCCGACAGCGGCCTCGGTGCCAAAGATCACCTGTTGGCTGATGTGCAAAACCGTTATGCTTTTGAGCTTAACAACCCCATCAATAACATCGATGAATCCGGCAATAATGCTTCATGGATAGCCGGTTTAATATTGGGGATCGCACTGATTGCTGTTGGCGTGGCATTAATGGTCTTCACCGGCGGGCTGTCATCTGGTCTCATTGCAGCCGGGATTGTAGCCGAAGGTAGCTTTGCCGCCACCGCGGCGGCGGTCACATCTTCCGCCTTGTTGGGCGCTGTCGTCGGGGCGGGCATAAATGCCAGTGTGTATTCGGTTACGCATCGCGATGTCGGTGATGGGAAATTCTGGGGCGGCTATTTCGCCAGTGCAGCTATTGGGGCGGCTGTTGGCTTTGTTACCGGCGGCGCATTTGCAGGCATCGGTGCAGCTGTCGAAACCGCTTCATTTGGTATCCGGGCCGGGGCCTATATCCTTGGCGGTGCGGCTGTAACCTCGGGCAGCGATGCGTTGAACCAGTTTGTAAACAACGCCATAGATAGAAACATTGAGGGCGACAAGGACGTTAACCTGAGCGATGGCGTATTGCGGTCGTTTATTACCGGGGCCATATTTGGCGCAGTTGCCGGCGGTTTGCAGGCATCGGCCGAAGCATTTTTCCTGAAAACGCGTTTCAATATGAACGGAGATGAACTGGCGAATGAACCTACTGAATTGACCACGATAAAGACCAATACCCCTACGGATCCGCTCTTACCTAAACCTTACACCACTATTAAATATGTGGAGAATACGCTGAAAAGCAGGGCAATTATGGTGAGCATGAGCGCGACATCAACAATTACCGATGCCAGTTTAGAGGCAGCGGGTTATTGATCCTGCAAAAATCAACCCCGGTGAAACGCCTGTTTTGCCGGGGTTTTATTGTATGGTGATGTGATTTCATTTAACATCATTCAGCGTTCATTGCCTGCTTAATTAAATCTAGGCCCTGTGGCGTAAAATTTAAACCCAGAGCAAAACCATGCCCGTGGCTATCCATTTTTAACAATGATTTGCGAAGTATGTTGATCATTTTATCAGGTTCATTCCTGTACTTCTTCCTGAAATCCTCATACTGGTATTGCAGAAACACGAGGCAAAGCGCGTTTTCCATGGTCTGTACGTCAGCGTCAACCTTGATGCGTTTTTTCAGGATGATCTGGCTCACACGTTCTATCGAATCGGTGTCATAACCGGCCTGTTTCATTAAATTACCCGTTATGGTTGCGTGGTGCTGTGCCAGGTCCTTTCGCCATTTCAGGTAGGGTTCCCGTCCTTCGGGGTAGCTCTCGCGTGGTATTTCCCAGCGGCCGATATGCTGACTGCGCGAAGCCAATAGCAGTTCTTCGCTGGCTGCAGGATCCAGCTTTAATATCCAGTCATACAATTTAATAGCGAAGAAATATTCCTGCGGATAGGTTGTGCCGTCCCACTCAAAATTGCGCGGGTCTTGCTTATTATAAGCATCAAAAAGCTGGAAAGCGGCGTCTAATTTATTCATCGCCTTAAATTACTATCTTTTCTCCATCAACTCAAAACTATCTTTACCGGCTTCGCAAACAGGACATATATAAGTGTCAATATCTGCAAAAGCAGTGCCGGCTGGTATGGCGTTTAGTTCGTCGCCGTAAGCTTTATCATAAACGGTTAAACAGTGCCTGCATTGGTAAAGCAGGTCTATGTTTGCAGGCGAGTCTTCAGTCTCTTTAACCAAAGAGGCTACAATTTTTGTTTTGCTTTGCGACAATTGATAATAGCTGTTGCATAAATCAATTAACTGCTCCACCAGGTTTTCCGCTTTAACCCTCTTTTTATAGGGAACGTAATTTTTGGAGTTCGGGTTAAAATCGGCAGTATGCAATACCTCGAAGGTCCCCGATGGCTGTGTTTTTATAATTATCGACCCAAGTAAACCGGTTTTTGATTGTGTTTTAATAGCAAAGCTCAAACGGTAGGTTCGCAAGTCGGCCTTTTCAAATTCGCGCACCAGGTGCTGCTTCAAAGCAAGCCCTTCTTCGCACATATCTTCTATCTGCCAGTTTAACTCGTTCGAGGCGTGCCTCACATTTAGACGATATCTATCCAGGATAAACCCCCAGTCGTTGCGGTCGCCGGGGTTTATGCCTTTTATCAAAATTGATTTCCAGGGAGTAGTGTATAATTGCCCTATCCTTGTTTCAAGGCAAAGGCTGCATACATCTTTTAAAAACGAAATTTCGAAAAGCTCGTTACGGCGGTAAACGCCCAGCCAGTATTTGTTATCGTACTTGTTAAATCCTTCGTAGTAAGGTAAATAAAAATCTGGTAACTGCAGCGGCACGGTCAGCGGCTGCATATTCGTAGCTGTCCCTTTGGTCACCATATCAAAAAAAAGCTGCTCATCAATATCTGGTGCATCATAAAAAAGGCTCCTGTTTTTCAGGATAACTTCTTCGGCCTTTTTACTGATAACAGGGATATCATTTGAATAAATAAGCGAAGGCCAGCAGTAAAACTGGCTGGTTTTAGGGAACCGGACATGCAAATACCAGTAGTTGCTTACATCTGAACTGATAAAGTTAAAGTTGCCGCCAAAAAAGGGGATAAAAGTTTGATGCCGGTCTACAAGGTTTATTTTTAGCCGGGGCTGATAGCTAAAGAGGTCGAAAATGTCTTTGTAAACACCCTCTCTTAGCCAACTTTCCTGGCTAAAAATAGTATCGCAAACATAGGAACTGATGATGTTGGGATATTTATCAGCATCAATCTCGTAAACGATGCCGGCCTGCAACATTTCCATCTCCATGTCTTCCAGCTCATTACCCGGAATGGAAAAAAATAATTGTTGCCGGTTGCCGAAACGGATGTGCTGTGCGCCTGCGTTTTCGGCAATTACCAATATCTCGTAAAGGTCACCGGCCGATACAACGCCCCCGGGTAAGTTTATTTTAATCAGGTACTCCATCAGGCTACATTTTGCGAAACCAGGTTTTTCAATCCTTCTGCCAGGAGGCGCTTCACCTCGGGCCGGCATGAGCCGCACCCCGTACCGGCGCCGGTGGCCGAACATAAGTCTTTCATATTATCGCAACCACTTGCAATTTTTTTGTTGATATTTTCGCTGCCTACATTATTGCAACTGCATACCAGTTTGCCCAATACAGGGTCGGCTTTGTTGCCGCTGCGCAGTAGTTGTAGTCGCTTTTCACTCAATTCGGTTTTGTTGGCAATTAATTCCTTAAACTCCAGGAACTCGCTTTTATCGCCGATTAATATGGCGCCTACCAGCTTGTCCTGGTAAATGATGCATTTTTTATAATAGCGCTTGGCCTTATCAATAAAAACTACTTCTTCGTAGCCTGGTTCATCAGGGCATTCGGGTAGGCCGATGCTGCATAGGTCGAAGCCATGTATTTTTATGATGTTCATAAAAAGGCTGCCTTTATAATAACTGGCAATGTCGCCGTTCATGTAACCGGCAACAACAGCTGCCTGCTGTTCGGCGGCAGCCGTAATTCCATATAAGGTGCCTTCAAATTCGGCAATCTCGCCTATTGCGTAAATATCCGGATCACTGGTTTGCAGGCGCTCGTTCACTACCACACCACGTTTGCATTCCAGCCCGCAATCGCGGGCAAGCTCAAGGTTGGGCGTGGTTCCTATGGCAAGTATCATGGCATCGCAGTCAATTTTACGGCCGCTGCGCAAGGCAATGCCGGTTAGTTTTGATCGTCCATAATACAACTGCACTTCGTCATCGTAATAAATATCGCATTCCTGGTCAACCATTTCTTCGTGTAGAAGTTTACTCCCAAGAGCATCTAACTGCCGGTTTAAAAAACTGGAAGTCCGCTGAATAATGGTGATCCTGATTCCCATCTCGCGCAATGAAGCCGCCATTTCCAGTCCCAGTAAACCACCGCCAACAATTACCACGTGGCCGTTTTTTTTGATGTGTTTTTTAAAGTTATCAGCATCGGTGCGGCTGCGCATAGTGAATATACCGGGCAGCGAGGGTACATTTTTAGGGATAGCCGCCCGGCTGCCGGTAGCCATAATCAGCACATCATAAGGCGTTTTAACGCCCCTCGAATCGGTAACATATTTTGTTTCACGGTCTATTTTTTCAATACTTACCCCTCGCAGTAAATTAATGCGGTATGCAGGCTCTTCCGAGTCCTTCATCTTCACTAATTGCTCCCATTGTTGTTCGCCGCTGATATAATCGGGCAGCATTACCCGGTTGTAAAACGGAAAATTTTCCTTGCTGAAAATGGTAATACGGTCGGCGGGATTAAGTTCCCGGTACGATTTTACAAAACCATAAGCACCGGCCCCAGCTCCAATAACTACAACACGCTGAAACGGCTTTTTGTATTTCGCGATATTAACCGCGCAGTATTTAAAGTCGGGTTCTTTTGAGATTGGGTCGACCGAATCATTGGTGATATTATTCACCCGGTGCAGGTCGTTCCCGAGTATTTTGCCCCAGTGCATCGGCAAAAAAACTACACCTGGCTTAATTTGAGTTGTTATTTTAGCCTTCACCCGCACCTCGCCGCGGCGCGAAGTTATTACGGTCACGTCGCCCTCTTTTAGCTGTAAGTTGGCAGCGTCATGCGGGTTTATTTCTATAAAAGATTCCTTCAGGTGCTGGTTCAGCTTATTTACCTTACCGGTCTTGCTCATAGTATGCCACTGGTCGCGGATACGGCCGGTGGTTAATATAAACGGATAGTCGTTGTCGGGCAACTCGCTGGTAAATGCATCAGGCACTGCATGTATAACCGCTTTTTGCGATGGGGTAAAAAATTTTTTATCGGCAAAAAGGCGTTCTGTGCCGCCAGTCTTGCTTTTCTTTTTATAAGGCCATTGCACCGAAGATTGCTCTTTCAGTACCTCATAGCTCAGCCCGCTGATATCGATATTTGTTTTTGCGGTGAGCTTAACATGCTCAGCATAAATTTCGGAACTTTTTTTAAAGTCAAACCCATGGTAGCCCATCTTGCGGGCAAAACGGCAAATAATCTCCGCATCGGGCAGGGCCTCGCCGGGCGGCTCAACAATTTTATTCAGGTAACTGATGCGCCTTTCTGAATTGGTCATGGTGCCCTCTTTTTCGGCCCAGGCGGCGGCCGGCAGTATCACATCGGCATAAGCCAAAGTTTCGGGCTTATTGCTTACTTCCTGCACCACTACAAATTTGGCTTTCTTTAAAGCCTGCTCGGCCAAACGCACATTAGGTAAACTGGTGAGTGGGTTGGTGCACATTATCCAGATGGCTTTTAACCTGCCATCATTCAAAGCCTCAAACATTTCTGTGGCCGTTAGGCCCGGTTCGGGGTTGATACTCGTGCCTTTCCAAAACTTCTGTACCTCTTCACGGTGCAACGGGTTTTTCAGGTCGCGGTGTGCAGGGAGCAGGTTTGCCAGCCCGCCAACTTCGCGGCCACCCATGGCATTGGGCTGCCCGGTCAGGGATAAAGGCCCTGACCCGGGCTTGCCCACTTGGCCGGTTATCAAATTCAAGTTTATAAGGCTCAGATTTTTGTTTACACCGACGCTGCTTTGGTTTAGCCCCATGGTCCACATAGAGATAAAGCCCTTGGCTTCGCCGATGTATTTGGCGGCAAGCTGCATATCGCGCTCGCTCACGCCGCATATTTTTGCCGATTCAGCAAGTGTACGCTTAAATACTAGTGCGCTGTACTGCTCAAACCCCTCTGCATGGTTACGGATAAAATCGATATCAATATCGCCGTTCTCGATCAGCAAGCGACCGATGGCATGGTTCAGCGTGATATCCGTACCGGGATTGATTTGTAAATGCAAATCAGCCAGGCTGCAGGTATCCGTCACGCGCGGATCAACGACTATGATTTTAATATTAGGGTTAGCCGCTTTATGTGCCTCAACCCTGCGCCATAATATCGGGTGGCACCAGGCTGGATTAGCGCCGGTTACATAAAAACAGTCGGCAAGTTCAATATCATCATAACAAAGCGGCACGCTGTCTTCGCCCAAAGCCATTTTGTAGGCCGCTACCGCGCTGCTCATGCACAGACGCGAATTGGTATCGATATTATTACTGCCGACAAAACCCTTCATCAGCTTATTTACTACGTAGTACTCCTCGGTTAAGCATTGACCGGATGCATAAAACGCAACTGAATCGGGTCCGTATTTGTCGATGAATGTTTTAAAAACGGCTACTGTACGGTCGAGCGCATCATCCCAGCTTACCCTTTGCAGGGGCATGCTTTTATTGTAACGCATTTGGGGGTACAGCAGCCGGTCGCTTTTATCATTTACGGTATAGTGCAGGTTAATGCCCTTGCTGCACAGCATCCCTTTGTTAACCGGGTAGTCCTTATTCCCGGCAACGGTAATATCCCCGTTCTTTTCTTTATTAACCACCACACCGCACCCAACCCCGCAATAGCAGCAGGTAGAAGTAGACGTATTTAGTGCCGGTTTTTTTATTGACATTTATTTTATCATAATTATCAGGCTACGCTG
>Ga0105239_10004612_pt1 | contig 16398 bp, 16 predicted proteins | sample KBSC44metaG_FD_92761 | JGI IMG/M metagenome (GOLD analysis project Ga0105239, IMG submission 92761) | Corn rhizosphere microbial communities from Kellogg Biological Station, Michigan, USA - KBS C4-4 metaG | ecosystem: Host-associated > Plants > Roots > Rhizosphere > Soil | place: Michigan, USA...
GCCGATCTCAACAGCTTTGCCCACCACCAGCTTGCCGCCGCAACCGTCCTTGGGGCATGCCTCGCCCTCATTCACGCTTCGGATGTCGGCGCTTACGGTCCAGCTGAAATCGCGACCCGGCACAACATTGCGAAGGTGATAGTCGAGCTTGTTCGCCCCGCACACCATGTTCTTGCGGCCTTCCAGCGACTTGTCGACCAACACCGTAAGCTCATCGCCAAGCGGCTTCTCTCCATGCTTCAGGCCTACCGGGCCCAGATAGCCCGCAGGCCCGTTGAAGAACTGCTGCAACTCCTCGGACTGCATGGTGCGTAATTCAGCTCCGCCTACGGCACCCAGCAGCTTGGTCTCGTTTACCTGGTGATCGCCGCGCAGAAAGGTCGCAACCCCATGCCACGTGTCCTTGGCGCCCGCGGCTCCGCGCTTCAGCACCATGTACGCAACGCACTTGATGTCTGAGGCAGGCGAAATCTTGAAGAAGGCAGCAACATCGGGAATCGCTGCGCAACCCGGCGTATAGACCTCTTCCGGCTTTCCATCTCCAGTCGACTCCATCTCCGTCACGTCTTCGAGGTGAGAAGTCGCCTTCTCGAGGTTCGCCGCATACCCGCAAGCAGGACAGCTCGCGATCAGATCCTCGCCGGCATCCGTGTACACCATGAACTCTTGCGACTGCGATCCGCCCATGGCGCCGGAGTCTGCCTCGACAGACACAAACTTCAGGCCGCACCGCTTGAAGATCTTTCGGTACACCGCGTCGTGTAAATCGAAGCTTTTGTCCAGCCCTTCCTTGTTCAGGTCGAAGCTGTAGCTGTCCTTCATGATGAACTGCCGCACGCGCAGCAGCCCGCCCTTCGGCCGAGGCTCGTCGCGAAACTTCGTCTGGATCTGGTACCAGATCTGCGGCAACTGCTTATAGCTGCGCAGTTCGCCTCGCGCAATCGTGGTCATGATCTCTTCGTGCGTCATGCCAAGGCAGAGTTCCGCCCCCTTGCGGTCCTTCAACCGGAACATATTGTCGCCCATGCCCGTCCAGCGGCCGCTCTCTTCCCAGGGATCTTTCGGCAGAATGCCCGGCAGATAGAACTCCTGCCCGATCTTGTCCATCTCTTCGCGCACGATTGCGGTGATCTTGTTTAGCGACCGCTGCCCTAGAAAGAGATAGTTGTAGAGCCCCGCACCAAGCTGCCGGATATACCCGGCTCGCAGTAGGAACTTATGGCTGGCAACCTCGGCATCCGAGGGGGCCTCACGAAGAGTGGGAACAAAGAGCTTCGACCAACGATGCATAAATGAGGACTTACATGCTTTCCCGTCCGCTTCATTCCGGTGAACAACTCGCATTTCCGGTTGGGGTTCCTGCGGACGCAAGACGATCAAAACAGATTGATTCCATTCTAAATGTTCGCTCTCTTGAGACTCTGGTGAAGCGAGGGGAGTCGTGCTGCCCAAGGCAATCCAGGTTTCTACCGAACGTACCATCAGCTAAGGCCCTCCTCGCCTCTGCCGGAGAAATGGCAGGTAAAGGGCCAATGTACGCCGACTGAAACTAAAGGACCTGAGTTGTTCCGCAGCCATGCTATCCGTGTCTTGCGGGACACACGCGTGCTGCTTCTGACACAGTGCAGGCCTGCTTTTTACGGGAAAGGGAGGAGTTCAGTTCACGGCTGATCCGTGCCTGAGAGCTTCAACATCAGCCGCTCGAAAACGCCCGCTGGCAGCACTCTGCGCATCAGCAGGGCTAGCTGCGCATCCCTGCCGACGACGTAACGCAACTTCGGCTCTGGAGAGTCCAGAATGCGGGCGATCAGGTCCGCAACCACCTGCGGGTCGGCCCTTCGTTTGGCACTGGCCTCGATTCTGCTTTGCCATCGCGCCCGCCGTGCAGCATTGGGTGACTCGGCATCGGACATCTTCGCCGTCACCTTCGCATTGCGGGTCCAGATATCAGTCTCAAACGACCCCGGCTCTACGATCGCTATCTTGAGCCCCAGCGCAGCCATCTCCAGGCGCAGAGTCTCCGTCCACCCTTCGAGCGCAAACTTGGAGGCCACGTAGCTGCTCACTCCGGGAAACCCTGTCCGCCCTGAGATCGAACTCACCATCACCACATGTCCAAATCCCTGTCGCCGCATCTGCGGCAGAATTGCCCGGGTCACTGCAGCCGCTCCAAAGAAGTTGGTCTCGAACTGATCCCGCAGCTCCGTGTCCGTGACCTCTTCGGCAAAGCCCGGCACAGCAAACCCAGCATTATTCACAAGTGCATGGAGCGGCTCTTCGCGATTTTCGATGAACTCTGCAATCGTCGCGATCTGCTCGGAACTCGTCACATCGAGCGTTAAAAACTCGATCTGCTCGAGGACGCCGGCCCGGCGCGCAGCTGCTTCCAACTTCTCTCGCCGACCCAGGTCGCGCATCGTCGCCAGCACCCGCCAACCGCGCTCCGCCAGCGTGACAGAAGTCAGCAGCCCGAAGCCGCTCGATGCGCCGGTGATAAGTGCAGTCTTAATCACACAGAATGCGATGCAGGCAATCCACTCCCCGGTCCCTATTCCCGAATCCCGGTCTCTAAATTAGCTCCACTCCCCACAAATCATGCAGGTGAACGACGCCCTCGACCGTGCCCGTACCGTCCGTCACGACGAGCGACGTAATCTTCCGCTCCTCAAGAATCGCCAGCGCCCTCGCCGCAAGCTCCCCTGCAGCGATGGTACGCGGAGTCGCATTCATGGCCTCGCCTGCTGTCTTGCTGAGCGCGGCACCCCCCTCGCGTTCCAGAAGACGCCGCAAATCGCCATCACTGATTACCCCACAAAGCTTGCCGCCTTGCTGAACCGTCGTCATACCCAGCTTCTTCGACGACATCTCGAAGATCACATCCGACATTCTGGTCTCAGGCGCAACAGTCGGAACGTTCTCACCCGCATGCATGAGGTCCCGGACTTTCGCGAGCTGCTTGCCCAGCTTCCCGCCCGGATGCAACTCCGCGAAGTCTTCAGCCTTGAATCCTTTGCGCAGGCTTACGGCAACTGCCAGGGCATCTCCAAGAGCCAGCATCGAAGTCGTGCTCGCCGTCGGCGCCAGGTTCAGCCCGCATGCTTCGCGTTCTACGCTGCAATCCAGCGCCACATCGCTCGCCTGCGCCAGGGTCGACTGCAGATTGCAGCAGAAACTTACCAGTGCATCGCCCTTACGCTTCAGCGTTGCCAGCAACCTTAGGATTTCCTCCGTCTCGCCGCTCGCCGAGAGCGCGACCACCACATCTCCGGGCATCAGCACGCCGAGATCCCCGTGCACTGCCTCTGCCGGATGGAGAAACAGCGCCGGGCTTCCCGTCGAGCTGAGCGTGGCCGCGATCTTCTGCGCGATCACGCCACTCTTGCCCATTCCCGTGACGACCACGCGCCCGTTACCCTCGCCGCAGCGAACAACCAACTCTACCGCCCGGTCGAAGTCCGCAAGCATCGGCCCATCCAGCCGCTTCGCCAGCGCCTCCAGCGCTGCAGCCTCCGTGCGCACCAGATCCGCCGGCGTCAGGCAGTCCTGCTTCTTGTCTCGATTCATCGGTTTCTGATGGTAACACTCCTGTCTTTCGCGCTTTGCTGGTCCCTGTGCCGGATGAATGACCGATCCATGACAAGTCCGACCCATTCTCGCTTTTACAATACAAACGAGAGGTCTAAAGCCCCCGTGAAGCGCAATACCATCGTTATCGGCATCACACTGCTCGTCCTCGCCACCTTCGCCTGGGCGGGATGGGCCAACTGGATGTATCGCAAACAAGCCGCTGAGCGCGCCCTCGCCTCTGCCTCGCACGCTGACCTCGTTCCGTCTGCTCCCGGCGATGTCCCCGCTGGCGGCTCATCGCTTACCGGCAAGCCCGCCCCGGATTTCACCCTCGAAGACCTCAGCGGCAACAAGGTCTCGCTGTCCAGCTACAAGGGCAAGCCGCTGCTCATTAATTTCTGGGCCACCTGGTGCGGCCCATGCAAGCTTGAAACTCCATGGCTCGTCGAACTTCAAAATCAGTACGGGCCCAAGGGCTTTCAGATCATCGGAATCTCCGCCGAAGGCGACGACCTCAAGCCCGACGACAAGGAAGGCTGGGCTCATGACAAGGCTGCCATTGCAAAGTTTGTGAAAGAAGAGCACATGCAGTACCCGGTGCTGATCAACGGCGACAGCCTCGCCGCCCCATACGGCGGACTCGATGCCATGCCGACCTCGGTCTACGTCGACAAAGACGGCAAGGTGGTAGCGATGCAGCTCGGCATCAGCTCAAAAGACGACATGGAAGAGCATATTCGCAAGGCCATGGGAGAAGGCCAGTGATTGCCTTTCGGTTGAGGTCCCATATGCTTGCGGTCGCCGCTCTCCTCGTTATCTCCTCGGCGGCTGTGTTCTGTCAGGAAGACTCCCTCAGCGGCTCTCCGCGTCAATCCATTTTGAAATTGCAAGCCGTCGAATATCTCTATCCCGAACAGGTCTCAGTGCCGGCCGGCAAAACCAGCCCGGTGACCCTTCATTTTCGAATTCGGGACAACCTGCACATCAACTCCAACAAGCCCCGGGCGGAGTATCTCATTCCTACGGTTTTCTCATTGCCCGAGAACTCGGGAGTGAAGCTCGTCAACGCCGCCTATCCCGCTGGCACCGACTTCACCCTGCCCGCCGATCCAGACCAGAAGCTTTCCGTCTACACCGGTGACTTCGCCATTCAAACGAAGATCGTCAGCACCCCCGGCAATCATCTCGTGGAAGCGAAGCTTCGCTACCAGGCCTGCGACCAGACCCAGTGCCTGCCGCCGAAAACGATCACAGTGCCGATCGACGTGATTGGGAAGTAGGGGCCTGCCTTAAGCTCTGCGCGTTTGAGCCAGTTGCCAAAGGTCGTTTGGGCTGCGCAGCCGATTGTCGTTTGTGCTGCAGATGACAACGGCCCCATGAACATATGGTGTCAAGCACCGGGATGAGCGTCCTGCCGTACTTCGAGATGGAGTAGCGCACCTGCTGAGGCGTGTCTTCCTTCTGCACGCGAATGATAATTCCATCTTCAACAAGCTCGTGCAGATGGCGGATCAGCATACGTTCTGTGATCTCGGGAATGCTGCGACGCAGTTCGCTGGTCCGCAAGGGTCCATCAACAAGGCGCCAGAGAATCGTCCCCTTCCATCGGCCATCGATCACCGACAACATCGCATCGATCGGGCACGGGGATACTTCCTTTTTGGATACCGGCATCTTGGGTCTGCCCTTATACTGACAACTTTGTCAGTGCATTTCGCTGAGTCAGTATACGTCGGGAACGCGTCGAAAGCTCAGGAGTGAAATGCCATGATCCTCGATGTCCTGAGCATCGTCTCTATTGGGCTTCTGATTGGAGCAGAATTCTCTGTGTCCGCATTCATCAACCCCATACTCTCGAAGCTTGAACCCATTGCCGAAGCTCGCGCAACGTCCTTGTTCGCGCAAAATCTGGGGCGGATCATGCCTTTCTGGTATGGGATGAATCTTCTGCTGATGATCGTGGAAGGCCTGATTCATCGTCACGATGCTGGAGTCAGCTGGATTGCAGTGGCACCGATACTCTGGGTCATCACGATCGCGTTCACTCTGCTCATTCTGGTGCCTATCAACAACCGTATCGCTGCCATGAATCCTAACGGCTATTCCGACGAACTCAAGCAGGAACACGCCAAGTGGGACATGCTTCATCGCTGGCGCGTGCTGACGTTGAGTCTTGCTTTTGTGAGCATGCTGATTGGGATTCGCGTCTGAGTGCGGAGGCAGGCCTTATCAGCAATCCATCAAGTTCCGACTTCGAGACCTGGGCTGCGTAGCTTCCTTGAAACACCCGGAAACGCTAGCTTCCCGCCTTCTTCTCAATCTTCGCCCACGAATCCTTCAGCGACAGCGTCCTGTTGAAGACCAGTTTTCCGTCTGTGGAATCCGGATCAAGGCAGAAATAACCTACACGTTCAAACTGGTAAGGCTCTCCCACTTTGGCGCTGGCCAACGAGGGTTCGAGTTTTGCATCCGCGATCGCTTCAAGGGAGTCAGGATTGAGATTGTCGAGAAAGCTTCCGCCTTCGGGATAATCATTCGGATCAGGCTTCGTGAACAGCTTCTCGTAGAGCCGCACCTCCGCCGATATCGCATGCTTCGTTGACACCCAATGGATTGTCGACTTCACCTTTCGCCCATCCGGCGAATTTCCACCTCGGCTTGCAGGGTCGTATGTGCAGTGGACTTCAACCACGTCGCCCGCAGCATCCTTCACTACGTTCTGTGCCGTGATGAAGTACGCATTGCGCAGTCTCACTTCTTTCCCTGGGGAAAGCCGGTAGTACTTCGGCGGAGGCACCTCGCGAAAATCGTCCTGCTCGATGTAGATCTCGCGCGAGAACGGCACCTGCCGCGTTCCGGCCGACGGATCTTCGGGGTTATTCGCAACCTCGACGAACTCCTCACCCTCTGGATAGTTGTCTATCACGACTTTCAACGGCCGCAGAACTGCCATGCCCCGTCGTGCACGCTTGTTCAGATCGTCGCGCTGAAAATGCTCCAGCATTTCGATGTCGACGATTCCGTTCGTCCGCGATACCCCCGCCGCCGATACAAACGCCCTGATCGCCTCCGGCGTAAACCCGCGCCGCCGCAAGCCGGAGAGGGTAGGCATACGCGGATCGTCCCATCCGCTCACCCGCTTCTCCTGCGCCAGCTGTAGCAGCTTTCGCTTGCTCAACAGCGTGTATGTAATGCTCAGCCGGTCGAACTCGATCTGCTGCGAAGGGAATATTCCGAGATTTTCGATGAACCATTTGTAGAGGGGCTGATGATCCGCGAATTCCAGGCTGCACATCGAGTGCGTGACATTCTCAATCGAATCGGACTGCCCGTGCGCGTAGTCATACATGGGGTAGATGCACCACTCGTCACCGGTACGGTGATGCGTAGCGTGCAGAATTCTGTACATAACTGGATCGCGCATATTCACGTTCGGCGATGCCATGTCGATCTTCGCGCGCAGCACGCGGCTTCCGTCCGGGAACTCGCCCTTCTTCATGCGGGAAAACAAATCCAGGTTCTCTTCGACGGAGCGATTCCGATAGGGACTGTCTTTCCCCGGCTCTGTCAGCGTTCCGCGATACTGCCGGATCTCATCGGCTGTCAGATCATCCACGTAGGCCTTGCCGTCTTTGATGAGCTTGATAGCCCACTCATAAAGCTGCCCGAAATAGTCCGACGCGAAGCAAAGGCGTTCCCAGTCGAAGCCCAGCCAGTGAATGTCTTTCTGAATCGAATCGACGTACTCCTGCTCTTCCTTCTCAGGGTTCGTATCGTCAAAGCGCAGATTCGTCCTGCCGCCAGCCTCATCGGCAAGTCCAAAATCCAGACAGATCGCCTTCGCATGCCCAATGTGTAGATACCCATTCGGCTCCGGAGGAAACCGCGTCTGTATTACCGCATCGCCATACTTCTTCGTACGCACATCTTCAGCGATTCGCTCGCTTAAAAAGTTCGAAGGCCGAATCTCAGGACTTCCAGAATTTTCGTTACTCATCGTCCCCATCTTGTGGTCCTAAATCTCTTCTACTTCGCCAGACTCCCAATCTTCGCTGCCGCCTCTTCAATCCGCTTCAAGCACACATCGCGCCCCAGCACGGTCATCGTCTCGAACAAGGGAGGTGCATTCTTGCGTCCGCATACCGCCACCCGGATCGGCTGGAACATCGGCCCTGCCTTCACGCCCAGCTCAGCCGCAGCCCCGCGCAGGGCTGCATCGAGCGGATCGTGAGCAAACTCAACGCCAGGCAACACATCCAGCGCCTTCTTCAGCACCCGCTCCGCCAGCGCTGCATCGCCCTTCTGCGGAATTAGCTCAGCCGGATCGTACGGTGCAAGCTCATCCAGAAAAAAGAAATCTGCCGCTCCCACTGCTTCGCCAAGCAGCTTGATCCGCTCCCGAATGAGTGGAGTCACCGCGCCAACTTTGTCAGGAGTCGCTTTGAAACCAGCTCGGTCAAAAACGGGCAGCAGCAAAGCGCTCAGTTGCTCCACCGGCAGCGCCCGGATGTGCTTCGAGTTCAGCCACACCGCCTTCGGATCGAACGGGTCCTCATCCTTGAAATTCACTACCGCGTTCGCTCGGTTCACTCCCTCGAGCGTGAACAAGTCCGTCAGCTCTTGAAGCGTCAGAAACTCCCGGTCATTCTTCGGCGACCAGCCCAGCAGGCAGAGAAAATTCACGAATGCCTGCGGGAGAAAGCCTGCATCCCGATACGTCGTCACACTCACAACCGGCCCGTGCTTCCGCTTTGAGAGCTTAGTGCCGTCCGGCGCGACCAGCAACGGCAGATGTGCAAACTGCGGCGGCTCCGCTCCCAGTCCTTCAAAGATCAGCAGGTGTTTGAACGTGTTTGTCAGGTGATCCTGCCCACGAATGATATGGCTTATCCGCAGGTCCGCATCATCGACACACGAAGCCAGGTGGTAAGTCGGCATCCCGTCCGACCGCAACAGCGCGAAGTCTTCCACTTCGTCCGCAGCCTTGGCCTGTGCTCCATAAACTCCGTCAACAAAGCGAAGTGTCCTGTCCTGGCTCCGCGGTACGCGATACCTCAACGCAAAAGGCTCGCCAGCAGCCGCCCGCCGGTCGGACTCTTCGTGCGACATCTCCCGCATCCCAGGATTGAAGAGCCACGCCCCCTGAGCCGAGGATTGCGTGTCATCCCCCGCATGAGCGGGAGTGAAATCGCGATACGCCAGCCGCTTCTCGAAGATCGCCTGAGCCGCCTTCTGGTGCAGCGCCAGCCGCTCCGACTGCTTGTACTCTTCATCCCAGTTCAAGCCCAGCCAGCGCAATCCTTCGAAGATCGACTGCACACTCGCATCCGTGTTGCGCTCGACGTCTGTGTCGTCAAGCCGCAGAACCATGGTGCCGTGATTATGGCGGGCAAATAGCCAGTTGAAGACGAACGTGCGGGCACTTCCAACATGCAGAAAGCCAGTCGGCGAAGGTGCAAATCGAACCCTTAAAGCGTGATTTGTTGAGGGAGCAGAATCAGACATCGCGTAAATATCTTCCAATCACGATGCTAGCATTCGCTCCCCGTAAAACCGCGTGCCCAGTCTCACGCCTGCGGGGGATACGGCGGCGGCGGTGGAGGCGGATACGGCGGTGGATACACGCCAGCCTGAGGGGACGGAATAACCTTCCACTCAGCAAATGCCAGGATGTACAGCAGCACCAGCGTACCCAGAGACGGAACAATGCACAAAAGCGCAAGCCACGGTGAGAAGCCCGCCTTCTTCAAGATGAACCAGCAGGGCACCATTACAACGGCGACTCCCACCAAAATGAGGATTGGGATGATCGCCATCATGGCTACCACCATCTTTTGGATCATCTCCGGATTCGGCTGGTTCGAGCTTTCCTGCAGGATCATTGCAAGCAAATGCATAGTTGGTACTCCCTACAAGTCGTTTAGGACTTTGAGCCAAACTACGTCGAATCACAGATTTTCGCAATCAGAATTTCAGAGGAAAAGCTGGGCCCGATCTCTTACTAGAATCAGCGACCCTGAGGCGATCTATGCCACTTCCGACTTGAAGGAAGATGCATCGGTCGCGGCGACCTCGCCTTCCTTCTCCTGCGACATGCGCGCGATAGACACGACTGTAATGTCGTCTTCCTGGCCGAAGATCTCAGCGGCCTTCACGATGAATGCTGCCGGTAGGTGGCTGATTGAACGAGCGCGGTTGAACCCGAACAGCTCGTTTTTTGCATTCTTCGCTTCGATCACGCCATCCGTAATCACCAGCAGCCGATCCTTGTGCTTCAACTGCATCGTCACCTGATCGAACGTGACCGAGGGATTCAGCCCCAGAGGCAAATTTCCCGCCATCGTCAGCTCTTTGCCATTCAGGTAGGGAACAATGTGCCCCGCATTGGAGATTGACGTCTTCCCGTCGGCATCGATGTGCATGGCCACGCAAGTCGCATATGACTGCCCACGGCCGCAGAGTCTGCGATTCAGCCCCTCCAGAACCACATGCGGCTCATAGCTCGATTCCACCAGGGTACGAATCACACCAACGATGAGTGCTACCTGCATTCCAGCCTGCAATCCCTTTCCGGTTACATCCCCCAGCAGAATCAGGACTCCGCCCTTTCCATCGGGCAGAATCTGAAAGAAGTCGCCGCCCACCTCCTGTGCTGGTCTGTACTCGGTCTCCAGCACGTACCCCGGCACGGTCGGAATCGCCTCCGGAATCAGGAGCTGCTGAACCTGTCTGGCCTGATCGATTTCCGCTTCCCACTGCTGACGCAGCTTGAGCGACTCGAGGAACTGCCGCATCAGCAACACCGTGACGATCGCCAGTGACACCACGACCGCGATCTGGCTGATGTTCACCGCCATACCGAACGGGAAGAACATGAGCTGCAGATGCAGAATCAGCAATTCCTGCTGATAGAGCGAGACGGCAACAAGGGCCAGCGCGGGCAGCGCCAGCCATGCCCCCGCGTGATCCTTTCGCATTCCTTCCCAGGCGACCCAGAGCAGCAAACTTCCCAGCAAAAGCTTCAAAAGCACCGCAAGCGGCGCCAGCACGACCAGCCACTGCACCGGCACAATCTTGCCATAGAGTGGCGCACGCATCATGGCCATCGCAAGCATCAGTCCCGCAGTGAATCCCCACACCATGTAATGCATCCGCAACATGCGGCCCATGCGGAACCAATACGCCCAGAAAAGAATCCAGAGCGAAATCACCAGCGGAGAGAACAAGACATCCAGTAACAGAAAATTAAGCCAGCCGGGCAGCAGAGCCGTGTAATTACCTGTGAGCGATACAGCTAGTTGCAGAGAAATCGCGCAGCAGGTCGCTCCCAGCCACCGATAGGAAGCTTCCTTCCGGTCGAGCCAGAAGAGGACACTGCAAACGGTGATTGCAAGAAATAGAACCCCGAGCTCGAGGAAGCGGCTCAGTTGCGAATGTGTCACCGCGTCCCAGTCGAGACGCAGCATTCGATCGATTGGTCCCGCCTGGCCCAGGATCGGCGGTCCGTGCAGGCCTCCGGAATCGGGATTCGTCAGTTGCGTGGATGCATCCATCCATACACGAATCGCCACTGTAATCGGGCCGCTGTTGACTTCTTTCGGCAAAGCATAGGCGCGGGGCAGGGAAAGATATGTCGTTACGCCTGATTTAGTGAATTTTCCAAATTCGCCGATCTGCTGTCCGTTTACGAAGACCTGGTAGGCGTCATCGACGTCATTGGGCATCTTGATTTTGAGCCCGCCCGCCGACAATCCCGGGTCGTACTGAACATTAATTTGGAGACGGTACCACGCATATCCCCAATAACCTCGACTGCCTAGCGCAGTCCATCCCGGCATGAAACCGCTGGTTCCCAGGAATGGGTCGTACGAGCCAGGTGGCGGGGTCAAATCCACCGATGCCCACCCGGAGTCGTTAAAGCCCGGCTGTGCCCACTGGACGTCGTCGCCCTTGTGAAATTTCCAGGGCCCGTTCAGTTCCACACTCGACGATCCAAGAACGACCTGCTCAGCCCATTGCGAACTGGATTGCGAAGGAGAAACCGCAGAAGGCTTCAGATCGTCTGCGCGCACTTCTCCTGGATGAGCAGATAGACTCATCATGCCAACAAGCGTCAGCAGGATCGTCGTCCTGAGTCTTTGCGACAAAAAGCGCATCCGGGAAATGGCCTCGCCCCGCCCGAGGTTTAGTGCTCCGAGCCGTGTGGTTATGCCGCGAGAATACCCGCACCCACATCAGTACCGCAACATATTTTGGGCCGGTCAATAGATTGCCAGCAGAGTTTTGCCCCTGTTACTGAGCAATCTCCACCTTATGTGATGTCTTCGGTGTCGTAAACCGGCGGATCGGTACGTTTTCGCTGCACGCCATGCACCGAGGCGAGAAGATCATCCACTACGTCTTCAAGCTGCCGTTGGCTTTCGATCACCGCGCTCATGCTCTTGAGTTCGTCCGGGTCCACCGAACGCTCCACCAGCACAACCGCATGACATTGGGCCACATGGTCCAGCCCCAGCCCCTCTGGGGTCTTTGCCTTGATGCTCACCTGCTCCAGTTCCACTCCCAGCAGATCAGCTACAGACGATCGCATATCCCCTGCCACGGGCGCAATCTTCGGAGCGTTCAGAATGAGGGTCGAATCCACGTTCACAATCCGGAAGCCGGCGTGCTCCAGCTCTTCCAGCGCCAGCTTCAAAAAGATGGCCGAATTGGCATCCTTCCACTGCGGATCGCCTGGTGGGAAGAAGCTCCCGATGTCTCCGGCAGCAACCGCACCCAGCAGTGCATCGGTGATGGCATGCAGCAGCACATCGCCATCGGAGTGCCCGGCCAGTCCTTCAGGGTGATCCAGCGTCATGCCGCCGATACGCAGCGGGATGCCCGCCTTGAACGCGTGCGAGTCCCAGCCAAATCCGATGCGAGTCTCCATGCCTTGCATGCCTGCCCTCCCAGCCGCTTTCGCTGGGTCATTCCTCAAAAGTCTCGCCGGATCAACGTGCTCGCTGATGCAGATAGAACTCTGCCAACTCAATATCGCCCGGCTGCGTGATCTTCAGATTAACCTGAGAACCGTGCACCACGGCTACTGGTAAACCGGCGCGTTCCACAACCGAAGCCTCGTCCGTTCCCACAAACCCATCTTCCACCGCGTCGTTCATTGCCTTTTGCAGCAGGCCAAACCTGAACCCTTGCGGCGTCTGCGCCTGCACGATGAACTCCCTGGGAATCGTTGAGGTAATCAGCGCGCCATGAGCCGTACGCTCCACCTGCTTGATCGTATCTACGGCAGGCAACGCCACAATAGCCGCCCCATGTTCCGCCACCGCTTCGATCGTGCGCTCGATAGTGGCCTTGTCGATCAGTGGTCGGACTGCATCGTGTACCAACACGATGTCATCTGCCTGTGCCGGAAGGGCACTCAAAGCATGCACCACGGATTCCTGGCGCGTGTCGCCGCCTTCCACAACATTCACTCGGTCTGCAAACCCATGTTCCAACACCTGCGACTGGACTCGTTCCATCTCCGTCTTTCGCACGGCGACGTAGATTGCCTTCACTCGATCGACGGACGCGAAAGCCCGCAACGAATGAATCAAGATCGGCAGCCCGTCCAGAGAGAGGAATTGCTTAGGTTGCGGCCCGGCCATTCGCGTTCCCAGCCCAGCCGCAGGGAGAATTGCAAATACCTGCATGACTTGGCGAGTATACAACCTCACTCGGCCCGCGATCCGTCGCCAACCTGCGAGGGGTTCGCGGGAATAGAATGGTCGCGTCGCAATCTCAATCGAGGAAAGTGCACGATGAAGTTTCCCGCCATGATTGCTCCCGCCGCTCTTCTTTTCTATGCCGCTCTTCTCGCCGCTCAGCCCGGCATCTCCGGTTCTCAAAAATGCGAGACGCTGGCCAAACTGAACCTGCCAAATGTGACTATTTCAACCGCCAAGGCAGAGCCCGCAGGAGAGTTTGCCGGACCACGCCACCCGTTCACTGGTGCCGACCTCACGCCGTTCTACAAAACCCTGCCCGGATTCTGCAGAGTCATTGCGAAGGCTCACCCCACCTCCGACTCCGACATCACCATTGAGGTCTGGATGCCCCTGGACAAGTGGAATGGCAAGCTCCAGGGTTTGGCCAACGGTGGGTTCGCCGGAGCCATCAACTACCTGGAACTTGGAGCGTCTCTCCAGCATGGCTATGTCGCCACCGGCACCGATACTGGGCACACTGGATCTCCGATCGACGCAGCCTGGGCTCTCGGCCACCCGGAAAAAATCATCGATTTCGGGTATCGCGGCATTCACGAGATGACGCGCGTAGCCAAGCTCGTCGTTCCGGCCTACTACGGTTCAGCACCAAAGCGATCTTATTTTGCCGGATGCTCTGACGGCGGACGCGAGGCGCTTATGGAAGCTCAGCGCTACCCCGAAGACTACGACGGCATCCTCGCAGGAGCCCCTGCAAATTACTGGACGGGCCTGCTGTCTCTCGCGGTGGTCGATACCCAGGCTGTTACCGCCACTCCCGCAAGCTTCATCCCTCCAGCCAAAATTGCCACCATCGGCAAGGCCGTCACAGCCGTCTGCGACAAACTCGACGGCGTCGCCGATGGAGTCCTCAACGACCCGCGCCAGTGCCGATTCGATCCCGCCACCATTCAATGCAAGACAGACGCTGATTCCGGCGACTGCCTCACCGCGCCGCAGGTCTCCGCGCTCAGAACCATCTATGCCGGCGTTCACGACACGAGCGGCAAGGTCATCTTCCCCGGCTATCTTCCCGGTGCCGAAGAAGGTCAAGGAGGATGGGGTCTCTGGATCACCGGGCCCGCACCGACAAAGAGCCTTATGGCCTTCTTCGGCCTCGGCTACTACTCCAACATGGTCTACGACCAAAAAGATTGGGATTACAAAACCTTCGCTGTCGAAACCGGCATGAAAGCCGCTACTACCAAAACCGCCGAAGCACTCAACGCGACTAACCCAGACCTCAGCGCCTTCCGGTCCCGGGGAGGCAAGCTCATCCTCTATCACGGTTGGAACGATCCGGCCATACCGGCGCTCAACACCGTCAACTACTACCAGGATGTAATTGCGAAGATGGGAAGGTCCGCCACTGATTCCTTCACCCGCCTCTATATGGTTCCCGGGATGCAGCACTGCGGCGGCGGCCCCGGCCCGGAAGACTTCGGCGAAGCACTGGATGCCACCTCCACTGACCCACAGCACAACATCCGCATAACTCTCGAGAACTGGGTGGAGAAGGGAAGTGCGCCGTCATCTTTTGTCGTCTCAAAAGCCGCTTCAGGCAACTCGCCTGAGATCACTCGTCCTCTCTGTCCCTACCCGCAATCCGCAAAGTACAAGGGCACGGGTGATCCAAACAAAGCCGAGAGCTTCACCTGCGCGAGCCCAAGAAAATAGGCGAATCGTCGAGCTTGTGCATCCGGTCAGGACACAGGCTCGACGAGCAGCATCTCGTTGCTCGTCTTGAACCCAAGTCTTTCGTAAACCGGCTGTCCCTTTTTCGACGCGTGTAGAGCGACGACGCCGATTCCGCGCCGTTTCGCCTCTGCAATACACTCGACAGTCAGCGCCTTCGCAATGCCGCGGCCCCGGTACCCCGGTTCGACAAAGACGTTGAGGATGTATCCCCTCTGATCGCAGTGCGGGTCGAGGAAGTGCGGCGCCCAGTCCAGAATCAGCAGCCCCGCTGATCCCACCGCTTGCTCGCCATCATGAGTGATCCACCCGGTGTATTTGGCTTCCGCAATCATTCGCCGCACCCACGGCTCGAATTTTCGCGCCATCTCAGAGAGGACCGTATCCTCCGCATCCTGCATATCCGCGAACATCGCTTTACGATGTCGAGTGATCAGTTCTGAATCGTCAACGGTAGCTCTGCGCGTCGTCAGCATGCGTCGAGTATAGAGAACGCCGTATCATCCTCTCGTGCGCTCTTCGCCGTCCACTCTGCCACTCGACACCGCGCTCCTCAAGGCCGGCATGCGCCTGGCAGTAGGCCTCTCCGGTGGTGCCGACTCCGTCGCGCTTCTCTGCGTGCTTGCCGATCGAAGCAGGGAACTGGGACTCGTTCTCCATGCCGCCCATTTGCATCACGGTCTACGGGGCGAAGAAGCTGACGGTGACCTTCAATTCGCGCGCGAACTCGCCGCCAATCTGGGTATCCCCTTTCATGAAACCCGGGTCGATACCGCCTCGGAAGCGCGCCGCGCACCAAAAAATCCGACCACCTCAACCGACTCCGATGACCTGCCCTCTGACTCGATCGAAGGTACTGCTCGCCGCCTCCGCTACGCGTGGTTCCGCCAACTCCTCCGCGAGGTCCCGTTCGACGCCATCGCAACCGCCCACACCCTTGACGACCAGGCCGAAACTGTCCTGGCAAAGTTCCTCCGGGGTGCGTGGACTGAGGGCATTTCTGGCATCCATCCCGCCCTCTCATTCCCCGAGGGTCCGATCCTTCGCCCCATGCTTCAAACCAGCCGTCACCAGATCGAGGCCTTCCTCCGCGCCCGCAACCAGCTCTGGCGAGAAGACTCCACCAACCGTCAGCTCACCTACACCCGCAACCGAATCCGACACGAACTCCTGCCTCAGCTCGAAAGCTGTAACCCACAGCTCCGCGATCACCTCGCCCAAATGGCTCAGCTCGCTCGCGACGAAGAAGCATGGTGGCAATCCGAGATTTCCCACCTTGCGTCGCCGATCATCCTCCGAGGACGGCCTGTTCGGGGAGGCGGCCGTGCTTCCACCACTTCCGACGGAATCGCCCTCGACATCTCCGGTCTGCTCGCCAAACCCATCGCTCTCC
>Ga0105239_10004613_pt1 | contig 16395 bp, 7 predicted proteins | sample KBSC44metaG_FD_92761 | JGI IMG/M metagenome (GOLD analysis project Ga0105239, IMG submission 92761) | Corn rhizosphere microbial communities from Kellogg Biological Station, Michigan, USA - KBS C4-4 metaG | ecosystem: Host-associated > Plants > Roots > Rhizosphere > Soil | place: Michigan, USA...
GAATGCTGTCTTAAAAAAATTTCTGAACATACAACTGTTTATATTTTTTGTAATACCAGCTACAGAATTCGTGGCATCGTCTGTTGCGTCGCAAGCACTTCATCGTTCCGATCATTTTGCGACATTCCTGCTCGCTATTCATCATTCACAACCAGCCATTGACCATTTGACATTGTCTCATCTCTATTCATTCCTCAAACTATTTACAGGCTTTGCCATTGCTGCTCTTATTGTTTGAATACTTAATGTTACCAGCGCTACCAGCATCATAAACAACCCGCATAATATAAATACCCACCAGCTCACGCTAACCTTATAGGCATAATCCTGCAGCCATTTATAGGTTGCCCACCAGGCAAATGGAGCAGCAATTAAAAATGCAAGCAATACAAGCTTTACAAAGTCCTTTGATAAAAGTGTAAGAATGTTTGTTACCGATGCCCCAAGTATTTTGCGTACACCAATTTCTTTTACCCTTATGTTGGTCGTATAAATTACAAGCCCAAGCATACCAAGGCAACTGATTAGAATGGAAAGGCCTGTTGCCCATGTTAAGAGGCTTGCTGTATGTTGTTCCGTTTCGTAAAACTTTGCAATTGTTTCATCCAGGAATTTGTAGTTAAAATCTTCTTCAGGATACATTTGCCTGTATGCCTTTTCTATTGCCGCAATAGTGGTCTTCCATGGTGTTGTACCCGTATTAGCTTTCAACTTTACATGGAAAGTGCCACCGTTACCACCGCCAAAAGCAACTGGGCTTATCAATGCCTTTGAAGACTGATCATGAAAGTCTTTTATAATGCCCACAACAGGCAATGTTTTGCGGTTCCATTGAAGTTGTTTATTCAATGCATCAGTACTTTTTACAAAACCTAATGCATGCGCGTAGCTTTCATTAATCAACAATTCTTTTACTGTATCACTGGGCAAAACATTTCTTCCAGCTAATATTTTAATCTGGTATAGTTTTATAAAATCTGGATCGCCCCAGCGTATCTGAACATTAGGTCTTAATTCTTCTTTGCCGTTGTTGTAAGAGATATTGGCAAAAGCGGCGCCTTCTTCTGCCGGAGCAAGAAAACCTGAACTTGCGAGTTCTACTCCGGGCAATACTTTTATCTCGTTTAATAGCTGTGGAATATGTGTTTTAACCGTGTCACGTGGCAGATTAAAATAAACAATGGCTTCTTTATTAAAGCCCATATCCATGTTGATAGAGTAATTAATCTGTCTGCTCATCATTACTGTTGCGATCACAAAAAATTGCGCTATTACAAACTGTGATACAGTAAGTGTTTTACGCACCCATGCATTGCGTGTTTGTGCGGTGCCGGTGAATACCTGATTTTTCAACACCAGTACAGGTTTGTAGCCAGACAATATCAATGCGGGATAGATGCCGGATAAAAAACTCACCGAAACAGTAAGCAGCAAGAGGAATATCATTAATGAAGGCTGATGAAATAAATCAAAGCTCAATCCCTTCGGAATAAAATTTTCAAACATCTTAAGCAGTACCGGCGTTAATGCAACGGAAACAATCGTTCCAATAACTGTAATAAGAAAAGTCTCCGTAAGAAACTGGAAAACCAGGCTTCTTTTAGAACTTCCCATCGTTTTACGAATACCGATTTCTTTTGCACGATGTGTTGCCTGTGCTGTTGTAAGGTTAATGAAATTAATACAACCAAGCAATAACAAAAAAGCAGCAATAGCGAGCAAACCGTATAAGGTTGTTCTGTTTGCAACACGTTGCCCAAAGCCGCTATATGTGTTGTTAAAATGTACATCATTTAAGGGTTGCAGATGAAACGACATATAGTTGTTATCATCTTTATGCGCTTCTTTATTATACTTTTTTAAGAGGTTGTTTACCTGGAGCTCAGCATTCGCAGCCGTATTGCCTTTGGATATTTTTATGTATAAAGTAGAATAGGCCATCCAGTCATTCCATACATCCATCATAAACTGATTCTTCAAAGCTGTTCTTTCGATGGTAGGAAAAGAAATAAATTCAGCAGCATTGAAAGAGGTATGCTCATTCAAGTCTTTTACGATACCTGAAACAGTTACTGTAATATCATTGTAGGTAATATTTCTTCCAATAATATCGGCAGCAGCAACATCTGGAAAATAAAGCTGCGCCCTGCTCTCACTTAGCACAACTTTGAACGGATCTCTTAACGAAGTTTGTTGAGAACCAGTCATCCATTTAAAGGGTAACAATTGAAAATACTGGCTGTTGGTAAACACCACATCAGGCTGTTTCTTAAAAACGATTTCCTTGCCCCCATTGTTAGTCACTATAACCTTTGCTGTACCATCTCCCTGGAAAGTCATTACAGGTACCGTTTCATCAATACCCGTAATTTCACTTTGTATAGCATTACTTAAAGGCGCAGGCACGGCACTGCTATGACCTTCCTGGCCATTAAATTTTGCATCAAGCACAATACGATAAATTCTGTCACCATCTTTCTCAAAACGATCGTAACTGTATTCATAATGCACGATTAAAAAAATTACCAGTGCCGCACTTATACCAATGGATAAGCCAAGCACATTAATCAAGGAGAATACTTTGTTACGCCAGAAGTTTCTGATTGCTACAATAAAATAATTTTTAATCATAAAATAACTGTTACTGGTTGCTGGCTGCCGGTTACTGGTAACCAGATAATATTGAACACTTCGAGATTTATTATTCCTCCCTTAGCAATTCACTATTCACCACTCACAATTCACCATTATCCATTCACCATTCAAGCTCTCATTCCGTCCTCAAACTCTTTACAGGATTGGCGATGGCTGCCTTTACAGATTCATAGCTTACCGTTATCCATGCTATTACAAGTGCTGCAAGAGGGGCGGTAAGAAACACAACCCAGTCAGCACTTACCCTATAAGCAAAGCTTTTGAGCCAACTGTTGATAGCAAACCATGCTACAGGTATGGCAATAACAGTGGCAATCAATATTAATTTTGTAAAGCCTGTTGACAATAGGTAAACAACATTAAACACAGAAGCGCCCAATACTTTACGAACACCTATTTCTTTAGTACGCTGCTCGGCCATAAATGCAGACAATCCATACAATCCCATACAGGAAATAAAGATGGCGAGTATGGCAAACACATTAAACAGGTTGCCCATTTGTTGCTCGCCCTTATAAAGGTTTGCAAGATCCTGGTCGAGGAAGTTATAAGAGAATGGATAGGACGGGTTCAACTGTACACTTATTTTTTCAAGCGCTTTTATTGTTGCTTCTGTTGCGCCTGGTTTAGTACGTACCACTACAATACCGCCATACCTGTTAAGGCGCATAATCAAAGGCTCTATCTCCTGCTGAACCGGTTTAAAATTGAAGTTTTTAACCACACCGATAATTGTTCCTTTGTTACCCCATAATGTAAGTGGTTTTCCTACGGCATTGGTGTTATTCATGCCCATTACCTGTGCAGCTTTTTCATTGATAATGTAATTACCTGAATCTGCTTTAAAATCTGTTGAGAAACTACGGCCACCCGCCATTTTCATTTTAAACACATCAAAAAAATCTTCACTAACGTCAAGCGTAGGAAATACAATTTGAGACTTTGGATCTTTTCCTTCCCACAATACACTTACTGTACCGCTTGTAAGGTTAGTGGGAATATCATTGGTGATTGTATAATCACTTGTCAGCGGGTTTTGCTTCAGTTCTGTTTTTAACGCCTGTTGTTTGTTCCACATATCACCAGCCATAGGCATGTACAACAGGTTTGATTTTTCAAAACCCAGGTTCATACTTTTAATATAGGTGAGCTGCCTGTAAACAATGGCCGTACCAGCAAGCAAAACGATGGAAACAACAAACTGCAAAACCACAAGTGCATTACGAAAGACAAGGTTACCACCCATTGTTTTCATATTACCCTTCAAAATTTTTATAGGTCTAAAACCTGAAAGAAATAAGGCGGGATAACTGCCGGAAATAAGCCCGGTAAGAATTGCAATGCCTAATAAACCCAGAAGTAATTTTCCATCAAGAATGTTAATCGATAGTTTTTTGCCAGCAAGATGACTGAATAGAGGCAGCAATAAAAACACCAATCCAATAGCAACAAGCAAGGCAATAAAAGATATCAATAATGATTCTCCAAGAAACTGGCCAATCAATTGTTTTCGCTCTGCACCAATCACCTTACGCAAACCAACTTCTTTTGCGCGTCTTGCTGACCTTGCCGTTGCGAGGTTCATAAAATTGATGCACGCTACAGCAAGTATAAACAGCGCCACAATAAAAAAAATATTCACGTATTGAATATTTCCATGACCAGGTAAATCAACCTGGTAATTGCTGTGAAGATGAATGCGTGTTAAAGGCTGAAGTTGAAAGTTAACTTTAAGATTCTGTTCAGGAACATGCGTTTTATATAACTTATCTATCTCTGCGTTCAACTGTTGCAGCGATGCAGGCGATGCAACAAAATTTTTATCCAACTGAACATAACTGTAAAAATCAAAATTGTCCCATACATTATTTTTTATATTCCCATTTGTTTGCGCAATGGAAGACATAGGTAGTATAAAATCAAATTGCAAATGTGAGTTATCAGGAACATTGGCCAGTACGCCTGTTACCACTACGTTGGTATTGTTATCTCTTCTTAGTATTTTACCTAATACATCTTCAGTACCAAAGTATTTTTTTGCCATTGCCTGGGTAAGCAGCACTGCGTCTACTCGTTGCATAGCTGTTGCCGGATTACCTTTTATTAATTGAAAAGAAAACACCTGCAAAAAAGTAGAATCGGCAAAATAGACGTGCTTCTCTTCAAACTTTCTGTTACCTATTTCAAATACATTGGTTGATGGCTGGGTTATTCTCACATAATTCTTTACAACAGGTATCTTCTGTTTTAACTCAAGCGGCATAGGTGCAGGATTCACCGCAGCTTTAAAGTCGCCTGCATTACATACAAGACGATAGATTTCATTTGCATTTGTGTGAAAGCAATCATAGCTCAATTCATTCTGTACCCATAAAAGAATGATGATGCTGCAGGTCATCCCGATTGCGAGCCCGGCAATATTTATTAATGCAAACGCTTTATGACGAATGATATTTCTGAAAGCAATTTTGAGATAATTCTTCAGCATAAAAAAGCTTTATTTATATAGAATTAAATAGTCTAACTATTCAGAAATATTACTCCTGACCATCATTATTCACTCCTTAACGATTTCACAGGGTTCATCATTGCCGCACGTATTGACTGAAAACTGATCGTGAACAATGCAATAAGAATAACAAGCATGCCTGCCAGCATAAACATCCACCATCCAATGGCAATGCGATAACCGTCTGCAAAATCCTGCAGCCATTTGTTCATGGCCCACCAGGCAATTGGTGATGCAATCACCAATGCTATCAGTACAAGTTTTACAAAGTCTTTTGACAGCATTGCAGTGATGCTGCTTATACTGGCGCCAAGCACTTTTCTTATACCAATTTCTTTGTTGCGTTGCTCAGCCATAAAAGCGGAAAGTGCAAACAAACCGAGACATGCTATTATGATGGCAAGTATAGAGAAGCTTGTAAAGATGCGTCCCATGCGCTGTACATCTGCATACATGTTGGCAAAGTTTTCATCCATAAACGTATATCGTATCGGTTGGTTGGGAGCGAAGTTTTTCCATGCAGATACAATGGAAGCTACGGTGCTCTTTACATCTTCCTGCCCAATCTTTACTGATATGATAGAAGAAGTATTCCCACCCAATACAAGACATAGCGGATTAATACTTTGCTTAAGCGTTTCAAAATTAAAATCCTGCATAACGCCAATAACAGTAAATGTTTCCCAGCCATTGGTAATGCGCTGCCCAAGTGGATTTTTAAGCCCCAGCTTATCAGCCATTGTTTTATTAAGTATTACCGCAGCGGAGTCTGATGCCATGTCTTTTAAGAATCCTCGTCCTTCAATAATCTTCATGCCCATTGTTTTCATATAGTCATAATCAACTCTCCATTTTTGGCTGCTTACGCCAATATCTTCTTTTGTCTTGCCTTCTTTATAAAAAGTATTGCCATCACGCTTGGTACCTGATACAGGTAGATAATCACTTACGGACACACTTTTTACCTGTGCTATTTTCAACAAGTCATTCTTAAAAGCAGTAGTATTTTTATCAAGCGTTCCGGTACCTTGTATAAGCATTACCTGGTCTTTATCAAAGCCTGTCTTTTTGTTAAGTATATAATGTGTTTGTTTATAAATAACCAATGTGCCGATAATAAGAATAATAGATGCTGTAAATTGAAAAACAACCAATCCGTTTCTCAAAACAGCATTTTTACTGCCCTTGCTTACCTGGCCTTTGAGCACATTGATTGGTTTAAATGCAGACAAATAAAAAGACGGATATAGCCCAGCTAGTACACCAATAAATATTGCAGACACAATCATCAAAGGTGCAAGCCACCAGGCCGTGAATGGAATTTTGAGCGACTTACCTGAAAGCATATTAAAATAAGGCAACAACAGCACAGCAATTAAAACAGCAATCACAAATGATGCAAAGCTGTATAACATTGATTCAGTAAGAAATTGCTTTATCAAACTTACGCGGTTTGAACCTACAACCTTTCTGAGCCCTACTTCTTTTGCGCGGTTGGCAGATTTTGCGGTAGCAAGGTTAATAAAATTAATACAGGCTATGATTAATATAAAACAAGCAACAGCTCCGAACAGCCATACAAAACGGATATCACCTTTAGTTAATCCATCATCAATATTGTATGATTTGAGATGAATATCTTTTACAGATTGTACTAAAAACTTTATGTTCTTCGCCATTTCATCTGCATCTTTTACTCCCGCTTCTTTTAACATCGGCAAGTAATATTTATCCATCAACAGGCGAAGCTTGCTTTGCAGTTGTGCAGCCGATGTTCCTTTCTTTAGTAATACATAAGTATAATAATTGCTGGAACCCCAACCTGTCTGCTCTCCTTTCCAAAGCTCATAGCCAGTCATCGTTAGCAAGAAATTATACTGTATGTGAGATGTTGATGGAAAGTCCTCCATTACTCCACCGATTTTAAAAAGCCTTGTTTTATCATCATTCAGTATCATCACCTTGCCAACAGGATTTTCTCCGGGAAAATATTTATCGGCCTTACTCTTTGATATTACCATCGTGTTAGGTTCAGCAAGTGCATGTGCCCTGTCGCCATAGAGCATCCGCACCTTAAGTATATCAAGCATTTCCTGGTCGGCATAACTAAACTTATCTTCAAAAGTGTTTTCAATTTTATCAGCACGTCTTATTTCATTACTACCTGCGCCATAAAATAATTCATGGGGCATTAAACGTCCAGACTTTTCCACCTCAGGAAAATCTTCTCTTAAAGCCTTTGCCATTGGTGGCGGCCAGTCTGCACCTGTTTCAAGCTTACCGTGGTCATTATATTCACCGGTAATCCTGTAAATACGGTCAGCGTCAGGAAAAGATTTATCATAACTCAACTCATCTTTTATGTATAAAGCAATCAACAGGCAGGCCGCAATGCTTAAGGCAAAACCACCTATTTTAATTATAGCATACATCTTCTGTTTCCTTAGTTGCCTTATTGCTATTTTGAAGTAATTCTTTATCATGATTGTTGGTATGTTTTAAACTACTGAGTTTACTTCCGATAATTGTTTATTTGATTGACTATTCATTCCTAAGCGACTTTACAGGGTTTGCCACTGCCGCTTTAATGGATTGAAAACTTACAGTCATTAACGCTATCACAATAGCAGATAAACCAGCAACAAAAAATATCATCCAGCCAATACTTATCCTGTAAGTGTAATTCAGCAGCCATTTGTTCATGGCATACCATGCAACAGGTGTTGCGATAGCTATAGCAATCATCACCAGTTTTACAAAATCGAGTGATAATAATTTAGTGATGTTAAATACTGATGCGCCTAATATCTTACGCACACCAATCTCCTTAATGCGGCTCTCCGCAACAAAAGCAGAAAGGCCAAATAAACCAAGACAAGAGATAAATATGGCAAGTATTGCAAACAAAGAGGCCAGGTTTCCAATACGTTCTTCATCATTAAATTTTTTGGCATACTCTTCATCCGCAAATTTGTATTCAAAGGGCTGATCGGGGTTATATTTTTTAAATACAGCTTCAGCTTTTTGCACTGCTTCATGTACAGGAATGGCAGGGTTTAGTTTAAGATTAAGCATGCCGCCATTATTTCTCCTTACCATTCTGAACATAGAAGGTCTTACAGGATTGTATGGCGATTCCATTACAAAATCCTTAACCACACCAACCACGGTGAAGGCAACTCCATCATCAAATGAAACCTGCTCTCCTACCGGATTTTTTAGCCCCATAAACTTCACTGCACTTTCATTCAAAATAAAAGCTGCGGAGTCTGATGGAAATGATCTTGAAAAGTCTCTGCCTTGCACAATCTTCCAGCCAACCGTTTTGCCATAATCAACAGACACGGCATTCATGGGAAAGTCAACTGATGTGCCCGGCACTTTTCCTCTCCAATTCATTCCTCCATTTGAATTATAAACAGCGGTGATAGGGTTGCCAGATTCCGCTATTTCCAAAATCGCTCCTGTGTTTTTTAAATCGTTTCTAATTGCTTCAAAATGCCCACGTACATCATACATGTGCATAGATACCATAAGTAAGCCGCTACGATCATAACCGACAGAACGCTCTTTTGCAAATTGAATTTGTTTAAGCACTACAATAGTGCAGATAATGAGTATGATTGAAACACTAAATTGCAATACCACTAATATTTTACGGGGAAGCGATGAAAACCGGCCAACAGCAAAGGTTCCTTTTAACACCTTAACGGGATTAAAATGCGACAGGTAAAATGCCGGGTAACTGCCTGCGATAATGCCTGTAAAAATTGCAAAGCCGGCTACAAGTATGACAAAGTAAGAGTTACTAAATGGTATGGTTAAATGTTTATCAGCAATAGTATTAAAGAAAGGAAGTGATAAATATGCGATTAATAAGGCCACAACAGATGCCAGCACTGCAACCATTACAGACTCACATAAAAATTGAGCAATCAACTGTCTGCGCAAAGAGCCCACTGCTTTACGTATACCTACTTCCCTTGCCCGCTTTTCGCTTCTTGCAGTAGACAGGTTCATAAAATTGATGCATGCCAATAACAGAACGAATATTCCAATTATTCCAAACAGCCATACAAACTCAATCTTACCACCAACATTTACGCCGTTTTTAAAATCGGAATAGAGATGCCATTTATTCATTGGGTGAAGAAAAAGTAATGGCTTTGCTATTTTCTCCTGTTCACGAATGTTATTCAGTTTTACATACTTGATTTTTTCTGATACTGTTTTCATATCGGTATTATCAGCTAACTGTACCATCACCTGGAAGCCATTATTTCCCCACGGATTTTCCATTGTTTTTATCCCTGGCACAATCGTTAGCTTAAGCTGCCATGGAGCTATAAAATTTATATCAGCAAAGGATGAATTAGCTGGCATGTCTTCATAAACACCGGCTATTTTTGCCGGCACCTGCTCAACTGTTATAATCTTATTTATGGGCTCTTCATTTCCAAAAACAGCTTTGGCTAAAGAGCGTGAAATAAATAATGCGTCAGGTTGTTCAAGACCTTTAATGCTCCCTTTCAGCATTTTTAAATCGAGCATTTCCTGCGCCTTTGACTCTACATAAATTCCATTTTTAGATAAAGGCTTATTGTTGTATGATAGAATAGAATTTGCCCAGTTGATAAGCGTTACGCATTTAAAGTCATCTTTAAAATTACTACGCAATGCGTCCGCTAATGGATAAGGAACACCACGCCATGTAGTTCTTTCACCATTGATATCCTGGTTCTGCATTACCTGGGCAATGTGGCTGTAATTCTTGTTGCTCCTGTCAAAAGAAATCTCATCCCAAATCCATAAACCAATAATAATCGCTACAGCCATTCCAACTGCTAGTCCACTTATGTTTATGACAGAAGAAGTTTTATTCTTTAACAAACTTCTCCATGCAGTTTTTAAATAATTCTTTAGCATAAAAGTCGATTGGTTGTTCAAGAATGTTGACGTCTCATGTCCAGTGGAATAGAAGCCTTATCACTTTTGGCATAGGTGAAATTTTACTTATCCTTTCTTGTCAATTCTTCCAGACCCATGTATGGTCATGTTTTTAACTTGCCCACCTCCACGATAATCAATATTTCCAGAGCCGGTTATTTCTGCTTCCAGCGAATTGCTTACATATACTTCAATATCACCGGAGCCTGATACAGATACAGAACATGTTTCAGTTTTTAAACCGTAGGCGCTTACATTTCCAGAGCCTGCGAGACGGATTGTTTGTGTTTTTGCACTGCCCTCATTTACATCAAAGTTTCCGGAGCCGGAAAAATTCATATGAATGCCATTTGCCTGCAAACCATCTACAGACATATTGCCACTTCCACTCCTTACAATTTTAGCCTCACCTGCTGCTTTAATTTTTCCTTTGATAGTAATGTTGCCAGAACCGCTTGAGCTTAAATTAAAATCACCGGCAGATACAAGATCTGATTCACAACTCAGGTTTCCAGATCCTGATCTATCTAAAGCATCAAGACTTTTATAAGTTACTTCAACCTTTATCCTGGTGTTGCGGTAATTGCCATTTTCAAGCGATACTCTTAAAGTGCTTCCATTTGTTTCTGTAAGAATTTTTTTTGTGTCCACATTTTCTGCTGTAATCTTCACAGACGTTTCATCTCCCTGGCGAATTACCGCGTCAAAACTGCCCCCGATTTCAAGCTTATTAAATGATGCTACTTTTCTTGTTTCTGTTTGCTGGGCAGATGCAAGACCTGCAATAAGTAAAGCGCCAAAAAACAATAGACCTTTAACTGTTTTCATGATGTATGTTTTAAATTTTATTCGTTGTTATATTAGTTTTATCTGACTTCAGCCATGATGACTATAAAAGACTTATCACCTACTTGCTACCTGCCGTTCAGCACTCACCCCCGCTTTATTCATTTCTTAAACTCTTTACAGGGTTAGTAAGCGCCGCTTTTACTGATTGAAAGCTTACCGTAAACAATGTAATGGCTATTACAAAAACAGCAACAAGCAGGAACACAGCACCATTAATATGTATGCGATAAGCAAAGCCCTGCAGCCATTGATTCATAGCCCACCACGCTACAGGAAAAGCAATAACAACAGCAATTAACACCAGCCGTAAAAATTCTTTGGATAACATAAAGGCAATACTCTTTACAGAAGCACCAACCACCTTGCGAATGCCAATTTCCTTTCTTCTCTTTTGTGCCGTAAATGCAGCAAGACCAAACAACCCAAGACAGGAAATAAGAATAGCAAGGCCCGCAAAATATTTTGACAACACAGAAACTTTTGTATCTGTATCATATTGTCTTTGGTAAGCTTCATCAAGAAAATTAAAAGTGAAAGGAAAGCCGGGGTTAAAATTTTCATAGAGGCGTTGAATAGCAGCAATCGTTTCTTTTTGATGAGCTGCACTTATTCTTGCAACAATCTTACCACCATGAGGCTGCAGTAACATATAAACAGGTTTTACTTCCTGGTGCAGCGATTCAAAGTGAAAATCCTGCACCACACCAATTACCTGTACAGGCTTTTTATACAACACAACTGTTTTACCAACAGGATTTTTAAGGTTCATTACCTTAACGGCCGCTTCATTCAAAATAATATTAGAAGTATCTGAAGCAAACTCTCTCGAAAAACCTCGCCCTTCAAGTATGTGCATACCCATTGTTTTCATAAAATCGTAGCCACCGCCAAACACTTCAAAATAAATCCCTTCATTGGGATCTTTACCAGGCCAGCTTAAGCCATAATCGCCGTATGTGTGACCAATCATGTTAGTGAACGTATAGCTTGCATTAACAACGCCTGATATGTTCTTAAGCTCTGTTATAAAGGTTGATTCATTGCCTTCAATTTTGCCTTCGGCATCAATGCGTATGACATTCTCTTTACTAAACCCGGGATTTGTATTCTGTATAAATTGAATTTGCTGGTAGATAATAACCACAGCCACAATTAGAATGGATGATAACGCAAACTGAAAAACAACAAGTCCCTTTCTTGATATTACTTCCGCGAAAGATGTGTTCAGCTTTCCTTTTAGTACAACAAGTGGTTTAAACTTCGACAGGTACAATGCAGGATAACTTCCTGCCAATAATCCTGTGAATAGAATAACACCCCAAAGAGCAACGATTATTTGCAGGTTAAAGTGTAATGTAATTGCCTTTCCCGTGATATTGTTGAATGCAGGCAACAAAAGCGCTACAATTAAAACAGCTAAAAGAGTAGATAACAAAGTAAGAAGCACTGATTCTGACAGAAACTGAAATATCAATTGCTTACGGCCGGCACCAATAACTTTTTTAATGCCCACTTCCTTCATTCTCCCTGAAGCACGGGCCGTAGAAAGGTTCATAAAATTGATGCAGGCAATCACAAGAATAAACAAAGCAATCAGTGAAAACATTTTTACATATGCAATGCGGCCGCTTTTAGAGTTGCCACTGAAATTGTTGTGCAGGTACACATCAGAAAACTTTGTAGCAAAGGCAATACGTTTTTCATTGCCACTATGTTCAGCAATAATGCCTGCTATCTTTTTATTAAATACATTAATATCTGCTCCTTTTTTTAATAACACAAAATTTTGCGGGCCAATGTTGTCCCATGAGGTGACCCAGTCTTGAATTGTTTTAAAGTAATCCCACGACAATACAAAGTCAAATTGCTGTGTGGAGTGATAAGGTGCTTTTTTAAATACACCGGAAACATAAAAAGTGGTATCCTGTTCAAACCGTATTGGTTTACCGACAATATTATTTGCAGTACCAAACAGTTTCTGTGCGAGCTCATCAGAGATAACAATAGAATTTTTATTTGCGAGCACGTTGTTCCTGTTTCCATCGAGTAGCTGAAAAGAAAAGATATTAAAATAATCTTTGCCGGCATACTGGCCGCCAGCCTTAATATTCTTGTCATTGACAGAAAGCGTAAACTTATGAAACCATGAAGGAGGTGCAACAGGTGATGCATATTCAACTTCCGGCATCTCATGCGCAACGGCTTCGCTCAACTGACCGGATGAACCATCAGACATGCTGATATCATCACTCGTATTGGAACGCTCAACCAGTTGATAAAGACGATCATTGTTCGCCAAGAATTTATCAAAACTCAGTTCATCATTCACCCATAAAAAAATCAGCAATGTACAGGCAATGCCAGCCGATAAGCCTACTATATTCAGGATAGTGAACTGCCTATCCTTGAGCATGTTTCGCCATGCGATTTTGAAGTAATTCTTTATCATAATATACACCGGTTGAGAGGAAGTCTATCTTTTAATCATGCGAAGCATGATTAACTTTCCCAATGAAATGCCACAATTTCAATCATCTGACTATCAATAAATTGAACCCGATTCAATCATATGAGATGTACGGTTTCGATACAAAAAAATGTTCAATAATGTACGTTCGCAGCGAACGACTTTTAGACACTTTATTTCCTTATGCACATAGTAACCCGTGACAATGAAATACAATTCAATTGTCCTGTATAATTTTTTAGTCGATAAACAAGGGTAAAACGTGTCAGCCCGGAGTTTGTTACACTATTTTTAATATTTAGAGGATACTTTTCGATGTCACTTCGTAATGACATTCAATGTCTATTCATTCTGCAAAAAATTGCAGGGAATATCTAAATAGAGATATCTCTGTACAAGGATGAATTAACTATAGCTGATGTATCGAAGCTATTCGCTTCGTAAGCTCTTCACAGGGTTCATTAAAGCTGCACGTATACTTTGATATCCTATCGTTGCCATAGCTATTGTTATTGTAATGATGATAGCCAGTATAAAAACCCATGCACTGATTTCTATGTGATATTTAAAATCCTGTAACCAGTTATTCATCAGCCACCATGCAACCGGTGATGCAATTACACAAGCGAATATTAACAGCCGGACAAACTCTCTTCCAAAAATCCAAAGAATGTCAGCAATACTGCTACCCAACACTTTCCTTATGCCAATCTCTTTTGTTTTTTGAGCTACCATGAAAGTAATCAATCCATATAAGCCAAGGCATCCGATAAAAATCGCAATAAGAGAAAATGCACGAATTAATTTTAGCATCGTATCCTCAGTTTCGTAAAATGCAGCAATACGATCGTCAAGAAACTCGTATTCATAAATCCTGTCTGGATGTATATTGCTCCAGGTTTTTTCCAGGGCAGGCAATATAGATGTAATGTTTGCCAGATTAATTTTTACTGCATATTGTTGATATAAATCTGCAAGCGTGGTAATGCATACGGCATCTATATCTTCATGAAATGATTTATCATGAAAATCTTTTAATACGCCGACAACAGTAGCAGATGAACCTCCATTATTGAAAAAGATTTTTTTGCCGATTGCCTCTGCCGGTGATTTAAGATTTAATTTCTTCACCACTATTTCATTAATAAGAATTTCACGAACACTGTCTGATGAAAACATATTACGGCCCGCCACAAGTTGCAAACCAAATGTTGGCACATACTGGTCATCTGCGGCTTTGATATTTACTTTAAAAACCTCATCTTCTGTACGTGTATCAAACCGGATATTATTGTTCCAGAAATCATCTGATGAAGGTGCTGCATAGCAAAGCGAAACCTTTTTTACACCGGCAATGTTTGCGAGTTGATTTTTCAAGGTGTTCATAACCGGCCCTGCTGAATCAACACCAACGGGCAGCATTACTACAGCGTCTTTATCAAACCCTAAATCAGATTGTTTTGCATATTGCATTTGTCTTGTTATAACAATCATACCCATTATCAATACCAATGATATGGTAAATTGTGTAACAATTAATGCACGCCTTGTGTTAATGCCACCAACGTTCTGTAAAGATAGTTTTCCCTTTAAGGCTGTCACTGCTTTAAAACCAGACAATATAAGTCCGGGATATGCGCCTGCCAGGAATGTAACTACCAACATCAGCAGTAGAATAAAAAACAAGAATTTTGAATCGCTTAAAACATTAACAGGCATCTGTGTTTTGAACAGATCATTTACATACGGAAATAAGCTGTAAGACAATGCAATAGCAATGCATGTTGCAGTTAAAGTAATTAAAGCAGTTTCTGCAACAAACTGCCAGAAAAGCTGCCAGCGAAAGCTACCCAATACTTTTCTTATGCCTACCTCTTTTGAGCGCCTAAGGGCTTGTGCGGTCGCAAGGTTAACGAAGTTCACACAGGCGGTAACAATTAAAAACAGGCCGATAAATGAAAGAATCCACAAATTGCGTTTTTCCATTACACCTCCATAGCGTGCATCAAAATGTACTTGTGAAAGTGGTTGCAATTTATAATGATGCACATTCTTGTTATTAGCCCTGTATTTAGTTACATAAGCAGGTAACACCTTTTCTACCTGCGCTGCTGAAACACCAGGTCTTAGCCTTACAAAACATTGTAAAGCACTGGATATTCCGCCCCATGCATCATCACTTGCAAACCAATCGTTATAAGTTTTAAGTGTTGACCATGAAACAAAAACCTGGGCCTTCTCATCTGTATTTGCCGGGAGATCTTTTAGCACACCGGTTATCCTGCAATTAATCTTGTTATCAAACTTGATGATCTTATTTACAGCATCTTCCTTTCCAAAATATTTTTCTGCTACCTGTTGCGTAATAATGGCTGTATTGGGTTCTGATAAAACACTTTTTATATTGCCATGCAAGAGAGGGAAATTGAATATATCGAAGAAGCCCTCTTCGACAAATGCCACTCCCTCTTTCTCCTTAAACTTTTTTACTTCATTGCCTGCCTGTACACTTATGAGTCCATTGTTAAAAGTTACAATTCTTGCAACCTGTTCATCGTAGTTATAATCAGTGCGAAAGGCTTTCCCGAAAGCAGGCGGAACGCTGGCTACATAACTTACATTATCCCTGTGCTGCTCGGTTACAATACGATAAATACGGTTTGGGTTTTTGTGAAAATTATCGAAACCAAGATGATACTTTACCAGTGTAAAAATCAAGATGCCACAAGTCATACTCAGCGCCAGGCCCATAATATTCAGAAAACCATAGGTTCTATTTTTTAAAAGATTTCTAACGGCTATTTTAAGATTGTTTCTAAACATAAAATAATTGTTACTGGTTGCCGGTTACTGGTGCTGGTTACCAGTAATGCCGAATGTCCTTAATACTTTATCTAAATTTCAAGAATTTTAAACTGATTAGCTTACCTATTCATCACTCTCATTTACTATTGACCCTTCACCACTA
>Ga0105239_10004615_pt1 | contig 16388 bp, 16 predicted proteins | sample KBSC44metaG_FD_92761 | JGI IMG/M metagenome (GOLD analysis project Ga0105239, IMG submission 92761) | Corn rhizosphere microbial communities from Kellogg Biological Station, Michigan, USA - KBS C4-4 metaG | ecosystem: Host-associated > Plants > Roots > Rhizosphere > Soil | place: Michigan, USA...
CCGAGGTCTCCACCTCCCCATCGTTTTCATGACGGGCTTCGCCGACGTGCAGCTCGCCGTCACCGCGATGAAGAACGGCGCCGTCGATTTCGTCGAGAAACCTTGTCCGCCGGAGGCTTTGAAGCAGGCGATCGAACGGGCGTTCGCATTGGTCCGCAAGGATCGCTCGGCGCCCTCTGAAATGCGCGAAGCCCAGTTGCGGCTCTCGCGTCTGACGCCGCGCGAACAGGATGTGCTGCGCCTGCGCTTTGGCCTCGAAGGCAACGAGCCGCACACCCTGGAAGAGATCGGCAAATCGCTGCACCTGACCCGCGAACGCGCCCGCCAGATCGAGTTGCAAGCCCTGGAAAAACTCCGCGGCAACCGCGCCGGCCAGGCCCTCCGCGAAACCCTGCAGGCCGCTTAAATATCCGTCAACGCTCCGGCGACGGCGTTGGCGAAGTGGCGGCGGAGGGTGAGGAGGCCGGTTTTGGGGGTGTAGACGCTGTTGGTGAGCAGAATGAGGGTGAGTTCATTCTGCGGGTCGAATACCAGCATGGTGCCGGTGAAGCCGGTATGGCCAAAGGTGTGGGGGGAGAGCAGATCTGCGTAGGGCAGCATGCCGTTGGGCGGGGTAAACCAGCCGATGGAGTGGCCGCCTATCTCCGGGGCGATCTGTCGCTCCTGCGCGAGGCGGCGGGCCAGCGGGCCGAGAATGGGCGGAAGGCCGCAGGCTTTGGCGACTTCCGGATATTGGAGGGCGAGCACAAAGCGGGTCATGTCGGGAACGTTGGAGAACAGGCCCGCATGGCCGGAGACGCCGCCGAGGCTGTGGGCGTTGGCGTCGTGGACCTCTCCGACGAGGATCTGATCTTTGCGCCAGCCGCAGTTGGCGGTGGCGGCGATCTGGGGATGCCAGTCGGACGGCGGGCAGTAGGCCGTGCGGGTCATGCCCAGGGGGCCGAAGATTCGTTCCTGCGCCAGTGCATCGAGCGTTTTACCGCCCACACGGGCGACGATCTCCCCCAGCAGGATATAGTTCAGATCGCTGTAGGCGTAGTGTATTCCCGGCTCATAGTCCAACGCGGTCGCGAAGATCTGCGTGAGCGCCGGGTCCGCTCCCTGGTAGAGCGGTTTCCAGGGCGGCAGGCCGCTGACGTGGGAGGCGATCTGGCGCAGATTTATTTTCGCGACCGGAGAGTTTGCGGCCTCCGGTAAGAAGTCCCCGATCGGTTGGCCGAGATGCAGATCTCCCCGCTCGACACATTGCAGGAGCAGCGTCGCGGCAAAAGGCTTCGAAATAGAGGCCATGTCGAAGACGGTTTCCATCGTCGTGGCGTAAGGCGTAGAGGCATCCGGCTGGGCCATCCCCAGCGCGCCCTGCGCTACGATCCTTCCCTGCCGCAGCACCCGATAGACGGCAGCCGGATACATGTTCTCTATGACACCCCGCTCCACCAGCGCGGGCAGGCGCTGAAGGCGCGCCGCATCGAACCCCAACGCTGCGACATCCGCAACGACCTCTTCCGTATCCAAATACTTTTTCTCCGTTTCCAAAACTCCCTCCCCTTACGAAGGGGAGGGTCGGGGTGGGGTTACAATCCGCGTCCGGTGAGATAGGCGTAGCTGGAGCGCAGGCAGTCGAAGGCGTCGCGGCGGCAGACATCCTGCTCGACACAGTACCAGTCCACTCCCGCCTCCGCGCCGGCGGCCAGAATCCCGTCCCAATCCAGATTGCCCTCGCCGATCGCGGCCATCACCGGGCCATCTTTCGCCACGACCTCTTTGTCTTTGAGGTGGATGACGGGCACACGTCCGGCGTTCTCTTTGAGGATACGCGCAGGATTCGCGCCCGCGTGCTGAACCCAGTAGACATCCACTTCGAGCATGAGATCCGCGCCGCCTTCCGCCACGAGGATGTCGTAGAGGGTGCCCTGCCCCTCTCCGGACCGCCGGAACTCGAAGTCGTGGTTATGGTAGCCGAACCGAATGCCCGCCGCCTTCAGCTTTGCAATCACCGGAGCCGAGTCCTGGAGGAACTTACGATAGCCCTCCGCGCCCTTCTCGCCGTAGCCGCCGGGCAGCCCGCCGATCGCGACATAGTCGCAGCCCAGCGCCTGATGGAACGCGATCTCGTCCTCCGTGCGGTTCACCAGGGAGTCCCAGCCCCGGTGCGTGGCGATACACTTCAGGCCATTGTCGGAGAGCATCCGGCTGAGTTGCGCGGTCGAGACCTGCGGAGCCGCGCTTTCAACCGCCGCTACCGACGAAAACTGCACCGCATCGTAGCCTATGGCCCGAATCTTCTCCAGGCTCTCCGCCAGCCCTTCCGCCGTATGCGTAAAATCCCGGATCGTATACATCTGCACTGCGATTTTGGAAGCCATCACTCTCTCCTGAAAAATTAGTGTCCCGGCAAAAGCATACAGTGAAATGCGCGGACTGTCAAGGCCGATGGGAGAAAAGGGAGGCGGAAGCGGGTAAAATGGGACAACGCAATCAGAAGAGTCAGGAGCACAAACGTGGTAGAGCATATCGTGTTGTTCAAGTGGAAGGCGGAGGCGACGGCGGAGCAGATCACCGCCGCGGTCGAGGGACTGCGCGGGCTGAAAGCGCTGGTTCCGAATGTGCTGGATCTGAGTGTGGGAGCGAACTTCACGGATCGCGGGCTGGGATTTACGCACGGCCTCGTGGTGCGCTTCCCCGATAAGGCCGCCCTGGAAGTGTACGGGCCGCATCCGGCGCATCAGAATGTCGTGCAGAACCTCATCAACCCCATTCGCGAGAGTGTTCTGGCCCTGGACTACGAATTCTGATGACGTTCGATCCACTCGGTGATCCCTCATTTTATCCCATGCTGGAAGCCCAGGCCCAGTATGCCCACGACGCCGCCAACACGTTCTATGAGATGACTGCGGAGTTCCCCAACATCACGGGACATCTGCAGCGTCTGGAGAACATCGAGCATGATGCCGACACGCTGATCCACGCCATTGTCAACAAAGTGAACAAGCAGACGGAAACCCCGATCGACAAGGCCGACCTGCATGGTCTGACCGACCGGCTGGACGACACGGTAGATGGGATCGAAGGCGCGGCGGCGCGTATCGGCCTCTATCACCTGACCCTGCCACGCCCCGATCTCCAACCCCTGGTCGGCCTCATCGTCGCGATCACGCGGGAGAACTCCCGTATTATCGGGCAGTTGCGTTACGGTTTCGATCAGGAGGAGATCGCAGCGGTGATCGCCGGGGTCCATGCGATGGAGACTCGCAGCGACCGCGCTTTCCGGCAGGCGATCTCCGACCTTTTCGCTGATACCGCCCTTGATATTCGCCTGCTCATTCAGTGGAAAGATGTGTACGAACGCATCGAGAGCGCGGTGAACCGCTGCGAAAAACTGGCCAGTTTCGTTGAAAACCTCCTCGTCAAGTACACCTGAAACCTCCTCAGGGGGCCATGGAATCCAGGGTCGTGGGCGGCGCCTGGGTGGTGGTAGTCCTGCCAAAGCGGTCACGGCCATACTCATCCTGCCCGAATCCGAGCCCGCTGCCCCCGCCTGCCAGCACAATAAAATACTGCAAGGCGAAATAGGAGGCGATGGTGAGAACCGTCATCGTGACCCAGACCGTACCCGATGTCTTGCCGAAATAGCGCGACGGTCTCTTCTCCCACCCACAGGCCATGCATTTGACGGCATGGCGCGTCAGCGGCAGACAGCAGTTCGGACACGGCCGCCAGGTCGTCCCGTATTTCTGAACCTTACGTACCTTTTTCTTTCGCAGCAGACGCAACACAGGGTTGTTGACCGGCGGCGCCCACCCACAGACCAGACACATCCTGGCATTGGGCGGCATCGGGACATGGCAGCCTTTGCAGAGGTGGAGGTCGGGCAGATTTTCGACGGCCCCCCGCAATTTAATCTCCTCCAGCAAAAACCCTGCGGCATCGCGAACCGTCTTTTTACGATCCGGCCTCCAGCCGCAGATCATACATCGTTTATCAGAGCGCGGCACCAGAATATCGCACTCCGGGCAGATTTCACCCGTGGGAGGCGCATGATTGGGGGAGAGGCGATCCAGGACTTCGCCCTTCACTTCGGCGAAGGCGTAGCGCATCAGCGCGACATTCCCCTCCGGCCGGGGTTGTTCCCAGCCACAGCAAAGGCAGCCCGGCGACCACGGCGGAACCTGCACGGAGCAGGTCGGACAGATCACCGCATTCCGCCTCGCCCGTTTGGCCCACTGTCGGCGCAGATGCGTCCACGCCTGCGCCAGCCGGGACGGCTCGGCCGTCTCCACTTCCGGAGTACGCATACAGAGGGGGCAGCGCTTTGCCTGCTTCGGCATATCCCACTCACAGTGTGGGCAGGGGATCGTCTCACCGGATGTTTTGCGTTTGGGGTGGGTGCGCTGCATCAGAAAATGCCGCAAGGTGGGACGAACGCTGGAGTGATAGCCGCCCTGCCAGCCGCAGTATTGACAATGCTTCGCACTTTTGGGGATCTGCTCCTGGCAGTCGGGACACGCCCCAAAAGTCCGCCCGGCCATCTGGGAGACCCGGAATCGCATGCCAAGCATTTTGTGCCGAACCGTGCGTATACGCTCGGGCATGTAACTGCGGTAGGGACGCCCCCAACCACACTTCCGACACGTTTTGCGCCGCCGATGCACCGGACACGCGCAGTTGGGGCACTGAAAGTAGTTCTGAACGGAGTAGCTGCTCAAGCGTTCTCTCTCCTGGATCCAACCGCTTTGCAGGCTCCATTCCTCCATGAAGAGCGCTTCTGCAAAGAGTCTTCTCTCGCGATACGATACTTACTTCATCCTCATTTAATAGCGCCCGCATCCGTTCGGGTCGAATTATCATACGCGCATAGGCTCGCTCCTATGTTATACCCAATATGAGTCCGTCCGAACCTCCTCTAAACGGCATATATTCATCCTCCAAACGGCCTATTTTTCTTCAAGCAGGACAACATCGCCGTTGCGCCGAACATCAGAGCGATTCCTTGATTCATTCCCAGAGGAGACGATTCGATTATGCGCGTTCTTGTCATCGGCGGCAGCGGCTATGTCGCCGGCCTGGTCTGCCCCCTCCTTGCGCCGCACCACGCCCTGCGTTTTTTCGACCTCAAGCCGCCCGCCGTGGAGCCTGAAAACTTCCTCGGCTTTCATGGCGGCAATGTCGGCGATCCGGAGGCGCTCCTCGCGGCCTGCGAGGGCATGGACGCACTGCTCTATATGGCGATGGGCAGTAACGACTGGGGTTCGCCCGGTTTTGTCCCCTCGTCCTTCGATGTCAATATCAAGGGAATCCATCTGGCGATGGCCGCCGCCCACAAAGCCGGCATCACGCACACCGTCTACACCAGCAGCATGTCCATCTACGAAGGGGACCTGCATCGCCGCTATTTCTACGACGAGGAGATCACTCCGGACTCGCGCGATGTCTACGGTTTCACCAAATACCTGGGTGAACTTGTCTGCCGTAACGCCTGCCGCTCCTGGGGCATGTCGGCCAACGCCCTGCGCCTCTGCCTCCCCACCGCCACCGAGCGCTGGCTGGCACAGACCCAGGCCGGCAAGCCGACCATCGCCACCGCAGAAACCGATGTCGCCCGTGCCCTCCTCGCCGCCCTCGACTATCGCGGCAACGGCTTCAACACCTTCATGATCTCCGGCGACTACGAGCAGAAACTCATGAACATGTCCAAAGCCAAACGCATGCTCGGCTGGGAGCCCCTCGCCCGCCCCAATGCCTGAGGCGCCGTTTCTGCCCCAAAGCAGAGTGAAGCAACCATTACCTGTACCTTTAGTTCTACCTCGTGTTAAACGAAAGGTGCGTAAGCATGGTACACTGTCAGTGACGATGCTTATGGCGGCGGGCGAAGAGAGGGGTGCCGCGGGATCCGAATGGGGAGACTGCCATGCCACTCGAAACCTATGCGCAGGACATTGTCGAGACGGTGCGGGAACCGTTGTTGATGCTCGATACGACCCTGCGCGTCCACTCCGCCAACCGCGCTTTCTACCAGACCTTTCAGGTCTCGCCTGCAGAGACCGAACACCACCTCATCTACGACCTGGGCAATGGCCAGTGGGATATTCCTGCGTTACGAACCCTGCTCGAAGACATTGTGCCCCAAAACTCCGTCTTCAGCGATTTTGAACTGGTGCATACGTTTCCCGTTATCGGGCGACGGGTGATGCTGCTCAATGCACGCAAGCTCAAAGCGGGCAACCATGGAGAGCTGCTGGTTCTGGCGATGGAGGATGTGACGGAGCGGCGCCGCGCCGAAGAAGAGGCGGCGAAAGCCCGAGAGACCGCCGAAGCCGCGAACCGTACCAAAAGCCTCTTTCTGGCCAATATGAGCCATGAGCTGCGCACCCCCCTCAACGCCATTCTGGGCTACTCGGAGATGCTGCAGGAAGAGGCTGTCGATCAGGGTGTCCAGGGGTTCCTCCCGGATCTGCGAAAGATCCATGTCGCGGGCAAACATCTGCTGGCGCTCATCAACGATATCCTCGACCTCTCGAAGATCGAGGCCGGAAAGATGGAACTCTATCTCGAAACCTTCAGCATTCCCAAACTGATCGAAGGGGTCGTGGAGACCCTGCAGCCCCTGATCAATACTAACGCCAATACCCTCCACGTAGCCTGCCCCACCGATCTCGGCATGATGCGCTCCGACATGATCAAAGTGCGCCAGAGCCTGTTCAACCTCCTGTCGAACGCGGCCAAGTTCACCAAGGAAGGCTCGATCTCGTTGGAGGTGTCTCGCGACATGTGGGAGGAGCGCGAATGGATCCAGTTCCGTGTGTCGGACACCGGGATCGGCATGACGCCGGAGCAACTGCTCAAGTTGTTCCAGACCTTCAGTCAGGCGGATACCTCTACCACGCGCGAATTTGGCGGAACGGGCCTGGGATTGGCTCTGACGCGCTGCTTCTGCCAGTTGATGGGCGGCGACGTGAGCGTCACCAGCATTCCGGGGCAGAGCAGTACTTTTACGATTCGGGTCCCGGCCGTCGTCCGGGACCCGGAGCAGCCTGACGCAAAGGCGGCGGTTCCCAGCGAAGCCCAAATGGCGGAGGCGGAAGGCGAGGAGATCAATCCCGCGCCGGGCAGAAGTGTACTGGTCATCGACGACGATGCGATACAGCGGGATCTGATGAGTCGTTTTCTGATCAGCGAAGGCTTTACCGTGCGTACTGCCAGCGATGGCGAAGAAGGACTGCGTCTGGCGCGGAGCCTCCGGCCCCTCGCGATTACCCTGGATGTGATGATGCCTGGCGTCGACGGATGGACCGTTCTGTCCATGCTCAAGGCGGACACTTTGATAGGCCCTATTCCCGTCATCATGCTGACTATGGTCGATGACAAGAAGCGAGGCTATGCACTCGGGGCGGCCGACTATATCACCAAGCCGACGGACCATAAGCGCCTCTCGGAGATCCTGAAGAAATACAGTTGCACCGACCCGCCCTGCCCGATTCTGCTGGTCGAAGACGATTCTATGACGCGCCGGATGATGCGCGTGATGCTGGAAAAGATCGGCTGGGTGGTGACGGAGGCCGAAAATGGACGTGTCGCTCTGGAGCAGGTCGCCCAAAACCGGCCCAATCTGATTTTGCTCGATCTGATGATGCCGGAGATGGATGGCTTCGAATTCGCCACGGAACTGCACAAACATAGTGAGTGGCGTTCGATCCCGATGGTTGTCCTGACAGGCAAAGACTTGACCGCGGCGGATCTCCGCCGCCTGAACGGCAATGTGCATACGATCCTCGACAAAAGAGGCGTCTCCCGTATGGACCTGATGGTTCTGGTCCGTGACCTGCTGGAGAGCTGGCACGTGCCGGTGAAAACTGTGAAAGCGTAAACGACGATGTCTAAAATTCTGCTGGTCGAAGACAATGAGATGAATCGGGATATGCTGTCGCGCCGCCTGGTGCGCCGGGGCTACGACGTGATCCTCGCGGTCGATGGCGAAAGCGGACTGGCGTTGGCCGGAAGCGAAGCGCCAAGTCTGATCCTGATGGATATGAGCCTGCCTATTCTCGATGGATGGGAAGCGGCACGACGCCTCAAAGCCGCCCCCGAAACGCAACGCATCCCTGTCATTGCGCTCACGGCCCATGCCATGTCCAGCGATCGCGACAAAGCTCTCGCCGCAGGCTGCGACGATTACGATACGAAGCCCATCGAACTGGAGCGTCTCCTGGCAAAAATCGAGGCGCTCCTGGCTGCAGGCGATGCAGGAGCGACCGTATGACGGAATCCCGGCCGCCTGTCGAGACGCTCAGGCGAACGCTATCGCCGGAATTTCTCCACGACCTGCGTACGCCCCTCAATCAGATCCTGGGGTATAGCGAGATGCTGATGGAGCAGGCGCTGGAGGAGAAGCAGGACGGTTTCGTACCGGACCTGCAAAAGCTTCATGCCGCCGCACGAGAACTGGCTGCGTTGCTGACCCCCGGCGTGCCGCCTTTGCCGGATGCCGAGGCGCTTCCAGAGACTGAGAGTCCCGTTATTGCCCCGTCTGTGCTGTTGCCCGATGTGGCGGTTGAGCCCCCGGATTCCACTGGCGTCCAGAGTGCGATCCTGGTGGTGGACGATAGCAGGACAAACCGCGAAATGCTGTCACGTCGCCTGGAGAGGCAGGGCCATGTCGTGTCGAAAGCCGAAAGCGGGCCGGAGGCGTTGCAGAGGATGCGGGCGCAGGAGTTCGATCTGGTGCTCCTCGACATCATGATGCCGGAGATGGATGGCTTCGCGGTGCTGCAAGCGCTCAAAACCGACGCTACGCTGCGCCATCTGCCGGTGATCATGATCTCGGCGCTGGACGAGTTGGAGAGCGTGGCACGCTGTATCGAGATGGGAGCGGAGGACTATCTGCCCAAACCGTCCCACCCGGTCCTCTTCAACGCGCGCGTCGGCGCCATCCTGGAGCGAAAACACGCGCGCGATCGGGAGAGATCCCTCTTCCAACAGTTGCAGTCCAGGAACAGACGCCTGGAAGAACTTGAAAAGCTGCACACCGACCTGGCTGCCCGCTGGATCTCAGGCTAATCGCCGGGGCTGGCAAGCATCGGGAAATCTACCGTGACGCTGGCTCCGCCGGAAGGCCTATTCCGATACGAGATGATTCCGTGAAGGTCGTGGCGGCCGGTGCTGTCGATCAAACTCAGGCCTGTGTTCGCGGCTTCCCGCCAATCGAAATCGGGGGGGAAACCAGGACCATCGTCACAGACTTCCAACAGAGCCCGGTCTTCCTGCACCGCCAGAGTAATCTCGATGTCGTGTCGTGCGTGTTTTACGGCGTTGCTGACGACCTCCGAAACCAACAGCGCGAGAGAGGCTCCCTTGCGAATGGAGAGCGGAAAATCGTCTGTATGCGAACAGATCTGTCTGCTTCCGATCGTTGCCTGCAGCAGAGGCATGAGCTTATCCATCATGGCTTTGGAGGAGATAAAATCGGTCTCCGCATTGGTTTTGGTCTCTTCCGTCAAAAGATCGTGAATCGCCGCCAACGCGCGGGTGTGCTGCCCGATACGTGCGATCACGGTTACCGGAACCATGCTGTCCGCGTCGTCTATCTGTATATCGACCAGCGCCGAGATGATCTGCAGGTTGTTCTTCACCCGATGATGGGTAGCTTGGATGGATCTCTGCAGACGTACATTGAGCGTCTCGATCTCCAACAGGTGCTCTTCACGCTCCTCCTGCTGAATACGCAACTCCTCCAGCGTCCGCAGAAGATCCTGGTTCTGCCGGTGCATCTCCGCCAGCGGATCCTCTGCCGCGCGCTGCATCAAGGCGATGGTGATCCGTGCGACATCCTTCTTTTCCAGGAGCGGCAGGCGGCGTTGGCGCAGTTTGCCGAGCGTGATTACGGTGCCTTCCGCAGTGGAAGTCTCCACCCGAAAACTATCCATCAGGCAGCGGACTCCACGCAGCGTGCGGCCCCGTCCATCCGACAGATGAGCATTCTCAGGCAGCATCTCCGCCAGATCGGTGATTCCAGGCCCCTTGTCTTTGACGACCATCCGCAAACTCTGGTCGCTGCCTAACGTCAACAGAAATTCGACTTTGCCCCCGCCTGCGTATTGGACCGCATTGCGAGCGATCTCCGAGACAGCCGTCGAGACGCGCGTCTGATCCTGGGCTTCAAAGCCCAGCAGTTCCGCGAGATGCCGAGCCCGCTGCCGCGTGAGCAGTACATCGTGTTCCGAGCGTATATCGGTCGTAAGAAGAGAGATCGTCATGCTGTTTTTCAGGAATCGCGCCTCTCGCGCGCAACCAGGACGGTGGCGTCGTCACTCTGACGCTGAAAGTCGCGATAGAGCACTCCCGCGATAAGTGAGGGCGGGCGGACGGTCAGCCCCATATACCGGTCCAGCAGCCAGCGCTGGGATAGTCCATCCGAATGCAGGATCAGCAGCGCCTGAGAGGTCCAGGGATAGACAAACTCCTGAACTTTGCGCACCTGATGGCCCACGATGCCGTTGTGAGACACCATGCTCTGGGACTGACCGGGCGTATAGATCGTTCCTGCGATATTGCCGATCCCTGCAAAGCAGACCTGGCGCTTCTCGAAATCGATTTCGGCGAGAGCTGCCGCGACGCCGCGGGTCCCATGAATCGCGGAGTGCACGGCTTCCAGCGTCTCCTTCGGCCGTCGCGCCACGTTTTTGCGAAAGGCGCGCACCGCCTCCAGGGAAGCGAGGGCCGCATCCGGGCCGTGCCCCAGGCCATCGGCAAGAAAAAACAGGCTCCGCCCCGCGCGATGTTCCACCGCCCAGGAATCTCCGCAGACCTCCTGCCCCGGCTTCGGTCGGTTGATTACGCCCAACTCCATCGGATCCATGGGCGGCGAACCGGTCCTGGCCCATACCTGCGAGACGAGCACGGTGCCCTCTACGGGGATCGAATAGATCTCCAGTCGATCCGATAGTCGGGCGATCGCTCCCATCCCATTCCCCGCAGTGCCGGCCGTCGAGTGACCGTCCTGCATACACTGGCTGACGCTCGTCATTCCGGGGCCTCGGTCCACGGCCGTGATCTCGATCCCGAGAGCGTCGCCCGCTTCCAGCATCCGTAGGAACAGCTCTCCCTCGGTCGCATGTCTCACCAGATTATTGGCGACTTCTGTAATGATAAGGGCAAGCACCCCCTGCCGGGTCTCATCAAAGCCGAGGGACGTGGCGAAAGCGGCGGCCGCGCGTCGCGCCTGTCCCACCTGACTCGACTCCGCCATCATAAACGCGAACGACTGTTGCAAAAGAGGCATTTCCTGACCTGGAGACTATTTCCAGCGTGTGATCGTGACCGTCGTGCCTTCGCCGACGCGAGAGGCGATCTTAAACTCGTTGACGAGCCGCCTGGAGCCGCTCAATCCGAGGCCCATACCTTTGCCGGAGGAATAACCATCCTGCAGCGCCTGGTCGATATCCGGGATGCCCGGCCCCTGATCTTCAAAGGTGACTCGCAGTCCACGGCGTATTCCCTCGGTCAGCACTTCGAGTTTCGCGCTGCCTCCTCCGCCATAGATGAAAGTGTTGCGCCCGAGTTCGCTGGCAGCCGTCACGATCTTCGTCTGATCGACCAGGCTGAAGCTCAGCTGCGCAGCCCACGCTTTGACCGTTTGCCGCACCGAGACGACATCTTGTTCGGACCGGATCGGAAGCGTCTCAGTCTTCTGGACCGGCATCTTCTCCCTCCTCCGAAGCCGTTCCAATGACTGCCCGTAACATCTGCATGCCACGCTCGACGTTCAAGGCCGTTTTCACCCCTTGTAGCGAGAGGCCCAACTCGACCAGCGTTATGGCGACAGCCGGCTGCATCCCGACGACGACGGTGGTAGCATCCAGCACAGATGCCATAAGGGAGATATTGCTGAGCACTCGCCCGATGAAGGAGTCGACGATATCGAGCGCGGAGATGTCGATCAGCACCCCATGCGCTTCGGTCTGGGCGATCTTCGTGGTGAGGTCATCTTGCAGCGCCATCGCCAGGCGGTCGTGCATGTCCACCTGGATCGTCACCAGGAGGATGTCGCCCATGCGCAGGATCGGAATACGTTCCATAGAAGCGCCTCCCGGCTATGCCTTTGCCTGTGCGCGAGACACGGTGAGTCCGGCGCGCTGCAGGGCGACTCGAAAGGCGTCGGCCATCGTCGCTTTGGTGGTAATCGTCGTGAGATCGACGCCGAGATGCACGATCGTCTGGGCGATCTGGGGGCGGATACCGCTGATAATGCAGTCCGCGCCCATCAGTCGCGCGGCCGAGACGGCCTTGAGAAGGTGCTGAGCCGTGAGGGTATCGACCGTGGGAACGCCGGTAATATCGATGATGGCGAGTTCGCTGCCGGTATCGACGATCATCTGCAAGAGAGATTCCATCACGATCTGCGTTCGCGCGCTGTCGAGCGTGCCGATCAGCGGAACCGCGAGGATGCCGTCCCAGAGTTTTACCACCGGCGTCGAGAGTTCCAGCAGCTCCTGCTGCTGCCGTGAGATGACCTCTTCACGCGATTTCTGATAGATTTCGGTCGTCCACAATCCCAATTTATCGAGCAGAACCGTGATCACCCAGAGATGCTCGGCCAGTGCCTTCGGATCCACGCCGACCTCTTGTTGGAGGTGCGTATAGAGAGGTTTTTTCAGGGAGAAGACAAACGTAGCCGTCTCTGACGGCGTAAAGCCCTGGAGGGCGCGGCCCCGTGACACCTCGGCCAGCATATCCCGTACCGGCTCCCACTCCGACCCCTGAATATCGTGGAGTTGACCCGAGCGAACGGCATTACGTAGAAGGCCCAGAAACTCCTTGCCCTGTGCCGTCAATTCGCTCTCTTTAATAAGGTCGGAACGATCCGCCAGGGAGACAGACTGTTCGGTGATCCAGGCGCTGAGAAGCTGCGTCTGGTAGGTTGTTAAAAGCTCTGCGAGACGATTTCCGTTATCGGGCATCGAGGGACTCCTTCTAATTCGGGCCACAGTCCCATCGTCATGTTTCACGATCGGTGTGAACCTCCCGGCTGCGCCTTGGTCATCGTGTTACCGCAAAGCCACCGGAAAGATATTAAGAAATCCCCGGTCGGAATCCTCCTTGACCGCTCGCTTGAACGCCTGACATTTCAAATATTAATGATTAAAAGTGGGATTCCAGGAGTAAACTTTTTGATAGGGTCCCGTCTATGCGCTTTTGCGGCGAAAAGGGGAGGCGTCCTTCACGCGAACGCTGGTCGCTTGCAACTCCTCTGCCTGCTGTAGCAGCCGCGCTGCCTTCAGCGCTGCACCGCATCTCTTATAGAGGGCTTCCGTCGGAGGATTTGCCGCGTGGCAGGGAGAACTGAACAGAGATTTCAAGCTACTTCATCGACCTATCCAGGTCCCAACAGGGATTTACCATGTCAACACCTTTCACTACCGAACAGATAGATACTCTCTGCGCCGCCATCGCCCATCGGCGCAGTATGGGCATTGCGCGGGTACATGCGGACAAGCCGGTCGATAAGAGCCTGATTGAGAGGGCGCTGGAGGCAGCGGACTGGGCGCCCAGCCATAACGAGACGGAGCCCTGGCGCTTTACGGTCTACACCGGCGATAGCCGCAATGCGCTGGGAGACGCCTTTGCCGAGGCGTATCGGGCCGATGCGGGAGAAGACGGTTTCAAGCAGGCCACCTACGAGGCGAACCGCCAGCGGGCGCTCGGCGCGCCTGTCTGGATCTCTATCGGAATGTCGCCTGGACTGCGACCGGACGGCTCCCTGAAAATGACGGAAGAGGATGAAGTGATAGCGGTCGGCTGCGCGGTGCAGAACCTACACGTGGTTGCCAATGCGATGGGGCTCGGAGGCATGTGGCTCTCGAAAGGGGTTTTTATTCACCCGCATGTCGCGCGGTTCGTCGGGCTGGAAGCGCCGGAGCGCCTCCTCGGCTTCTTCTTCCTCGGCTGGCCTGCGATTCCCTGGCCGGAAGGGGAACGGCGCCCGCTTGCCGAAAAGGTACGCTGGGCAGAATGATCCTGAAGGTTGTGGCTTCACCAAACCAAGAGATGCGCCCCGCAGAGGTTCGAGATTCCGGGGCCGGAAAGAGGAAACCGATGAAACGACGACTGCGTGTAGAGTTCACCCTACTTCCGCTGTGCCTCCTGCTCTGCGGGGTGAGCGGCGGCCTCAGTCAGGCGCACTCCCTGGCTTCTCCTGCCGGTACGACGGCCGATGTGCCGACGAAAGCGGACCCGGCCGCGTTCGAACTGCTGAAAAGCGCGCACGACCGCCGCAGCAACCTGCCGAAAGACTTCGGAGGATTTACCGCGGATGTCACCCTGAACGACAACGGCGTCGAGGCGACGGGCAATGTGACCTACACCTCCGGCAAAGGGCTGGAGATGCAGATCGCAAAAGCGGATAAGAGCGCGCAGGAGTGGCTGCATAGCGCGCTGTCGAGCGCGGTGGCGCATCGCCTGGCAGGAGATTTCTCCAAAGGCGACGGCAGCCATCCCCTCACCTTTACGCCCGACGATCACAGCCCGCTCGGTCGGCAGATCGCGCTCAACGACGTCATGAAGTCGTTCTATCGCGTCCGTGACAACCAGATCACCGAGGTCACCCGCACGGCAGGCAATGCGCGTTTCACGATCACGATGCTCGAAAACATCACCGTGGACGGCAACCAGTATCTGCCCAAACACTTCGTCGTGACCTACTTCAACGCGCAGACCGGCGCGATCGAGCATACGGAGTACTTCACCGACGCCCATGTAAAGATCGGCGGGGCCTGGATGCCGAGCGCACGCCGTGTGGTCACCGCCGCCAATGGCGCCTTCACCACCCGCTCCTACGAACTCAAGAACATCCATCTGCTGACCTCGCAAGCCAGCCGATAAGTCGCAGGATGGGAAATTTACGTGGAACATTCTACCACATACCACATTGTACAGTCCGCCTTTTCAGGCGGACTGTACTGTCTATTTTCTCGGAAGCAGATCATGAAAACCAGCGCTGGTTCGGCACGGCGATTCCCCCGGTCACTTTCGTGCCCTTGAGGGACCAGGAGACGATCTGATTGGTGGTCTGTTTCTGAAACACTAGATCGACCTTGCCATCCCCATTGAAATCGTAGTGGAACAGGGAGGGATAGGACTCATATTCGACGACGACAGGATAGCGGAGAGCCACTTACAAGCGGTTCGAGGTGCTCACGAAGCGGCTACCGGGCGCTGTTGAGACGGGTCCTTTGCGGTTGTTGTAGAGGGTGCTATTGGATACGGAGGCAGTGGAACGGTCCTCAACGAGCACTCCCTGCAAACCGTTGTCCGTGATTCGGCTGTTGTCTATCGTCACACGGCCCTGTTTCATATCTACTCCCGACTCCACATTCTGCGTGATATCGCAGTCATTGATGCCGAGGGAAGAGAGATAGACGCGAAAACCGGAGTAGTGATTGCCCTTTATCTTGCTGGTCATGACGGTCACAACGCTATTTCTAAAAGAGGCCACGCCTTCCCAGGTGTTATCGTACACTTCGGAATGGTCCATCGTCATATGTGATTCTTCGACGTAGACGCCTTGCAAGAAGCTACTGTGTATTTTACAGTTCTGAATCGTAAGATCTCCTTGCGATGCCGCGACGCACGCTTTGTCATGGCTTGCGGAAATGTCACATTCACTCAGTGTGGCACGACCTTGTCTGTCTACCCAAATCCCTTCACGCCTATTATCATGAACACGGCACCGCTGAACCAGAACGTGTCCTCCCGATGCCTGAATAGCGACTCCCTGTTCTGAACTGTCAGAAATCTCACAGTCTGTTACAATCGCGCTGCTCTCTCCATTCATACTGATGCCGCGCAAGGAGTGATGTATGACGGTATGTTGAATGTCGGCATGGGAGCCTGAGTGCAGATCGACGGCCGGATGGGGAGGGGAAGAGATATTGCAGTCCACGATCTCTATATGGCTATTCGACGTGGAGATGCCGCCCTCCGCTCCCCGCAGAAACAGCCCTCGGATCTTTACTTTTGCATCCGTCACCAGAAGGCATCCGCCGGTGTTGTTCAGGATTGTGACCGATCCCGCCGGCCCATCTCCGACGAGTTCAATTGATTTGTCGAGAACGACCTTTTCATTGTAGACACCAGGACGAATGTAGATCTCCGATCCCAGGCGAGCATTCTGCACCGCCTCCCCGATCGTGGTGTAGTCACCATTTCCATCTTTGGAGACGATCGTGTGCTGTGCTGTAAAGGTGCCCAAGGCCAGACTATGCGAGAGCGTGCCAAAACCCTCCTGCCAGGCATCGCGCTTGATCGCGCCGTTGTCGGCAAGTAATACGGCAAATTGCGCCGATAACTCAGGATTGTTTTTGATCTTTTTGAGAAACTCCTCCGGCTTCATCCCG
>Ga0105239_10004616_pt1 | contig 16388 bp, 13 predicted proteins | sample KBSC44metaG_FD_92761 | JGI IMG/M metagenome (GOLD analysis project Ga0105239, IMG submission 92761) | Corn rhizosphere microbial communities from Kellogg Biological Station, Michigan, USA - KBS C4-4 metaG | ecosystem: Host-associated > Plants > Roots > Rhizosphere > Soil | place: Michigan, USA...
ATGGCCCTACTGCAATGTCTACCGCGTTGGCTCCATACTTCGATAAAGACGAGTATAAGTATCCTCCCGAAAACGTCCCTCTGATGAAAGCCCTATTGAATGCAGGAGGGGATGTGAACGTAAACGAGGACTATAGTTCACCGATTCTCTGGGCAGCAATCGACGCAAAGCGGGAAACGGTGAGACTCCTGCTTGATCGCGGTGCCGATGTCCATGCGACCAGCAAAGATTACCACACGGCGCTGCATTATGCCGTCCTTCAGAGCGATCCGGAAGTCGTGAAACTGCTTCTCGACCGTGGGGCGCTGGTGGATGCCAGAAACGGGTTCAGCGCAACTGCCTTACATCTAGCGGCGGAGGCAGGACATGTAGTCAACATGCGTTTGCTCATAGCCAGAGGAGCCAATGTGAATGCTTGCCAGGCTGACAATAGTACCCCTCTCGCACTTGCCGCCAAATACAATGAGCCAGAGTGCGTGAAACTTCTGCTCCTTAGTGGAGCACAGGCAAATGCTAGAGATGGAAGCGGCCACACTCCATTGTGGCTGGCCAAGGACGCTCGATTAAAATTGATACGGAACGACACTCGACAGATCGTCCGCTTGCTCAAGAAGGTGGGCGCGAAGGAGTAGTACCTTTCCCGCATCCATCTGCTTGATCGAAACTCCAGGTACGCTCTCGCCTATTGGGACGGCAAGTAGATGGTATCCAGATAGGTTAACTTGCCGTGACGAAACCGTGACACCGTTGCCATAGCATCGTTTTGATGCGGGACGGGTATGCCCACTATGGGTTTTCCTTCCATCTTATCATAGGTCGTTTCGAAGGCGATCACCAGCGCACCGCCTCCGCGAAGCGGCTGACAGTACGCGGTATTATCCCCGGTGCAAAAGTCGGCTTTCTGCACAAGCGTTCGACCTTGTATCGCGACAATATAGTTCATTGCCATGCGTTGATTGCTCTGGATAAACGCATACGGGCGTCCGTCGGTATTGTGAAACACCTGAACTGCGGGAAGGTTGTAATAGTCGTCTTCAAAGGGTTTTCCCCGTTTGCCGTCGGCATCGACCACGACGACTCCGCACTCGCGGTCGCTCGACTTTAGCGAACCACCGGACAGAAGTACGGACTTGATCCGGCGATGAGCATCCACCTGCGCCTGCGTCCGTTGGGAAGTGGCGGCGCGTTCGTCGGGCGCAAGCCACCATTTCGACTCCGCCTCCGATTCGGGACGGATGTGTCCGGTTCTCAACAGTTCCGCCATCCGCTCTTGTCCGACATGGACGGCTCTCTCTTCCGCCGTCCAGCGGTTCTCGTGATCGCGCAGTCGCCGACGCGCACCGTGCTGCAGCAACGCGTGCGCGAGGGTCACGTTATCGGTTTGCGCGGTGAACATCAAGGCGGTCCAACCCACGACATCGCGTGCGTTCACGTCCGCGCCCTCTGCCAGTAGCAGATGGAAAACGCGGGTCGCTCCGTGCGCGGCGGCAAACATGAGGAGAGTGCGGCGCTGTTTGTCCCGGCAGTTCACTCCCCTTCCTGCCCGGAGCATCTTGCGAACCGTGGGGAGATCGTCACTTTCCGCAGCCCAAAACAGAGTCTTCCCGTCGTCCCATGGGGTCGCTGCCTTGGGCGCGCTCTCCGTAGGCGGATCGGAAGACGGAACAACAGGCTGCGGAGCAATAGGTTGGGGGCTTTCAGGCAAGGCCCGAAGCAACTCCGTAATATCACGGACATGGAGATCGGTTCCTGGCTCCGCCGAGCGGTCCTGCGGCAAAGTCGGACGATTCCGCAATTTGGAAATCGACGCTTCGTGCGCGCGTACCTGCTGCCGATGCCGTTCTCTCCAGACCGCAAGGAGAGTGGCAGACGCCAGGACACTGAACGCCAGGAAAAGAAGATAGGGGCGACGTTTCATGGTTTAGCCCGTTCCTTCCTGGCGTGCTGACGAACTTGAGTAGCGTGGAAAGGGTCGGGAAGGGGATGCGGTCGATCGTACGGCAAATACTTCCAGTAGACCAGTTTCCCATCGGCGGCCTCTTTGTAGACCTCGTAGTAATCGGGATGATCTCGGCCATAGCGTGGGTCAAAATCATCGAAAATCCACTCCGGTTTGCCATCTCCATCGAGGTCACGAAACACCGGTCCACCGCACTCCCCCTCGATTTCGCCCATGTTGAACATCTGCCTCTGCCGCACCGCATAGTAGCGTGTCACCTGCCCGTGCCCTGCTCCAGACTGAACGCGGACGCCGACAACCGGAAAGCGAGTAGGAAAGTGCATAAGCCGCACCTGAAAATGCTGCCCGCAGTCATCCTTTCCCATGTCTTGAGAATGGATCGTCTGGACCAACTGACCGTTTCGAAAGCAGCGCAGCAGTTCCCAAATGGTATCTGTCGAGGGCATACGCGTTTCGAAGGTCCATTTGTCGTGTCCGATGAGAATGGTTTGAGAACTGCGCAACTCAGACGTGTCGTTGTCCGCGGCGTTGGTCGCGCTCCTGCCATGGGCTGCTTGCGCCAGACGGAGGGGCTGTGTCTTCCTTTGCGTGGAGCGTTGCATCGAGAGTCGCAGACCACAGAGGAGGGGGAACACCAGGCAACATCCCACGATGCCGAATTTACGGTGAATCCATAGCGATCGTGCCGCAAGGTAGGCTGCGACCATCAATACTCCGCCATTACCATATCTCTTCATAAAGGCGCGCATTCTCTGGGGATCCATGGTTTTCTCCGATACCTACTCTGTCCGCCTGGCGACCCGTCCATTGATTCAAGAAATGGCCCGGTAACGCATCCTGTCGCGCAGACGAGATGATTTTATGAAGGTGCCCGTCGCCTCTGGACTGAGGACTCACTTCCATCCGACGAACCGCAATTCCTTCTGCGGTTTCGTGTCCTTAAGCACCCGGAACGGCGATTGAACACATCGCCACACGCAGTCGGAATTGTCCGGCAGGACTAACTTGAGGATCAGTCGAACATCTTGCCTATCGGGCGAAACTTCAAGGCAATAAGCGCAGTGTAAGCAGTGCAGGAGAACCGGTATGGCATCAAGCATTCCACCATCGTTCGTCCATCTATTCGCATGCGTTTGCCTGCTCCTCGGGGCACGACCCGGCGTAAGTGGGCAATCACGACAACCCAGTCAATCAGGGCAGCGCGTGCTCATTTCGGCCGTCAAGAGGCCGCCCCGCATCAATCACCCTCTCCGCTGGCAGCCGAGATCGCCGAAAGCCCGACACAAACTCGACGCTGCCGAACGGATCATGGCCCACGCATCGCTCGGTCCACCGATGAGCGGCAAAATGCCCCATTTCCGCCCCGATTTTCCGGACGAGGACGATTGGGAGGATAGTGGCATGCTCAATCCGTGGGATAGAGTAGACGAACCGATCGAAGCTTCCCTCGCGATCGAGCCTTCCGGCAGAGGGTATCGCGATCTCGGCCTGTTCTATTTCCGTGATGGCGACTATAAAAAGGCGATAGGTCCGTTGACGAAGGCTTTGAAAATATCTCCTGCTTCGCCAGGCCTTCGTGTAACTCTGAAACAGGCGCGCCGGATGCCCCAGATGGAGACGTGGGCCAAACAACATCTCCCTAAAAAACAGGTGCTTCGCCATGTATTCCCTTTTCCAGTGAAGGGCAGATGCCTCTGGACTGTTTTGTCCTCCGAAAGTAGAGAGTTCCATTCCGAAAATGCGCTTATCTCAGTATTTGAGGAAAAGCACCATCGTCTTGCACTCCTCTGGCGCTCTCCGAAGATCGCCTCTATAGCACATCGGGATTACTTTTCCGCCGATCTCTGGGCGTTTCCCATGACCGGTCGAAAGGTGCCGGAACTGGTGTTTATGGGTGTCTGTACGGGAGGGTCCGCCAATCCCACCAGGATGCAGATTTATCACTGGACGGGCCAGACCTTTCGACTGGTGCTGGACGCGGACAGCGGCGAACAGGCCCTCTGGATCGACGATCTCCACTACACCGGACGTTATCAGGTGAGATGCGTCAAGCTGGTCGGTAAGGATATGAGCCATTCGGCGCAGATCCGCTGGGCCGACGTGTATGATTGGAATGGGAAGCGGTATGTGGAGGCCAATACGAAATACGCGGACGCATTCCGGCAGACGAAAAGGGACCTACTGGCCCGACTACGCACCTATCCGCAAGACCCTGCGCTCTTGAAATACCTTGCGCGAGCATACCGCCAGGAAGGGCGGCGGAGTCAGGCTCTGGTCTATCTCCATCGTATGGAACGGGCCTGTACCGAACTGGTCAAGGAAGACCCCGCAGACATCGACTCCTGGTGGAACCTGGGAGAGAGCGCCGAGCAGACCGGACATCGAGCGCGTGCGGCCCGATGTTTCGAAAAGGCGCAGCGCCTCGGTCGCACCCTCGCCAAAAAAGCGTCGGACCCTGACGACCGCGACTACTATTTGCACTTCGCGAAAGACGCGTCCCAACACATCACTGCTCTCCATCAACCCGCAAAACGATGAACTCTTCTCGCAAAAAACTGCTGAGCCTGACGCTCCTGAAGAAACGCGTCCGCTGGAAATTCCTTGCTGCCCTGATTGCGGTTGTGGCTGTAGGTGGGGTGGCGATAGGACTGTTTGTGCGACAGGCGCAGAAGAGGACTACTTTTTGGACTGATGTAGGCCCAATGATGGGGTATCGTTACCGGATCACGCTCTCTGCCGAGTGGAAGAAAGGAGAGGAGAGTACGGTGTATTCCCCATCCTTTGTCGAATCTCAGGGCAGCCCCATCCGACAGTGGGTCCAGCACCATTTGTGGCTCAGAAAGGCTGCGGAACCTTTAAAGATCGATATGAATAGTTTGCCCCTAGAATTTTCCCCCACGGATGGCAAATATCCTGAACTGATTCCCGAGATAGGATCACGGGTTCTCGTGCAGCGGCAGTTGCACATTGACGGTTGCGCCGCCACACTGGTGGGATTTATGAATCCTTCAGGCACCCACTATGAAGAGCATCTGGTTGTCTATGTGCCTGCTTCCACAACGGTGTATAGTGTAAACGGCTTCTCGGATCCTTCCGGTGCGGTCAGGCTGGATCATGAGATGCAGGAAGTGGTCGCCTCCTTCCATACGGAGAAAATTCCGGTGTCGAGAACCGACCTGGAGGTTATCGAGGCGGCATTGTCGGATTGGCAGACCGTGAATGGGCGTGAGCATAGAGAAGCCGGTGACGATGAGGTGATTGTGTATAACAGTGGCTTTGAGTACTTCAAACCTCATAACCGTAAGCTTGTTCTGAGCGATATGAAGGCGTTTCTGGCGGCAATGAACCGATATGCATCGAACGATTATCGTGCGTTGTATGACAATTATATGGTTACTCGGCCTCCTTGGAAGCAGTGTTATCCGCACGCTTTCGCCCTTATCTTTGTTGGACGGCCCACCTATTCGGAGAACGATACCGCCGTTCTGGAATTCCGGTGCCGGGATTCCAGAGGAGAGATTTATAAGAGTTACACGTTGAAGAGGAAGGAAGGGAAGTGGAGCATTTCCCGGCGCGGTGATCTGCCTCCGAAATAGCGATGCTCGCTCGCAGGAGAACGAAGGTCTGGTGTAGAAACGCGGAAGCAGTTCGATACAATGCAAAGGCTGCACGGGAGGGACGACGCGATGGCGGGGAACAATGGCGGGACGACGGAGCGAGCAAAGCGGTATATAGGGACGAACCTGCGAGCGGTGGCGATGCCGATGGGCGGGATCGGGACGGGCAGCGTGGCGCTGTGCGGTGATGGCAGTCTGCGCCAGTGGCAACTGAACAACACCGTCAATCATATGGCGTTTGTACCCCATAGCTTTTTCGCGATCCGCGCCCAACGCGACAGATCCCCCGCGGTGGCGCGGGTCTTGCAGTGCGGTGCGCTCTATAAAGAGGATTTTGCGCCCATTCCCTCCGTCAACGACTATGTGATCCCACGCGAGTGCAGACGCCTGCTGGAGACGCTGCCCGGCGTGCAGTCCACCGAGTTTGTGGGCGAGTATCCGATCGCAGAGGTGAAGTATCTCGACGAGGCGCTGCCGGTGGATGTCTCTCTCACCGCCTACTCGCCGTTCTGCCCGCTGGACGCGCAGACCTCGGGCCTGCCGGTCGTGGTTTTTCGGTTTACGGTGCGCAATCCCGCTGAGCGCGCCGCCTCCCTGCATATCGCCGCTACCCTGCAAAACTTTGTCGGCTGGGACGGGATGCAGAACATCGTGGGAGTCGAGTGTCCGCGCTATGGCGGCAATCAGAACCGGCAGTTGCGCCTGCGAGGGCTGAACGCCGTGACGATGGACAACGTCAGTCTGCCCGCCAACCATCCGGACAACGGATCGCTCTGTTTGGCGACGGTGAATGAGAACGCCAACGTCTGCCCGGCCTGGACCGATCTCACGACCTTCTGGAACGACTTTACCCGCAACGGCCCTGCGCTGGCCAGTGAAGTCGGGCTGGGGCCGACGCCGGAAGGACGCACCGTCAACGGAGCTCTCTCCGTCCCGATGCGCCTGGAGCCGGGGGAAGAGAAGACGATCACGTTTATTCTGGCGTGGCACTTCCCGAACCGCTATGTCAGTTGGGGACAGGGATTCAGCGGGATCGAGGACAAGAAGAGCCTGTTCTGGCAGGGCAACGCCTACAACACCCGCTTCGCGGATGTGACGGGCGTGGTCGAGTATGTGCGCGATCATTTCGACGCACTGGACGAGGTCACGCATCGCTTCCGCGATACCTTCTTCGACAGCACGCTGCCCTACGAACTTCTCGATACGGTCTCCTCGCAGCTCTCCATCATCCGCACGCCCACCTGCCTCTGGACCGAGGATGGGCGCTTCCATGCCTTCGAGGGCTGCGGCGGCGCGAGCACCGGCGACTGGCTCTCCTCTGGCGGCTGCTGCCCGCTCAACTGCACCCATGTGTGGAACTACGAGATGTCGCTGGCGGCCCTCTTCCCCGATCTGGAACGCACGATGCGGGAGACGGAGCTTTTCCATCAACTCCATCCCTCCGGCTATCTGCCGCACCGCGTGACACTGCCGCTCTATCTGCCACGCCCCTGGGAGCGCGGCATCGGCGGGCCGCACAATCCGGCGCTCGACGGCCTGCTCGGCATGGTGCTGAAGACCTACCGGGAACACAAACGCTGCGCCGATCTCGAATGGCTGAAGCGCGCCTGGCCGCAGATCAAAACCGCGATGCACCATGTCATGACCCTGCACGACACCGACGGTGATGGCGTCATCAAAGGCGAACAGCCCAACACCTACGATATCAGCATCTACGGCCCCAACACCTTCATCGGCACGCTCTACCTGGCCGCCCTGCGCGCCTCGGAAGAGATGGCCCAACTCCAGAACGACCCCGAACTCGCCACGCAGTATCGCGACCGCTTCGAGAAGGGCAGCAAAGGCTACGACGAACGGCTCTGGAACGGCGAGTTCTGGATTCAGATATACGATCCGGAGAAGAACCCCGAACAGAACTACGGCAAAGGCTGCCACTCGGACCATCTGCTCGGCCAGTGGTGGGCGCATGTGCTCGGGCTAGGCTATACCCTGCCGCAAGAGCGCCTGAAGCAGGCCGTTCAGAGCATTATCCAATACAATCTCCGCGAGAACTTCTACGGCCATAAGCAGGTCCCGCGCATCTACGCCTCCGACGATGAAGCCGGCGTGCTGATCTGCTCCTGGCCGCACGGCGGACGTCCGAAAGTGCCGACGCTCTATTCCGACGAGATCTGGACCGGCATCGAATACGAAGTCGCCGCCCTCTGCCTCTACGAAGGCTTGACCGAAGAGGCGCTGGCCGTGTTGCGCGCCGTGCGCCACCGCTACAACGGCGAACGCCGCAACCCCTGGAACGACGTCGAATGCGGCGACCACTACGCCCGCGCCCTCTCCAGTTGGGCGCTCCTCGACGCCGCCTGCGGCTACCACTACGACGCCTCTACCGCCTCCCTCACCCTCGCCCCTCGTCTCGGAACCGAAGGCGCCTTCCGCGCCTTCTTCCTCACCGCCACCGCCTGGGGAACCGCCGAAATCACCGAGCAGGATGGAGCAAAAACCCTCCGACTGCACACCCTCTGGGGAGAGTTAAAGCTGAACACCCTGCACCTCGCGGGTACGGCATCAGGGGCGGAGGTACGCCTCGGAGACACGATTCTCCCCCTCGAACAGAAAACAGAAGGGGATCAGACCTCTCTGCACCTCGCTTCTACGGGCTGTGTTCCCGCCGGCGCCAGTCTGGAAGTACGCATTTCTGTGTAGTCGTGTCTTCTGCGAGTAACGATCGATCGACGACGAGAGGGGTTCCGTGCAAAACCAGAAAGACTTCGCCTTGACGGTAATAAGAGGGGTGACTGGATGCGGCTGTGCCCTTTTCCTGGCGGCAGTTCTTTATCCCATTTTTATGCAGGAGAAGGGACCCTCTCCCGGTTCTCGCTGCCTCTCCAACGCCAAAATCTTGGGATTGGGTCTAAAGTTGTACCAGGAGGATTACGACGACCATTTTCCGCAGGCATCGGAATGGATGGATGCGACGCTGCCTTACGTCAAAGACAAAGTGCGCTACCATTGTCCGTCATTAGACAATTCTCATGCGGATGATTTCGGTTATGCGTTCAATTCGAGCCTATCCTTACAAAGACTGGATAGACACGCATCGCCGGAAAAGGTGGTGATGCTCTACGATGCCAGCGATCTGCACTGGAATGCCCATGCCCCCAACCGATCGGGAGCGGCGAATCCGCCCCGTCATCACGGCAAGGATATCTTCGCGTATGCAGACGGGCATGCAAAAATACAGAGTCTGCCGGGACAGCAAGAGTAGAGATGCAATGGCGCGACGTAAGCCTCACACTTCGGTTCGGCTGAAGGCGAACGGTGAGACGGCAGAGAAGGAGCGCCGCATGAACGGGGGGGCGCCGAAGCGGTTGGTGGGGTGGAAGCAGTACCTGAGGCACCGCGGGGCCACTTGGACCGGGAACGTGTCCGGTACCGTCCTCGTCCTGGGTGGCGTGGCGGGTCTCCTCTTATCCGTTCTCACGATGCTCGCCAGCATCGCGGGCATGTGGTTCGGCATCCTGCTAGGATTGGTCCTGGGCGGCATCAGTGGCTTCAGTTTTTACGCCGGGGTAACAATACTCCGCAAAGTGGATAGTATGCAGCCTGTCACCCTGCTCACAAAACAGAATGCGAAATACCTCCCGGAAGTCAAGACTTTAGTGCGCGGCTCCGATCCTCCGATCACCGCCCCGCAAACCGAACTGCTTCGTGCTACAACGCAAGAGCAGGAGACGCCCGCCGAGCAACTTCTGAGGGCCGGACCAGGGAGCGGTCAGGATGTCTAAGCGAGCGCGGTGGAAGCCCCGTGTATGCTTCTTGGCCATTTTGGTTGTGGGAATAGTGGCGTTGTGCCTCTTTATTGGCAAGATACGGGAGCGGAAGGAGTTCATCAGTAAAATAGACGGTGTGTCGGGGTATCGGTGCCGATTTACGCTTGCCGCAGGTTGGTCGCAGGAAGCGTTTCTGCCGCCACCGGATATGCATACGGACATGCGGGCCTATGAGTTCACGTCACCGCGTGTGCATGCGACTCTGCGATGGGTTTACAATCGCCTCTATTCGCAAGAAACGTCTCCACCATCTACTGTGAACATGGGGCCTGGAACTCTTCAAATGAGCATCGTCCTGCGAATTTTTCCAGGGAAGTCTCAGAAAGTGTATGGTTATTCACTCAGCAGGGGGTATCCGGAACCGATCTTAGAGAAGGGAGAACGTATTCTCACGTGCCGTCACCTGATGATAGATGAATGCCCTGCAACTCTCTTCAGTAAGGAGTGGATGACTCCGTATAGACGAGAACATTTGACGCTGCTCGTCTCGACACCCGACCATAAAATGTTATACGAAGTGGGCGATTTTGGAAGGTACATGCACATTGATGATTTCGACCACGAAATAGAGACGATTACCGCATCATTTCACGTCGAGCGCGTTAAGGGACGGGCTACTTTAAGTCCGTCGTCCCCGTGATCTGCGTGGACCACTTCCGGCTGACCTCTGCGATCTCCTGCATGACCTCCTCCTCGGTGCGGCCGGAGCGTTTCTGGACGTGGAAGCCGTGATCCGCGCCTTGCAGCCAGTGCATGGTGAAGGTGGAAGGCAGGCGCTCCAGCACCTGCTCCATCAACTCCTGCTGGCAGAGGTCATCGCGTGTTCCATTCATGCAGAGGACCGGCTGCGTAATCTGGGGCAGGTGGGCGTCTCGGAGTTTCTCCGGCTGACCGGCAGGGTGCAGGGGATAGGCCAACAACACCAGCCCATCACAGGCGAACCCCTCCGCCGCCATCATGGAGGCTGCCCGTCCGCCCATCGAGTGCCCTCCCATAAACAGGCGCTCCGGCCCAATCTCCCTGCGGACATGCTCCACCACGGCGGTAAAACACTCCATCAGGCGCGGCATACGATCCGGCGGACCTTTTTTCTTCTCCATGTAGAGAAAATTGAATCGCACGACCGAGAGGCCGTTTGCGAGGAACGTCGCCGCCAGGTTCTCCAGAGTGCGGTGTTCCATGTTGGTACTGGCTCCATGCCCCAGCACCAGCACGCTCCCTGCCGACGCTCCCTCCGCGCGCTGCCAGAGGGCGGAGGTCGTCTCCTCGCCCACCTGCACGCTCCACCGTGTGACCTGATCGCTACTCATAGCTTCCTCCTGTCTCTCAACGCACGCATTCCGTTCTCCAACCATCTCTCTTCTCCGCATCTCCCTCATTGTACTCTCCGCCGCACCGTGAAGGCGGAAAGAATGTCCTTTCACGCCACTCTATTCAGCAGGAACGGTGTAGAGGGCGTCCTGGTACATGAAACTTAATCGTTTGCTTCCCGGCACCCATTGCAGTTGGTCCAGTCTGGGCGGGAATCGATGCTTGGTGTCCACCTCTCGCCTGCTGATCTCATGCATCTCGGCGCCATCGATGCGACTGATCCACACTCCCTCCACGCGCTCTGCCTGGAGATGGACGCGTGGAATTCGGCGCTGGAGTTGCAGCAGCCAATCCGGTCCGCCGCGCATCGAGAGAAGCCAGGCGATGCGATCGCCTTGTGGAGAGAGAACGATATCCTCGATATATGCGTGAGGCGGCAGGGTAATATGTCGGGTTTTCAAACCGGTGACATGCGCGCCGATTCCAATATCCACAATCTCTGCGGAGCCCTTGTCCCGCTCTGTGTCATATGCGGCACAGGCCAGGATGTGATCGCCCAGCACAAGACTCTGGGTGGTATCGAGATCGATGGTCTCCAGAGGAACAGAATGATCGGACGCGGCCACAGGGACGATTGTGGGCTTGTGAGCAGGATCGCCATCGTAGTAGATCCTGGCCTCTGTCGCCCCCGATGGGCTTTTGGCAAATGCCACCCAATGGCGACTATCCTCGGTCCAGCGGACTTCTGTCCATGGAGGAATCTCGGAATTACGGGGAGGGACCTCCGTGAAAAAATGAGACCCGTCCATCCATATCCCGTGTACCGGGGACGATGAGAATTGTGACCAGAGGAGTCGTGTGCCATCCGGAGACACGCGGAGCCAATCCATGTCGCTCGTACAGTGGCCTCTGTTCAACTTCTGGTTTAGGGCTTTCAGGCAGACTTCCTGCTGCGTGCGAATGTCGTAGGTGTAGAGAGGCTCTTCCTCCTGCCAGTGATCCACAAGAATCTGATGATCCGAGATCCAGCGATAAGGCTGCCGCCAGCCATCATGACTGTCCACGACCCTGGTGGACTGCTCCAACAGACTCCGTTTTCGCGAGTATCTGCCTGTTGCCAGCAGGAGGCAGAGGATCAGCGCTCCTCCAAAAATCCACTTCCACTGCCTTCTTCTCCTGGACTTCTGGGCTTCGGCAATCATGGCCATCCGTTTCATTCGCGGTATGCTCCCTCACTTAGCAGGGAAATTGCAACATGTATTTTCACGTACGATATAGAACAGGGAGAAGTACTGCCTGCTGCCATGCATCGCTGGAAATAACCTCTTTGAAATGAGGAGCAGATACGATGAGCGCACAAGAACCACAAAAGCGGCTGGTGGGGTGGAAGCAGTATCTCAGGACCGTCGGGACGATCTTTTTCGGGAAGTCCTTTGCGATGGCATTTCGCTGGGGAGGATTGATCTGTTTCGGCTTTGCGGTCTTCACCTTTGCACTTTTGGGGGGCGGCTCCGACATCAACGGCGGTCCGATCCACAATCACCTTCTCCCCTTGCTCATAGGAAGCCTCTCCCTGGGCCTGTTTCTGGGAGGGATGGGAGTCGCCCAAACCCTGTTTAAGAAAGTAGAGAAGATCGAACCGGTCGAACTGCTCACAAAACAGAACGCGAAGCATCTTCCCGAAGTCGAGACGCTGGTGCGTGGCTCCGAGAGTCCGGCGATCGAACCGCAGAACGAACTGCTTCGTGCTACGGGGCAGGGCGTGGAGACGCCGCCGGAGCAGTTGCTCCGTGCCGCTAAAACGACCGGGCAGGACGGCTGAGCGACGTATGGAACGAACGATCTTGAGGAGACGAGTGCGGCGGGCAAGCATGGGGTTGCTTGTGATCGGGCTGATCGGGGGCGCGGTCTGGCGGGCATGGCCTCGTGAACGGCTATTGACCGAGGTGGCGCATCCGGTGGCACATGCGGACTTTAAGAAGACAACAGCCTGCTGGCTCTCGGTCCATCAACTCCTGCTCGTCACCACGAGTCAAGAAGTGAATCTGGCAGACAACATGGTACGGAAAGACTGGCGCGGCAGCGCCGACGTTCTGGATACCACCACACACGTCACCACTCACCTGGACGGGCTTACTCGTTTGCTCAATCGCATCCCAAAGGATCCGATGCATGGTCCAGAGGAGTTTGAAAGTTCTCCCGATGGCACATGGATTTTGTGGGAAACGAACTCCGGAGGAGACGGCTGGCCCTGGCCTCATGCAGCGCACCCGGATGGAACGCACGCGTGCGACTGGCGCGACAACGGAAATGAAGAGAAGTTCTTCATCGATTCGAATCAACTGGTGCATTTGAGTCGGCATGCTGGCATGATGGTCCTCGACATGGCGTCTAAAGAGGACCACCATCCTCAGAAGGCACAGACGCAGGCTATTCTTGCGCGCTACGCGCTCCGGCATCCACGGTTCGTCCGGGTGCCCGATGCAGAAGAGGTCGCCGGGAAGGGATTTGCCGAAATAGCCCTCTATCGAACCCAGGATCGCCTGCAAAGGATCGAGTCGGAAGAGAGCGCAACTCTCAAATCGCCGGTACCTCTTTGGGCATGGAGATTGAACCTCCCGGAAGGAACGACCTATCAACACGCGGAGGCATCACAGGAACAGCAGACCGTTCTTTACGATCTGACGACTTCACGTCTGCCTACCTTATTTGCCTGGCTCCATCGTGTCTACCCCAGGTTTGATCCCGAACCAACCTTCTCCGAGGAGTTGTGGGTAGCGCGCGCAGATGGGCAGGGCAGACATAAAATCGGCTTCGTACCAACCCTATTGGACGAGCATAGCAACCCGGTCACGCTCCTGCAAGAGGTTCGATGGCTGCCGGATGGAAAGCGTATCAGTTTCATCTATCGCGACACCCTCTATGTGGTACCTGCGGAACCCGAGTAGGATCCTGAGCAGAAGAATGGCAAGCAGGCTTCTGCGCTTCTGCTGGGAACGGACCTGTGTTTAAGGCGGAAGGGCGGGCCGGGGAGATAGCAGCTCCAACCCCTGCCGAGCGGCGGAGTTCTCTTTGTCTTCGGCCAGTATTTGGGTGAATTGTTGTCGTGCCTCTTCTTTTTTACCGATCAGCGCGAAATAGAAACCGCGTAGGACCGCCGATTCCCCGCGTGCCGCCTCTCTGTCGGGAGCGGCGAGGGTGGAGACGGAGAGCCCGGCATCCACGGTATCCAGAGCGTGGCCTGCAGCCTTCGCTTTTTCCGGGACGTTGCTGCGCAGCAGGAGGAAGGTCAGAAAGAGGTTGGCAGCGGGATCTTTGGGATTTAGTTTCAGAGCCGCTTGAGTATGCGCTTCCGCCCGGGCGGGTTGGCTCGCTTTGTAGGAGGCATAGGCGGCGATGAGATGGTAGCGGGTGGTAGGGTGGGACTGCGCGCGTTTTGCCCCAAAACGCGCCAGGGATTCCCACTGTTCTTCGATACCGTAGGTGTGCATCAAAAACTGTTCGGCCTCGACAAGGTCCGGCCGCAACTTCAATGCCTGCCGTAGATGCTGCTGGGGCTGGGCGGGCGGAACATCGTGAAACTCGTATTCCAGCCAGGCCAGCGCGGTGTAGGCGCGGGCACGGTGGGAGGGAGTATCGTGGCGTGTGGCCAGATGTTCGATGCGACGGCGCAGGCTCAGCACACGTTGGCGGTTGGCGGGAGGGAGCACTTTCCAGATGGAGAAGTTGTCATAACTCTGTTCGGGGTAGTAGCGCGTCCCGTAGTCCGTATACTCCAGCCAGGCCAGCGCTGCCAGGGCATAAGGATTTTGAGGGCGCAGCGCCACGGCCTGCTCAAAATCCGGCAGTCCGGCGACACTGCTTCTCATGGAGGGATGCATAGCAGAGGAGAAGGTCGCGCGAAAGGCGGCACGTCTCTCATAAGGCTGGGGCAGACGAGGCGCGAGTTTGACTGCGGTATCGAAGTCCTTGCGCGCTTCCTCCCAGGCAATCTGAGTGGCCGTGGAAGGGGTTTTCTCAATGGCCCTGGCGAACACCGACGGCGTCATAGTCAGGGCACGGCTCATCCGGATCTGCCCGGACGCGGCCCAAACCTGCCAGGAGCGCGGGGCCAGCCGAACCGCCTCTCGTACCTGCGTCTCTGCCATCTGCGTCTGTCCGGCCCGTTGGAGGCTTAGCGCGTACTTCGCGAGGAGACTGCCGTTGCGCTCCTGGGCAGGCTTCTGTTTCAAATATCGGGCGTAGAGAGAGGCGGACTGTTCAAACGCCTTCCTGGCCTTCGCGGGTTCTCCCTCTTCCCGGTAGAACTCCCCGATCTGCCGATACAGAGAAGCGCGTCGCGGCAGAGAGGCGCCACTCGTCTGCTGCTGAAGATGCGCGATTGCTGTCGGATACTTGCGCCCTTCCCAGGTAAAACCATACGGTTCGGGGCCGCCATAACCCAGGCCGATAGTCAATGATAGGCTGCGCATAAGCGTTTGTCGTGGTGGGGGCGTCAGAGCGCTCATGGCGGCCCTGTCCCTCTGTTGAGCAGATGCAGACGGAATCAGGAGGAGGAGCATAAGCCCTGTGGCATGGGTTCGTATCATGGTTTTCCTCCTTCAGGCCACTGCATTCACGGCTCAAAACGACGTTGCTGGGCGTCTGACGATGGGAAATCGCTTTCTGTGCAGGTGCGACATTAGCCAGAGGAAAACGTTGCATCTCAATCTGCAATTTACCGATAGATCGTCTGCGGGACCGTATCCCGGCAAACCGGGCGTCTCAATTGACAGGCATCGAGTTGAAACGTCATACTGATGCTGATTATCGTGCTATGAGCTAGGAGAGTTATGCCGGATACAAACGAATTCCCCCTGCCTGCACCGGGAGGACGCACCTATAATTACAAGGACTGGATACGCGTCGGCTTCTTTGTCAGCCTGGGGGGAGCGCTCTTTGCTGTCCTGGCGCTGGCGGCCAATCATCTCTGGCAGGCCTCGCTGCAGATCGCCGCGCCCTTTGTGCTCGCGCTTTGCCTTGCGCTGCTGCTGGACCCCATCGTGGACCGCTTGGAAGGCACCGGCATGCGACGCGGGTTTGCGGTCTTCCTGGTCTTTCTGGTTTTCGTGGGCGTTGTCGCCGGGCTGCTCTATCTCGCGGTGCCTGCCCTGATCTCTCAGTCTCAGGATCTGATGCGCAATGGCCCGGTCTACATTCAGCAAGTGCACACGACGACCAATGCGTTTCTGCACACGCATCCGCGCATCCTGGGCATCAAACTGCCGCAAAATTTCGACGCGCTGTTTAAGCCGATCTCGGAGCGCGCGTCGCAGATGGTCAGTACCTCCGCCGGCAAAGTGACCGGCTATCTGCTCAGTTCGATCGAAGCGCTGCTCCAGACCGTGATTACCCTGATCGTCACCTTCTATCTGCTGCTGGATATCGATCGCCTGCGCGCCCGCCTGTTCTATCTGGCTCCGGAGCGTTGGCGGGGGATGATGGGCGTCATCGGTAAAGACATCGGCGGCGTCGTCTCCAGCTATCTGCGCGGACTGCTCATCGTCTCCGTCATGTACGGGGCGGCGACGTTCGTGCTGCTGCTGGGAATGGGGTTCGTGCATCGGGAAGTGACCAGTTACGCCCTGATCGTCGGTTTTGTCGGCGGTCTGCTCTATACGATCCCCTACATCG
>Ga0105239_10004617_pt1 | contig 16385 bp, 12 predicted proteins | sample KBSC44metaG_FD_92761 | JGI IMG/M metagenome (GOLD analysis project Ga0105239, IMG submission 92761) | Corn rhizosphere microbial communities from Kellogg Biological Station, Michigan, USA - KBS C4-4 metaG | ecosystem: Host-associated > Plants > Roots > Rhizosphere > Soil | place: Michigan, USA...
CTTCGAGCAAGAAGACTGGAGCGATTGGCATGGGCAAAACCGAAACTTTCTGCGCTCGTTCAAAGAATTCTCGTCGATCACCGACAGTTTTTATTGGAACCCATCGACGTGGCGAAGACTGTTGTCACAAATTTTAGATCAGAGTCCAAAGGTTATCGGTGTGACGTTTTTCTTTAGTCCTGATCTCGCGCTTGCGCCCGAAGATCGATTTTCAAAACAGCTTTTTGATCCGCGTGTGATTTGGGCGGCTCATCTCGATAACGAAAGTCGCCCCGTGCTCCCGGCGTTTGCAACAAGTTACGGTTACAACACGGCTCTGATTGATCTGCGTCTCGATGATGATCAGGTGCTAAGAAGATTTTCTTCACCACTCACTCCGATTGCGCATATGGGTTTGAAAGTCGCCGAAACACAAATGGGAAATTCGCTGCAAGATCTCACGATGTTTTTGGGCGAGAGCAAAGCGATTAACTTTCGTGGTCCACCGAATACATTCCCGACGATTTCCGCTCGAGAAATTCTCAAAGGCAATGTCGCCAAAGATTATTTGAGAGATAAAATCGTCATTATTGGCTCGAGAACAGCCGAAGGTCATCGCTATCAAACGCCATTTGGATTTATGAACCGCGCCGAAGTTTTAGCCAACATCGCCGACAACGTGATCAATCGCAGATGGATCGAGCGCACCGATACGAAAACCGCGGCCGTCTATCTCATGTTGATTTTGGTTATCGCGGTGGCGGTCTTAAATGTCTACCCGCAGTCGATTGCGTTTGTGTGCTTGCTTTGGTTCGGCACACTTCTCACGGCACTTTCGCTTTGGGTGTTCGACTCGTTTTACTACTGGATGCCCATTGTCTCGCCGCTGGTGGAATTGATCATCGCGTACATTATCTTTGTTGGTTACCAACTCACTCTCAAAGAGACACAAGCTTGGCGCCTTGAGCGCGAGAAAGTTCTCATCACCGAACTCGAGCAGCTGAAAAACAATTTCGTCAGCCTTATTAGTCACGATCTCAAAACGCCGATTGCAAAAATTCAGGCGATTTGTGATCGCTTGCTGGCGTCACAACAAGTTCCCGAAACCAAAGAGGGCCTGCAGTCGCTTCGTAAAGAAAGCCAGGAACTGCATCGCTACATCCAATCAATCTTGCAGATCTCACGTCTGGAATCGAGCAAGTTGGAGATTCGTCGCGAGCCAATGGATCTCAATGCGCTCGTAGAAAATGTGTTTGATCAGATGGGTCCGATTATTCGGGATAAGGGCCAAAGTATCGTGAAAGAACTCGAGCCGATGTTCTCCATTGAGATTGACGGGGTTCTGATTCAAGAGGTGATTTTGAATCTCATCGAGAATGCCAGCAAATACACGCCAGCACAGGGTCAGATCAAGGTGAGAACCCAAGAAGTTGATGACAAAGTGATCTTCTCGGTGCAAGACAATGGACCTGGCATATCCAAGGAAGACCAAGAGAGGATATTTGAAAAATTTTTCAGAGGCCAGGCGCAAGCGCACACCAAGGGAACTGGTTTAGGCCTCTTTCTCGTCAAATACTTCGTAGAGCTGCACGGTGGACACGTCTTCCTGGAGAGCCAGTCAGGCCAAGGTACGCGCGTGGGATTTACGCTCCCGTTGAATCACCAGATGGCCGCAGAGATTTAAGAATTTTGAAGAGGGTAAGGATATGACAGAACTCAACGTACTAATTGTGGATGATGAAGCGGAATTAAGAAAATCCGTTGCATCGATTTTGGGGACGACGATGCCGGAATATTTATTCCGCATCTCTGAAGCCGGCACCGGCCAAGAGGCGATCGATCGCGTTCGCTCTCGAGACTTCGACTTAGTTTTGATGGACGTGCGCATGCCAGAACTCGATGGCATTGAAGCACTCGCACAGATCAAATCACACGACCCACGCACATTTGTTGTCTTGATGACAGCGCACGCGAATTTAGGCGATGCGGTTGAAGCGATCAAACGTGGTGCGTACGATTACGTCGAAAAACCAGTTCAACCTGAAAAGCTAGTTCAGATCGTGAAAAAGGCGATCGAAACACAAGAGATGGTTTCTGAGCTCGCAGTTTCGGCACCGATCTTTGATGACGACGTGGACACTGAGTTTGTTGGTTCATCTAAAAAAATGCGCGAGATCTTTGATCTCATCAATCGCTTATCACAAGTCGACACCACAGTTTTGATCCGCGGTGAAAACGGAACGGGCAAAGAGTTGGTCGCGCGCGCGATTCACTTCAACTCCCCTCGTAAGCATGGTGAGTTTGTTGCGATCAACTGCGGCGCGATTCCTGAATCGCTTATGGAGAGCGAATTCTTCGGTCACGAAAAAGGTTCGTTCACAGGTGCGGTTGAAAGAAAAATCGGAAAATTCCAGCTCGCCAACAAAGGCACGATCTTTTTGGATGAGATCGGTGAACTTAAACCTGACATGCAAGTGAAGTTGCTGCGTGTGCTGCAAGAACGCAAATTTGTTCCGGTCGGCGGCAATCGCGAAGTCGCAACGAACACTCGCATTGTGACGGCAACAAATCGTAATTTAGAAAAGATGATCGAAGAAAGCGAATTCCGCGAAGATTTATTTTACCGCTTAAACGTGATGCCGATTTACCTACCACCACTTCGCGAGCGTTTGGACGATTTAGAAAATCTGATTTCTTATTTTGTTCGCAAATACAATCGTAAGCTCGCAAGAAACATCCAAGGCTTCGGCGACGACGCGATCGAAGTTCTGCGCCGCTATCGCTGGCCGGGCAACATTCGCGAGCTGGAAAACTTAATCGAGCGTTGTTTCATCATGGAAAATTCAGCGCGCATTGAAGTCACGGCGTTGCCAGACAACATCAAGAACTACGCCCAAGGCAACGTCGCCATCGATCTCCCAGGCTCGTACTCGGGCCCATTGGATTTCGACCGCTTCAAAGAGCAAACTGAAAAAGAGTTCATCATGCAAGCGTTACGCGCCAACCGCGGCCGAATCAACCAAACGGTCGCGCACGCGAACATCCCAAAGAACACTCTGCTTCGTAAGATCAAAAAATATCAGATCAACGTAAAGGAACTCGGCGAAGACTGAGCTCTTTACTCTGCCCGGGCAGAATCTCTAAAAGGTGGTTACCACCCTTTAGAGACTTTCGCCGGACACGGTTTACTTCGCGCCGTCTTTCGCCTTCGTGACGTTTGGCTTTTTCATATAGCCTGCTAACATTCCCCATTTGAGTGTCTGTTGTACTGGCAAGCCTTTGAGCTCTGGGTTTTGTGCGATGAATTCGTTTTGTCTTTCTGGGTACATGTAATCGAAATTGTAGATCACAGTCGCGTTTCCTCCGACCCAGTTGGCCCAATATGGATTGCGGCCGGCTTTGACGTTCATATTTAATTCGCCAATGTAGTTCACACTGCCCGCTTTTACGTCGAGTGGAATGTTCAACGGAACGTAGTAGTTCGCGGCCCAAAAACCTGGATTGCATGACATTGCCCAGATCTGAGCATCATCTGGTTTCGCGGCTAAACGAAAGAATTTGCCGACTTCTAAACGCACGTCATGGGATGTGCCGCCAGAGATTTTGCAAGAACCTGGTGGAAGTAGCTGGCCATCAAACTGAATTGATTTAACGTAGCCAATGACCATCGCCTCTTTTTTCGAGACGTCTTCACGAGAGATGTCTTGAGTTGGTAACTTCGTTGCGCAAGCAGAGAAGATCACTGCCGTGAGAATTAATTTCAAAAATTGCATGGGGCCTCCGATTCGTTTTTTTAGCAAACCGTGGGCCAAGCAAATCTCGTTTCAGCTCTTATATACAAGAGCTCGCTAAGACTCATTCCCGAAATCCGGACACGCGCTATCTTAGTTGGCTGTCGTCGACTGACTTCCACACTGAGATAAGGCGCTCATAATCGTATCGTTACTGGGTATGCCGCAGGCTTCTTGAATCGCGTCGACCTGCTTACTGATCTCATTCATTTGAGATTGTGTCGGCATACCCGAACCAATCGATGCTTGGAGCTGCGCCATCTGCGTGTGCACGCAGTTCACTTGCGCTTGCGTCGGCTTTGAAATCCCGACCTTCGCCAAACAACTTTGTTGAGCGGCCGTGAGCTGTGGAGCATTTCTGCCTTGTGCCTCGGCCATCGCGCTCGCCATTCCACTTATCAGAATCAGAGATCGCAAGAGTTTCATCATAAACGTACTCCCCTCTTACTTTATTTTTAGGGGAGATTGTGTAGCGACGATGAAAAGCAACAAACGGTTTCACATTGGAACATCAATGTCGTCAGCGGCCTTTTAGTAGGCCGCCACACACATCAACACACCATTGACGTAAGCCGGATAGTAAGTGACTCCATAAATGGCCGTCCAATAACTACATCCGTTCGAAGTCGTATAACCATAGGAGTAACCCGTGCTCGCCGATGCCGTTGAGCAAATCGCGCCAGTTGATGAGTTGATGTAGTAACCACCCGAAGTCAGAATGCAGGAGCCAGTTGAAGTCGTGGTACAAACAACTCCTGTTGTAGAGTTGATATAAGTACCAGTCGTTGAGTTGTAGACGCAATTCGCAGTACTTGAGCTCGATGAACAGACAGCACCCGATGAATCGGTATAGTAGCCGAGTGTCGCATTGTAAGAGCAGCTGCTCGAACTTGTGCTTGAAGTGCTCTGGCAACCCACCAGAAACCCAGCACCGATAATTACAGAAAAATATAAAATGTATTTCGTCATAAACCTCTCCTCGTGACGGAATCGTTTGAAATACGTAATTCCAATGTGCATGCCGGTTGGCACAGCCACAGATTCGATCTGAGAATTGGTGATGACGAAGATTGTTTCTCGTGCGATTTCTCGAGTGAAATCGTGAAGTTTTAGGAGTGTGAAGCGAGCTTGAATCTAAATTTCAGAATTGTGAATTCGAGTAGTGCGATCTTTCACAATTTATTTTTGATAAGAATTTTACGTAGGTACACGGAGTATGTAAGAGCGAAATCACGCTCTCTACATATTCGAAAAACTGATAGTGGGTTTTATTTGTGAGTTATGGATTGTGAATGGGCGATGGAAGAATCAGGCGATCAGTTCCAGATCGCCCTGATCATTTTCACAAGGTTTTGTTTGCGCTGATCTCGCACTTTATTGAGGGCCTGCGGAAGGCTCACATCGTAGCGTTCGAGATATGTGATCACATCGATAGGCGCCTTCATTCCGATCTCATGCATAACGAGAAGAGCGTAGGTGTCGATTTCCATATGCGCAAGTGGGTTCCCTTTACGAACATAGTGACCAATCGGCCAAGTACCCTCGTACGTGTCACGATAAAAAATCGGATTGCCGTTGATGCTATAGCCATGCGGTTCCGCGTAAGCGTCGTAAATAATCATACTGATTTGATGAGCAATAATGAACGCAGCAAGCGATTCAGGATCGCTGACGTCACTGCTGCCATAAATCTCATCGATGCGAGACGGCTCAAGATAAACAACTCTATTTTCGATCGACGTTTTAATTCCGCAAATCGCACAAGTCCGCAAACGAACAGTGCTCGGACTATCAAAGACGTTCTCAACAATCCGCTCAAAAATCTGTTCGGCCCGCTCATCCAACAGACGACGGCCACGAGGAATCGGCTCATAGTTATCAACACCTACAGTATGCGGAACAACACCCTTCAGCGAATTAACAAATTTAGCCATCTCAGGAAGTTTTTCCACCGCCGGAACGTCGGCTGCGGCCGTCAGAGTGAATAGGAGCATTGGGAGGAGGAGAAGTTTGGTCATGGGGATTTGTGAAGCAATCTTTGAGCCACGGTTTGCGCTACGGTAAATCGATAGATTGGATTTTAGCGATGGAACGAAATTCGCTCGCTCAATGACCGCTATAGAGCCCTTCGCCAGGCTGCCCGTAATCTAGTGAACGAATGATCCCAAGTTCAGTGGATGCCCGATAAAATGAAATTCCGGCGGCAATCAATGCAACAACAATTACGAAAATAAAGAAAATATTTTGCGGTCGTTTTTTTTGATTCGGACCATCCTTTGCGCACCTTACTCGCCAGATGAATCGAACAAGCAATCGCCCATATTGAGAAGATCGAAAAAATAACAGCAGAATTATTCATGCAACCAAATCACGCATCGATAGTGGAAGACATATTCTCTTCGCTTTAATTGTTCTTTGTGCAGTTCGAGGAAAACAGATGCGACTTGCGATAAGTCAGATGACAAATGCTCTCTCCATTCTTAATACGAAGAACGGTTACATTGCCGGATATCAATTTTGTCGATTCAGTTCCGCTCTCCAGCGTAAATTTGTCCAGATCATCGCCAATACGATCCGAACTCGAGAAAAACATAGCGAGAACAAATGTGGCAAATCCTAAAAAGAAAAATGCTGGCCATGAAAGGACCAACATTGACCAAACGTAGCTTTTTCTTCTTTCACGATCATCCATCATAACTCCCGCAATATAGTATAAATTCGATTTTACTCAGTTGTCCTTACAGTTCCTAGATAAATCCAATGTGCCTGACCCAACAGGATCACCTGGCCATTTAGACCATTTTCAGATGCGGCGCTCGATTGCAAGCGGGCCGAGATCATTCGCGTCGCTCCCACGATGTCGCCAAATTGGTCAATGCCAGCACTATGCACAATGCCGAAAGATCCGACACCTGTTTTTGTCTAAATTTTCCGGGTTTTCCGAATTTCTTTGGCACGATTTAGGCACGATCGTATGTTTATATCTTTCGAAACATCAGCAGTAGGCACAGAACTACGATGAATATTGCACCTATAGACTCCGCCATACGCTGGCTAAGGGGATATTTCAGTTTCTCGCCGCGTTTTACAACAAGAGCTATTCCAACCACTCCCCATCCAAAAATATACAAGAGTGGTAGTGCTTCCATTACTCCTTGATAAATTCTTACCGATTGGTCACTCGGTGCGCTTGATGGAAAAAACAGTCGCCATTGCACTCTGGCAATCATTGCCAGAGTTATTGGTATCACCGTGTGAAAGAAAATTGAATGTCGCCAAGAATATTCCCAATTCAGCTTCATGGTAAAAGGCGATCACCCAATCTTTCCGTCGGAGTTCTTTCTCTGGTCTTTTACTTTCCCGACAAAATATTCTGTCGAAAACGACAAGAAAACTCCCACGGAAGCGCAACAGACGAGAATGACTATTTCCGCGATACGGTCCGCCTGGAAAAATTTGTCGCTGATCAATATGCTCAACCAGACCCATCCCAAAATCACTACCATGCCAAACACCGTTGTCATTTTCATCTGCGCCCCCTAAACCTATTGTAGTCTCATGGAATTCATTTTCCCACGATTCATCGTGCTATTGATCAATATTAAACAACTTATTTAAATCAAATGCGCCACGTTGGTTGGCATTGATTAAGTTTTTGCCACCCTCATAGCTCAAACACACGCCTGCGCCAATAGCTCCCAAATTGCCAGAATAGTAGCCAGCAGATGTTAGAGCAGCTCCTGCCGCAGACATGACCGCACCAATTGCAGCTTGCTGCCCTGGCGTCGTAATGCTTCCAATGAAGCCTTCAGATAGTTTGCCACTCGGGTCGATCAAATTTATCGGATCGTTCAAAACGTACCCGTAGAGGTTCGTATCCCCACCATTGAAACGAATCGGATCCTTACTCGTCCACCGCCCCGTCTCCGGATCATAATCGCGAGCGCCAAAAAGAACTAAGTTCGTCTGCTCATCATAAGTACCGCCTGCGTATCCGAACGGCTGAAAGCACGAATTCGTATCGCGAAGTACTTTACCCCATTCATTGTAATCGAGACGCTGAACAACCACGCCGGTTGATGTGTTCACAACCAGTCTCACAGATCCAAGGTGATCCTTAATCAGGCGATATTTATTGGAACCAGAAATCATGTAGTCAGCAGCCAGATCTCCAGTTGCATGAACATATTCTTTTTGAAGAACTCCGCCTGAGTATTCACCTTCGATTCGATTATCTGCAAACACTCGAGTCCATTGATTCGTGCCGTTCAATCGACGACCAACTCGTCGCTCATATCCGTCGTTGAGATAATCATACTGCCCACCCGTCGGTACTGTAACCAAATGTAGATTGCCCTTAACACCGTAATCAAAAACTTCGTCGTTCAACGGTGGATTTGAAATGCGAGTCAAATCACCGTTCGTTGAATACGTATAACTTTTATTATTGAACGTTAGAATTCTATCTTGGTTGTCGTAGGTTGCGGTAAATGCGGCTCCGTTGATTGTGCCGCTAGTGCGATTGCCATTGTTATCGTACGTGTATGAGCTTTCGATATTTCCGTTCATTTTAACTTGAGTCAGTCTTCCAGACGTATCGTAGGTGTAATCATATACTGTCGTCACACCCGCGATAATTTCCGTTTTTGAACTGATTCGCCCAGCAATATCTCGCGTGAGCGTATATGCATACAACACCGAAGGACTTCCGCTGCTTGGAGAATATGTCGCTGAATAACCCACTAAATCTCCGTAAGCGTCGTATATACGACTATCGGAAATGTTATCGATCGTTGTGGTGGAGAGGCGACCAGATGGATACTCATAGGTGAGCGATAGATCACCAACCTGACTATATTTTGAGTCAGCATTGTACGAGTAATTTCTCGTGATCGCTGTGCCACTGCTGTAAACCGATCGTGAACTCAGTCGAAGATTTGAATCGTAACCAAAAGCAATTCTACCGAAGGTCGTCCCTGTCGACGTCTGACGTTGAAGATCTTGAGTCAACAGAGCTCCTTGGTAACTGAAAACATCACTCACATTGTGAGGAGAATCCAGCTGGCTTAAAAGTTTCGTTGTTGGATCATAAGTATATCCGTAGTTACCTTCATCAGTAACTACACTCGCCAATTCACCAGTCGTTGCATTGTAATTGTACGCGATTGTTCGGCCGTCAGGACGAGTCACTAGAGTTAATTGCTTGTCGTCATTGTAGGAGTACGTCGTGTCTTTTGAAACTCCCGAACCGATAGATGGAGGTTGATAAGTACCCATCAACTCAAATGTGTTGAAAACAAAACCATGAGTCTGAGAATTTGGTGGTGTGATGCTTGTAAGGTTTCCGTTAGCATCATAGGTAAACAAAATATTTCTTGTGTCAGGCAACGTAATGGATGAGCGCCGGCCAGCAAGATCATATCCATATGATGTCGTTTCGTTGCGAGCGTTCGTTATCGAACTCAGATAGCCAGAACTATTGTAGCCATATGTTGTCGTCTTATGTGTACCTTGATTGGTTTGCGAAAGACGGCCATTTGTATCGTAGGCAATTGTGACCGGAGTATCGGTTCCGACCTGAGTTTGAATCGGTTTTTCGTTCATATTCAAAGTCACGGAATCTATCGCACCGGCCGCGGAGGTTCTCGTTTGCGCTTTTGTGCTCATGTCAAACACGGTCGTCGATACATTGCCTGCAAAAGTTTCGGTGCGAGTTAAAGTTGAATAGTTGAAGAAATCCGGAGTTACGCCCGTTGGATATGTGACTGACTGCCCATATGACGTAGTCGTAGTCGAGCTGCCTATTGCTAGATTGGAATAAGCGGGACGTTGATACAGTTCTCCGAAACGTTCGTCACTAATCATAGCGCGAGTATTAGTAGATTGTGCGTTCGAGTCAGAAACCGTCGTTAAACCCTCAACGTGAGTATTAAACAGTCCGTTGGGCTTCGTTTCATGCATTTCCTTCGGAGCATAAATATCTAAAACGGTCGACCGTCCGAGCTTTGATGCGATCGTTACCGTTGGATGTCCAGAACTATCAACCCCCTGAACCAAATTCCAGTAGTTGCCACCATTGCTCAAATCCTGCGTCAATCGTCCATTGCTATCATAACTGAATGTAGAAACCTGGGAACCCGGCTTTGTGAAGGTATTTAGAAGTGAGGTTCCCGATTTGTAGGTCATAAAATAAGTTTCGCCGTTGGGATTTCCCACGGAGGCCAGTAACCCAGAAGCATCCTCTGTGACGCTTGTTGTTTGTCCATACGGACTCACGATACTAGTTAGCTGGCCAGAGGAGTTACGATTGAAAATCGTCTGATTGCCATAGGCATCTACAATGGAAGTCAAATATCCGGATGAATTATAATTGAAAGTGTACTTCGTGGATCCAGTAATGGAAGTCAGCGTTTTCTTGATCTTCCCGTCGACCGAATCAAATACATAGACTTCATTTCCATCCGAACTTACGACTTGCAGATCACCCGTGCCGCTGGACTGAGATTCGTGCTGTTCAACTCGGCCGTCTCCGGTATAGAGCTTTTGGGCCACCTGATCGTAGTAATGAACAATCGAAATATTCCAACCCTCAGGAGTAAAAAAGTTTTTGCGTCCAACTGCATAATCCGACGACACGTAATTTGCCGAAAACATACTTGAGTAGGATAGATAAAAATCCGCACCCACGACTGGAATTACCTCACCCAACACTTGAGTAGAGCTGCGGATGATCGAGCCTCCGAAGCAACTGTCTGCCTGGAACGGGGACTTCAGAACGGTCGTCGTGATCGTCACCGGAGGGGATGTCCCACTAACTGGATCAACTGTTCCCGTTACCGAATTGTGAAGGCTGCCATGGTAAGTAAAAGTGAGGGTTGCAGCCTTCTTTCCCGCCGTTGTGTTTGGATAATCTAAACCCAAATTAAAAAAGCACTGCCACTGCGGATCATTAGGTCCACCCTGAATGGTCTTGCCAGTGCATCCGTCGTAATAAATATAAATTCCTGATCCACCCGAAAGGTTAACAGAATCAATTGTGAGGACATCTCCAGCGAATTGCGTTGAAAGATATAGGAGAGAACTTGCGCTGGTAGTAGCGTTCGTGCCGTCAAAGGGCCCAAATGTCATCTGACATGGCTCCATCGGCAGCTGCAGCGAAATATCGTCGCCACCATTGCAATAGCTTATCAGCTTGGAACGGGCTGAAGAGTTTTTCGTTCGCTCAAACTTATTAGCCTTTGTCGAGAGCGATTTATTCGACTCGCGACCGTCGGCGTGAAAGCTAACAGCCGCAACAAGACAAACTATACAAAACAAACGATACATTTCCTGCCTACCAATGTTGAATGAGCTTTCTCGAAATCATTCAGTCGCGAAAAATTTCTGTCAAACACATTGAACCAAATCTGGTCCAGCAAACAAAAATAAAAACAAATTTTGTAACTAAACTGTAAAAGTGTAGTTCACAAAAAATTAAACTTTTGAAATTGCTTGAACATTTTTTTGAACGCACGTGTAGTGTTGAAATCGAACAAACAACTTGTGTACAAAGGATTGTCTATGCACATCTCTGGTTCGCTTTTTCGTCTTCGATCTTTTTTTATTATTGCGAGTGCTACATCGGCATTGATGAGTATTAGTGCACATGCAGATTGCCCGGGCTCTCTGCTCTGCGTTTCGTACGACTATAATTTGCCAGTAAACATTGTGAGCCCAACTGGTCCTGCGTTCACAGTGATGGGCGGAAATGTTGGAATCGGAACAACGACACCCTCACAAACTCTATCTGTTGCCGGCATTGTGGAATCTACGAGCGGCGGATTCAGATTTCCAGACGGTTCGGTTCAAATTACCGCGAACACTTCAACGAGCGGATCGAATGCCAACACTTCTCTCTATAACCTGACGACACCAACAGCATTAAACGCAGACATTTTACCAGCGAGTGATAACACGGTGAAACTTGGCATCTCAGGTCAAGCATTTAAGGAAGTAAACGCAATCAATATGAATGCATCAGCTGCTGTCGGCACGCCTACCGTGTCGTCACCCGCTGCACACGTTGTGATGAATCTTTCCGATAGCTTGAAAGAATTTGTTCTTAGCGCAGCAAACGGCATTCATCTAAATTTTTCTCAGACAACTGCCCCAACTGCCGTTGTTCAATCCGGAGCAGGAACTGGCGGTGCATGTGCCCTTGCTGGGAATGACTCTGTTGGAACCTTCACTTTGACAACAGGATCCACCGGAACCACTTTGTCTGGCGCACAATGTATCGCGACCTTCTCTAAAGCTTGGTCGGGAACAAATCCGCCTACTTGCCTTCTATCACCAGGGAACGCAGCCGCTGCCAATTCGATGGGCGCACGCCAAATTTACAATACCACCACAAGCACAACTATGACTCTCGCTGCAGGCATCGCCGGCGCTGGCGCGAACGTTGTCTTTATTTACAACTACCACTGCTTCGCTGCAAACTAGAGTCTTCGGCGAATAACAAGTGAACTCTGTTTTACAGAGTTCACTCCGCCCTCACGAACGAGCGATGGCAGTTCGCTCACGCACGAATTCTAGTTCTTCTTTCGAATATTCAGGCAAAGTGGATTTGGCGCTGGATTGATGGAGGATATCGCAACTGAGATCGGCGTGAGTCAAAGCGCCGGGAATGTCCCGCAAGCGCAGATAGAGTCGCGTTGCGAGATCCAGCATTCCTGGCTTTAACATGATTCGTGCCTGCAGGACGCGATGTTCAGGAATTTCTCCACGCACTTTCAACTCCACACATGTCTCAACATTTTTAACAAATCTCTCGAATGCGTGCTCATCGCTGAGAATTTCAAGGTGTGCGGAAAAACTCAGTGAAGACATGGCGAAAAGTTCTGCGTAGAAACGCGAATCCCGTGACCCATTCGTCGTCGTGTGAACGAGACTCTCTTCATTTCGTGAAAGTATATGTTGCACGAATTCAAGATAGTTCGGATTGATCGTAGGTTCGCCGCCAGCGATAAGGACAAACGCACGTTCGCCTCGCAGCCATTGCTCGTTAAGCAAATCGTATGCATGAATGAGCGACCCTAAAGATTTGTGCGATTCGTATTTGTTATGGCTTCCAGGATAGCAATAACTACACGAATAGTTGCAGCGTCGCCCAAGGTCCCAGATGATCGTTTTATAAACAAGGCCCGTCAAACTGACAACGGCGTCAGGCGCCACCACTTCATCATTGGTGTTTTCGCGCGACGCCCATGGGAGAAATTTTTGAATATCGTCGGGAATGAGATCGCGGGATTTCACTTTCGGCGACCTCATGTCGGCACTGCATGCACAATTTGTTCGCGTGCAAGTCACCCATGAAGCGAGATTTTTTTCGGGCTGAATTCCCTCGCGAAAGACGTTGCCGTACCAACCACCCACCTCACACGTCCCAACAAATATATTGCCGTCGAAGTCGATGTACACCGATCGCAGCCCAGCAGAACATTGCCAACCCTGCCATTGATTTTTCTGCATCGAATGAAACCACTCACCCGAATGCGCCGACCTCGCTCCGGTTTTCGAATCACAAAGGTAGATGGGATAAAGATCTTTGAGCTGGTATTTCATTGTTGAGGGACTGTAACAAGCCCTCGAAGCTAATGGCTAGCAAATTTACCTGCCCGTCTTATCATCTCGTTTTGAGATTCGTCTCATTGCGGTACGCGCCCTGAAGTCCCCCCGACCAACGACCGATAAGAAGACATGAACAAAAAGCTCACGTTGGCAGGACTTTCAGTTTCATTAGGCATTAGTTTGTTGTTGTTCCAGAACATGTCGCTCAATGAGTTTAACTCATTGAATATAGCGGAAGTGGACGACGCTCTTCGCGTTGACCAATCGCGGGAACTCCTCGGTAGCTATTATCGTGGCAGCATGGCGCAGAAGTTCGAGGGACAACAATATCTTAGCTATTTGATCTTTAAGAAGGTCGATTCAGCTTTAAAATCACAAGATAAAGCTCGTGTGCCAGAACTCGTGCAAACCATTATTACTGAGAGTAAAGAGTTTGAGTTTGATCCGGTGTTTATTATGGCCGTGATCCAAACTGAGAGTTCTTTTAATCCTCGACGCGTTGGTAGTGCTGGCGAAATTGGCTTGATGCAGGTTCTGCCAAAAACCGCAGAGTGGATTGCCAAGAAATATCACATGCCTTGGAAGGGCGATCAAAGTCTTTATGATCCTGCGACCAATGTTCGCATGGGCATTCGTTACTTTGCACTCCTTCGCGATCAATTCGATGGGCGCGCCTATCATTATCTTCCGGCCTACAACATGGGTGCAGCGAATATGCGCAAGATCGAGCGTAAGCTTGGTAACGTCGACGAGAACGGTCGCGTGCAAAAACGCGAATACGCAATGCGTGTGATGAAGAACTACATGACGATCTACGCGGAACTCGCGGAAGAAAGACTTAGCATCGAAAGTCTCGCGCGTACGGAAGACTCAGATCCAAATCAACAAGCGGCCACTCGCTAATTCTTAACTAATTTCAGCTGATTATTTTCAATACGGCGGCTTCGACCTGCGTATAAGGCAGGTCGCGCATGCAGGCGTGTGTGCCGATTGGGCACTTCTTGCCGCCGTGAGCGGCGCATGGCCTACAATTCAAATCGAGTTGTACAACAAAGGCGTTTTCTTGCCACGGGCGAAAACCAAACTCTAAAACAGTTGGGCCAAAAACTGAAACTGTCGGCAATCCTGCGACAGCCGCTGAGTGCATAGCACCGCTGTCGTTGGAGATTAAAACTTTTCCGGATTGCAAATGATCGATCAACTCTGGGATTGATGTCTTACCCGCGAGACTTTCAACACCCGCTTCACTCGCAATGCTTTCACACAATGCGCGTTCTGAGGGTGCGCCGACCATCACAACCTTGAAACCTTTTGCAGCGAGACTCTTTGCTAAATCTCTGAATCCTTCGCGCGTCCACATCTTCGTTGGCCACACAGATCCGGGCGCGATAAAAATTTTGTTTTCAGCAGCACCCCGAGTGCGCAAATTCATGCGCGCCCATTCTGGAATTCTCGCAGTTAACTGTACATCGGTTCGAACCGTCGAATTCACCAACGCTTCATCAACGTCGCGACTCCACTCGATTTCGAATTTCGGATTTACCGCTTTGAGCAGCGACAATTGTCTCAAAGCATCCGGCAAATAAGTGGGCTTCGCCACCCGCTTCGAAAATGCCCAACCATTCCACCACTTTTTAAATCCGACCGAGAAGTCGCGAACTTTTAACGAGCGAACCCAAAGTGCGGTACGAAACGATTCGTGCGGGCAAAAAACCCGCGACCATTCTTGTGCGCGCAACTTTGCTAAAGCTTTCTTCGAAGACGCCTTGTCTTTTTTATTTACTTCAATGACTTCGTCGACAAGCTTCTCGCGCAAAAACAGTTCGCCAAGTCCGACCCGACAAACGAGTACGATCTTGTCATCGGGATAAAATCTCCGAATCTGTTTTACTAGAGGGATACTGAGGAGGAGATCCCCAGGGAATGCGGTTTGGATAACGAGTTGAGCCATTGATTCGCTTCAAAACCTTTCGCGACGGCAGCCAAAATTTCATTTGGATCGACGAGATCGTAGCACATTGGGTTTTTATCGCAAGTCCTCTTCCAACATGGAGAGCACGTCGCCTTCGTCATAACTTTTACGCCGCGATCAAACAAATCGATTTCTTGCGCACAAGTCGGCCCAAACCACGCGACCGTCCATTTTTTCTGCGCAATCGCCATATGCATTCCGAGACTATCACCGGTGATCACCATGTCACACGCGGCCACCGACATCATGCCATCACGAAGCCCAGCTGTGGTGGGAGATGAGATCACTTTCAAATCCAAAGCGATCTCACGATTGCGTGATTCATCTTCGGGCCCACCGAGCAGCACGACGCGAATTCTTTCGCCGTAGCGCTGATAGAGTCTTTGAATCAATTTTCTCTGATAATTCACCGTGAGTTTTTTGTACGGAATCACACCGCTGCAGCCAGTGTTGAGCCCGATCAAAATCTCTTTTTTTGTCGACCATAGCTCGCGACGCGTACGAATCATTTCTAATTCAAGCGGAGTGAAGTGATAGCCGTACTCCTCACGCTTGTACTCGCCGAGCCCCAACGCTTCATGCGCCAATTGTGCTTCACTCTTTGTATTCTCAAAAAACTTTTTCTGATTCGAAAGACCAATCTCCCAAAGCTCACGCGCTTCCGGGTTCGCTGGCAAAATCGCACCGGTTGTTCCATCGGCTTTGAAACCACGCCATTGCTTCGCCGAAATCGATCTCGCAACTCCTGCGGCAACCAATGATTTATCAATACAAAAGACGACATCGGCGGTGATGGCTTGAATTTTCCACTGATCTTTGGTCGTGAGCACCTGATCGATCAGCGGATGATGGAGCAAAAGTTTATCGGCCGGCGCCTCTGTGATCCAAGTGAGTTTAGACTTCGGAAAAGCCCGACGCATTGCTGGCAACAAAGCCGTACTTCTTAAAACCGCGCCAAGTGCACCTAAGTGAACAACAACTAAGTGATGTTGAACCTCATCGTAATGCGAGCATGCGCGATCACAAGATTCAGA
>Ga0105239_10004618_pt1 | contig 16379 bp, 25 predicted proteins | sample KBSC44metaG_FD_92761 | JGI IMG/M metagenome (GOLD analysis project Ga0105239, IMG submission 92761) | Corn rhizosphere microbial communities from Kellogg Biological Station, Michigan, USA - KBS C4-4 metaG | ecosystem: Host-associated > Plants > Roots > Rhizosphere > Soil | place: Michigan, USA...
GAATTTTGTGCTTTCTGCGTCTTCATACGTTCAGCATGGAGTTGTGCGTTGTGCTGGAGCGCGAGATCCGAGATTTGTTTGGCGTGATCGGACTGCTGCTGTTCCAGCCGTGAGGTAAGTGTGTTGATGGCCTGCTCTTTCGATGCTCCATCGACCACCGCATTGGCCGCATCCTGTGTGGCCTTGAGATTCGCCGCGGCCAGAAGCTGGAGCGACTTCAACTCAATCTCCTTGGCGTTGATCATTTCCTGCTGAGCCGCCAACTGCTGTTCCCGGGCGGCGAACTGCATCTCGAGCGCCTGCTTCTCGGAAGCAATCTTGTCCAAAACCGCTTGAGCCTTGGTCTGCGCCAACAGAGCATCGGCTTTCTGCTGCTTCAGGTCCTGCTCGGCCTGGATCTGCTCCTGCGCTTTCTGCTGTTGCGCCTGGGAGATAGCTTGAATCTGCTGCTCCTTCTGCTCGAGCATCTGCTGGACTTGTGGCGGAATCTCCGTTCCATCCGGAAGCTTGCCGGACATCGCATCCATGACCTTGCGCTTGGTCGTACTCGAGAGCGATGAGGCTTCAATCAGCGCTTGGGGTGGAATGGGCAGACCGCTCTTGGCCAGTTCCGCCAATACCCCAAACTGCTCCTGTTGGAGCGTGACGGTATCCGGGGCTTCGTCAATGACGATATCCACATCCATGTCGGACAGGACGTTCATCGGCTCGCCCGGCTGGGCCATCTTTTTCTGTACGTGGATGTGATTATCGGGATAGGTCGAGTTCAGCGCCATGAAGCGGCTGTTCTCATCGTCCGTCACCCGGACCCACATCTCACCGGTCCAGAACTGCTTCACACGCGACCAGGATGCTTTCATGACCCGCGTCTGCCAATACCGCAAGCGGTCGGAGAGAATGCCGAGTTGAATCGAGCCGCCCTGCTGATTCAGTTGCGTCTCACGACCCGAACTGCTGGCTGAATCCTTGCCCAACAAGGCCTCATTCGGGCCGGTATCGGCCATGGAGGCAATGGACTGTTGCAAGAGCTTGAACTGCCCTTCCGCCAGATCCGTATTCTCACGGACCTCGAGCTTCATTCCCGGGGTATATTCGAGGAATCCGTCCGGGCGTGCGAGTTCTGCGCGAGCTTTCTCAACGTCGTCTACGGCGCCTTTCTCAGCCGTGGCCTGGTTGACTGACAGCAGGTGTAAGGATTTCGAACGCCGCTTGTTGATCTCGTCCTGGAGATCCTTGTAGCGCTTGACGACCCCGTAACGGTTTCCATCCCGATCGACATATAGGGACTGCAGGAGCAATGGACATTCGGGCTTTTGAGTCTCGCAATTGACGTAGACGGACTCTTTGGGCTCCTCGATGAATCCCACGCGGGTATAGACCGCGCGCATCCACTTCTCCCCATCCCGGTAGTAATGCTCGACGATTTGAATGCGCTTGCGACCGCGATCAAACCAGCGCGGTTTGTCGTCGTAGGTCTCTTCAGCCGGCAGGAAGGAATTGGTGGTGAACAGGTCGAACTTGTCGCCCAAGGCTTTGTAGGTCGCCTTGGCTTCGTCCAGGTCCATCCATTTAATAATTCCCTGGTAGCGCGAATCACTGAAGTCATGCAGCAGGGAATGGCTGTCGTAGAACAGCCGGTCCCAGCGGATGTAGCGAATGCAAACGGTCTTATTGGTCGTTCCGCTGTAGGTCGAGTTATCGACGATGACTTCGCAACCGCCATAACCCTCGACGGCCATGTTCTCGAAGACCGAGGACTTGGTCTGCTGGAAGAAGTTGCAGTCAGCGACATATCGCAGCGCATCGGTGGCCGCTTCTGCGCCGGGATCATCCTCAGGGGTACGAGGATAAGCTTTGGGATCGGTGCGCGTCTCACGCTCCAGCCCCAGCAGATACTCCACCTTATCTTTGATGCGATTGTCGGTAATCGCCGGCTGACCGCGGGCATTCAGCTTATTGATCTCATCATCCGACCACTGCTTGCCATCGTAGTAGTCGCGGTAGATCTCCGCGGCCCGGCGCGCATCCCGGGTGGCATCGGCGGATTGCTCGAACTGACGGATCAGACGCGCGAGAGTCTGGTCTGACGTCATCGGATCTTCGGACGTGCCGGTATCCGCGACACTCGAATCAATCCCGGGATCGGTGTTCTTGCCGACCAGCTCGTCCGCGATGCGGGACTGATTTTTCTTGGCTTTACGGGCCATTACGTCATTTCCCTGACAAGCAATATCGTAGCCAAGGACCAAAAGGCACGCGGGCAGAGCCTCGATGTCGGTACACGCGGAGCCAATGAAGGAATCTTGATATCACGCAGTCCGCCAATTCTTGCTTTCAGGAGCGTCAAACACTTTGGACCAGGAATCCTTGGGCTGGTGAGCGGCACTCGGCGCCTTGCTGACCCACGGTCGGGACATGCAGGCATATCGGGTTTCATCCCCCGCGTGATCTTCAGAATCCGTATCCACGTCCTCAGCTTTGCCAGGATCGTGTTGGAGCATCGGAAGCGTCCGAATCGTGTGGGTACACGTTGAAAAGAAATACAGCATGGGTCGGTCATTCTCGCCCACCAACCGGCCCCTCACCTGATCCCAACCCGGAATGCGTTTGTTGTCAGCGGGCCGCCAGATAACTGGCGCCATGCGAGAGGCAATACTAGGTCCGCCATCTTCTTGGAATGCGGATGGATCAATCACGCTGTAGGTAATGCGATCGCCCTTCTCACGCTCCAGGATGCCAGGAATATCCTTCTGTCCCGGTATATTCTTGACGCCCGTGCGAATCTGTTCCGCAGTGAGCTTCAGTCCTACGTTGGGTTGGCCTTCCTTCATGCCATACCACTCGCGATATTTGATCAAGGCACCTGTTGGGAACTGCTTCAATGAGCCATCGGAGACCGCATACCAGCCGATGCTGAAGGGTTTGGACGAACCCCAATCCATGGCTCGAAACCGTGTCCATTGGCCGGGTAGCTCGATAGGGCGTACCACGTGGCGTGTTTCAGAGAACTCGCTGAAGAACGCGCCCTCGATGACACTCCAGTCACCATCTTTGATGGCCTTCACAAAGGTCGCGGAGCCCGCTCCTTCCAGACGCTGCTCGTACCCGGGATCGTTCGCGATGCCGATCTTGTTGTCGTTCAATCGCGCTTTGATGAAGATGCGGGACATTCCCGAACCATCCTCAGCCTTGAATTTGTGGCTCCCCAGTGGGTATTCGCCAATCTTCCAATGCTCACGCACCCAGTGGTGTCCCGGTCCACCCGGGTTTGCGGAGGCGCGAATGCGTTTGTTCGGGATGTTGGCCGACGCGCTACGTAAACGTGCCTTCATGCGCTGGTATGGGGTTGGATTACTCCACAGCGCGATCTCGTCCCACCCTATCCATGTGTACGCGTGGCCCCAGTACTGCATCCAGTCGTCGTCTGACTCCATGAAGCGCATCTTCAGAGTCGCGCCATTGGGCCAGGTCCAGGTCTTGGTCTGATTGCTCCAGGTCACCCCGGGAAACCAAGCCGGATAAATCTCCTTGCTTCGAGCGATCAGGTCTTCGAGCTGAGGGTAGTTCTTGCGGAACAGGATTCCGTGCCAATGACGACCATACGGCCGTGGCACATCCTGCGCGAAGTCACCCAGCAGGAAGTCCGATTTACCCCCAAATACCGCACCTCCGTAGAGGAGTTCTTCAACTGTATCGTGCTGGATCGCCGTCAGTTGTGGGCCCGGCTGAGCTCTCCAAGGCGTCACTATGACGCGTCTCGACGGGGATGGGAGTGGCTTCGTAATTGCCAACGGTTGCATCGATACTTGCGTCGAGTGATGTGAGCTTGGGCTTCTCGTAGCCGATAGCCGCCTTGGCGGCGTCAATCCGCATAACCAGCGGTTGCTGCTGGTCCTTGTAGACGGCAGTCAGAAAGGCGTGTGCATCGCCCTTGAAGCCATGCTCGGCCAGCGCTTCCTCCACCACCTCAGCGACAGCAGTTTCTCGAGCAACAGTCTTTCGGTTGCGGCTGCCTTTCTTGCGGCCACCGGTCTTGGCTCCGTACATGGTCTATTTCGTCTATTTCGGTGGTCTATTTGATCTATTTATTTTCAGATAGATGTCTATTCAACTGAATGCATCGAGGTTGATCAGGTCGTATTCCTGGTCTTCGGTGAATGCGCTTTCCGGCGGATCGGCATTGGCGAGGAAGGTCACCACCTTGCGCTCGATCACGTTGGTGCGGTTGACGATCTTGTTGAGCGTAGCGTCGATTTGAACCTCGACCACGGTATTGGGCGTGACGGTCGTCCAGTCCTGCAGGATGGTGCCGGTAGTCTCGCATTGAACCTTGTAGCTCAGGCTGGTGGGGATCTGGGGTGTCTCTTTGCGGTCAAAGAACTTGGCCTTGATGAAACAGCGGGAGCCTTCGTTGAGAGTGGGAACAGCCATCAACCTTTCCTGAAGAAGAGACGAATTTCATCAGTCTCGAAACTCAAGCGCATTTCGGTTGCCAGGTTGGGGATCTTGATCGCCGGTACACCCGTCAAATTCAGAGTCGTATTCACAAGACTCCCCGCGCCCATGACGGAAGAGCCTACCAGCGTCAATTGCAACCCTGCTGAAGCGGTCGGTGTGAGGGTTCCGCCTGAGAGTTGCGGGGCGCCTGCCAAGGCCAACACAGTGGACAGGCTGCCGACACCCGGCGTAACCCCTGAGGCGGTGACTCCTAGGGTGATGTCCGGGGTGGCCGTGGACTGCAAGAAAGAGCCCACGGTACCGCTCAATCCCAGCGTGATATTCATCAGCGGGAATACGCCAAATCCACCCGCCGCCGCCATGCCAAGCTGCGTATCGAACGAGGCGGAGCGCGTGAGAAAGCCGATCGGGATTCCCACCAACCCGAGGTGGATATCCTGGATGCCGAATAGATTGACCTCGATCGCAGCCGGAGTCGTGAGGCTCGCAGTGATCCCTAAGCTGGCCGTCGTACCCGGAATGCCTGCCAGGCCGAGAGTCAGCCCGAGAGTGGCAGCCGCAGTACCAGCGGCTGGGGATTTGAGCAGGAGCAGCATCAGTCAACCGTTTCTGCCAGCGCCCCGCTATTGAACTGGAAGGTGTTACCCGAGTTCACCGTGACATCGCTCGACAGCTGCGCGTAGCTCAGCACGTTGCCGGCGGTACTCGCATCCATGATGGCCACATATCGCACGACGCCCCATCCGGCGGTAGCCGTGGGAAAGGTCGTGGTCGTGGCTGATCCATCGCCATCCGTGGGCGCGTTGAAGGTCACCGCGACTCGGGCATAGGAACCGCCAGTGACCTCGTTGGTGAGGGTGCCGGCTTTGATCTCGGCCAAACTTGCGGTCGAAGTGAACAGCGCCGCATACACTGTCGTAGGACTCGTGAAGGTCGTCGCGCGATAGACGTGATTCGCGATCTTGTTGGCCAAATAGGTCGATGCGGGCATTGTCAAATCTCCACGTATGTCAGATGCCCGCGTACGCCTACGGCGCTGGCGAGGTTGAGGTTCAAAGCAGTGGTCACGGCGGTTTCAAAATGACCGGCCGGGTTGTAGGGAGCTGCGATCCCACCATTGGCGCTGAGTGACGCAGCGCCCATCACATCCGTCGTGCCGTTACGGAATTTCGCAGCGACCGCGTTATCAGCCACGATCACGTAGGAGAGCACGCGTATTTTCTTGCTCGTGACCGCTGCAACAATGCTGTTATCACCCGAGCTCGACACGCTGATGCTGGCAAACTTCGGGGTAATGATCGTGCCGACGTTGGACATTTGCGATGTCTCAACAGTCGTCTGCACGGGCAATGGCTGAGCAACTTGAGCGTCGGTCCCTGTTCCATCTGCTCCCCACACGGGTTTGACACGTTGAGCGAGAACACCACTGCCAATATCATCGGCCGCTACAACTGAGCCAGTTGCGGGGAGAGTTGCGTTATCGGTCAAACTAAACTCCTACGCCCAAGAGGGCGCGTGTGCGAAGCTGATTGAGTACCAACGGCTGCAAAATCAGCGTGTAACCCTGTGTATTGCCGCTCGAATCGGTGTTGGTCAGTCCTGCGGTGTCGGATGAAGTCGCCGTCGCAGCAGCTTGATTGTCGTACCACAATGCGGCCGCGAGAGCGGTTCCACTTTGAACCAACTGCGTACTGCCGATCTTGGTGTAGATTCCTGAATCGGTAATCCAGTCATTGAAGCTGGCCCCGTTGTTGGTCGCCGTCTTGATGCAGTGTCCACCGCGAATCACCAGACAGTTCGCCATGCTGGGAGCAGACGTACTGTTGACCGCGATCTTTCCGGTCGAAGTAGTCGCTCTCTCTGAGGCTTGTACCACGATCGTGGAGAGATCGGTGTACACATCTCCACTGAAGGACACGATCCGGGAATAGGCCTGGTGACTGGCATCCCATGTTAATGTGGGCGCAGTCTCGCCGCCCGCAGCCACGAGTCCGTAGATGGCATCACACGGCACCGTCGTGTTGGTTGTGAGCTTCGTCCACCCGGAGATGGTCGGAGGACCCAACGTAATACTGTTGGCACCCGTTTGCAGCAACAGGAGGTTGCCGGCGCTGAAACTGGGCATCACAGGCGTCATGCTGCCGCCAGCGAGCTTCGAGGTGTAGCCGCCGTCAGCCACGAACGCATAGCCCGCCATTAGGGCGAGGTATCCCAGTTGCCAGCAGGCAATGCACCGACGGCGCCGTTGTTGGCGTTGATCACAGTGATGAGATCACTTGATTTCAGGCAAAAGCGCGATTGCCAAGGCCAGATCATGATCTGACAGCCCATTCCCGTGTGAGCGGGTCGGGAGCCCACGGCGGGAACCGCATTCCGGGTACAAGCATCGACATAAGTGGCTTGAGCCGTGCTCAAAGGCGGCGGACAGTTGGCGTAGCTGGATCCTGTTCCGAGTCCCGGCCCTTCGCTGTTGCCAATCTTGAATACGTTGTCGCGGATATCTCCGAGTGTTCCGACGTTGCCGGTGATCAACTGCAGGAAGGTGGTATACCAACTGGTCGCGGTGCCATGGACGCCAAACAAAGGCGTGTCAGGACCGCCATAACCAAAGCCGTTGGAGCTCGTCGCCTGTAATTGTTGGTAAAGAGCCGTGAGTCCGGGAACTTCATTAGTCGCGAGGTAGGAGGCAGGACACCAGACCATGCGCGGCGCGAAATACGGTTGAATGGCCTGGTGACAGGCAATCAACTGCGCTTGATAGTTGGAATCACTCTGGATAGAACCGCCGTTGATGTCTACGTTCGCATCGATCGACTCATCCGCGGTGGCGAAGAGATCGATTCGATTGTCGGTGTCCAAATCAGAGATGGCCTGCGCCACCCCGATATACATCTCCTGCTTCGCGGCCCACATAGCCGGATTATCTGAATCCAACTGCGCCCGGGCGTTGGTATTGGTTTGAAAGAACGTGTTGATCCACGAAGCCGGCATCCACGCGGGCCAGTAACTGCCATCGACTTGTTTTTGCTTGCCCAGGAGGTAACTGCCCCCTCCTCCGGAATACCCTGAGAGAGTGGCGGTCGTCGTCGTGCTCGATGTCACCGGATAGGTCCGGTTACCAATATTGCAATACGTCCAGCCCGTACTGCCAAAGCCTGCGGAGTCCGTGATGGTGCTGCCGGAAACCGAGGTGGTTGAGCCGCTGTGGGTCGAATAGAACGCACCCTGCCAGAGCTTGCAGGATAGATAGACCTTCTTCTGCGTTTGGCCTCGCAGAATGTTCAGCACCGTCGTCAGGTTGTTCCGGAATGTGGTGAAGGTCTGCTTGCCATTGGTCAGCGCGGCATCGGAGATCGCAGACCAGGTGAAATTGATGTTGACCCGGTTGCAGGCGTTCGCCGGGTTCGCGATGGTGGCAATGGCGGCCTGAAGCGTGGAGACCTGGTTCCCCGGGAAGAACTGGTTGTCCATGTGGAAACCATGGCCGGGATGAATCCGAATCGCTCCCGCGCTTATCGGATTGCACTGGACGCCCGTAGAACGGCTTCCGGTCGTGAACTGATCGAATGCCTCGACCTTGTAGAAACTCGTCGCAGAGAGCGTATCCGTCAGGCTCAGCTGGTTTGCAGGCAATGCCCCACCCACTTGGGTGTACGTGCCACTCAGTGAGCTCGACTTGTAGACCCGATAGCCGGCGATGACGCTCTGGCCGGTCGGAGTCGGCGCGGTCCAATTGAGCGTGGCCGTCGATCCGCTGACTGAACTCGAGAGGGCGGGTGCCGCGAGCGCCGTGGTGAGCGTTCGAACGGCGGTGATCTGCATATCGGTAATGACCTTCGGAATGCGGGCGATAACCTGAAAGCTCGACTCGTTGCCCCACTCTCCGGGGCCATCCGGGGTGACCAACCGCGCCGCGCCATACCACGTGCCTGGCTCAAGGGTGACAGCCGGCACAAAGGCTTTCTTGGTGGCGACGACGTTGTCGTTGAAGATGACCGTGTACGCACCGGCCGTGGTTCCGAAGCCGTACTGCAGTTGGGTGATGAATCCGGCCGGGATCGGGGTGCCGTCGCTGAAGAGCGTCGGGACAGTCAGGCTCACCGCAACAGGATTGGTTACGGTGGGCAACGGGTTCTCCCAATAAAAAACCCCGCGCGCGGCGGGGTTCGGTGGCTATGTGCAGGTTTCCACACTACATAGTGTTCTGTGACCACGCAATTTTTATTCCTTCCAAACGGTGACCGACTTCACGTCTCGCGTTGGAAAGTCGTTTTCGAAAGGTGGTTGGCTCCATGGAGCACTGTTTGGCCGATACATCGATCGGCTGCCATCGGAGGTAGTGCAAAATGATTACCAACCGGTCGATCTCCTCGAGCTTCATGACGATTCGCTCGACCATTTCGCAGAGCTGATCGACTTCAACCGCCGTGGTGACGCCCAATCTGGCGGCTGCCCCTAGAATCCCGAATTCGATGACGCGCGCGAGGACTGTGCTGGCCGGAAAACCTGAAAGAGCCATCCGCCCCCATCGGGCCCATGCCTCGAGCGCAACATCAGCCTCCGCTACGACCCCGTCGAGTTTGGGGTGATGTCGTCCATCATTGGGATTGCGAATAGTCGCGACCCCCACTTCGGGGAGAAATTTCATCCGGTGAACGTGAATCTGCCGACCATCACTGAGCACGACACAATCGGTTTCGAGTGACGCTTTGCTCATGCGGTCTGTCTCGCATTCAAAAGTTTCAACACATCGTCCTCGGTGCGCAGGACGTGGAACGGGATACGCCTCTCATTCAGCCGAATGATCAGACGCTTCTGGTCATCCGTGAACTCGTGCTTCCTGCCCTCCTTGTCCGGTCGCTTAACCTCGCATAAATGCCAAGAGCGGCGATCCCACAGCCAGCCATCCATCGGGCCAGACTGAAGCCAAAGGCCGCCCAGAGGCTCCACGAGGCGCAGCAGAGCCGCCTCGTTGTCGTCTCTTCGGGCCGCTCTCATTGCCCGATTGCACTCGGAGGTGCAGGACCGAGCTTCTGCAGCACATCGCGGGCGAGCTGCAGTGCGTTCCCATCGTCGTTGCTCGCAAGCTCCGCTTCGCACAGCTCGCGGATGTGCTTCAGGTTCTGATCGTCCTGGGTGGGATTTTCGATCCTATCGTTGGTTCGGTAGGTCATTTCAGCGTCACTCCACGGGGATCGGTGGGAGGAATCAAGTCAGCGAGCGTCAATCCCGCCTCTGTCATCTGACGTTGCAGTTCGGTACAGGCGTAGGTGCGAGATCGCTCGAGGGCGGCGGCGTCCTGATGCTTGGGAGCCGTGTATTGATACACGCGATCCTCAGTCGCCCAGATGCGATAGATCAACTGACCGTTGGGACCGCGAGTCTCGCGCACGAAGCCGGATGAGCGCAGGTCACTTGCCATGAAACACCCTCAGTGAAGGGATCGCGGGGCTATAACCCCGCACCCCGATGGTTACGGCGAAGGAGTCGGCGCGTTGGGAACGTTGGTCGTCAACGCCTGCGTCAAGGAGGCGACCTTGGCCTGCACGTCCGCTTCTGCCGCATCGGCCGCCTGCTGAGCCGCGGCGTCCGCGACGTTGTTCGCGGCCAGGGCGTCCTTCACCGCCTGAGCCACCACGGCCGGAAAGCCGCTGATGGCAGCCACAGCGGAATCGATCAGCGTGTCTTCGGCCGCAATGGCCGCCTGCAATTTCGTGAGATCAACTGACATGGTGTTTACCTTCTCCAGTATTTGTTTGAGTAACGGGTTGGGAACATCGATCGAATCGTGGATGTACAAGTTAACATCGATTTCTAACTTCATGTCTTCACCGATTGCGTTTGAGCCGCAGCGTGGTCCGTGCAGATCTGTTTGGCTTCGTCAGCGCAGTTGCTGGTGCCGAGGTAGTAGCACTCCCGATGGCATTCGTACTTTTTTCCCGTGCGGGTGATGCGATAGGGGCCTGCGTCGATGTAGACAAATCCGAGTCCTTTTTGGGGTTGAGACCATACCAGCCCAGGAGGGCTTGGTTGATCGGGTCGAGTGGTTTGTTTGTCATTGAGCGCCTGCTGACCTGTTGGCATCTTTCTTGCTACTGTGGCGTCGTGAGAAACGACATGACAGAACTTCTACAACGCATTCTTCGGAATCCCGAAACGCTCGATGAAACGCAGGTGCCCTGCTGTCTGCGCGGGATCTGGTTCTCGGTTCTCACTTCGCGCTCAACTTCTTGAGCTGCGCCAGGCTGTCTACGGCGCGTCCAAAACGCTTGCGTATCTCTTGATCCACCTCTGGAATCGTTTTCAAAACGCTCTTATGGTTAATTGACGGATCTCGGAAAGGATTGGGTGCATGTGGTGCACCCCGCTCTGTCGTCAAATGCACCCCGCTCTGTCGTGGCGTGCACCCCGTAGTCTTACGAGGTGCATACGGTGCACCCCGTGGTTTCATCAAAAGTTCGTAGCAGTTCGGACGCTTGTCAGCCCTGTCGATACGAGCCGCGACGATGGCTGGATTATCCTTGCGAATGAGGGCCATCTTTTCGAGCTTGCGCAGTTGGTACTGTACTGTCCGCTCGCTGAGTCGGGTGTCACTGGCTAAGCGCATGACGCTTGGATACGCACTGCTCCCATCCGCCGCGGCGTAGTTGGCGAGACAAATCAGCACCAGTTGAGTGATAGGGTCTGTGACTTCCTGTTGCTCGATGGCCCATGCCATCGCTTGGATGCTCACGGATGCCCCGGCTGCCGATCTTCGACGGGCAGCACCTCGCCATTACGCGGCTGTATGGACGGGGCTAGGGAAACGCGACGCGGTAGGATTCCGCGGCATTGCACATGAAAAACTCGAGTTACACTGCGGCCACAAGAATCAACAGGGGATGTTGTGGCGAATAAAGCGCTTTTCGTGCTGGCTCTCGTGGTCAGCGTCGGGATCGTTGCGATATCGTGCTGGCTGCTGGCCAATCCTGTTGCAGCGCGGGGTGTCAGTTCGGTCCTGGAGCTGACACAGAAAAACCCCGGATGAACGTCGCGGGCACGGAAATAGACCATCCCGTGCTGCGCAGCATTGCGATCGTGCTGCTGCTCAACGTGTATGTTGTTGTGCGGCAGTGGGTCAAAAAACGCCGCTGAGTTATGTTGGCTCGCGCTTGCGATGACTTCCCGTTGTGTCACAGTAGTCATCAGAACAACAATTAAGCGCTCGCCCGCACAAGGGGCGGTTTGGCTGACCGAGCAATCGTCAGTTCAGCAAGCAACTCAGAGAGTTGTCGCCAGACTCGGTAGCTCGGATTCGGGGTCTCGCCAGTGGCGATTCGATTGACCGTGGACTGGGAAACTGTTCCTAGTCGTTTGGCGATCTTGTATTCGGTGAGCCCCAGCGCCTTGAGTTCGTCGATGATCTGACGTGCATCCATTGCCCGAGTATATGCGTTCGCGGGACGAATGCAACCCGTTCGCGCGACGACTTTGACCCAGTCTAGAGCCGTATCGACACTATTCGCATGAAGAAAACGCCCAAAGAGATCCTCGAATGGCTCTGCACGGACCAAACGGAGTTCTGGAAGCCCGATAACACAGTCAATATTTATGCATTGCACCAAGCCCTAGAACGCTGGGGCAAAGGAAAAGGAAAGACAAAAGTCCCTTCGCAGTCCACACTAGCGAGGCTGTATGGCGGGGAATCAACCGAATTTAAAACCAAGACAGCAGAAGCACTGTCAGAGTTTTTCGGCGTCCCTGTCTCAATTATTCGCGGAGAATTACTGTGGAATCCAGAAGAGGTCTGGGGCATGGATATCACCCTTCCCGAAGTGAGACTGTTGTACCAATTGCGACAGCTCACTCCGGATCAGCGCAAGGTTGTTCTGAAGTTGGTCGAAGAAATGTTGCCGGAAGGAGCAGAAAAAGTACCTGTACTTCTCTCCCCCCGGCGCACGCCTCTCCTCCCGCCCCCCAAGTTCCCCGATAAGCACTGATCAATCTGTGTGTGCAGCGCACACAAAATGCTCGAAAAAATATATGCATTGACGGGTTGACTTCATCCCGTTTCTGCATATACTGTCTCTCCATACCGAATCTGGATGGAGAGACGAGATGATCACGAAGAGCAAGCAGAGCTGGGAAGTCGGCAGCCAGGTCAAGGTCGGTTTCCTGACCCTTCGCGTAACGGCCAAAGAGCCGACACCCGGCGACTACATGCCGGATGCCTATCACCTCACCTCCCTCGATGGTTCGAAACTCTATCGCTTCGTGCCGCACAACGGTCTCGAGCGTCTGAACTAACACTCTGGGAGAGCCGCAAGTGAAGACAGTGACGTACCTGGACAAGCTGTTCCAGGCAATGGAATCCCAGGCCTACCAAGAGTACTCCAACCTCATCGGAGCGGCGATCGCCCGCGCTGCAATGGGCGATCCGAAGGCTCGCACCGAACTCAACGACCTGATGAAAGAGCAGGCGCAGGTTGTCAGAGCGGCACTGGATCAGCCGTCATGAACATCCAGATCAAACCCGACATGACCGTTCAGCAGATCGCGGACATCCTCGAGCAGAACAAGGGTCGTGATGTCGAAAGCTACATCCGCATCGAGACGATCCGGGGGAATCCGGTTGCATATCTGGTCCGCGAGCCTCGGATACCGCTGCGCCAGTTGCCGTCTTTGATGCGCACTCAGGCTGAGTAGATATGGACGACGACACCCACGATGCCGCATGCCACCAACAGGAGTTGGAGCAACGCCAGCGCCAGGAGGCTGAAGGCTGGGCATGGTGGCCGTCGTACCACAAAGCGCTGCTCGCCCGCCAAAAGGCTGAGCGCGAATCGTTTCAGGCTACGGACCGCGCTGTCCGCGAGTGGATCCATGGTGCGTAGCCGCTACAAATACGACTCACCGATCTCCTTGCAGCCGTTGAGCGAGCACGAGATGGAAGTAGTGAAGCGAGTCGGTGAGTTGGGGATGGGGCCCTTGGAAGCCAATGCGAAAGATCGGCAGCCTTACGACAGCCTCTACGTGAAGTTGAAGAAGCAGCGTGATTACTGGAGAAGGTCATGATCGTCTATCAGAAGATTGCCGCCGTGATGGCTGACATCGCAAAGGTCGGCATCGGCAAGGATAAGCGCAACCAGCAGCAGAATTTCAACTATCGTGGTGTCGATGACGTGATGAACGCGCTGGCGCCTCTCCTTTCCCACCATGGCCTGCTCGTCCTGCCGCGCGTTACAAAGCGCGAAGTGGTGGAACGCCAGAGCGCGAAGGGCAATGCGCTCTTCTACGTGACAGTCGATATGGAGTTCGACTTCATCGCCGCTGAGGATGGCTCCAAGCACACGGTTGGGCCGATCGTCGGTGAGGCGATGGATTCTGGCGACAAGGCGTCGAACAAGGCCATGTCCATCGCCTACAAATATGCCTGCTTCCAAGCGTTCTGCATCCCTACCGAGGCAACGGCTGTTGAGGCGGATGCGGAAGTGCACAATGTACTGACGCCGGCCCAGGCTCTCGGAAAGCGCTTCGTTGAAGCGCTCAAAGTGGGCATCGACGACGCCGTGTTTGACATCTGGAACGAAGCACGTGCGGACAAGGCGACCTACACGGCCGCGTGGAAGCTTCTGCACAAAGAGGAACGCGATCAGATCAACGTCATCATCGAGCGCATGAAGGCCGCGGCATGAGCCGATATAGGACAGGTCAACTGACGTGTATCAACGGCCATCCGAAGCCGAAGAAGGGCCAATGTCGCGAGTGCCGGAACGCCCGAGAGAGACGCTATCGCGCACGAGGCAAAGTTCAATATCCGGCTCCCGTTATCTTCCGAGAATTGGCGACGACACCATGGCGCGTATCTATCTAAAGCGAACTCTTTCAGGCTTCATGCCCGCCGATGAGGCGAGCGCTGCTCAGTGCAAGCGGTTCAAGCAGGGCCATGCATATCGCGCCGATGTGGTGAAACCGAGGAGTTACAAACACCACAAGCAGTGCATGGCCCTGCTGAATCTGACCTATGAGAACCTGCCGGAGAAGTACGCGCACAGCTACCCCACCTTCGACATGTTCCGCTACGCGGTTGCACTCGAAGCAGGCCACGCGGAAGCGTTCGTAACGTTGCAGGGTCAGATCCTGACCATTCCCCGCAGCATCAGTTACGACGAAGTGCCGGACGATGTTGATTTCGGGAAGATTATGTCCGACATGATGACCGTTTGCGCAAACATCCTGCAAACGAGTAAGCCTGAGTTGGCCGCGGAGGTTTCCAGATACGCCTCAGAGCATTACGGAGAGGCTGCATGAATGCCAGATCTGCGCCAGTTAGCCCAGGGCCAGCCGTGTCTGATTCGCGTACCCATCGTATGCAATGGCAACCCCGACACCACTGTCCTCTGTCATATACGCATGATCGAGCTTTCTGGTACTGGGATCAAAGCACCGGACGTGTTTGCCACGTTCGGCTGTTCCGCCTGCCATGCCGTGTGCGATGGGCAGCAAAAAAGCGAGTACAGCTATTCAGAGCGGCGGTTGATGCTGCTCGAAGGCATGGTGCGCACGCAGATGTGGCTCATGGAGCAAGGGATTCTGCTGTTCCAACCGGAGAGCCCATCGCGAGTTATCCGCTTACCCAAGATTGTCCCTCGACGGATTCCGAGGAGAACGTAATGCGCCGCAACAGTTGGATGACTGCGATTCGTCTTCTGTGGCGCAAGGGACATCACTGGGAAGCCATCGTGACCTGGTTTGTGATGCAGTGGGTGTTCGTGGAGGCGTATTGCCTGCCCAAACACTCCATGCGTCGGGCGATCCGCGAGATTGAGAAGGCGAAGCGATGATTACACCCCTACCGCAATTGCTCGATGAGCGCCAGGCTGCGGCGTATCTGGGCTTTTCACTCTCGACGCTACGACGGTTTCGAGCCGCCGGGAGTATTGCCTACATCCGCCCCTCGCCTCGTAAGATCCGCTTCCGCCAGGATCACCTGGACCAATTCATTGCCGACCGGGAAGTGCAATGCAAAAAGAACAACGATTCCAGCTCGGGGAATTCTGGCTCGCCAAACGATCGGATGGGGCCTCGGACAACTGGTATATCACCTGGTTCGACAAACGACAGACTCGCCAGCGATCGACGCGCACAGCAGATTTTGAACTCGCCCAGCGGCGACTTGCCGAGCACTACATCGCCAGGGGCCACCGGGACAAAGAACCGGACGCGCCCATTGAGCACGTGCTGATGCGCTACTACGAGAACCGCGGCAAGAAAGTCGTCAGTGCAAAGTTCGCCGCCTACGCGATCGAGCACTGGAAGACCTTCTGGCGCCAGCAGTCCATCAGCGACATGACTGAAGAGCGCCTGGAGGAATTCGTGGATGCCCTTCCTTCGCAGGGCTCCAAGCGCGAACTGGCACCCCGGACCGTGAATCGGATTCTCGGCGTGGGCCGTGCCGCGATCCGCAGAGCCGTGCGCAAACGAGAACTGGCCTCGGGCCCCTTCATCATCATGGCGAAGGTCGGTCGCACCCACTACTACCGCGCCTCCCAAGAGGAGATCGCCGCCCACTTGAATGCCTGCGAGGGTCTTCCGTGGGTACGTCAGTGGATCATTGGTGCCTTGGTCACCCTGGCCCGGCCGGATGCCGTCCTGAAGCTCAGCCGCGCTCAGCTGAACTTCCAGGATCGTAGGATCGACCTACTCCCGCCGGGCCAGGCTCCGACCCACAAGGGCCGCTCCGTCATCCCCATGACCCGGGTGGCCTATGAATGGCTGGACGGCAATTGGACCGGCTACTGGATCACCTACAACGATCGTCCCTTGGCCAGCATCCGCATGGGCTTCGAGCGGGCCCGGGCGCGCGCGGGGATCACGGATCGGATCACCCCCTACACCTACCGTCGGACCATGGCGACCGAGCTACACCGCCGCGGGGTGGA
>Ga0105239_10004621_pt1 | contig 16370 bp, 14 predicted proteins | sample KBSC44metaG_FD_92761 | JGI IMG/M metagenome (GOLD analysis project Ga0105239, IMG submission 92761) | Corn rhizosphere microbial communities from Kellogg Biological Station, Michigan, USA - KBS C4-4 metaG | ecosystem: Host-associated > Plants > Roots > Rhizosphere > Soil | place: Michigan, USA...
GAAACGTTAACGATGCGGGCGGCGGCTGATTGACGCAACAAAGGCAACATAGTTTGGTAAACGGCCAGTACGCCAAACACATTCGTTTCCCAGATAGAGCGGACTTCATCCAACGAAATATTACTTGCCTTGCTGATGGCCGCGTATTCCTGCAGCGACAGCTCTCCTTTCCTGGTATTCGAGATAGCCGCGTTATTCACCAGCAGATCCAGGTAACCAAATTTTTCCTGCACAAATGCCGCAGCCGCGGTGATCGATGCCTGATCGGTTACATCCAGTTGTAAAGCGATGGCGCCTTTGCCAATTTGGCTGGCCGCGGCTTCGCCTTTGACGAGATCACGGGCACCCAGCAATACGGTATGTTCGGCTGCTACTAACTCTTTAACCAGCTGGAGCCCGACTCCCTGATTAGCCCCGGTAACGAGGGCTACCCGTTTGTTTTTTGTTTCATTTTTCATGGCCCAAAGTTCGATGCCGGTGGTAAGAAGCCTGTAACCAAAGGCGGGAATGTTGTAACTGAATTGGAGAATAAAGCTTTAGAGCGAATCCCGGTTACAGTTTGGTGCATTTGTTCGAGCTCAATCCCCATCACCGACACATATATCATTTTCACGTTGCCATTTGAATTACAGCAAATACCTATTGCAAAAATCTACAATCTTATTAAGCTCTGTCCAAAACCGGTTCGAAAGTTGTAACCTACAGCCCGCCAGCACGAATGCGACACTACCTCGCCAATAGGCGAGGGTAATTTTTTATTTCGCGGACGCGACCCGAGCTTTACGTTGCAAAACATTACATTTGAATATGTCTACTATCGCAAAAATGTTGCGCAGCGTGCATGCTGAAAAATTGCCGGATAATTCGGAAACGGAATTGATAGAAAGGTATTTTACCATGAAGAAAGCAGCGAAGAGAGAACAACTGCTTATTAAAGGGCAGGTGTGCAAATACCTTTATTTCGTACTTAAAGGATGCCTGCACACTTTTTACACCACAGACAAGGGGGAAGAGTTCACACGATGTATTGCCCTGGAAAATTCATTCTGCTGGTCCATACCCAGTTTTTTAAAGCAAACGCCTGCCACGGAAACCATCGAGTCGCTTATTGAAAGTGAGCTTTTGGTGACAGATCATGCCTCTTTCCTAAAATTGTGTGAACAGAGTTCCTGGTTTAGGAACAGCTATCATGCTGTGTTAGAAAATCTATGTATAGCCTACGCCGAGCGGGTTGAGAACCTGCTTACCATGAACGCCGGTGAACGCTATAGGAATCTTTTACAGCAGAACCCTCACATTATCCAACACTTGCCAAATAAAACGGTAGCATCTTATTTAGGAATAACCCAGGAGTCTTTAAGCAGAATAAAATCAGTACATTGATTTTTTATCATTTATCAATAATTCCCATGATCCTCTACCCGAGATTTGCCGTAAAAAAAACATGAAAATCAAGGCAAGTCGACAGATTGTCGCCGTCTATTATTGCGCTATTGGTATTATGGGCATCTTCTTTTTTATAAGCGGCTTTTTGGAGATCACGAAAAATCCGGCAACTTACCCTAAAACACTGCGAATGGGATATCCTCCCTACTTCATTTCAACGCTTGGTTTTGCAAAGATTATTGGAGTTATTACGTTATGGTTGCCCTATTTCAAAAGACTGAAAGAATGGGTTTTTGCAGGTTTTACTTTCGATGTCATTTTTGCATTCATTTCCGGCCTTCAAATCAACAGCCCTGCCGACTATGTAAAAGCTGCCGTATCGTTCATCTTAATTATGCTCGTTTATGCCTTATTTAGGGTCGTGAGTTCCCCGAGTCCTGCTGTCGAAAAATAAGTTTCCAATCATGCTCAAATCACTCGGAAAGGGGTTCGAAAGTTGTCGCCAGCTCCCGCGGCAATAACTTTTATTTTACTCTGTTCGCAAGCTGTAAAAGTTAGAATGAAATGTAAATTAGTTTACGCATTTTAACTAAGACGATTTGTTGTGGCTTAGCAATTCCTTTGCATGATCGTAAGTACAATTCTTATTACCAAAGCGCTTTTGCCAAACGAAAGGCTCTATTCGAATGCGTGTATCACAAGTTCGGTCCCATTTCGTTTTAAAGCCACATCGCTGTAGCGTTGCATTTATTTCGTTGCCGATCTGAATACAACGTTTGTTATTTTCATCAAAATCGCCAAAAGTGAGGTAGAGGAAATTTCCATCAATAGCCCCATCTACGTCCTGAGTATCATAACAACAGAATCCACGGCATAAAATATTTTTTATCTTAAGCTCTTTGTGGATATCATTGGCATCATCCAAGCCTTCATCCCTGGTGTTCCCTGCATTGTGAAGGGCTATAATGCTATTCGAATTTAAAAGATCAAAGACACTTGCAAGGCGGTCAAAATCGGTTGTAACAGGCCATGATGCCTGTTCGACAAGCCTCTTACGGTAAGAATGAGTTACAGTTTCTATTACCCACGGGGTGTCGACTTTTTCATTAGAAAACATATCAAAAACCTGATCTGTTAATACAGTACTATCATAGAAGCCGCTCTTTGTCAGCCGATCTATTTCTTCGGTCATTTCCCTTTTTAAACTGTCTGGAGAAAGGGATATTGTTGTATTTGGCGAAGCAGCTTGTGAAGAAGCTTTCACTGGCACAGTAGCAGTACTTTGAGACGGAGGAGTGCTTTGGCAAGCAAATAAAAAAGCCAGGAAGATAATTACGGTAGGTCTGCGCATTGGTAAAGGAGTGGATAGGCTTTAAAGATAGCGTATTTCGCCAATCGAAGGTTGTTGTTTGAATTTCAACAAATACTCATTGCAGAAATTTTACAATCTTACTAAGTTCCTCCCCAAATCGGTTCGAAAGTTGTAACCTACAGCCCGCAAACTCCAATAGCGCCCCGCGATAGCGGGGCATTTTTTTTTGGGCCGATGCCGGGCAAAGCACGGCATCGGCCATATCGGTGCGCAATACCAATGCACTCTTTTGATTTAAGAGTGATCGCATAGCATTATTTTTCAATGTCGGCCAATGATACAATTGTTATTACTTTCTTAAATAAATATTGAACAATGGGTGTTTTGCCGGTAATTGGCAAGATTGTGCACAAAACCGATGCTTATGATCAAAAACTACCTGCTCATTGCCTGGCGTAACCTGATTAAACATAAACAATTTTCACTCATTAATATTCTGGGCCTTGCCATTGGGCTCGCCAGTTGTTTCCTTATTTTTTTATATGTCAGGAACGAACTGACTTTTGATCAATACAATACAAAATACGAACGCATTGCCAGAATTACTACCACCATTCATGCGCCGGGTTCAGACATCGCGCTGGCAAAATCCCCTCCACCATTGGCAGCTGCTTTACTACGTGAGTTTCCGGAAGTGGAAGCTGCTGTACGCCTGGAGCAGGCACCCGGTACGGTTAAAATAAACAACGACTACCTGCGGGAAGAAGCATTTTACAAATCGGATCAAAGTATCTTTTCCATTTTCGATTTTCAGTTTCTGCAAGGTTCGGCTAGCCATGCCCTGCAGCAACCCAATTCTATTGTAATTACCCAAACGATCGCTAAAAAATATTTTGGCAATATCCATGCATTGGGAAAAACAATCATTTTTAATAAGCAGTCTTTACAGGTAACCGGTGTAGTAAAAGACCGGCCTGCGAACTCAGACTTATCGGTTGCTGCCCTGATGGCCACCGATTTTTCAAAAAGCACGGATTGGGCAACTGATTTATCGACGTACACATTTGTATTGTTTAGAAAAAAAACAAGCACTGCGGCATTTGAAAAGAAAATAACCATCCTTAGTAAAAAATACGCTCAGCCCCAGTTTAACGCTATGGATGCGCAGGATTACCATGCCGCATTCCTGGTGGAACCTTTATCAGAAATGCACTTCAGCAAAGATAAATTGGAAGATACTCCTAAAGGCAATAAACAAACCGCTTATATATTTTCTCTGTTGGCCATATTTATTTTATTGATCGCCTTACTGAATTACATCAACCTGTGCACCGTTAAATCCATTGAACGTGCCAAAGAAGTAGGTATTCGAAAAGTAAATGGGGCCAGCCCATTTCAATTAATACGCCAGTTCTTATTTGAATCGTTTGTATTGATCACCATTGCCTTTATTCCTGCTATTATATTGGTAATGACCACCCTTCCTTTTTTTAGTAAGCTATTGCAAATACACATCGCCATTAACTGGTGGCACTCGATTGCATTTTCAGGTGTTGCTTTTATCGTTACGCTGTTGCTCGCCGGCCTGTACCCGGCTTTTGTATTGGCCGCATTTAAACCCATTACTGTTTTAAAGGGTAACTGGCGGCACAGTAGTCAGGGCATACAACTGCGTAAAGTTATTACCATTATTCAGTTTGCCATTGCCACAGCATTGATCATGGGTACCACCGTTTTTTACAGCCAGTTGCGTTATATTCAACAAAAAGACCTGGGCTTTAATAAACAACAATTGGTGAATATTTACCTGCCCGGCGATTCTACGTACCAGAACCAGGTGAATAGCTTTCGCGTGGCCCTGCAACAAAGGCCAGAGATCAGCGATCTTACTGTTGGCGGCGGCATGATGGAAGACCAATTGACAATAGGGACCACTTTTGTACAGCAGGGAGGGAAGAAAAGAGAAATTATGTGCAATTACTATGCAATTGACCCACACTTTTTACCGGTATTTCAAATTAAATTGGCAGCAGGTAGAAATTTGTCAGACAGTTTTGGTACCGATAAAAACGAAGCCTTCCTGGTAAACGAAGCTTTTGTAAAAGCGATGGGATGGAAAACAGCTATTGGTCAACCTATAGAAGGCTTTTCGCACAAAGGCAAAGTAGTTGGCGTGGTAAAAAATTTCTATTACAAGTCAATACATAACCTGATTGAACCATTGGCAATGGTATACAATAGATTTCCGGACCATACCATTACCGTGCGCATCCAACCCAATCACCTGCCCATGGTAAAAACGCTTTTCCAAAAACACTTTCCTGCCGAGGTTTTTAATTATGCCTTTTTTGACGAAATGGTGGATCAACAATTCCGAAAGGATAAGATCACCGTGTCGTTGTTTACCGACCTTACCATACTGGCGATATTCGTATCGTGCATTGGTCTGTATGGTCTGGTAGCGCTGATCCTTATACAAAAAACCAAAGAGATCGGCATACGCAAGGTATTGGGAGCCTCATTTAACCAGCTCCTGTCTTTATTAACAAAGGATTTTATAAAGCTGCTGTTATGGTCACTGGCTATTGCATTACCAATGGGTGGTATACTATTGCATAAATGGTTAAATAATTATCCGTACCATACCTCATTAAAAGCATGGATGTTTGTTTTACCCGCTGCATTGCTTTTGCTGATCATCGTGGCAGTGATCGGCCGGCAGGTCATCAAAGCAGCTCTGATTAATCCGGCGAAGAGCCTGCGTACTGAATAATATGTTTGTCTGAAACAAAAAATGTCAAAAATGAAAATGCTATTGTGGCTTCCATTTGACCACGTCGATAAGTGTCGTCATGAGTCTACTTAATCTTATTGAACCTCAAATGCAGAACCGATTCTGAGTTCGCTTCAAACCCTTTGATCTTTTTGTTGCTATCCCTGATTATTTTTAAGTGAGAGAGTAAATAGCTTTTGTCTAACAGATCATTATATCCGATCAACTTTAATGGAGCATCATTATATTTATTACTGGTTAACACCAGTTGATGGTCCTTTAATTGTATTCCATACTGGCAATCCAGCTCAGGGCAATAATATTCGCCGGTATAAGCCTCGAGTTGTTTATCTGTTTGCGGAGAAACGATGGCAACATATTTTGTTAATGAAAAATTATTATCGACAGGCCAATACTCCTTAACAATAATTTCTTTTCCCGGAGTTCTTTCAAATATAAATGTAACCTCAGGGCTATCAAATACTGAAAATGTGTCCTTTGCCTTATTAACCAGCAGGGAAGTTCGCCCATTGCGAATCCAATATACTTTTTGATTGACTATACTAAAGTTAAACTGAATCCCTTCATCTGCTATGTAATCGCCCATATACATTTTAACTCGTTCCGGATCTTTCAGCACTGCAATACTGCTGTCAGTATTCTTTGGTTTCGTTGTAACGATATTTTTTACAGCATCGCTAATAAAAAGATTAGCTAAATCATGTGTTCTATTCTGTGACTGGAAATTTCCAACATTGCTGAAAACCAGGAAGCCCATTTTCAGATCCGGAAATACAGACAGGAAGGTACGATAACCAGCAAGGCCTCCGGCGTGTTGAAATTCAGTCCAACCTTTATACTTTTTCACCGCAATTCCTAAAGCATAAGGAATTTCATTACTATTACTCAGCCTGCCTTTTTCTGTAAAGAGGTCAATGTCTTTTGTATCGCCGGCTTTGGGATAAAAGAAATTGCTTACCCATTTAGCCATGTCGGTAATATTGGTAAACAATCCACCATCGCCTAATGTATATACATTCTGATAGTCATTAGAGAAAGAGTTTTTATTGGCCACTTCATAAGAAAAAGCCCTGTTTTTAATCGTCTCAGAATAATGGTCAACAAAGCGGCTATGCGCCATCCCAAGAGGTTTGAAGATTGCAGAATCGATAAAAGCCCTGAAACTTTTTCCACTAACAGCGCTTACAATCTCCGACAACAAAACGTAGTTTGAGTTTGAATATAGATATGATGAACCAGGAGCAAAGTTCAATGAGGTCTGCCTTTTTAGAATATTCAAGGCCAGGTCTTCAGTAATCATGCCATCAGCACCAAGCCCCGATATCGCCGCTAATGAAATATCATCCCTGATTCCGCTGGTATGGTTTAATAAATTTCTTACTGTAATTCTTTTACCAAAATCAGCCATCAATGGAAGGTAAACATGTATATCTTCATCCAATTTTAGTTTTCCCTGTCTTGCCAGCAACTCAACTGCATATCCTGTAAATTGTTTTGAAACGGAGCACATATAAAATATGGTCTCAGGAGTAATCGGAATATCGTGCTCGAGATCTGCCATTCCATACCCTTTGGAATATATAAGCGAGTCGTTTCTTATTATACCAATAGCACATCCAGGGCTATTAGGGGTGTTCCATTGAGCAAATAAATTGTCTATCTTTTTTGTAATAGAATCCGGTAATGTTTGTGAGTGTGCCTTATTAAATGAGACCAGGGCAATAATAAATATGACGGTGATATTTTTCCATTCCATTTTCATACGAAGGTTTTTTCGCTTAACATTTACTGGCGGGCAACCAGCTTAGTACTAACATCCTGGCCGCCTTAAATATACGAATAAATTCGTAAATAAGAATTGTTCCCACGATTTGCTCCGGTCGTATTAACTCATTACAATCCCTGTTGTAAGTATACTCTTTCTTTTTTCAGTGGAAGTATACACTTACTGATGTCAATATGCCTCAAACGTCCGATTACCACAGCGTGTTCTGTTGCAAAATTTCATATTATATTATAAATTCACGTCTTCAAATCATGCTAATTAAGAAAGATCAATTAACATGGGTTTTACTAAAGCACTTTACTATCCAACGATTGATATAACAAATGCAGAATGGTTAAAAAATGCTATTCTGTTTTGGGACGAGATAAGCACAATTGTTCCTTTTTCAATTTCTAATCCATATCAGCAGGATACCACCCGGTATCTCGCTGATGAAGGAATTTTAAAACCTATAATAGTAAATCCTAAACTTGATATAGTTAAGGATTTGACAAGTGATACTGTGAATTATTTAAATACAAATGAAGGCTTCGAACTATTAACACAGCAAGGTAGAAGACATTCAACTATTCATCCAGACAGATTATCAGGAGATCTTGGTCATTTATTTGATATTCACCCTGATAAACTGCCATATATAATTCAGAATTATCTTGAACAAACCCTCACAACGGGCGGTTTCTTCAGAGTAAATCCCGGATTTGCAGATTTTTATATGACTTTGCTTGCCAACAAAATATGCCAAATAAAATCCGTTGCCTTACTCACAGATAATAATCTTACGTCTAACCTTACTGATAAAGTAAGATTAGACAATCAGGTCGCGATAAAATCAGGTAATGACAAGCGTATTCGTCTTGCACAAGGGTTGTTGACAAATCTGATAATTCAGGGAATAAAAGTAGACCCATCTTCAACGCTTCAGGATATTGTGAAATTCAGACAAAAGCATAGAGATGAGCTGGGGCTCTTTAGAACAAACATTGCCAAACTTACACAAAATGTTTCTCAGGAAAAACCTTTTGAAGCAATCAGGCAAGAAGTAGAGGATATTTATAACGATGAATTTCTCCCTGCTTATAATAATTTTAAAAAAGCATTAAGCGGGTCAGGTATCAAATGGGTTTCGGACAATTTTCTGAAAATTTCATTAATCTCAACAAGTGCAGCTGCACTACCGGTGGCATTACTCGGGCTTGCTATACCACAAGCATTAATTGCAGGGGCAGGTGTGTCGTTAATAACATCATTAATCTCTTACAACGAAGATAAAAAAGAAAAATTAAGAATGAATCCTTATTCGTACCTGCTTTCAATAAACAGGAAACTTAGTTAAGAGAAAAGTTGGAACGTATTAAATACGATCAGCCTATGCTCAGCCAGTTTTGATAACCGGGGCCTTACTTTTTAGCCCCATACGACAATCTTCTATTTACAAATCTTATCTATTTCAGGTAAATGGTCCCCTCCCAACTGTAAGCATTTTTTGTAGGCGTCGCAGCCACCGGCTTTGTCGCCGAGAAAAAATGTAGCTGAAACTTTAAGATACAATGCCTGCAAATCGTTGGGCTTATATTTTAAAATAAAGTTCAAATCGTTCAGTGCCCCTTTATAGTCTTTCAGGTTTATTTTTACTCTTCCGCGGTATTGATGAGCTTCCATCTCTGTAGAGTCCAGGCTAATGGATTTGTCCAGGTCCTTTAATGCAACTGTATAATCTTTCATCATGAGTTCAATAAGCCCGCGGTTAGAATACGCGTCTGCGTTACCAGGTGCCAGTTCCAAAGATTTATTCAGGTCACTGAGTCCTTCCTGTAGTGATCCCAGTTGCGCTTTCGCCAGTCCTCTTTGCGACCAATAAGCTGCAGCATTAGGATCCATCTGAATGGCTTTGTTATAATCAGCCAGAGCGCCCTTAAAGTCTCTTAGCTCATACCGGGCTACGCCCCGGTTGCTGTAGCTTTCTGCGATTTGCGGATATAACTTCACTTGTGTGTCAAAATCTTCCAGGGCGCCTTTAAAGTCCTGCAGATTGGCTTTTAACACGCCGCAGGTAGCATAGGAGAGAGGCACGATGTAATGTAATGCAATGGATTTTTCGAGGTCTGCAATGGCCTGCTTTGCCTGCCCCAAATTCATACAGGTCATCCCATGCATATAATATGCTGCCCCGCTATTGGGATTGGCCTTTATTGTTTTTTCGAAGCATGCTAGCGCACAGGGGTAATCTTTATTGTCAAAACATTTCACGCCTTCCTTGTACTGTGCATCATTCATCGCCTGGCGGCAGTAGCACGTTGCATAAAGCAGCGTAAACGCATACAAAAAAATTATACTTTTCATGGATGGGGTTTCTATAAAACTACACCGTTTATTGCATCAAATACTTATCAAGTATGAAAATATATTTTAAAACTATAAAAATAGTTTTACATTTATACTATAATTATAGTTTTAATGAAATCATTGACAAAAGCTGAAGAGCAGGTTATGCAGGTGTTGTGGAAGCTGGGAAATGGATTATTAATGGAGATAGTTGATAAGATGCCGGCGCCACAGCCGCACAAGAATACCGTTGCAACCATTCTCAAAACTCTGGTGGATAAAGGCTTTGTAAAAATTGAAAACATCGGAAGAATTCATCGATATCATCCCGCCGTCTCCATGGAAAACTATTCGAAAACAACGCTGGTTAAAGTCGCTAACGGGTATTTCGCAGGTTCCTTCAAAAACGTTGTTTCTTTTTTAGTAGAGGAAGAAAAATTGTCTGTAAGTGACCTTGAACTCTTATTGAAGCATTTGAAGAAAAGTAAAAAATAACATATGAGCGACGCAGTTATCTATTTAGTCAAGTCGATTCTGGTAAGCGGGTCGCTTACCATTTATTACTGGTTATTTCTACGAAATAAGAAATTCAATAGATACAACCGTTATTATTTACTGTTTGTTTTGGTGGCAGGTATTACCATCCCGTTGCTCAATTTCAGGATATACAGCATTGCACAGCCGGACAACAATATAGCAGCCGGCTTTTTGCATGCGATTCAATCGAACGAAGTTATTCCGCACCAGGCACAAACTTCATGGCAATACCTTTTGTTGGTAGCTGTTTGTTTCATTAGCTGCGGTTTGCTTACAATATTTTTGGCGCAGGTTGTAAAAATGTTCATGCTTGGAAAGAGATGGCCCTGCACCAGCATTCATGGCATCAATGTATATATCACCGACCTGGACGAAGCGCCTTTTTCGTTTGCCAACAACCTGTTTTGGAAACGCGGAGTTTCTATGGAAAGCGAAGAAGGCAGTCTGATATTTAATCATGAAATGGCGCATATCCGCGAAAGACATACGTACGATAAACTGTTTGCCCAGCTTGTTGCCCGCCTTTTCTGGATGAACCCTTTTTATAAACTGGTATTGCGGGAGTTGAGCATCGTGCATGAATTTATTGCCGATGAAAAATCTGTCGGCGACGGCGACACCTCCATGTTTGCCAGGATGCTGCTTACCACGCACAATGCAGGACGATACCTGGATCTGGAAAATTCTTTCTTTCATTCACCTATAAAAAGAAGACTAACCATGATTGCAGATTCCGGCAAAATATCCTGCTCCTGGCTAAGAAGAATATGCATACTGCCTGTAACGTTGGCCATGTTCTTTATTTTTTCGATTGGTATTTCCAATGCCCAAACGGAGCCAGCTAAGAATACAGACAGCGCACGACGGGAGAAATTAGAAGCTGAGAAAAAGGCAGCCAACCCGTTTAATGAAATGGAACCGAAAAGCCATGAGGCGAGTGAACAGGAAGTGAAAGCCCTCTTTACGAAAATAGTGACCAATCCTCCTGAAGACAGAATATATTTTATCAATGGCACCCGGGCTTCCGTTGAAAAAGTAAAGCGATTGAAATATGAAAACACTAAAGATATGCTGTTGCTGCCACCGGAAGACGCCATGAAAAGATACGGTGCTACCGGATCAAAGGGCATTGTCGCCTTCATTACTAAAAAATAATTCACTGCTGCAAACTTTATCTTCAACATCATCATTGAGCAAATGAAAAAAATATTTTCGATTGACTTCTTCCGATATTCTTTATTGGGAATAATGCTTTTATCCTGGAGCGGCATTTTCGCAAGTCCCCATCCACGAAAGGAAAAAACCATCTACACGTATATCTCACAATATGAAAATGTGCTGGGCACCTCCATGGAGCTTAAGGTATCCACGTATTCGCAAACAGCCGCGGCTGAAACTGAAAGCATCGTTCTAAATGAGATCACCAGGTTATCAAAGATTGTAAGCGCCTATGATAAGGAAAGTGAATTCAGCCATTGGCTGAAAACATCTGGTCAACCGGTGCATGTATCTCATGAGCTGTTTCAGGTGATGCAATTGTTCGATACATGGCGTATACGCACAAACGGTGCACTCGACGCATCGGCGGAAATTGTCACCCGGCTTTGGCGGCAGGCCGCTGCAAAACAGCAAATTCCTACCGGGCAGGAACTGAGCGATGCAGTGGCTGTGGTAAAACAATCACATTGGATACTGAATCCGGCTGAAGAAACGGCTACACACGTTGACCATGCGCCCCTGATGCTCAATTCATTTGTAAAGAGCTATATCATCAGGCATTCGGTTGATGCAGCCCTCAAACGTCACGATGTGAAGGCCATTGTGCTGAATATTGGTGGAGATATGGTAATATCAGGCAGTGTAACCGAAAGCGTACTTATCAGCGATCCGAAAGCCGATGCAGAAAACGAAACACCTATGGACGCATTACTGATCAATAACAAAGCAGTGGCTACCAGCGGTAATTACCGCAGAGGCGAATTGATCGGCGGCCATTGGTACTCTCACATTGTGGATCCACGAACCGGATTGCCGGCCGATAATATTATTAGCGCAACTGTTGTGGCTCCTGATGCTACAGATGCCGGAGCGCTGGCTACAGCCTTTAATGTAATGCCTGTTTCAGAAAGCATTCAGCTCGCATCTGCCATGCCGGGGATTGAGTATCTCATCATCACCAAAGATGGCCGGCGCATAGCAAGCAAAGGATGGGGCAAACTGGAAGCGCCGCTTGCAGAAAAGAAAAAAGAGCAACATGTCGACTTAAAGGAACGCAACGTTCAGGCGCCATGGAGCAATGGTTTTGAAATGATCATCAACCTTGAAATTAATAAACAAAAAGAGGGGTTTACCAAAAGGCCATATGTGGCTGTATGGATCGAAGACACTACGCATTTTCCGGTAAGAACCGTGTCGGTGTGGCATGGAAGCGACCGGTATGTACCGGAACTTAAGTCATGGTATCTTAAATATCGCAGCAATTACAATTCAGACGTGAATTTCAGGAGCTCCATTACCAGCGCTACACGTTCACCGGGAAAATATGCGCTTAAGTGGGATGGTAAGGATGACAAAGGAAACTATGTGAAGCCCGGTAAATACATAGTGAAAATTGAAGTTGCCAGGGAGCACGGAACTTATCAATTGATGCGACAGGAAATTGAGTGCAACAACACGCCACAGCAAATTAATCTGGCAGGCAATGTAGAAATATCGTCCGCATCTATCGACTACAGGAAAAAATAACCGGCAATCAGTAAGATGGCATTACAGGAAAGTACCGCTGCACAAACAAAAAATGGCTTCGCATCGAAACGAAAGATGGCTATGCTTATGCGCTGGCTTCATATCTACTTATCCATGATAAGCTTTGCGATCGTCTTATTCTTTGCAATAACAGGGTTAACGTTGAATCATGCTGATAGGTTTGTGAACCAGCTGCACACAACGCAGGTAAAGGGAAAGCTCACTGTGGGCTGGGTTAATAATCCCGATACACTGAAAATTGCAAAGCTGGAAATTGTTGAATACCTCAGAAAGAATGATAATATCAAAGCAGCGTTAAGTGATTTCAGGATCGATGACAGCCAGATCGGAATTTCATTCAAAGGCCCTGGCTATGCGGCCGATGCCTTTATTGATCGGGAAACAGGCGCATATGAACTCACAAAAACGACTGCTGGCTTTGTGGGCATCATAAACGACCTGCACAAGGGAAGAGATACAGGATCTGCGTGGTCGGTATTTATAGACGTATGTGCGATCTTGTTAACGCTAATTTCGATCACAGGATTATTGCTTTTATTATTCCTGAAAAAAAGACGCGCAAGCGGGTTGCTTGTTGCCCTGTTCGGACTGCTGCTTGCTTACCTGGCCTATATCATTTGGATCAAATGAACCTGTGTGATAAAAATAAAAACTCGCTTTATGGTAAGAATAAATATTTTCTTTAATCGCATATTGCTGATAATCTCTTTTTTTGCGGCTTCATTTCTGTTCACAGCAAACAGACTGGCCGCGCAGGAAACTCAAAAAAACAAAGTAAGCTTAAGTGAACAGGAATGGAAAGCAGTGGAAGGGATATTTCAATCTTCGCAAAACAGCGACATGAATGTGCAGTTTACAGCAAGAGATAACATGCTTGTTGCAAAACTTCTTTGGAACAATAACGAGTTGCATTTATCGCCCGAATCGCCGTTGGTTTTTTCCAGCAAACAGGAGGGAAACCAGGATCCCATCCGAATTACTTTTATAAAAGATTCCAGTGGCGCTGTAAATCAGGTAAGTGTCGCCAATAATGGAGTGTGGAAGCGTAACGATAATTATAAACCGATCGTGAAAAAAGAAATTGAACATACACCTGAACAGTTGAAACAATTTGAGGGATTGTTCCAACTGCAAAATGATGCAACCCGGTTTATACAATTTTCTGTGAAAGACAATAACCTGGTGCTTAAGCAGAGCTGGGATGGTGAAACCCGTTCTTTTGTTCCCGAATCTGTCATGGATTTTTATGTAAAAGATTTCCCCATGTTCACACTGAATTTCTCAAAAGATAATGACGGAAATATTAACCAGGTGGTCGCTTTCAAAAGAGACGTCTGGATTAAAGTAAAAAAGGCGTCGCTTTCGGCGGAGCAGTTAAAGTCGTATGCGGGCAAGTTCAGGTCGAACGATGACCCCGATAACATGGTTGAGCTGGTGGTGATAAATGATCGCCTGGTACTGAAACAATTGTGGGATAAGAAAGAAATTATCCTGGAGGCTAAAACTGACACCTACTTTTATAACGAGGCGGAGTCATACCCCGTTGTCATTATGAAAAATAAGGATGGAGTTGTAAACCAGGTCACAATTTTAGGAACGAATGTTTTTAGTAAGATAAATTAGTCCTCTGCCTGTATTACACCAATCGATCAAATTACTTATTTTAGGCTCTTTAATACAGTGTCTATAACACCCGGTACATATTACGAACAAAGTGTAATACTAAGGTTGCAAAAGGGCGACAGCGATGCATTTCAGGAATTGTACAACCAATATCATCAGCCCCTTTATCATTACGTACTTCGCTTTGTTAAATCACCTGCCCTTGCAGAAGATGTTCTGCAGGATGTATTTCTCAAAATATGGGAAATCAGGAGCCGTATCGATCCTGAGCTTTCTTTCAAAGCCTACCTTTATCGCATCAGTCGCAACAGTGTTTTTAAGCTATTAAAGAAAATCGCAGTCGACGAAAACCTGCGGGTACAGGTGCTGAAGCAGTTTTCGCAATCAGTTGCAGACGCCGACCTGAAGGTTTTATGGCAACAATATGAAGAGCTGTTACACGCAGCCATCAATCGACTACCACCCCAACGCCAGAAGGTGTTCAGGCTATGCCGTGAAGAAGGAAAAACCTATGAGCAGGTTGCCGATGAACTGGGCATCTCCCGCAACACCGTAAAAGAACATATGGTCCTCGCCATGAAACTGATCAGGGAACATATTGATCAGTATGGCGATACGCCCACTCATTTTATACTGCTGTTATTGCTTATTTCAGATCTCCCCGCTGCTTTTATCAGCTTATCCTGATCACGCCCCAAAAAAATAATTGATTTTTTTTCCGACAGCACCCACCCTCAAACTGCAATTTGGGATATTATGTACTACATTATTGGTAATATGTGCTACATTAGGCATATTATGTACCATATATAATCTAGCTATACACGCATTATGGCGGAAAATGAATACTATACGAAGCTTTTAGCTGACTACCTGAATAATGCCTGCACCCCCCAACAGGTGGAGGAGTTGATGCAATGGCTTCAGCAGCATTCATCTAACCGCCTGCTATTGCAGCAGATACAGGCTGAATTTGATAAAGCTATGGAAACGAGCACAGCAGCGCCTGTCGAAATCAGCAACAGGCTGCGAACACGTTTGATGCTGGCTATCCAACCTCCCGCTTCCGGAGTCTATAAACGGTTATTTTTCAGGGCAGCGGCTGCCGCCATCCTCGTGCTGGCGCTGGGCGCCGGTTGGTTTTACTTTCTGAAGAAAGAACCGATAAAAGATGTGACCCAATCTACCTCACCTGCTGTACAATTACCGGTAACAAAAAAGACAAGCGCCTTTATAACACTGGCCAACGGTGAACAGATAGCATTGGCTAACACGGTGAATGGGTCAGTGAGCGGTCATGACAATATCAATATTATAAAGCTATCGGATAGCCGCATTTCGTATGACACATCTGTAAACAACAATGCTGAAGTTACTTATCATACATTAACGGTTCCTCGCGGAATTAGAATGGTGCAATTAACGTTGGCAGATGGCACGTTGGTGTGGTTGAATACTGCGTCCTCTTTAAAGTATCCCACCGCTTTTACCGGTAATGAAAGAAGTGTTGAGTTAACTGGTGAAGCCTATTTCGATGTAAAACACGATGCTGCTAAACCATTCAATGTTCGTACAAAAAATATTACGGTAAATGTGTTAGGCACCGGGTTCAATGTAAGCGCTTATGAAGATGATGAGCAAACTAATGTAGTGCTGGTGAGAGGAAGTGTGGACTTAACCGCCCAAAGCCATACCGGAATGCTTACAAAACGACTGGTGCCGGGCAACATGGCCAGCTTTCAGTCTGGTGGGGAACGTATCGCCGTTGCATCCGTTAATACCGATGAATATGTGTCGTGGAAAATGGGATATCTGCTGTTCAGGCGAAAGCCTTTGGAACA
>Ga0105239_10004625_pt1 | contig 16357 bp, 16 predicted proteins | sample KBSC44metaG_FD_92761 | JGI IMG/M metagenome (GOLD analysis project Ga0105239, IMG submission 92761) | Corn rhizosphere microbial communities from Kellogg Biological Station, Michigan, USA - KBS C4-4 metaG | ecosystem: Host-associated > Plants > Roots > Rhizosphere > Soil | place: Michigan, USA...
CCGTAAATCCGCTACTTTGGAAGTGCCGGTGAGGTGCGAGAGCGGTTGAATCGGGCGGTCTCGAAAACCGTTGAACCTTCGCGGGTTCCGTGGGTTCGAATCCCACCCTCACCGCCAGAATACACTCGGTTCCGCGTAGATCTCCAGGTCGTAGCCACCAGGTCGTAGCCATTCCGCCCTTCGGTCAAGCATGCTATATTGTGAAGCCGTCGCTGCGCCGGAGCGACTACGTCATCTCGAGTCGTGAATAAGTATGGATTGACCGTGGAAATGACCGACGACGTCGCCTGTTCCGGGCTCGCTGCTCGGGAACTTGCCGGAGTCTGAAAGACCAGCAGCACTTGGTCGGGGAGCTGGGCGTGGAGGCTAAAGAAATCGGAATCATCGCCGTGAACCCAGCGCGTCCCTTCCCTCATATTGCCGCCTCACCACGCTGGGAGCGCGCGATTGCAATCGCTCTAGCGCTGGCGCGCACTGCACTCTGCGCATACCGGGCAGCCACTCAATCCATCGTGCATGACGAAGCATTCAGCTTCAACTTGTTCCTGAGCCACCGGTGGCGCGACATCTATTTCAATTACGACGCTGCCAACCATGTGCTGTTTTCCCTGCTTGCCAAGCTTTCGATGACGCTCTTCGGGGTTTCGACATGGGCAATCCGGCTGCCCAGTGTGATCGCGAGCTTCTTCCTGATGCTGGGCGTGTGGCGCTTGTTAGAGTCTTGCGAATCACGCGCCGTGCGGTGGGTGGCATTTGCTGCCATCGGCCTGCATCCATTGATGCTCGATTTTTCAGTGGCGGCGCGAGGCTACGGATTGGCCCTGGCTTTGTTCACGTGGGCTTTGGTCGAGGTGCGGATGCACGCAGCAAGTCCGCGGGCCGAGGTACTGGCAGGCGTGCTGCTAGGCTGCGGCTGCGCCGCCAACTTCACGATCGGATTTCCCGCCGTCGGGCTGCTCGCGGCAGTGTTCCTGGCCGGCCGGGGCGGCGACCGGCTGCGGCGTACCCTCCAAGTTGCGCTTCCCGCCGCAGTTGTGTTTTGCGCGGTTTGTGGAGGCGCACTGCTGGCGGCTAGCCTCAATAACTTCTACGTCGGCCTCCCCACGCTGCGGAGTTCGCTAATCAACCTCGCGATCAGCTCGATTTACGCCTCTCAGCGACCCGGCCTGTTCGGTACGTACAAGGCGGCCGAATTCATCGCATTCTTTGTGGCGCCCGCAATCGCATTGTTCCTGGCCGCGGATTCCATCCGGGAATGGCGAGGTGGAAAATCTCAGAGAACCCTCGCCTCAATCGCTATGGGTGTGGCTACGGCCGGGATGATCGCGGCGCACCATTTTATTGGCCTCAAGTACCCGACCGATCGCACCGGCTTGGCGATGATGCTGCTATTCGGCCTGGCGTGGGCCCTGGCCGCAGGCAACACACCCTATCGCTGGTTGCGCGGAGCGAGCTTGCTGGCCGGCGCGCTGCTGGCGATCCAGTTCGCGACCCAGTTGGAAGTGAGCTATTTTCAGGTTTGGTGGTATGATCGCTCGACCAAGGAAATTGCGCGCCTCATAGCCGAGGACAGCCGAGGCCAGCCTCCGGGCTCGATCTCGATCGGAGCCACCTGGATCCACCAGCCCGCGCTTGAATACTACCGCACCGTGGATCATATGACTGCGTTGAGACCGGTGGTTCGAAGCATGGACACGTTGATTACAGGCCAAGACTATTACGTGCTGCACGGGACCGACGCGCATTACTCCGCCACTCATGGCCGCAGGGTCCTGCTCTCTGATCCTTTCGCAGGTGTGGTTTTGGTCAAATGAGCTCTCGGCCCCGCGCCTTCGCCGGGATTCAGATTCGTGAACTCAAAAGGCAACGGGCAGCGCGAGCGCCTGGAAGTCGTGATCCATCACTTCGATCGACGCCAAGGAATGTTTCCGTGAAGTGTATACTGCGAAAGGAGCCCTTGGATTTATGAGTTTCTTCTCAAAGCAATTCATTGACGTTATTCATTGGACTGAACCTGCCCCGGGCATTTTGGCGTATCGGTTTCCGATGGAGGACATGGAGATACAGAACGGTGGCCGGCTCACCGTGCGGGAATCCCAGGCTGCTGTTTTTGTCAATGAAGGCCGCATCGCCGACGTGTTCGGGCCAGGGCTGTACACGCTGAGCACTCAGGTTCTGCCGCTGCTGACGAATTTGATGAACTGGGACAAGGCGTTCCAGGCTCCCTTCAAGTCCGACGTTTATTTCTTTTCCACGCGCCTGCAAACCGACCAGCGCTGGGGCACCGCCACGCCCATCACCATTCGCGACAAGGAATTCGGCGCGGTGCGGATTCGTGCCTATGGAATCTACTCGTATCACGTTGCAGACCCGCGCATCTTCTATCAAAAGGTGAGCGGAACTTCGGCGCTGTATCAGGCCGGCGATCTGGAAGGGCAGCTTCGCAACACCATCGTCGGCAGGATGACCGATACGTTCGGCAAGAGCAGTATCAACTTCCTCGATATGGCAGGAAGCCAGGCCGATCTCGGCGGCGCGCTGCTGGACGGGCTCAGGCCTGTGTTTGCCGACCTGGGTTTGCACTTGGATAGCTTTGTGGTGGAGAATATTTCGCTCCCGGAAGAGTTGCAGAAGCTGCTGGATCAGCGCATCGGGATGAACATGATTGGCGATATGGGCCGCTACACGCAATTTCAAGTGGCGCAATCGATGCCTATCGCGGCTGCGAATGAAGGAGGCGGCTCCGCCGGCGCCGGCCTCGGTTTAGGCGCGGGGCTGGCCATGGGCCAGCAGATGATGAGCGCGATGAATCCGGGATTTCACCAGCCGCCTCCGGCCGGGCCTGCACCGTCTACTCCGCCTGCCGGCGGCGCTCCCACTTCAGCCGCTCCGGCCGCGGGAGCCGCGGAGAGCAGTAAGTTCTGCATCAACTGCGGGAAACCAATGCCCAGGATCGCCAAGTTTTGTCCGGAGTGCGGAAGCGGTCAGTCGTAACAGCCCCAGCCACAGCGGCCAGCCGTAGCAGCCGGGAAGCAGCGAAACCGGGCCCGTCGGGGATGGTTACCGTGGGCTTAACGATCGAACAGGCCCTCCAGCAGCGAGCCCACAATCTGCGCGCCGGCATTCGAACCGCCGATGGGATTTCGAGAGCCGCCCGTAATGTTCGATTCGCCTTCGATCCGGTCGAAAACCGACTGGACCGCGATACGGCCGGGCCCGGCGAGGCGGAGCCATAGATAGGTTTGATTCGTGTTCCAGACGTTGAAAAGCGCGGCTGGCTGTTCAAAATGCAACATCATTTGCACCGAAGGATCTTTGAAAACCAGCGCCGTGGGCTTAACCAAAATGGTTTGCCCAGGAGCCAATTCACGAACGAATACGTTACCGGCAGCGTGCAGCAGCAGGAGACCCGGCGCTTGCGCGGAGCCGAAGCGGTCCATCACTTGACCGAGAGGGTAATGCGTCTCGGTGTCGTTGCCCCTTCGCGATTGGAACCAAATGTTGGTTTGAAACCAGTCGTAATGTATATTGCCGGTGGCGGCCAGGAACAGGTGCTCGCGAACGTCGATGGATTGCCCCGGCTGCAGCGGCAGCGCTATCAGTTCGCCCGGCCCGTCATGCGAAAAAGCGATGTGCCCGGGCCCTTGGGCTTGCGTCATGATGAGCGGCAGGCCGCCCATCAAGCGTTTCCATGCGCCTTTGAGCGGCATCGCCGAGATATTTACAGGTGGATCTTTCCACAGCAACACGTTATGTGTGAAGTAGACCGAATCTTCGGGGGCCAGCTTCATATCGGCCACCGGAACGTATAGCCCCTCGATCTGGCACACGGATTTGCCAAAGTTTAGCCGCGCCATATCCTTGCGGCCGGGAAGCTTGGCCCAGCCGGAGTTGGACGGCCGCGAAGGCATCGCGGTTGCCGCCCCGCATTTTGGGCAATTCTGCTGGCTGGCGTCGAAGGTCACTCCACACCAGGCGCATTTGCCGGCCGGGTGCGATTCAGCTACTGGAATACCCCTGCCGGCGTAGTTCGTTACAGGGACGTGAACCGGCGCCGCAGAGGCCTGATACGCGACAGGCGGGGGCTGAGTCGAGGCCGGCATCTGGGGATCTGGCGCTGGCGCCAGGGTACGGACTCGCGCGCCGCAACCGGTACAAAAGTTCACGGGTCCCGAAAGTTTAGATCCGCAATTTTCACAGAACATACGTGCCCCTATTCCGTATGGTGATGCACATACATCGACTGAATGCCGACGCGGCCTGGCCCGGTCATGCGCGCCAGGTTTATGTTGGTGCCGCCAAAAAGACCCGTGCCTAGGCGCTGCAACTCCACTTCCATCTGTACCGCCGAGTCTTTGTACAGAAATGCGCCCGGCTCCACCATAATGCTTTCGCCCGGCGCCAGCCTGCGCTCAAAAACGTTGCCGTAGCCGTGCAGGATCAGCAACCCCGGCGCGCCGGTAGTGATGAAGCGATCCATGTACATGCCTTGGCCTCCGAACAAAATGTTGGTAAGCCCCTTCACCCGCACGAACGAATAATCGATGTGATGTGAGGACAGCAGGAACGCGTGTTCCCGCACATCCAATTCCATCCCGGGATGCAGTGGGAGCACTACCAGTTCACCGGATGCGTCGCGCGAAAAAGCGATTCGGCCCGGACCCGTTGCCACCGTGATCAGGAACGGCATTCCGCCGAAAACACGCTTCATGCCGCCGGCGAGCGGCATCACGGATAGCCGAACCTGCTCCTCTTTCCACAGCATGACGTGGTGCTCAAAGAAAATGGAGTCGCCCGCCCCCAGGTTAATCTCGGCGGCCGGCACAATTTCGCCTTCCACCTGGCACGTGCTGCTGCCGAAGTGGATCTCGGTCATGTCGCGAATCCGGGGCGCCTCGCGCCAGCCCGACTCGCTAACCAGATTCCTGATATCTAGGGGCGCTCCGCAGGCCTGGCACGCCAGTGCGGTTTTCGTGTTCATGCTTTGACACCACTGGCATTGAATGCGTTCCAGGGCTTCGCCGGCGGGCATGGAGGGGGTAGTCATCGGGTCTAGATCCTGTTTTCTTATCATCTATCGCCCGGTGGCCGCCTGTAAAGGCAAGTGGACAGCGTGCTGGAGTGACACGCGGCCGCCGAAATCGCCGTCAATGTCGTCTTTACCTCTTGACAAAGGCATCGCCGGCGAGTTACTTTGCTGTATAAACTACTTTGCAATACAAAGTAAACCGAATGGATGAGTTAAACCGGGCGCTCGGAGATATCAGCAGCATACGCCGCCAGATGGCGCGCAGCACGGAATTTCGCGGCTACGGTCCGGCGACTCTGGCTGCCACCGGTATTTTCGCGATCCTGTCTGCCGGAATGCAAGCCGCTTGGGTGCCTGACCCGCGAAATCATATCGCTCCTTATTTGTGTATCTGGGTCCTGACAGCATTGGTGTCGGCTGTCCTGATCGGCGTGCAGACGGTCACACGCGCGTACCGTATGCATTCGGGTATAGCGGACGAAATGATCCATATGGCGGTCGAGCAGTTTCTGCCGGCGGCCGGCGCCGGCGCGCTCGTTACACTGGTGCTCGTACAATCCGCTTCCTCGGCATTGTGGATGCTTCCTGGCCTATGGCAGCTCATCTTCAGTCTTGGCGTGTTTTCATCCTGCCGTTTCCTGCCGCGAGCCATGGTCGCGGCGGGAATGTGGTATCTGCTTGCGGGACTGGCCTGCATCGCGCTGGGAGATGGCCGAGCCTTCTCTCCCTGGACTATGGGAGTTGCGTACGGTGGAGGACAATTCCTGGCGGCCGGAATCTTGTTCTTCGCCGCTCCGGGGGAGGGGATCGATGAAAGCTAAAGGTTCCGGGGAGGCGCCCTTCGCCTATAAGGGACTGGATAGAGTCATCCACGAGCGAGCGCGACTCAGCGTAATGACGTCCTTGATCGGCGCTCGCAAAGGAGTGACTTTTAACGACCTCAAACAGCTCTGTGCTTTGACGGACGGCAACCTCAGCCGCCATCTGCGGGTGCTGGAGCGAGGCAAGATGGTGGAGATTGTAAAAGGACATGATCAGAATCGTTCCCAGACGCTGTGCCGCATCACTCCTGCCGGCCGCGCGCGATATCTCGAATACCTGTCTACCTTAGAGCAGGTAGTGCGCGATGCGTCCAGAGCAACCACGGAGAAAGCTGCATCCAGTTTTTTGCACGGCTTTGCCGCCTTAAAAGCATGAGTTTTTTTGCCTAGTCACTTTGCAGTGCAAAGTAAGTTGGCGACACAAAGGGCTTCAGTGGACGACGCTTCAATATTGCGCTCGAGCCTTCAGGCCAAGTCAAGGTCCATGGGGGTGAAACTCATCGTGGTCGGCTCCCTGGCTCTGCTCTTGACCGCTCCCGCGCTTTATGTGGGAAGGTTGGTCGAAGACCGGACCCAGAGGGCGGCGGACGTCATCAAGGAAGTCAGCAGCCATGTGGGCGGGCAGCTGACCTTCCTGGGACCAACGCTGGCCATCCCCTACAATATTCCGCCGCAATCCGGGCACAATCTCGCAGCGCCCGGCATATATATTGTTTTCCCAACGCGAGCGTCGGCAGCCGTAAGGACTACCACGGAGGAGCGTCGCCGTTCGCTTTTCAAAGTACCCGTGTTTCGGGCAGATTTGAATCTCGATGCGACATTCGATTTGGCCGGGATACCGATTGCGGCGCCGCCGGGCGCCGAACTCGAGTGGGGCCGGGCCGAGATTGTGGTCGGCGTAAGCGACGCGCGGGGCGCTCTAGCGGACGCTACGTTAACGACACCCGAAAAGACTTCGACACTCGTACCGGCCGAAATCGCACCGGATCTTTCCGTCGGCGGAGGCCAGAGCCCAGGCATCAAGTTGACCCTCCTCGGCGCGAAGGCTGGAAGTATCGCGAAACCGGGAGCTCAATTCGCGGTGACATCGGTGCTGCGATTTTCGGGTGCTCAACGGATTGCGGTTCTCGCCTACGGAAAGACAACCCATCTGGCTTTACGGGGAGATTGGCCCAACCCGGGGTTCGATGGAGGATTCCTGCCGGTAAGCAGGTCCGTATCCGGGAATGGTTTCAGCGCCGAGTGGTCGGTACCTTTCATTGCCAGGGGTATGCGGGCGGAAGGACAGGTTGATTCGATCACGGGGCTGGCCGCAACTGCTCTTGGTGTTTCGTTCATCGAGGTGGCAGATCCCTACCAGTCTGTCAACCGAAGCCTCAAATATGCGCTCCTGTTCCTGGGATTGATCTTTATTTCCTTCTTCGTGTTTGAGGTCACAACCGGCAAACGGGTTCATCCAGCGCAATACATTCTGGTCGGAGTAGCGCAAATCATTTTCTATCTGCTCTTACTATCCTTCGCCGAAAGAATCGGATTCGACTATGGCTTTCTCACCGCGGGCGCCGCTACCGTGATCCTGCTTTCGGCGGATGCGCGATGGGTATTTGAAAGCCGTAAGCAGGGAATCAGGGCGCTGGTCGTCTTTAGCCTGCTGTACGTGCTGATCTATCTATTGCTGCGCCTGGAAGACAACGCATTACTGGTAGGCGCGATTGCAAGCTTTGCCGCGGTCACATCTGCCATGTACTTCACTCGTGGAATCGATTGGTACAGCCCCTTGCCAAGGGCAGATACCCAGGAACGCCAGGACACGCCGGCAGTTCCCGGAAACACGCTTTAGATCGGAGATACTCTGCATGGACATTGAAACCCAATCCGGCTTGCATGTTGCAATTATCATGGATGGAAATGGCCGCTGGGCGAAGCGGCGCGGCCTGCCCCGCGTCGCCGGGCATCGTGCTGGCGTGGCCGCAGTACGCCGCGTTGTGGAGCGGGCGCCTGAGGTGGGTATCAATCGCCTTACGCTCTACGCGTTTTCATCCGACAACTGGCGTCGGCCAGCCTCCGAGGTCCAAAGCATCTTTCAGTTGTTGCGGGCTTTCCTGCGCTTGGAGACCGAACGCCTCCGGCAAAGCGGCGCACGGCTCCAGGTCATCGGCAGACGGGATCGATTGCCGAAGCCGGTGCTTCGCGAAATCGAAAGGTCCGAACGCGCAACAGAGGCAGGCCGCCGCCTTCATTTGCGCGTGGCGATCGACTACTCGTCGCGCGATGCCATTGCGCGTGCAGCGGCCACTGCAATTGCAACTCTCGCAAGTGCAAGTGAAGGTACGCCCTCGGCCGAATTATTAGGCCCAATGCTGGCGCAGGCCTTGACAGCGCAGAGCGGAGATGTCGACCTGCTGATCCGCCCCGGCGGCGAGAAGCGTCTTTCGGACTTCCTGCTCTGGGAATCCGCGTATGCCGAACTTCTGTTTACGGATCGAATGTGGCCGGATTTTGACGTCGCAGATCTGGAAAAAGCGCTAAAAGAATTCAACCTACGGGAACGGCGATTTGGGGGAGTGCCGGCCAGCGTCTTTCAATCACCATCTTCCGCCGGCAGAGGCCATTCGTTTCGAGCCTAAATGCTTAATGGCGCTTACCCTGGGGCTGGGTCTTTCGGAACAAGTTCCACTACGCTGACGCCGACATGGTATTCGGAAGCTTCGCAAGTACAGTGCCTCACTTCAGCTTCCGCTACAAACTCCGTCAGGTGTATACGGATAAGCGAGCCAGGAGACACAAAACATGGAATGCTCAGCTTCAGGCTTGACTCCGCGACATCGAGTATGTGAGCCTGCAGCGAAGCTTGTGGATGGGGGCTCAAAACATCGATCACCGTCTCCCCAGTACAAATCGTGCGGCAATCGCTTCGGCGGTCTGGCCCGACATGTCCCTTGCGTAGCCACTTGGAAACGGTCATGGGCCCCTCCTTCAGATCAATCTACCAAGATCCCTACTGGAAAACTCTCAGTTAAAAACCTGTGTTCTGAGAGTTTTGGATCTGAATTTCGGGGCCAGCCGCGATCACAGGTTAAATATTCCCTTGCAAGGCGCGTTTCAATAGAATTCACTGGCCAGCGAGTTCCTCCGGAGGCTGGAAGACATGTGAGTTCGCATACCCGACAATGGCCAACCGCGTCGCCATTTTCGTGCCTGCGAAGCGCACTCGATGCCAGGTTTTGGCCGGCGCGTAGACAATGTCGCCTTGGTCGGCAACGAAGACCTGCACCGATCCAATCTTGAACTCCATCTGTCCCTCCAGAATGAACCAGAACTCGGGGCCAGTTTCGTGCAGATGGCCCTTATCCTCGTCGCGCGCCGGCGGCTGCTTTGTGGGATCGCCGCGGATGATGTTGGCGATTCCATGAGAGTCGCCGATAAATTGGTTTTGATTCTGCTTTGGCTTCGCGTTTCCAGCGATAGTCAGGTTATAGTCGATAAAAGGCACGTTCGCCTTGTCGTAGGAGCCCTTCACCGTTGCAACCTGCGCCCGCACATACTTCACGCCAGAAACCGGAGTCGGAGTCTCATCGATGGGATACATTATGTCGGAATTCGCGATGGTGACCTCGAGGCGCAATGACGGCTTGTCGCCCACGGTTTCCATGCTGTAGACCAGGCGGTGCGGCACCTGCACCATGAATCCTTTCGAGGCGACGAACGGTTCTTGCCCCTCAATGGTGAAACGAATCTGCCCGTCCTGCACAATCCACCAAGCGCGATTGTCCTGGTGGAACCGCCGCGGCGTCTTGGCGCCAGGCGGCATCGAGATGTAATCCGCGTGAAAAAGGTTATCGCTGACGACGGTTTCCGTCCAGTTCTGCTCGCCCGCGTGTTTCAAACGAAGCTCGGAAAGCCTGATTAGAGGTTTGTTCGGCGCGATCCATTCGTTGGGCTCAACCGGCAGCGGTGCCCACACCAGCATCCGGCTCTGGCCACTGAGCGCCGGAAACATGGTCGAGCCCGCGATGACCAACGCAGCGGTTTTCAGTAATCGCATATTCATTCCCTTTCTTGCTCCATAATGTTTGAAAATGTGCTTCTTTATAGCACTTTCAACGCAAGGAGGCAATTGGGAGTGCCAACCCGGAGGGAGAACAAACCGCTGTGGAGTCGTCTCATTCACCCGCGCTGCAATTGGCAGTTAATGATGCTATGCCGCAGTGCAAATTTCGCGTCCATGGAAGCCCCTCACAGTCGATTCCTGGGATCTGGACCAGCCTTCCTCTACATTTTCCGCAATGCGCTCGCGCTGCACGGCGCGAAATTCGGTTGCGGGCCGGGCCAGGGTGGCGCCCGCACTGTGCTGGTCAACAGCAAGGCCGCGCGCTCATGCATCACGCCCGTCAAACAGCTCACTGGCCGATCGACCGGCCGGAACAGCCGTCCTAACGGAGCGGGCGGGGCGTCCAGCGCTCCGGTGGCCGCCGCGCTTGCTAACGCCATCTTTGATGCCACAGACATTAGGCTGCGTAGCGTGCCGTTCACCACTGAACGGGTTAAGGCTGCTTTCGCGAAGGCGTAAGGCCGAGGTTGGGCAGTCGGCAAGGTCTGGGAGCGCCACCTAGCTTTAAGAAAAAAGCTTTTAGAAAAAAGGCGGAACAACAGGTGTAGAATAACTACGCTAAGAAATCTGGCCGCTCGCATAATTAAGGATGGTGCACGATGACACGACGCGAAGCATTAGTGACCCTGAACGCACTGGCGGCGACGCTGGGACGAGCGGCTGAACGGCTTCCCGCCAACAAGAACGTGAAGTGGGGATTGGGGTCGAACCTCTGGAATTCCTTCAAGGGATCGAAGTTCACCGACATCCTCGACGTGATGCGCGACACCGGGTTTATCGGCCTTCGGTTGACGCAGTTTCCAAAGATTCTGGAAACCTACAGCATCACCACTGAACAAATGGAAAAGGAGGTCTCCAAGCGCGGCCTTCACGTGGTGACGATTTCATTCAATGGCCCGGCGCAGGATGCGTCCAAACGCAAAGAGGTCCTGGACAGCGCGAAGGTCGCGATGACCTTCCTCAAGAAGTTCGGCGCCGAGCGGCTGGTTGTGTTCTCTCCGTCACGGAGTGCGGGCGCGGCGCCCGGCGCTTTCAAGACCATGTGCGAATGTTATAACGAACTAGGGGAAATGGCGGGCGAAATGGGCTTCAAGGCGGGTCTTCACAACCACATGGGCCAGATGGTGCAGAACGAAGACGAGCTCGACCGCTGCATGCAGATGACCGATCCCAAAAAGTTCTGGCTCTCGCCCGATACGGCGCACCTGCACCTGGCCGGCATGGACTCCGCGAAGATCCTGGACCGCTACAAAAACAGGCTGATGCTGGCGGACTACAAAGACGCGAAGCGCGGGGCAGGGAATTTCCTCCAGAACATCTACGATCTGGGCGATGGCGATGTGGACTTTCCTGCCTGCCATCGCGCGCTGAAGGCGGCTTCGTTCAAGAGCTGGCTGATCGTAGATTTGGACATTGCCCGCCAAGGGCCGCGTGTCAGCTACGAACGGTGCGGAGCGTACGTAGTCAAGACCCTGGAACCGATTTATGTCTGACATCTCACGTCGAGCCTTTGTCAGAACAACCGTCGGGACAACCGTCGCAACAACGCTGGCTGCGGCCACACTCGCGGCGGCCGACGATCGCATCCTCGATCCCCACGTTCACGTTTGGAAGCATGATCCGGAATTTCCGTTCGCGCAGGGGCAGAATGTTCCCGCGCGCGACGCTACGCCGGAAACGCTGCTGGGCTTGATGAAAAGCAACGGCGTTTCCAAGACCGTCCTGATTCAGGTGATTCACTACCGGTACGACAACCGTTTTCTGGCGTACACTCTGAAGCAGTATCCAAAGACCTTCCAGGGCGTGTGCCGCGTGGATCCACTAGATCCCGCTGCGCCAGACCACCTGTCGCAGCTCACCGAGCAAGGATTTCGCGGAGTCCGGCTGTCTCCGGGGCTTGGCCCAGCGGGAGATTGGATAAAAGAAGCGCTGATGCCGCCGCTTTGGAAGCGCTGCTCCGAATTGAAAGTGCCGATGACGGTGCTCGCCCCGGTAGTGCGTATGCCGGAGGTCGCGAAGTTAATGGAAAAGCTGCCGGAGATGACGCTGGTGATCGACCACATGGCCGATTGCCCGGTCGATCAGCCGCAGGAACTCGAAAAGCTGATTGCCTTGAGGCGCTTTCCCAATGTGTTTGTAAAGATCTCACATACTTGGTCACTTTCGCGCCAGCCGTATCCCTGGCTGGATTCGCAAGAACTGGTGAAGCGGCTGCACGCCGCCTTCGGGCCGCACCGGTTAATGTGGGCGACTGACTGGCCGATCATCGAGAGCGTCGCGAAATATCGGCAGGCGCTTACTGTAGTCCGCGACGACATGAAATTTTTAAATGCCGAAGACAAGAGATGGATGCTCAGCAAGACTATCGAGCGCGTCTGGCCCTTCCCGGCGTAGGGTTCGCATGGCCCAACTCCCGGCGAAACGCCCGGTTCATTGCCATTTATCGGCGGGGCGAACGGTTTGAGATCCGGCCCCCTGCGCGAACCGCCGGTGTCAAATTGCGCTATGATAGCCCTGTTCCGGAGACTACGTCTATATGCGGATAATCATTCTTGCCTTGCTCATGGCCGGTTCGCTGGCGGCCCAACACGAATTAACGGGCACCACATATACCAAGACTGATATCGACATCGGTAATCGTCTCTACATCGCCAATTGCATTTATTGCCATGGACCTGATGGGGACCAGATTGCAGGTGTGGATTTTACCCACGCGAAGTTTCCCCGCTCCCGCAGCGATGACGATATCGTGAAGATTCTCCGCAATGGCATTCCCGGCACGGGCATGCCTGCGCAGACCATGCCCGAGCCGCAGCTCCGCACTATTGTCGCGTATCTGCGTTCCTTGCCCGCCGCGGCCGGCCAGGTGCTTCCCGCCGGGGCGGATGCCTCCCGCGGAAAGATGTTGTTCGCAGGCAAGGGCCAGTGCGTCAACTGCCATCGCGCACAAGGCACGGGTTCGTACTTCGGGCCGGACCTGAGCGATATCGGCATGCTGCGCCGTGTGGTCGAATTAGATCAGTCGCTTTCCGAGCCAGACGCCGTTATCATGCCGGAGAATCGTATGTTCCGCGTGGTTACAGCCGGCGGAACTACACTCACCGGCCGCATTCTCAATCAGGATACCTTCACGGTGCAATTGATCGACAGCAAGGAGCGCCTGCTGTCCTTCCAGCGCTCCGAGCTCAAACAGTTCACCCCCATCGATAGGTCGTCGATGCCGTCTTACAAGGACAAGCTCAGTGCGGCAGAGCGGGCCGACCTGATCGCGTATTTGATGTCCCTAAAAGGAATCTCCCAGCCATGAAGAAACTTCTGATACTTGCTTTCGCAACGGCAGCGGCGGCGTTCGCCCAGGTCGGGTTTGACCGCATTGTGCAAGCCGAGAAGGAGCCGCAAAACTGGCTCACCTACTCCGGCAACTTCAACAGCCAGCGTTACAGCAAGCTTACACAGATCACGCCGGACAACGTCAAGAACCTGGAGTTGCAGTGGGTCTACCAGGCCCACTCGCTGGAGAAGTACGAAGCTACTCCGCTAGTTGTCGATGGTGTCATGTATACGGTTCAAAATCCGGATGATGTCGTGGCGCTTGATCCAGTCACTGGCCGTATCTTCTGGACGTTTTCCTGGACGCCTTCGCCGGATTCGAGACCCTGCTGCGGACGCCTCAGCCGGGGCGTGGCAATTCTAGGCGACAAAGTTTTCCTCGGCACCATCGATGCCCACCTGATTGCACTCGACGCACGCAACGGCAAGCCGCTCTGGAATGTGGAAGTCGATAAAGCGGCCGATGGTTACGCCGTCACTCACGCCCCCCTCGTCATAAAAGACAAAGTCATCGTGGGCGTCGCCGGCGGCGAATATGGAATCCGCGGCCACATCGACGCTTATGATGTAGCCACGGGCAAGCGCGTCTGGCGCTTTTACACCATTCCCGGTGCCGGCGAAAAAGGAAACGAAACCTGGGCCGGCGATTCCTGGAAGACCGGCGGCGCCTCCGTCTGGGTCACCGGGTCCTACGATCCCGATCTCAATCTCACCTACTGGGGAATCGGCAACCCCGGGCCCGACTGGAATGGCGACCACCGCGGCGGCGACAACCTCTACAGCGACAGCGTCGTCGCCCTGGACGCCGATACCGGCGTCTTGAAGTGGCACTACCAGTTCTCGCCGCACGATGAGTTTGACTATGACTCCGTGCAGGTGCCGGTTCTCGCGGATATACAAATGCCTGGCACCAGCACTGTGCGTAAAGTCATGTTATGGGGAAATCGCAACGGCCTTTTTTATGTGATTGACCGGACCACCGGCCAATTCCTTCTCGGTAAACCGTTCGTAAAAGTTACCTGGATGAATGGTTTTGACGAGCGGGGCCGCCCCATGAAGGTTCCGCAAGCGCAATCCAACCGTGAAGGCACGCTGATCTATCCCGGCAACCAGGGCGGAACCAACTGGTACAACCCTTCTTTCAGCCCCGCCACCGGCCTCTTCTATATCCCGGCTTGGGAAGACTACTCGTCGTTCTTTGTCAAGCAGGATGCCGAGTATGTGAAGGGCCAGACCTTTGGCGGAGGTGGCCCACGCAACGTCACGCCGCCGGTGGTCGCTGGAAATTTCAACTATCGCAAGGACGGCGAGCAATACGGCGTTGTCCGCGCAATCGACCCAAAGACCGGCGAAAAAAAGTGGGACTTCCCCATGAGCGATGTGACCGACGCCGGCATCATGACCACCGCTACGAACCTGTTGTTCAGCGGCGGCCGCGAAGGATATTTCTTCGCCCTGGATGCCCGGAATGGGAAACTGCTCTGGAAAGCCGCGCTGGGTGGACGCGTTTCGTCGGGTCCCATGACGTATTCGATTAACGGGCGCCAATACGTCGCCGTGTGTGCTGGCAGCGCGCTCTTTGTGTACGCGCTGCGGCAGTAACGGTCGCCTGGCTTCCATCGATTTCCCTCCAGGCGCGTTCTGGCAGCGCATGGCAGAGCGGCTTCCGAATGTTGCTCTGGCGGAATTCCTGGGGCGAAATGCAGGAATTGGTGGTTATCTCCCCGGGGCCGGCCGCGGGATCGCGTCCAGCAGTTCCTGATATTGGGGATCGCGAATGCCGCGCGAGGAAGCGGCGAAATTAGAGAGCACGCGGCGCGCAATGCGGCGGTCCTCGGAATCGTCCGCGGTCTTGGATTGCGCCAGCAGCGGGGTGATGCGCTCTTTCAACTTCGCGAAACTCGCCCCGTTGTACCAGCGGTCGCGAAGCTCAAACAGTTCTCTCTGCACTTGCAATTCACGCTCCTCGTTTTTGGGTTCCTCGCTCAGGGCGTCCCGAACGTCCTGTTGTTTCAGCAGCCGGGCGGCGCGATCTCCGAACTTTTTGACGTCCTCCAGGCCTTCAAAATCGGTAATCAGATGAATCAGAGAGCGCAGCGTGTCCGTGTTGTCCTGGAGCGCGTCGATCCGCTCCGCGCGCGCCGCGAACCACGAGTCCAGCAGAGCCGTGTCATGCGGTCGCAAGCCGGATTTCATGGCCTGCAGTTCCATCCACTCCACCCCCTGCATGGCCAATTCCGCGGGCAACCACGTGTGCCCGCCTTCGAAGTAAAGCACCCTATGCGCGCTGGTCATGCGGCGATCCAGCTGGTACATCTCCATGTGATTGAAGTCGTCCGTGCCGGCCGAACCGAACACCGGAAACGGGAGCCTCGAAATGAACTCGTCCGGAAAGCCGGCGCTGGAAGCAAACACTCCGGCAATTTGTTTGGACTCTAGCGCGATCTTCATGGCCACACGCGCCCCTCCGGACATACCTGCTGTATACACGCGCTTGGGATCGACGGAAAATCGCGCCTTCACGTCCGTCGTCATGGCCTTCGCCGCGTTCATGCTCACTTCCCAGGGACCATTGCGCGAGTTGAGCGAACCGGCCACGATATAGCCGTACTTTTCGGCGGCTTGCCGATAACGCTCCACCGGCACTCGTCCGCGCGCGCCTCCGTCGAATGCCAGAATCACGCTCCATTGCCGGGAAGGCGTGTAGTTCGTAGGCAGATAAAGTACATAGTGCTGGGTATGGTCCAAGGCGCACTCTACGCTGTCGACAATTTGGCCCGTGGGTAGATCGGCGGCGCGGGACGCCGCTGTGGCCATGACCAGCGTGATGGCTTTCTTCCACATGCCCCTGAATCATAGCGCGGGCGTGGCTGCGATGGCGACCCCCACTGGGACTGGCATGAGTCGCGTCAATTGGCAGCGTTCGCAAGCTCACGAAAAGGCTCGATCGCGTTAAACTCCTATTGTTCCCGAATCGTCTCAATGAGGAGGCACGAAACACCATGTTCCCGTCGCATCGCACTTTGCGTATCTCTCTCCTGGCAGTCCCGGTCCTGCTGATGGCTC
>Ga0105239_10004626_pt1 | contig 16356 bp, 10 predicted proteins | sample KBSC44metaG_FD_92761 | JGI IMG/M metagenome (GOLD analysis project Ga0105239, IMG submission 92761) | Corn rhizosphere microbial communities from Kellogg Biological Station, Michigan, USA - KBS C4-4 metaG | ecosystem: Host-associated > Plants > Roots > Rhizosphere > Soil | place: Michigan, USA...
ACTATTATATCCATTCATTCTTCGTCGTACAAAGGAACAGGTGGCAAAAGACCTTCCCGAAAAATCTGAGATGATCCTGTTCTGTGAGATGAGCAAAGAGCAACGTGATATTTACGATGCATACCGCAATGATTACCGCGATAAGATTTTAGGTGTTGTGGATCAGCAGGGCGTTGGTAAATCTCAGTTAACAATACTTCAGGGCCTTATGAAGCTGCGCCAGATATGTGACAGCCCGGCTATAATGAAAGATGAAGAGAAGTTTCCCAACGTATCTGTTAAGCTGGAAGAACTTGGTCGTGAGATTACCGAAAACATCAGCGACCATAAAGCCCTGGTATTTTCACAGTTCCTGGGTATGCTTGCACTGATTAAAGAGAAACTTACGGAGCTTGGGGTTGACTATGAATATTTTGACGGAAGCACATCTGCACCTGACAGGGAAAAAGCCATACAGCGTTTTCAGAATGACGACAACTGCCGTGTGTTCCTTATCTCACTTAAAGCAGGCGGCGTAGGTTTAAACCTGACTGCTGCGGATTATGTTTATATCGTTGACCCGTGGTGGAACCCTGCCGTTGAACAACAGGCCATTGACCGTACGCACCGCATCGGCCAGACAAAAAATATCTTTGCTTACCGTATGATTTGTAAGGATACAGTGGAAGATAAAATTCTTCAATTGCAGGAAAAGAAACGTATGCTGGCGGCTGATTTGATTACAGATGATACCGGCTTTGTTAAGAGTCTTAGCAGGGATGATATCGAATACCTGTTTAGTTAACAGTAACCGTAATACAAATAATTTTTTAGTAACGGGCCGCATGCGGCCCGTTTGTTATTTAAGAACGTCTAAATTTTTGAAAGGCACTTTTTGTTGAGATTACTTATAATGCTTGCTTTTATAAATCAAAAGTAAAATCATACAAGCCTTAAAGGCATGAATAATAATGCTGTTTCACCGAATTTACATTTTTACACAACGCGTCATTTCCAACTTTTGCCTACAAGCTTTCCCATTATGCCGATTCTTAAATCTTTGCGTTAAACTAAGAAATAGCTTCATTATCGAAAAACAAGGCATGGCTCAATTAAAACATCTCTATGATAAGAAGCTCTACACTCTTTTTGCTATTGTCGCTGACCTTTTCAACACAGCTTTTTTCGCAGAATGCGACGAGCGGTAGTGTAAAAGGTAATCTCAAAGATTCCACTTCTAAACAGATTTTAAAAGAAGCTACTGTAAGCGTGTTGGATAAAGAAGATTCAACGGTTATTATGTATCGCCTTTCAAAAACAGATGCAAGCTTTTCATTAGATGCTATTCCCTTTGGCTCATACCTGTTGATGATAAGCTTCCAGGGTTATGATACCTACTATAAATCATTCACACTTTCGCCGGATAAAAACATTTTTGATGCGGGCAATATTTATATGAACCCTGAAGCCAATAATCTTGGCAACGTTACTGTGCAGGCACCCCCTATCGTTATAAAAAAGGATACGGTTGAGTTTAATGCCAGCATGTTTAAAACAAAACCCAATGCAGTAGTAGAAGACTTATTAAAAAAATTGCCAGGTGTTGAAGTAGATCAAAGCGGAAATGTAAAGGCGCAAGGAGAACAGGTTTCTAGAATATTGGTAGATGGAAAGCGTTTTTTTGGTGATGATCCCAAGATGGCAACGAAGAATCTTCCTCCTGATATCATTGACAAAATACAAGTGTTTGATGATTTAAGCGACCAAAGCAAGTTTACTGGGTTTGATGATGGCAACCGTGTAAAAACCATCAACATTACTACAAAGAAAAATATGCGCCAGGGTTACTTTGGAAAAGCTGTTGCCGGCGTTGGTAATAAGGGGTTGTATGATGAAGCGATGAATATAAGTAAGTTTAACGGGGATCAGCAAATAACTGCTATAGGCCAGTTGAACAATACCAACAAGCAAAACTTTACACCGCAGGATTTATTTGGTAGTGGCAATGGTGGAGGAAGAGGTGGTAACGGCGGCGGTGGTGGAGGCGGTCAACGTGGAGGTGGTGGCGGTGGCGCCGCATCGCTTCTTCAAAACAACGGCAATAGCGGCTTGACCAGAACTCTTGCCGGTGGCCTTAACTACCGTGATGTATGGGGTAAAAATACAGATGCCTATGGCAGCTATTTTTATAACAACATGAAGCTGACAACAGATCAAAAAAGCACTACTGAAAATTTATATCCCGGGGATTCTTCTATCTTTAATAACAAAGATCAATCATCTGTCAACCGTAATATTAACCAGCGCATTAATCTTAATATAGAAACAAAGTTTGATACACTTAATTCAATGGTGATAAGACCTAACATTAGCTGGCAGCAGACAGACAATAACTCTGCATCAACTACTGCTTCAACAAGGGGAAAGTCAGTGGACCTAAGCGATTCAAAAGCTAATACAACATCTCATAGCAGTGGTTATAATGGAGGGATCGACATGTTGCTTCGCCACCGGTTTTTAAAGAAAGGAAGAACGGTATCTCTTGAACTAAGCTGGGCAGGAAATGATAAAGATGGGTATGGTTCAAACACATCTTTAAATAACTATCACCTTGACAAGGGAGACTCTATCAGTAATATCAATCAGCAATACATCAGTAAAACAAACAGTAATAGTTTCAGCCCTACATTATCTTATACAGAGCCGATCACCAAAAATTCGATCCTCGAGTTCAATTATAATTATTCATACAATAAAAACACATCCAGCCGAACAACTTATGACTATGATTCCACAGATCAAAAGTATAGCAGGATAGATAGTTTGCTTACCAATAATTATGAGAACACTTATTACAGTAACAGGCTAACATTAAATTATCGCATACAAAGCGAAAAGCTTAATTTAAGTTTTGGCTCAGGCGTACAGTTTGGCAGTCTTACAAGTGACAATAAATCGAAAGACATTCATTTAACACAGAAGTATACAAATCTTTACCCGACGGCTAACCTGACTTACCGCTTCAGCAGAACAAGCAACCTGCGCTTTAATTATTCAGGAAGGACGGCGCAACCCAATGTGCAGCAATTGCAGCCTGTAGTAGATAACAGTGATCCATTGAATATAAGCGTTGGTAATCCTGACCTTAAACAGTCATTCACCAATTCATTCAGGTTGTTATACACGTCTTTCGACAACGTGAAATTCAGGAACATGTTTGCAACCATTAATGCCAGCTTCATCAATAACAATATCGTCAATGAAACAACCACTATATTATCAACAGGCGTTGATACCATAAGGCCGGTAAACCTTAATGGCAATTACAATATTAGTGGTTACTTCAACTATGGATTCCAGTTAAAGAATCCTAAATCAAATCTTAATTTCTCTACCAACCTTTCAACCAGTAGAACATTATCGCTTATTAATACGCTTGACAGCGCAAATGCCCGAAAGGGAAGATCGCAAACAAATGCTACTACAAATTATTCGTTTGGTGAAACCATTCGATGGACAACCAACCTGAAGGAAAATTTCGATATGAATTTTTCTGCCACGCCAACGTACAACATGGCAAGATATTCTATACGCTCTACACAAAATGCGAACTATTTTACGTTTGGAGTATCTGCTGAGCCCACATGGTATACTAAAAGCGGCTGGATAGTTTCATCAGATTTTACCTACACTTATTATGGAAGTGGCTCTGCGGGGTATGCGTCAACCAGCGTGCCTTTGTGGAATGCGAGTCTTGCAAAACAGGTATTAAAAAACAAGCGCGGAGAAATACGCCTTTCAATATTCGATCTGCTTAATCAAAACGTAAGTATTAAGAGAACACAAACAGATAACTACATACAACAAACACAAACCAGAGTGCTCACTCGCTATGCACTACTTACCTTTACATATAATCTAAGAAGTTTTGGCGGTAATAACAGGCAACGAAGAGATGGTATGCCGGATTTCAGGCAATTTAGAGGCGATGGCCCTCCAATGGGAATGCCTCCTCCAGGCGGCGGTGGCGCACCTCCTCCGGGTGGCCCAACTTTCTAAGTAAACAGATTCTTCTCCAGAAGAGCATATTGTATTAGGGAAACGTGGTTGCACTATACTTTAAGCCATGAAAGTGATGTGTCTGTCGGCTGATTAACTTTTATGATGTTGTCATCTGGATCTTTAAACTCAACACACAGCATACCGAGATGAGATGCTTTCGGGCCATCATAATTAATACCTGAAGAATGCAGGTTTTGAATGATACTGTTTATGTCATCTGTAATAAAGCTGGTAACAAAAACACACGGTGCATAATGTTTTGATGCGTTAAAGTCAACACCTGTATTATCTGAATTAAATACTTTTAAATTATCCTTATCTACGGTGGTGGTTAACTTTAAAACAGACTCATAAAAAGCTTTGCTCTTGTCCGGCTCATTTGCACCAAATTCTATTTCGTGTAGTCGTATTTTCATTAATGATTATTTTTCTTACCCGGAAGAATATGTTGCAGCAATAAATGTGCATATAACAAAATACAAAAGAATAATAACTGACAGATCTAAAATTTGCAGTTTACAGCTATATTGTTGCTACAAAACAACAGTAATGGCTAGCGCATTTGAAAAAACTAAAACGGGTGTAAAAGGGTTCATTGTAGTAGTATTGCTCATTTCTCTATCGCTTCCCTGCATATCACAAAAAATTTCATGGAGCCAGGTAGCGCCCGGTGTATGGAAAGCTGTTATTGGCAAACCTGATAACTATAATTTATTAAAAGCAGCAGGTGTTTCGCCAAACAAAGAAGCCATCGCTAAAATATCACCATCTGACTTTCCTTTTTTGCAAACAGATATATGGTCTAAAGTGGCAGACAATAAAACGCTTTTGCGTTTTCCACTTGATAAGGAAGAGCAGCTATATGGCTTTGGGTTAAACTTTCAAACAGTTAATCAAAGAGGAAGAATCTTGTTTTTGCATGTGGATCATTTTGGCGGAAAAGACAATGGTCGCACCCATGCACCGGTACCGTTTTATGTTTCGTCAAAGGGTTATGGAGTGTTTATTAATTCAGCCAGGTATATAACTGTATATGCGGGTACCGGTGTACGAAGAGACAGTAAAGATGCGCCCGCTGAACAGGACAGGAACACAGATAAAAACTGGTCGGCGCAGCCATATTCAGATGCTGTAGAAGTGCTTGTACCTGCTTCAGGTGTGGAGGTCTATGTGTTTGCCGGGCCAACGCCTCTCGATGCAGTCAGGAGATTCAACCTGTATAATGGTGGTGGCTGTCTTCCTCCCCGCTGGGGACTTGGTTTTACGCAGCGGGTAAAATCATTATATACAGATCAGGAAGTAAAAAAAGAGGCAGATGAATTTGCCACAAAAGGCTACCCGCTTGATTTTATTGGGCTTGAGCCGGGATGGCAGAGCAAGGCCTACCCATGTAGCCTTGCATGGGATTCAACAAGATTTCCTCATCCGGAAAAGTTCATTACCGAAATGCTTGGCAGAAACATTAAGCTCAATCTTTGGATTAACCCTTATGTTTCCAGGTATTCACCCATCTACCAAAGACTAAAACCCTATACAGCATCGCACACGGTATGGAACGGTATAGTTCCTGATCTTACAATGTCGCAGGCAAGAAAACTATTTTTCGGTCAATTGAATGATAACCAGGTTAAGTATGGTGTAAGTGGTTATAAGATTGATGAAGTGGATGGTTATGATAACTGGCTGTGGCCAGATGTAGCTATATTTCCCGGTGGTGTTTCTGCCGAACAAATGCGTCAAACATTCGGGTTGCTTTGCCAGAAATTCAGCACAGAGATTTTTCATCATCAAAATAAAAGAACCTATGGGTTGGTTAGGGCTTCTAATGCTGGTGCCGTTTCTTTTCCTTACGTGATATATAATGACTACTATAAGCATGAAGATTTTATTACGGCCCTTATCAACAGTGGGTTTTGCGGTGTACTCTGGACGCCTGAAGTAAGGGCTTCTTCTACCGGGGAAGAATGGTTACGCAGAATGCAAACAGTTGTCTTCTCTCCTATGGCAATGATTAATGCATGGGCCAGCGGCACCAAGCCCTGGTCTTATCCGGAAGTAGAGCAACAGGTAAAAGAACTTGCATTATTACGCATGCAAATGATGCCGTACTGGTATACAGCTTTTGCAAAGTATCATTTTGAAGGAACCCCGCCATTCAGGGCGATGAACCTTGAAGATGGGTTTACACAGACAGGCAGTAAAGAAAAAGGTAGCACCAATCTTGAAGAAAATCCCTATGCCCTTGCTACAACAAAAGAGATAAAAGATCAATATATGGCAGGAGAATATCTCCTGGTGGCACCTTTATTTGCAGGCGAAAAGAGCCGTAAGGTTGTTTTGCCAAAAGGCAATTGGTATGATTTCTATACAGGTGCATTTGCCGGCAATGGTGAAATAATTACAGTGCCTGATGGATTTGATAAAATTCCTGTATTTGTGAAAGATGGTGCTATTATACCTATGCAGCCGCCATTGTTGCATGCGCTTAAAGCTGGTGATAGAGTTTCTGTTGAATTCAGGCATTATGGTGAAAAAGAAGGATTGTATGAATTATATGATGATGATGGCGAAAGCTTTGATTATGAAAGAGGGCTTTATAGCTGGCGTACAGTTGTTATGAAAAAGAATAAACAAGGCGAATGGACAGGCAGTATTTCAGCGCCTGTTAAAGGTAAACCCAATACCGTTGGTGAAGTGAGCTGGAAGCATGTGGGAAAATGATTAACAAAGAAATACTGATTATTAATATTGAATTTAATGAGCACAGAACAAAGCAGAATTTTTCAGAACCAACATGAACTTACGTGGGAAGTGATAGATAACGGAATAGAGCGCCAGGTGTTTGGTTATAATAAAGAACTAATGATGGTAAAAGTGAAGTTTGAAAAAGGTGCTCTTGGCGCTATGCACTCTCACCCGCATGTGCAAACCAGCTATGTAGCCAGTGGCAGTTTTGAATTAACTATTGGCAATGAGAAAAAGATTTTGAAGGAAGGTGATGGTTATTTTGTACCTCCTCATGTAATGCATGGTTGCGTATGTATCGAAGCTGGTATGCTGATAGATGCTTTCAGCCCATTACGTGAAGATTTCTTAAACAGCTAACCAGCACATTCAACCCAAAACCTAATCAATAATAAAAGGCAGGTGTATGTTGCTGTAAGCCGGTTTTTTTATCTGCTTCTTTAAATTTTTAAAAGTCTCAAACGGGCCTTTGGTGGCAAAAAGATTTATCAGCCAGGCCGGTATCGCACCACCGGGATCTACTTCTAAGGTGTAATCAATCTTAACCGTGTTGTGTGGACCTGGTTCAATTATCCATTTGCCCGAAGAATGATGGATTCTAACAATACTCTTTTTTAATGGAACATAATCCGGAACAGTGGGCCCATCAATTGTAACCACTTTTGTGGCTGGATTTTGTGTAGTGATTAAATGCGCAATGAAATCCCTGTTTTCAAAAGGCCATGGTATGCTTACTTCTGAATGATAATATAATTCCGCAGGAGACACTTGTTTTAGTAATGTGCTCGACTTGGTACTGTACACCCATTCCGCACCGGTATTTACATCAAGCACCACAGCTACAAGCTGTGATAAAGTTGCTGGTAAACTGCATTTTACTTTTATAGCTTTTAATCTTGAGTTGGTAATGTTTTTGGTATAGATTTCAATGCCCTCTTTATTTGTTTTAAGCGTCCAGTCTTGCTGGCCGTTGCAAAAAAGAGCGATAACCATTGCAGCACAAAAAGTAAATACGTTTTTAAGCATTTTACAGGGTGTATTAAGCACGTCCATATACAAATAAAAAACCGGAAAGACAGTTTTGCAACTTTCCGGCTTTGGTTAAAATCACTGCAAATATCAGTGTTTTTGTGTATGTAAGATTTAAAAAAAAGGGGTTGATATTATTTCCCGTTGTTAATGTCCCTTCACTTCAGTGTATATTCCTCTTTCATAAACAATATTTAATCTTTCAAGCATCGCCGCCATGTTGAAGTTTTGCTTTTTGTATTCTTCTTTAACGGACTCTTTAGCCTTATTTAATGCATCAATATTTTGCCATTCGGCCACAGTTACGCATACCAGGTTGTCACTATCATTAGTATATTCATAAGCTGCATCTTTTATAAAGCCTGGAAGATTTTTAATAAAGCTGCGATTGATATGCATTCGCTTGTAAAACTCTTCCTTTGCTGCGGAAGGAACTACGAATTTATCAATCAGGCTTATATTGCCTTCACCAGTTTTTTTATTTTGCAAAGAAGATAAATCAAACGGCAATACTTCTGTCGCCTGCAAAAAGCTCAGACGATCCGTGATAACATTACTGCTTATTATTTTATTATCCTTCATTTCAAATACAGCGATTCCTTCATTTGAAATAATCTTACTGGTTGGTGGTATAAACTGAAACTGCTGCGTATGCGTTCCCTGCCATTTCGATCTAACTACAACCTTATTCCCTTCAGCGATAACATCTTCCACTTTCCACTGGATATCCGGGAAAGCGTTGATAAGTGCAGCTACCGGTTCTTTAAATGCATCAATACCGTGTTTTCCTTGTTGTCCAATAAAGTCTTCTGCTACGAAATTGCCAAGCAACTCCATATGTTTTTTGTTCAGGCACGTTTCAAAAAGCTCACGCACCACTTGTTTGTTTGTTTCAATTGCAGGCATATTAACCTCTCTTTTTTTAATTGGTTCATCAATGTTTTTATTATCCTGGGCATAACTGTAATCACCTGAAAGCGCCAAGATGATTACCAGGAGAAAACTGTTAAGCACTGGTTTCATTTTGTTTTATTTGCCAACAAAACTACCAATGCGCATAAGCCAGGAATTGTAAAAAATCATTGATTTACCAATACTGTGAGGATTTAAAAAAATCTTTTGGTGCCTGGCCTGTGAACAGGCGAAAATCTTTTATAAAGTGTGACTGATCAAAATAACCTGCTTCATAAGAAGCATCTGTTAAAGAGCTGTAAGAAGAATAATTTTTAATAAGATTTCTTAAGCGGATAATAGAGGCGTATTGCTTGGGGGATGAGCCAACCTGCTGTCTGAATTTTTTTTCAAAAGGATCCTGACTTATATGCAGATGTTTTGCCAGGTCTTTAATGCGTATAATTCCGTTTTGCTGTTTTATTAAATTGATGGCATGGTTAACAGATAAATCTCTCTTTGTAGTGGCAAGCTTTTTAAGAAAAAAACTTTCAGTAATAAAAATTCTTTCAAAATTGTTTTTTGCCTCTGCGAGACGTTGTAATATTTCTGCCAGTTCTGTTGAATGAAACAGGTTTTCTGTACCGATGCTTATATTAAAAAGCTCGTGTGCGGGTATTTTGGAAAAAGCGGTAAACCCACCTTCTTTAAAAATTACCAGCAGGTTTGATGTTGCTTTTGTATAATGGAAAAGCCGCACTGATTTTCTAAGGCCGGATACAGTTGCTGCGGAAATGGTTTCTGCACTTTCACCTTTCAATACGCTTCCACAATACCGGAAAGACATTGTCATTGATGTATCTGGTATTGTTTTACTGCCGGTTTCCACATCACTTTCAATAATCATAAACTCTTTTATAAGAGGCATCAATGCTGGTGATGGAAGAAATTTTTCAATATTCATTTTGTGATGATAGGCTTCAGTTCAAACAATACTTAATAAAAGTATTAAATCTTCTAAAAAACCGAAGCAGAATATGTTGGCAATTACATGAATGGTTTCCATAAAATGAATTATGGACCAGTCTAAAAAGCATGGCCTGATTTAAATTGAGCATGGCTTTTTAGTCAACCTTTAAACCGTCCATCTTATCCAGCCTGGCTATCAATCCCCATCCATAGAAATAATTGGCGAGACCAATCATGATTTCGTTTTTTCCTTCTTTGAGTGGCAATTTTATTTGCGCATTTTCTATAGTGCAGCGTCCATCAGACTTTTGCTGCGGCGTGCCGAAATAATTTTTATCTACATACAAAATCTTGCCGTTTATAAAGAGCCATACTTCATCACTAAAACCAAAACTCAAAATTTTTTCCTGCACCTTATCCGAGTAAATTGTTGTTCTAAGCCAGGCCAGCCGGCGCTCATCATTTTCCCTTGAGCCATATTTTCTTGTAAGGTTTACCAATCCACGGTTTTCAGCTTGTATAGGTGTCCATTGTGTAGCACTGTCCGGCAAATCTGATTGGGTTAATTTGCCATGCATACTGGGCAAGGGTATAATGGGCTCCTTGCCAAAAGGAAAATCTTTGGGTGCGCTTACTTCCCAATTTTTTATATAACGTGTGTCATTATACGCAGCGGTATAAGCGCCCTCTGTCGAAAGGCCTTCTGTTACACCTGGCTTTATTACCAGGTTGGCATAAATCACATTTCCACTTAGAGAAATGCTTCCGCTTTCCCGCCATCCTTCCAACTGCGGTATTACCAATGCAGGTGTTGACATATCGTTTACATAAGCTTTCATTTGCTTGCCGGATACTACGAGCTTTACATGATTCCAACCGCTTTGGTATATGTTGGCTCCCGACTGGTATTCATCACTTAAATCCCATATACTCATTCCATCTATAATTGCCGCATATTGCAAAGTGGTTCTTACTGCAGGACTTACCGGCCCGAACGACCTGATATAAAAATTTTCTCCATTTTTCCTGTCTTCAGACATTCTGAAATTGATACCGGGAAACCCCATACCTGTAAGCTCCACATCAAACTCAATCGTGCCATTGGTAAATACCTGGTTTTTTAAAAACACCTGGTAATAGGCGCCATTCTTGCCTTTTATCACATTCACAGACTTATATTTTGTAAACTCGACTTTTGAGCTGTCATATTCCCAGGAAGAAGGTTCCATAGGTATTTTTATATCCTGGCCCATACATATTAAAGATGAAAGCAAACAAAAAGGGAGTATCATTTTTTTCGTTGATGTGTATATAACAGAAAACACTATGCTTTTCATATTGCAAAATTTTTTCCAAAATATACCTGGCATAATAACAGCTAAACTTTTTTCGACCAACACAAATATTCGACGTATGAAATGTTCATACACAAAATGTCTGGGATGCTGATTATCGGATGTTATGATAAAACCAAGCCACAGGCTCACATCATATTTGTATTGTTTTATACTATCTGAAATGCGTTTTCAAAAGGATAGATAGTCTTACCGGTAGCATACTTGCATTTTACAAATCAGTTTGCTATTTTGTAACAGCACCCCCTTTTCACCATACAGACAACGGATATGCCAGATGTATTTATCAGTTATACCAGCAGGGGACTAATGAATGGCGAGCTCATAGCTGAACTTGCGGATAAGATAAAAAGGCGTTACAAAGCTACCTACGCTACGGATCTCACTATCTGGCACCAATCGGCCAGTGCAGCAGGTGAAGATTTTAAGTTTAATATTAAAAGGGCTTTACAAAATACAACAATTTTTATTCCTTTACTGGAAGCTGAATATCTGTCCGCCCCGTATACCAGGCTTGAGCTTTCTTATTACCAGGAGGTAAGAAAGAGGAAAAAAGCCAAGGTACATATTATACCGTTAATCATATGGCGGGGAAGAGTGGAAGAAGAACTGCTGGATGCTGTTGGATCTACCGTTAAGGCATTATACTACTCCAGGCTTACCACAGACCAGGCCGAGGTGGAGTTAGAAGAAAGGGAAAAAGAAAATATTATTGTTGAGCTTGTAACGGGAATTTACACGTCCTGGCTGGATAATTCCAGGGAACAATGCCTGCAAAACATTCAAAATGCCCTGGAGCATTACAAGGAAACATTCAACATATTTGTTCCGGTCACTACTAAATCAGGCGCCAAACAAAGGCAGCAGTTTATACAAGAACTCTCCAAAACAATAGCCTGCAGAACCCTGCTAAAACCAGTTATATTTCCAGATCAGCTTAATCCACAGCAGGTATCTTATCAACACTGCCTCGATCTGTTGTGCGAGGAGAATAATGATGGCAAGAGCGCATTGCAGGCAATGCTTACAATATCTAGGCGGGCCATCGTTTTTTTGGCTAACGATGACTTAAGGCAAACAGAAAAAATGTTGCAGTCGGCAAGGTTCCAATTTCGTAGCATAACAGCGCAGGAACATTTACCAATTCATGAATGCATAGACGTTCCTAAAGAAGTAATTTTTCTAGATAGTTATCGTGAAATGGTTGAGAACCATCCCCCGGGATTGCAACCAAGGATCAAGGTAGTGCAGCAAAGGGATGTGACAGGTTTTGTGAATTCTTTCCTTGAAGATTTACTGGAAGAAGAACAAAAAAGTGTGCCTCAAGGTTTGCCATCCGAACAGCCATTGGCTCCAAGGTCGGAAGAAGGTAAAAAGATTTATATCATCGACCATTTTTTTACCGAAGAAGACAAGGAAGCTCTTTCCCCCCGGCAACTGGAATTCCTTTCAAAGGAGTTGGAAAACAAAAACCACCTTTTTACCTCGCTGCGCGAAAAAAATTTTGGGTTGCTTAGGTGCCCACCTAAAATACTCCCGTTAAAAGAAGCCATGGAACTAAAGCAACTTTTCATAGACCAATGCGATGGCATCATTATATATCGTGGAGCAATAGAGGCGGATGACTGGTATTTTACGCAGCAGGTAGAAACACATAAGTATCTCTCCATCATGAAAAAGAATGATGCGAAAAAAAGACTAAGAGCCGTTTGCATTGATCCTTTACAGAATAACCGAAACCACGCGGAATATTTTTTCTTTGATTTCGATGTTATCGATAAACAGCCTGAAGATCTGGAACTCTTCGTATGCAAATTATGAACGATATCTCCATGATTTCCGCTTCCGCTTTACCGCATACGCAGGTGGATGAATACTATCTTGAGAATACCAAAGAGGATATTGTAAAAAACCTGAAGAGAATTCTTGACAATCCTTATCCAGGCATCAGGCCATTCAAAAAATCGGAGTCAGGCATTTTGTTTGGCAGACAGACTACCACTGAAGCGCTCATTGAAAAACTTGCCGAAAGAAGATTTCTTGCAGTACTTGGCTCCTCAGGTTCAGGAAAATCCTCGCTGGTAAGGGCGGGCCTGGTACCAGTACTGGAAAGCCTTCCAGGCATTAATGGCAAATGGAAAGTAGCCATCTGTCGTCCCGGTAAAAACCCTTTTGGCAATCTGGCAATGGCAGTCTTCAGGTCCGGGATCATGCCAGATCTGTCTCCCGCAGAAATCTATGAGGGCCTTTCAGGCAGTTCTTTTGGGTTCCAGGAATTATATGAATCTTATAGCAAACCAAGGCAGTACAATTCGCTCCTCATCATAGACCAGTTTGAAGAACTGTTTAGGTACAGGAGTGAAAACGGAACAACCGGCAGGAACGATTCTTCGCTCTTTGTAAAAATGTTGCTGGAAATTTCAAGGACGCCGGCACTTCATACTTACGTGATTATTACGATGCGATCTGAATACCTTGGTGATAGTGTACAAATACCCCAATTGGTAGAAGAAATTAACAAGGGACAATTTCTTGTGCCTCTGCTGGATGCCACACAACTAAGAAGTGCCGTAACCGAACCTGCACTGGTGTGCAATGCAGTGATTGACCCGTTGCTGGTTGATCGCATCATTGGCGAAGCAGCTACTTATAGTGACTATTTACCCATCCTGCAGCATGCTTTACGTCGCACTTTCCAACATGCAAAAGCAAGAACTCCATCCGATCAGAAAATAGTAGTTACTTATGAAGATTATGCTGCAATAGGCGGCATGGACAACTCTATTGATCAGCACGCACGCTATCTTTTGGCAGCGCTGGATGAACTACAGGTAAAAGTTTGTGAAATCCTTTTTAAAACGATTACTGACAAAACAACAGATGGAAGGGGCATACGACGTCCTACGAGCTTTTCGATAATTGAAAGTATCTGCTGTGAATTTCTTTGCCCGGAATATGGTACAGGGCCGGTGAGTACTGCATTAAGGCAGGTAATTGACCATTTTCGTGGCGAATCCGTTAATTTTCTTATGCCCCCACCTCATGTAAGTATTGAGCAGGAGACAGAGGTAGATATTTCTCACGAAAGCCTGATGCGCATATGGAGCGACCTCGTAAGCTGGATGCAGGCAGAAGCTGCCAATGTAATACTCTTAAGAGAGTTGGTATTGCGGAGTAAGGAGCAATTACTGGAAGGCGCATCGTTGCTTACTTACGAAAAATGGAGCCCGGCATCCAGGCGTGCAATTAGCTGGGCCAGGCGCTATAACCCAGGGAGTGAAAAAGAAGAAGATTTTATCAAGAAATTTCTCTCCGGCCTCACTTTAGTTGAGCATAGTATCGAACACAAAAAGACACTGCAGAGACAGGCCGAGGCAGCGCAACTTGCCCTTTTGGAAGCAAATCAAAAAAAGGCAAGGAAACGTCTCATCTGGCTTTTCGTAGCGTCCCTGGCGCTTATTATGGCTGTTGCACTGGCATTTACTTTTGCCAACCTGAACCGCAAACTCAAGTCAGCAGACAGAGAAAAAAATGCAAGGATCAAAGAGCTTGATTCAACCCGCCGAAGGCTGGACGTGTCTAATGATTCGCTTAGAAAATCTTCTCAGAACTTATCACTTGCTATCGGCGATCTGGAAGCAAAGAAAACGGAACTTCTCAATCAGAATACGGTATTGATAGCTACAAGGGATAATTTAAAACAGGTTAATCAATCCCTTATTCTGCAGACCAGGAAAGCAGAAGAAGCCAATAAGATTGCTACACAGGCAAAGCATGAGACAGACAGCCTTTATGGTCGTGTCATATCATCTTATAAAGCGCTTGAAAAGGCTAACCAAAAAAGCCAGGAATTAGAAAACCTGGCCCTGGCAGTTAAGCATGCTGAAAAATCGCTTGCCATTCCGATATATGATGTTCAACGCAGAAATATTAAACAACAGCTCGCATTACTTTCATATAAGTTCCTGTTGCATTCGGGAGTTGCAGAACAATCCACACTGCAACCGCAGATTTACCTGGGTCTGTATAATGCACTGTGGGGAACAACAGCCGGCCATCAGCTAGATCTGAAAGCAACGCCTTATCCTTTTCGGGAAGACAGGGTAGGTTTTGCCGTGGTAACCAGGCAAAATGAAGCACAGGGAAAAGTTTTCCTGAGTGCAGAGCACAACGGCTTATGGTCATGGGATATTCAGGATAATAAGATTAGCCAAATGCGGTTAAAGACGGAACTTACCCTGGTATCTGTCCAGGCTTCACCTACAGGCAACTGGATGGCTGCTAATGGCCTTGACAGCCTGCTGCTTTATCAATTGAAAACCGAAGCAACTATCTCTGTTCCCCTCAACAAACACGTACGTTGTTATAAATTTTCTCCTGATGGGAAATGGCTCTTCGTGGTAACGCGGGACAGTACCCTGCACGGGATAGATTTATCATTTCCGCAGGATACTTCAAGAATGAAACATATTAAAGTCCCGGTGCCAGTTGAAGAACTCGCAGTTAGCGATCATTTCCTTTATGGCCTTACCAATGGGGCGACCATCATTAAATGGCCGAGGGAAGAAGCACGGATTTTACCCGGTTCTATGATCTACCCGCCAGATATGGACCGGGCAAGAACTTTTCGCGGAACGGCCGTCGCCTGCTCTGCTGATGATCAGTTGCTCGTATGGGGAAATGAGCATGGAGAGGTTTTTTATTTGCAACAAAATGGTACAACAGGCCGTAACCTGACAGCCTTTGGCGGGCCTGTTACTGCCATTGCTTTTAACCGTTCGTCTGCCTATCTTGCCATTGCCAGCTTCGATAAGTCGTTAAAGATATTTGCACTGCCTTCACCACAAGCCCAGGCGCCCATTCATATCAGCAACAATGAAGGCCCTGTAACAGCACTTTTCTTCACAGATGGTTACAGTCAGTATAACAAAGAAACCCTGATGGCCTTTATAAGCCCGGGCGTATTGCGTAGTTTTCCATTAGATCTACATGCACTTGCCTGCCAGGTAGAACAGCAGGCTACAGGTACGTTATCTGACCAGGAAATAAAACTCTATTTTGAACAACAGGTTTTATCAAAATTTAAAGAACCCGTATGCAGGTAAAGAGAAACATTTATATTACTGGCTGGATAGGACTATTAATATTACTGTTCCTTTTTGTAACTGTTCAAAAGGGTGGAGCACAAAGCCAGGATTGCCGTGACAGTCTGAATGAAATAACACAGGCCTATCATGACGGGCAATGGGATTTTACCAGGGAGCAGTCCCGCAGATTTCTGCAGAGATATGGTAATTTAAAGTATAATTTTTTTGACGACTATTGG
>Ga0105239_10004628_pt1 | contig 16354 bp, 13 predicted proteins | sample KBSC44metaG_FD_92761 | JGI IMG/M metagenome (GOLD analysis project Ga0105239, IMG submission 92761) | Corn rhizosphere microbial communities from Kellogg Biological Station, Michigan, USA - KBS C4-4 metaG | ecosystem: Host-associated > Plants > Roots > Rhizosphere > Soil | place: Michigan, USA...
ACGATCATGAGCGTTAAACGTTTTATGGGCCGTCGTTATGATGAGGTGACAGAAGAAATCAGCCACTGGTCTTATAAAGTGGTAAAAGGTGACAATAATACCGTACGTATTGACATAGACGGTCGCTTATATACACCTCAGGAAATTTCTGCCATGATCCTTCAAAAAATGAAGAAAACGGCTGAAGATTACCTGGGTCAGGAAGTAAATGAAGCCGTAATTACCGTTCCGGCTTATTTCAACGACGCTCAACGTCAGGCTACTAAAGAAGCAGGTGAAATTGCCGGTTTAACAGTTCGCCGTATTGTGAACGAACCTACAGCTGCCGCTCTGGCTTATGGTCTTGACAAAGGCAAACACGATCAGAAGATCGCTGTATTCGACCTCGGTGGCGGTACATTCGATATTTCGATCCTCGACCTCGGCGATGGCGTATTTGAAGTAGAATCAACCAATGGTGATACCCACCTCGGTGGCGACGACTTTGATAAAGTGATCATGGACTGGCTGGCCGATGAATTCAAAAAAGATGAATCAGTTGACCTGCGTAAAGACCCGATGGCTTTACAGCGTTTAAAAGAAGCTGCAGAAAAAGCCAAGATCGAATTATCATCTTCTACCGAAACAGAAATTAACCTGCCTTACATTACTGCTATCGACGGTGTGCCCAAACACCTGGTTAAAAAACTGAGCCGCAGTAAGTTTGAGCAGTTAAGTGATAAATTATTTGAACGTTGTTTGAAGCCCTGCGAACAGGCTTTAAAAGATGCCGGTGTAAGCCCTTCACAAATTGATGAAGTAATTCTGGTAGGTGGTAGCACCCGCATACCAAAAGTGCAGGAACTGGTTGAAAAGTTCTTTGGCAAAAAACCAAACAAAAGCGTAAACCCCGATGAAGTAGTCGCCGTTGGTGCTGCTGTTCAGGGTGCCGTACTAACCGGTGAAATTAAAGACGTACTGTTACTCGACGTAACACCGCTGACCTTAGGTATTGAAACCCTGGGTGGTGTAATGACGCCTTTAATTCCTTCGAACTCAACCATCCCTACCAAGAAATCTGAAGTATTCTCTACTGCCAGTGATAACCAACCCGGTGTGGAAATTCACGTACTGCAGGGGGAACGCCCCATGGCCAATCAGAATAAGAGCCTGGGCCGCTTTCAACTGACAGACATTCCGCCTGCTCCGCGTGGCGTACCGCAGATCGAAGTAATTTTCGATATCGACGCCAACGGTATTCTGCATGTTATCGCGAAAGATAAAGGCACCGGTAAAGAACAAAAGATCCGTATTGAAGCCGGTAGCGGTTTAAGTAAGGATGAAATTGAAAAAATGAAAGCCGAAGCAAAGGCCAATGAAGCCAATGACAAGGCTGCCCGCGAAAAGATCGATAAGCTGAACCAGGCCGATAGCCTCATTTTCCAAACTGAAAAACAGTTGAAGGAATATGGCGAAAAAATTCCGGCCGATAAAAAAGCGCCTATCGAAGCCGCATTGAACAAATTAAGAGAAGCACACAAATCTCAGGATGTAAGTGCCATTGATGCAGCAACTGCTGAAATGAACAACGCCTGGACTGCTGCCAGCGAAGAGCTGTACAAAGCAACCCAGAATGCCGGAGGAGAACAACCCGGTGGCGGTCAGCAGCAAGGCCCTAACAATGGCGGTCAATCCAACGCCGGTGGCGAAAACGTAACCGACGCAGAGTTTGAAGAAGTGAAATAAGGACGGTGATTATATATATATAAAGCCCTTCGCAGCAATGTGAGGGGCTTTTTGATTTTTCGCCGATGTAGTCTCCGCCAAAGCAGGACTCATAGGCCTTTGTATTTAAATAATCTCCATCTTCTTCATCAAAAACGACGCATTCTTATTCTTGGCTACGCCACGCTGCAGTTTATAATCGAACAGCAGTTCACCATCGCGGATGGTGCTTTCAAAACAATAATTGCTCACCTTACCGGGCAATTCTTCTTCAAGCCGACTGAGCATAAGATCGTGTGTAGCGAACAGCGTCAAACAACGATATTGCAATAACTTTCTAATGAACTGTTCAGAACCATGTGTTTTGTCTTCTGAATTGGTGCCTCGCAAAATTTCATCAATTAAGATCAGCACTGGTACATCGTGTTGCTGCAGATAATGGATGATCTGTTGCAGACGCTTTAGTTCTGCCATAAAATAAGAAGTATGCTCCTGCAGTGAGTCGCTCACGCGAATGGAGCTGCGTATGACCACCGGCGTAAAAGTAAACGAAGCAGCACAAACCGGAGCGCCACACTGCGCCAGAATACAATTAACGCCCAGCGTTCGTAAAAAGGTGGTTTTGCCCGACATGTTCGAACCGGTTACCAGTACCATTTGCTCCTGCAGTCCGAACGTGCAATCATTCGCTACGCGCTCTTCAGCGGCAATCAACGGGTGAGCCATTTGCGTGGCAGATATATGCAATGTATCAGTATTCACAATGGCATACTTGTATTGCGGATAGTTGAATGCAAACGTAGCGAGTGAGTTCAATCCTTCAATAATGCCCACACAATGGCTCCATGCACCAAACCGGTCTTTATGCACCACCTTCCATTTTTCAAGCGCCCACAAACAATGGATGTCGTATAAGTAAAAGCTGTTCAGAAAAAAGTTTACGATCAAATTTAACCGCTGATCGAACATGGCCGATAAACGGGAAAGTTTTTTAACGGAAGCATGGGCTTCGGCAGCCGTTGCTTTTTCCTGTTGCAGCATCACAGAAGCGCTGCTGTCGGTCCTGGTAAAATGGGCGAGAATGGCGGCATACTGATCGAGGATAGATTGTTTTTTGCCAAGCAGGTTATGTTGCTCATGCATTTTCTTACCAAACAATCCGTTTATTATCCAGCACAGCATTATAACCGGTATTAAAGGATAATAGATATAGGTAGCCAGATAGTAAATTATAAATACAGTACTGTACGCAGGGATCAACCAGCGAAGCACGTTGATCCACGTTTTTTTATACACCACTACCGGAGATTGCAGCCAGCCGGCAAGATCATTCAGATTGCCTTCTTTTTCTTCATTCAATAAACCATACGCGGTAATCAGCTGTCGCAATTCTATTTGCGTGCTCAATACCTGCACCGCCTGTTGCTGCTGTTCGATCATTGTTTTCGAAAGCGGTGGTTGCTGCATCCAGTCTGCCAGCTGCTGTGTACCATGCCACGTAGTAGTTCTGTTTAGCAGGTGAAAGATAGAACCCGAGCCGAAAATATCCAGATCGCCGGAGTAATTATCATTGGAGATAAATGCTTCCCCGTTGTTGAACTGGCTGGGCTGATGCTGCAGGATGTTCAGCTCATTGGTATTAATAAACAGTAACTTTTCCAGCAGCGCTTTGCGGTCGCCCAGTCGCCAGGCAATACGAACCAGCACAATAAAGATCAGAATCACCAGCAAGGTAATGAACAGCCATCCCTGACTGTGCATAGCTACCCACTTATAGGCAGTGTAAGCGAAAATAATAAAAGAGGCAAGACGCAAGGCAGCTACCAGCGTAGTAATGGGCTGCAGCTTTTTTAACGCATCCTGATAAAACTGTACTTTTCCTTTATAATAACCGATTATCTCTTCCATAATAGTAAGACCGGTGAATCCTATGCCGGTACACATGTAAAATTTTGCTCCTTCAATACTGTATTCGAACAGCAAGATACGATGGAGATTTCTATCACGGATTTCTGATTTTGAGATTTAGGGATTTGAGATTTAGAAATCCCAAAATCCCGAGATCCCAAAATTTCAAAATAATTCATCTTCAGGTGTGTTTACCTGTTATAATTTTATTAACTTGAGTATGGTATTATAAAAGCTCAGGCTATGGAATTTCAAATCTTATCCCATGCCGGTTTATTGGTAAAAAATAAACCGGGTAAATCGCTTATATGCGATCCCTGGCTGGTTGGCAGCAGCTACTGGCGCTCATGGTGGAACTACCCACCCGTAAGTAAAGACCTGATCAATTCACTTCGTCCCGACTTCATTTATCTTACACATATTCACTGGGACCATTTTCATGGCGCTTCATTAAAAAGATTCCGCAACGATACGCCCATCATCGTTCCCAAAGGAAATTATTCGCGTATTAAAGATGATCTGTATTATCTCGGTTACGAAAACATCATCGAACTGAAACATGGCGAAACCTATAAACTCGACGATCATTTTACCATTACCAGTTATCAGTTCTGGTTTTTTCTCGACAGCGCGTTGCTGATCGAATGCGACGGAATAAAACTGCTGAACCTGAACGATTCCAAACACATGGGGCTTACGTTAAAACAAATCACCCGCCGCCATCAACCCATCGATTTTGTTTTCAGAAGCCATAGCTCTGCCAATGAACGGTTATCGTACGAAATAGTTGATGAGCCTGATGCAGTCACAGATGACCTTGACAGATATATAAAGGAATTTGCCGGTACGGTAATGGCAACGGGCGCGCGTTATGCCATTCCCTTTGCCAGCAATCATTGTCACCTGCATAAAGATTCATTCCATTTTAACCGGTATATACAACATCCTTTGATGGTGGACGAGTATTTTAAAAAACATCACATCCAGTCGCCGTTGGTAAAAGTGATGGTTTCGGGCGATAGCTGGTCACCGGAAAATGGTTTCTGTATCAGTAATAAAGACTGGTTCTCAAACCGCGATAAACTGTTGGATGAATATCTGCAGGAGCAGTCGGAAAGTCTGGAAAAATTTTATGACCAGGAAAACCAAACGGTTATTGAAAAGCAGGTAGTGGATGAATATTTTGGCAGGTTCTCGTCTGATCTTCCGTTTTTTGTCAGGAACTATTTTAAAGGAACATCTTTTACCTATGTACTTTCGGCAGGCGATGCTACCAGATATATTTACAACATAAATATTTATAGCGGCAGGGTAGAGGAGTTACCGGTTGATACAAACCTTGATCATGCTGTGTATCCCATCCAGATCCACACGACTGCCTTTATTTTTCTGCGGGGTATAGAATTCAGGATATTCTCACACATGTGCATTGGCAAGCGGGTGTTTTACAAAGTAACTGCCCGGCACAAAAAGTATATGGAAGCCCTGAATCTTGTGTTTAATGCCTATGAATATGATCTGCTGCCTGTGAGAAAGCTCTTTACCAGACGTTCCATTGAATCGTGGCTGATGCGCTGGCGCGAAATTATTTTGTACATGCAGTTTGCGAGAGATAAAGTGTTTTATGGGAAGTTGGATATTGAGAAATATCTTAGTAATAAGTTGTAAGTAAAGGCAATGACATATTACATATTACCTATTACTTAAAACTCACTTCCCTTTCCATCCGATCAGTATTACGCCAAATATTACCAGCACGGTTCCGGCGATCTGTGCAGGAAAGATCTTTTCACCCAGAATAAAATGCGCCTGTATAATGGTTGAAACCGGACCAACCGCCGAAATAATAGCTACATTATTGGAGCCGATGCGCTTCATTCCATTCGACAGCATGAATGTTGGCAATACGGTGGCCACAATAGCCAGCAAAATACCATACCACCAGTGAGTACCTGCCTGTTCCAGCGCATGCCAGTTTCCGGCAAAAGCAAAATTGATAAATACCCCGGCAGTAGATGATAACATAGCATAGGCAGTAAAACGCGTAACGCCCACGTAAGGAATTTCACGGCCTGCGCCTACGATATAAACTGAATAGGTGATGGAACAAAGAAAGATGAGAAAGCTGCCCCATACAAAATGCGGGTTGCTGATGTCGATACGCATTTCACCCACATAAGCAATTAAAATTCCCAGATAGGTAAGAAACAGGGCAATTTTTTGCGTGCGAACAACGGGCTGTTTAAAAATAACCGCATTGATAATAACAGCAAAGGTGGGATACAGAAAAAGGATCAGCCGTTCCAGTCCGGCAGTAACATATTGCAATCCTATAAAATCAAATAAGCTGCTCAGGTAATAACCAAAAACACCCAGTCCGATAACCGTTATCCACTGACCTATGGAAAGGGGCGCTGATTCTTTTTTTCGTACCAGCCAGGCCGCGCCTACATAGAAGGGCAATGAAAAAGTCATGCGCAGCATCAGCAGCGTAAGAGCGTCCATACTGGTTTTAGCAAAAGCAACTTTTACAATGATCGCTTTTGTTGAAAACAGTACGGCGCCTACAATGGTGATTACGAATCCCGCTAATGATACCGATTGTTTTTTTCCTTCGAGCATCAATTTAGTTTGTTGTTTGTGGTTTGTTGTTTGTCTTTCTTTAGGTCGCAGTATCTATGTAATGGCTGACTTTAATAAACAAATTTCAGAGCGCGGCAGCAACCACAAACTACAAACCACAAACCTCAAACTTTACACAGACACGTTAAAATCTCTCAGTGCATCGTTGAGACTGGTCTTCAGATCTGTGCTTGGTTTACGTTGTCCGATGATGAGTGCACAGCTAACATGATATTCGCCGGCAGGAAATTTTTTGGCATAGGTGCCCGGTATTACCACGCTGCGTGCCGGTACCCGTCCTTTATATTCAACAGGTTCGTTACCGCTTACGTCTATAATTTTTGTGCTTTGTGTTAAAACCACGTTCGCGCCCAGTACGGCTTCTTTTTCAACCACTACGCCTTCTACCACAATACAACGGCTGCCGATAAAACAACCATCTTCAATAATAACAGGAGTGGCCTGTAAAGGTTCCAGTACGCCGCCAATACCTACACCGCCGCTCAGGTGCACGCCTTTTCCGATCTGTGCGCAGCTGCCTACGGTGGCCCAGGTATCAACCATGGTGCCTTCATCAACATACGCGCCGATATTTACATAAGAAGGCATCAGCACCACATTCTTTGCCACATAGGCGCCATATCTTGCTACTGCATGAGGAACAGCGCGAACGCCCAGCTCCTTATAATTCTTTTTCAGCAGCATTTTATCGTAAAACTCAAATGGTTCCACATTCCATGTTTGCATAGGCTGAATGCCGAAATACATCAGGATCGCCTGTTTTACCCATTCATTTACCGTCCACTTGCCATCCTGAGGGGCGGCCACGCGTAAACGGCCTTTGTCAACTTCTTCAATAACAGCTTTTACCGCATCGGTATATTTTTTTTCCTTTAATAACTCGCGGTTTTTCCAGGCTTCGAGTATCAAATCTTGCATTTCTCTAATTTTTTGCAAACATAAGGGAAAGGAGGCATAAAGAGAGGCGGCATGGCATCGGGCGCCTTTATGCCTTTTTCATTATTTTGCAGCCCTTATGTCGGAATTTCAACACGAAATTGACCATTGCCTGCAGGTGCTGCAAGGCGGCGGATTGATCCTCTACCCAACTGATACCATCTGGGGCACTGGGTGCGATGCTACCAATGCAGTGGCGGTAAACCGCATATACAATTTAAAACAGCGGCCCGAAGCCAAAAGCATGATCATCTTACTGGCCGATGAAAAAGATTTGATGCAATATGTGGCGCATATCGACCTGCAGGTGTTCGATTATCTGAAAAAAACAAAAAAGCCAACGACCGTTATTTACGACGGTGCTATCGGGCTGGCTGATAATGTAATCAATGCCGATGGCACCGTAGCCATCCGTATTGTAAAAGATCCGTTCTGCAAACACCTGATCAAACGGTTCCGCAAACCCATTGTATCTACGTCAGCCAATATATCGGGCGATCCGTCGCCGGCTTCATTCCACGATATATCACCGGCCATCTGGCAGGGCGTTGATTATATCGTGCATTACCGGCAGGATGATAAAACACCGCACGCCCCTTCGGCAATCATTAAATGGAATAAAGATGGAAGTGTAACTGTGATAAGGGAGTAGTAGTTTGAAGTTTGGGGTTTATTGTTTGTAGTTCTTCCAGTTTAATCTGTCTGATTAAATATTGGATTAGCGGAGAGCCGGAAAAATAATAAAAGCTACAAATTAAAACAACCACAAACCACAAACAACAAACAACAAACATGAAGTTTCTAATTATACAAACAGCGTTTATTGGTGATGTAGTGCTTGCAACGGGCATTGTGGAAAAGTTACACCGGTACTTTCCCGATGCGCAGATTGATTTTATGGTAAGAAAAGGCAATGAAGGTTTATTGCAAAACCATCCTTACCTGCATGAAGTACTGATCTGGGATAAAAAAGAAGGCAAGCTGAAAAATCTATGGAAGATGTTGCGCATCATACGCAAACGGCGCTATGATAAAGTGATCAACATACAACGGTTTGCAGCTACCGGTTTGCTGACAGCCTTTTCAGGTGCGCGGGAAACCATTGGCTTTGATAAAAATCCGCTGAGCCGCTTCTTTGATAAAAAAATAAAGCATGTGATCAGCGATGTGAATCATCCCATTCATGAGGTGGACCGCAATAACGAACTGATCCGTGATTTTACAGATGATACCGTCATTAAACCGCACCTGTATCCATCGGCAGCCGATGAAGCAGCGGTACAATCATTTAAAAAGTTTCCCTACATCACTATATCACCCGCATCGGTGTGGTTCACCAAACAATACCCGAAAGATAAATGGACCAGTTTTATTAAACAGGTGCCTGCCAACTATACGATTTATTTATTAGGCGCTCCCGGCGATGTGCCGCTGGCAGAAGAAATACGCACTGTTTCAGGGCATGCAGATGTAATAAACTTATGTGGCAAACTGAGTTTTTTACAATCAGCCGCGCTGATGAAAGAAGCTGCCATGAATTATGTAAATGATTCAGCGCCTATGCATTTTGCCTCGGCGGTAAATGCGCCGGTAACTGCGGTATATTGTTCCACATTGCCTTCGTTTGGTTTTGGGCCGTTGTCTGATAAACGGTTTATTGTAGAAATACCACATCCTTTATCGTGCCGCCCATGTGGATTACACGGTCGGCCCGCCTGCCCGCTGGGGCATTTTAAGTGCGCGTATGATATTGAAGATGCCCAGTTATTAAAAACTCTTTTCACCACATAGGCACATAGGAAAACATAGAATTTCACATAGATATCATTGCAAACTATGTGATTTCCTATATGTCCTATGTGCCTATGTGGTGCAGAAATTAACCGAACCATCTACTATCTCTAAATTAGTACATTTGCCACATCATGGATATCCGTTGCACAGAAAAGGAATTGTTCGTATTTAAGAAAATTGCTCATGCAGCCGAAGAGTTGGGCATGCCCACCTATGTGATCGGCGGTTTTGTGCGTGATAAACTGCTGGGCCGTGCAACCAAGGATGCCGATATTGTTTGCGTAGGCGATGGCATTCAGCTGGCGCATAGAGTGGCCGAGCGTTTTCAACCCAAACCAGCCGTTTCTTTCTTTAAAAACTTTGGTACTGCACAAATAAAACTGAAAGATTTTTATCACGACAAACATGTAAATGCAGATGTAAGCCATTCTAAAATACATGATGGTGAAAATAATAGTGAGGATGCTGATTCCCCTTCCACCGGAGAGATTGTCCCCACAAGTCGGGAGGGGCAGGGGGAGGCTTTCGAAATCGAATTTGTTGGCGCCCGCAAAGAAAGCTATCGTTACCACAGCCGCAATCCCGAAGTAGTGCCCGGTACATTAAAAGATGACCAGGACCGTAGGGATTTTACCATCAACGCTATGGCCATTAGCCTGAACAAAGACGACTATGGCAAACTGATCGATCCTTTTAACGGGCTGCTCGATCTTGAAAAAAAGATCATACAAACGCCGCTTGAACCAGGGCAAACATTCAGTGACGATCCATTGCGCATGATGCGCGCCATACGATTTGCATCACAACTGAACTTTACCATTGCGCCGGCTACGTTTCAGAGTATTAAAGATAATGTTGAGCGCATCCGCATTATTTCGCAGGAGCGCATAACAGACGAACTGAATAAAATTTTATTAAGCGCCAAACCATCTGTAGGGTTCGATCTGCTGTACCAGAGTGGCCTGCTGCATATTATTTTTCCGCAAATGGTTGATCTGGCAGGGGCCGAATACATCGATGGTATGGGCCATAAAGATAATTTCTACCATACATTACAGGTAGTTGATAATATTTCCCGGCATACCAGTGATCTGTGGTTACGTTGGGCAGCCGTGCTGCACGATATTGGCAAACCCGCTACTAAAAAGTTCGAGCGCGGTCATGGCTGGACGTTCCATGGCCATGAAGTAGTAGGCGGCCGCATGGTGCCCCGCCTGTTCACCAAACTGAAATTACCGCAGAATGAAAAAATGCGGTTTGTTCGTAAACTGGTGGAACTGCATTTGCGGCCTATTAGTCTTACCAAAGAAAATATTACTGACTCCGCTATACGAAGATTGCTGTTCGATGCCGGTGATGATATCGATGCATTAATGCTATTGTGTAGCGCCGACATCACATCAAAGAATAAACAAAAGGTAACGCGCTACCTTGAAAATTTTGAACTGGTGCGTCACCGTCTGAAAGAAGTAGAGGAGAAAGACCGCATCCGCAACTGGCAACCACCCATTACCGGTGAAATTATTATGGATGTATTCGGACTGGAGCCGTGTAAAATAGTGGGCGACTTAAAAACCACTATCCGCGAGGCCATTCTCGATGGAGAAATTGAAAATACATACGATGCCGCCTACGATTACATGATGAAAAAAGCATCTGAAATGGGCCTGCAACCCAAAAAGGTGTAGGAACCTTATATCTCTTAGCATCACGGCATTAGGCGGTCGCACACCCGTAAAATCCCACATTTTGTTGCTATTCAAATGCGCCTTAAATTGCGTGTTTTGATAGTTGGGGAATTGTCTTAATTTTGAGTTTCCTGTTACCTGTTGAAAAGTACTGATAAGGCAATTTTGCATTGAGATGGCACGATTATAGAGACAATAACATGGTGATTCGCTTCAAATATTAAAAATCAGAAATCATATATATGGCTGTTTTAAAATTCAGAGTATATTTTGAGGAAGATGACAGTATTTACCGGGACGTTGCAGTAAAGCATACACAAAATTTTCTGCAATTGCAACAGGTAATATTGAAGGCATACGAATTTGACAATAAACACCAGGCTACATTTTACCGTAGTAACGATAACTGGCAACGTGGTCGTGAAATCAGTCTGGCCAAATACGATAAGCCGTATAAAGTTGCACCGTTGCTCATGGAAGAAACGGTAATTGGTTCTGAGATCAAAGATCCAAACCAGAAATTCATTTTCGTATACGACTTTGTAAAGAACTGGACTTTCCTGGTAGAACTGATCAACGTATCGAAAGAAGAAAGCAGCAAAATTGATTATCCTGCTGTTGTGAAATCTGAAGGTATTGCGCCTTCACAATATGGCACCAAAGGCATAGCCGGTGATAAGCTCACCGAAATGGAAGAGAAATACGATCTGAAAGCCGGCGCTGAAGGCTTCGGCGAAGAAGGCGATGAAGGTGAAGATGAAGACGAACTGGGCCTTGGGGAAGAAGCAGAAGAAGGACAGGATGATCAAATATAAAAAGAGACTGAAAGCCTGAAAGTCCGTAAGTCAGAAAGAAAGATCAGATTGGATGAAATTCTTTCGGACTTCCGGACTTTCCGACTTTTGGACATATTTAAAATGCAGAAAACGTGTATCGTAATCGCCGGTGCCACAGCCGTGGGTAAAACCGCAGTAGCCATTGAAGTAGCCCGCCGTTTTAATACAGCCATCATTTCAGCCGATTCAAGGCAATGCTTTAAGGAAATGACCATCGGTGTCGCCAAACCTTCGCCCGAAGAACTGCAACAGGTGCATCATTATTTTATCAATTCCCATTCCATTCACGATGACGTAAATGCCGCCGTATTTGAGCAATATGCTTTGCAGGCAGCATCAGAAATATTTCAACAACACGATGTAGCCGTTGTAACAGGCGGCACGGGTTTGTATATAAAAGCTTTTTGCGAAGGGCTGGATGATATGCCACCGGTATCTCCGGAACTACGTCAATCTATTACAGAACAATATGAACAGAACGGATTAACGTGGCTGCAGGAACAGGTACAACAGCACGATCCTTTGTATTATGCCACCGGTGAAATTCAAAATCCGCAACGCCTCATCAGGGCGCTGGAAGTTATACAGGGCACCGGCCGTTCTATCCGTTCTTTTCAGCAAGGCAAAAAAGCCACGCGTGATTTCAGGATAATAAAGCTGGCGCTTGAATTACCCAAACCCGAACTGCATGCACGCATCAATGCAAGGGTTGATATGATGGTACAACAGGGGCTGCTTAAGGAAGTGGAAAACCTGCTGCCTTTCAAACACCTGAATGCACTGCAAACAGTAGGCTATAACGAACTGTTTGAATACTTTGAAGGAAAACAGTCACTGGAACAGGCCATTGAGCGCATAAAGATCAATACCCGCCACTATGCCAAACGGCAGATGACATGGTTTAAGAAAGACAAATCTTTTGAATGGTTTGCGCCTGATGCGCTGAAAACCCACCCCATTCATCTTTCTTTTGGTATAACACCCTAAGGCCCCTCCCAGGAGGGGATATATCCTCGCGATTTCATAAATAAAAAACAGAGTGCTTATCCCCTCCCTGGAGGGGCCGCAGAGAGCAAAACATAAACGATGACTGACAGGGGTGGGTTGCTACATCTTAAACCCTACAGTAAGATAAATATTGGCGTTCCGGCCTTTTACATCGGCGAACGTGTTTGACTTATCGGTTAAGCGATAAGGAAAGTTCACATCTTTATTAAGACTTTGCACATAAGTAAGATCGATAAAAATACCTTTATTGCGATAGCCTAATCCGCCGCTCACATTCATTTTATGCGCTTTTAAAGCGTCATCCTTATAAGGGTTGCCATAATATGCAAAACCCAGTCGCGCCATGATAATATTGAATTTCAGTTCACCACCCACACGAAAATTAAAAGCGCCTTTATAGGATGATTTAACCGCACTGTTCACTGTTTTGTAATAAGTGTCGTCATCTTCCTGTTCTGCAGCACTGAAACGCGATGAGCGATAGGTTACATACTCGGCATCTGCAGTAATAAACCCTCTTTGTTTGGTAACGTCTTCCACTTCATGAAACACGTATGAACCACTCACCAGAAACTTCCAGGGTGTAACCAGATCGTATTTATACAGGGCCGGTTGATTGCCTAAATAATAATCAGAGGTAACACTGTCAACAGGATCATTCGGAAACAGATTCTCTGTATTGGTTACCATTTTAGAGCTGTATTGATCTTTCAATCCGTAGATGGTTGGTGTATGAATAGCAACGCCCATACGCAGTGCCTGTACAGGTTTAAAGATCACGCCCAGTTTGGCATTTACACCTGCACCCTTTGAAATATATTTTTCTTCATAACGGGAAAACCCGAAATTATTATTGGTATTGCCGGTAGGATCAGTTTCAGTAAACACCGAACGTCTTTCATAACTCACAATAGGTACGCCAATGCTTCCACCTATGTAAACCTTGTCTTCCATATTGGATGCAAAGCCGATGGCTAATTCGGTAATGCCGCCTTTTGTGGTGATCTGGTTTTCCTGAAACACAGAGGGGAGGTATTCGGGTTTGCCAATCACCTGTAATTTACCACCAATGGTGGCTGTATCGATCAGGTACGTATAAACGGCCATTTTGGTGCCCAGTGATAAATAAGGACTGCTGCCTACACCAGCAATGGAAACGCCTGATTTGGATAATTCTTCTGAAAATTGTTCTGAATAGGAACTGTAATCGTTATTGCCCTTATAATAAACTGAGCCGTTAAAATCTGCGGTGCGGCTAACGGCAATGCTGAAGGCCTTGCTCGTCCATTTACTTTGCGGGTCGTTGGTAGCTATAACAAAACCGGTAGTATTCACATTAAACCTTGTTAACACGTCGCTTTTTGCGTTGGTTTCGCGGTAAGTGCCGTTGCTTTTTGCAAGGGTAAGGCCCGGTGATACCACAAAATCACTCACTTTATAAAAGCCCAAACCGGCGGGATTCACGAATGTAGCAGTAATTTCTCCGCCCAGAGAACCCATAGCGCCTCCAATGGCCTGGTTACGCGCAGTACCCTGTGGTACGTTCCAGCTCATGCGAAGCGCGTCTTCTGGTACCTGGCTTATGGCTTGTTGACCGATCAGTAATACGAGTGCTATTGATATGATGTTTTTCATTGCGCAATTATAGTCCGGAAGTAGTAAAGTCCGAAAGTCGGGAAGAAAGATCAAATAGTATGAAAATTCTTTCGGTCTTTCGGACTTTCCTGCTTCGGTCTTTTTATATAAGTCGAAGAGTGTGCCTGAAAATATTAATGTCCACGGGCCGGTCTGCTGCCAACACTACCCATGCTTCCACTGCTGTGGCTGCCACCTGAGGCGCCGCCAAAAGAGGAAGATGGTGAATAAGTTCTTACCGGCGAAGAGGACTGACGGGAGAAGGATGAATTATTAAAGCCTCCGTTGCTGTTATTGGTGTTACCGGAAAATACTTTCCGGAGTGATCCACCGAAACTGCTGTTGTTATTGGAAGTATTATACCGGCCACCAGGCGATGTACCCTGAATAAATGAACTGCGGCTGCTTACCCCGTTTTTATTGTTGTAGCTATTGTTGCTGTAAGTATTTACATAATAGTTGTTGCGCACTGTATTGTATACAACAGGATTGGTTTTGGCGCTGCCCACGATAATGTAGGGGCAATACGGATTGTAATAACTGTTCCAGGCGTAGTAGCTGTTCCAGTAAGCGCCTATTCCAAACGGACTATAAAACGAGTAGGGGCTGTAGTAAGAATACGGACTGTAGTAACTGCCGTAATATCCACCTGCATATTGCCAGTCGTTCATATAGTTATAATCGTCGATCGAGCTCCAGAGATAAGGGTTGCTTACCCGCATACGCAGGTAATTATTCTGTGAATTGTAATAATTATTTCTTCTATCGTAGGTATTGTGCGAATTATCAACGGTCACATAGGAATCTTCCTCCGAAGGGGCCGGCGAATAATATACATCATCAGGTGTTTGTCCCGAACGATATACCGAACAGGAGGATAAGGCAACAATCGCCAAAACTACAGGGAGTATATTTAGAAGCTTCATAGTAATGGTTTTAACGTTTTACAGTGTGAAGTGCTACTTTTGCGTTTTTCCGAACTAAAGTTACAATAAATTCACAGGCCCGGCCAGGAAATTATTGCAAGACGAATGTTAAATTTTACCGACAAAACGGCTGATAATGAAGATAGAAGACTGAAATCGGAGGCCAGAAGTCGGAAGTCTGAAAGAGTCTTAGAACGAAATGCGGAGGGTTCATCCCTCCCGGGAGGGGCCTTAGGGTAATAAGCCAGGAGAGAGATTGAAAGGGGTGGGTTCAAAATCAACAATATTCAATTTTCAAATACATGAGCAAAGAGATCACCAGCAGAAGTACAGATTATTCGCAATGGTATAACGATTTGGTTCTTAAAGGCGGCCTGGCCGATTATTCGGCAGTGCGGGGCTGTATGGTTATTAAACCCTACGGATTTACCCTGTGGGAAAATATGCGTGATGCCCTCGACAAGATGTTTAAAGATACCGGGCACGTAAACGCTTACTTCCCGCTGTTTGTTCCCAAAAGCCTGTTTGAGGCTGAGGAAAAAAATGCCGAAGGCTTCGCCAAGGAATGCGCTGTAGTAACGCATTACCGCCTGAAATCAGATCCATCGAAAAAAGGCGCCCTGATGGTAGACCCGGATGCGAAACTGGAAGAAGAACTGGTGGTTCGCCCCACCAGCGAGGCCATTATCTGGAACACCTATAAGGGTTGGATCCAATCATATCGCGATCTGCCTTTGCTCATTAACCAGTGGGCCAATGTGGTGCGCTGGGAAATGCGTACCCGCCTGTTTTTGCGTACCGCAGAATTTTTGTGGCAGGAAGGGCATACCGCACACGCTTCAGCACAGGAAGCCGTTGCCGAAACCGTACAGATGCTGAATGTATATGCAGATTTTGTGGAGAACTGGATGGCCCTGCCCGTAATTAAAGGCATAAAAACCGAAAGCGAACGTTTTGCCGGTGCTGTCGATACTTATTGTATTGAAGCCCTGATGCAGGATGGCAAAGCCCTGCAGGCCGGTACATCGCACTTTCTGGGTCAGAATTTCGCCAAAGCTTTTGACGTGAAATTTGTTACGAAAGAAAATAAACAGGAATACGTATGGGCTACATCATGGGGTGTTTCAACTCGCTTGATGGGGGCTTTGATCATGAGTCACAGTGATGATGAAGGATTGATATTACCTCCTAACCTGGCTCCAATACAGGTTGTTATTGTTCCTATTTTCCGTAAGGAAGAAGAAAAAGCACTTGTGCTTAAGAAGGCGGAAGAAAT
>Ga0105239_10004631_pt1 | contig 16344 bp, 14 predicted proteins | sample KBSC44metaG_FD_92761 | JGI IMG/M metagenome (GOLD analysis project Ga0105239, IMG submission 92761) | Corn rhizosphere microbial communities from Kellogg Biological Station, Michigan, USA - KBS C4-4 metaG | ecosystem: Host-associated > Plants > Roots > Rhizosphere > Soil | place: Michigan, USA...
CGGGGGCAGCAGCCTTTGCATCTCCGGCCGGCTTAGCGGGTGCAGCGGGTGCAGCCTTGCTGCTTCCGAGGAATGAATAGCCCAGCACTCCTGCGCCGATCGCTGCGCCGCCGACGAGTAGTGACGTGGAGGACGAGGATGGTTTAGAGGCTTCGCTCGCGTAGGTACGGACGCTCTGGTAGAGGAAGTGGTCAGTATTTTGTAGCGATTGATATCAAAGGCAGAGTGACACAACATCGGGGAGTATTCACTGCAGGGTATGATTTGAAATGCAAGCTTGGGGAGAACAGGCAAGCTTCAAGGGGGACTACCTGGCGGAGGGGAGCTGCACATCGCAGTACTGAACGGGCCAACATCTTCTAGACTTGGCTTCTAAAGATTGACGGAAAGGATGATCAAAGGGAAAAAAGAGTTGAAGCAGATGAAGGTGTCAGAAGGAACAGAAGTGTCGTACCAGAGAACCCGCGTGAGACTGAATTTGATATTGTAATACGGAGCACCTCTGCACAATTGAATTTGACCCAACTGGGATCCGATGGCGTCAATTGGAGTCTGAATTGGGGGGACGACTCGGCACGAGCGAGCTTAGCCGCGCGCTGGAAGGAGCTCTCCCTACGAAAGCTAAAGCTTGGCGGGTGAGCTCCCGGCGAAGAGTTGACATTCATAAGCAAGGCTTCAAGAAATCCATCTAGGACGTGCGGATTAACCATGGGTGTTAAAAATATTTCCAACTTTATACAGAATGTTCTGTCTGTACCGCTCATAGTTCGTCCTCTTCTTCATCCTGACCTCGCCGGCCAGCGCTCCTCAATGGATACCAATTCCATTCGTCAGCGTCACTTTCGTCCAGACAACGTTTTGCTGCCATGTATGCATCAATTCGAGCATCTCTTCTTTCAGCGCTCCCTCCGGCTGGCTGCCGCCCCTTAACCATCGACTGGCTTTTGTGCTTTGGGTTAGGGGTGTAAATGGTTTCTCCCCCTTTCATCCCATCGAAGACCGAATGGTCTATGGAGACCTCCTCAGAGTCGGAATCAATCACTATCAGATTGTCCGGGCGATTACTCTCCTCTGAGGAAGCTCTGCTATGCTTCTGTTCAATCTTTGGGTCATTGGACCTCACATGAACTTGTGGCTTTTCTGATTGACAGTCATCGTCTTTGGACTTTGTATCGTCCGCATTCACTTTTGCGGTTCGATATGACTCCGACTCATCGCCACTCTCTTGTGAGGCAGTCTCTTGACTGTCTCCTTGCTTTCGCTTCCTCTTCTTTCCGCCATCCTGGCCCTGAAGGCCCGCCATTTTCTCAACCTGGAGCCGAACTTCCCCATCATAGAAGAAACTCTGACCAGAGCATAAGTCACCGAAAAGTGACCTCATACTCATATCCTCAGTCCATCCATCAGTATCCACTGTACAGGGGCATATATCTCTAGGTCGAAATTTGCCGACTAAATGGCAAAGTTCCGCATATGATGAGTGGCGAGAATAAGGGAAATGGATAGTCCTCGCCTGGTTGTTCTTGTTTGACCTCCCAATATCTGTAGCCACTGATGGTTGCCAGAGTGAGTCCATCCATTGGGACGCCTTGGTTAGTGCCTCTTTCAGTTCCTGCAGAGAGATATTCTTCTCGTCTTCCGCTGCCAGCACGTCCTTAAGACCATCTATGGGCAAGTTGTATCCACGCAACTTTCGAGATGCTTCGATCATTTTCTGGATGGCTTCTGCTTTAATGTCGTCTTTCAAAGCCCCCTGACAGAAAGTGCCAAATTGCTGTAAAGCAGCAAAATCATCAAATGTGAGCCCCAAATTTTGGTAGAGGTCACCCCACCCGCCCCCAGCCCCAAGTTCTCTGACTTCAGTACCGTCTTTAAGTCTTGAAATGATCGGGCTGATCCAAACGATGTTCTTTTGATTCTTGATCTTTGAGTGGCACGGCGTCCCTGGTTCACAGCTGTGGATTTTGATTTCAATGTCGTTCCTTGCGGTAAGGCAGCCATCATGCCACGCATTGCCCAGGGTAAAGCCAGTCAATGCAGGGCCTTCCGCAAAGCCCATGTTATCAGAAGACCCACCGGAACCTAGCAACTTGATTTGATATTCTTCCACGTGGACAGGTGATTGTAGAACATCAGACAGCGCGATCCATACTTTCTCATAACCAAGCGTCCATGATCTGAAATAGAATAATGTGTCGGCAGGACATTGTTTGACTTTTTGTATCAGCTCGATGAGCCCCTCTGCCTTGGTAGGAAATACATTGTATGGCTCATCATGAGTTGCAAATGTTGTGTCAAGATAAAGACAATCCAAGGGCTTTATGCCGCAAGTGTAGGGCAAAAAGATTGGGTTCTGGACAATCGAATTGACCCACCAAGGCTCCGCACGGATGTCTCCAGTGTAGACGACCGCCTTGTTATCACCTTCAAGTAGGAACATGACCGCACCGGGGCAATGGTTGGCATCGAATAAAGTGACCCTGACTCGGGACTTTGGGCCAAGCTCAATATCAATAGGTGTTTGCAATGGTAACGGTCGAAGAATTGACCTCAAGTGGCGATAGGTTTGCTTTCGAGCCTCAAGAATACCTTTGGCGTAATTGATTCGATGTGGGTATTTCTCCATCTGGAGAAGTAGTTGTCTGGTGGTGATTGAGCAGTAGACGAACGGCATCTTGACTGACTCAAGCCCCAGCAGATGATCACTGTGGACATGGCTGAGGAAAAGCGCTGCTGGCTTTGGTTTCTCCGGATGATTTCTGAAATAGTCGATTCTGATGGTGGGAAATTCCTTGATGAAGCCATCAAACGTCGACATAGCGAAGGGGACATCCCCAGGGCCACAAGCCCTTCCCCAGTGGATTGGCTACCTGGGTATGGAGTATGCAAGGCTGAGATATGCACCCCAGGTGTGAAGTCGGAAGGGGTTGAACTCGGGATAATAACCTAACCGTCTTGACCGTATCTGAGAAGTCAGTCATCAAGCCACCCGGCTGATTTCCGCAATGCTGGTTGCAAGCTGGGAGGGGTAGGGGCCAGGACAGGCTACGACAGGGAGTCAATGGTGGAGCAGCTGTGGGCAGATTGAGGTAGGACCCAGGATCAGGGTACAGTGTCAGGTTGAGGCGTTACAGAATGGAGCCTATTTGTTAGGCAATTGGAACCAGAGTCACTGGGACAGGCTGAAAATGGACCGAGTCGGCCACAAACGGGCTGCGGCCTGCATCAAGGGTTGACGGCTCGAAGTGGAGGGTTTTTGCAGGCCAGCTGACGATGCGAGATGCGTAGCGGTGGATGTGTGGGTTGTTGGCAGTCCCAGCTAGCAAGTAGTAGCTGGTCGTAGTGATGTGGCACGCATCATCTGGACGACTGATTCGGTACTACCAGAAGCACCATGAGAGAAGCCAGGTAACTAATTAATTATTAATTCACTCTTTACTCCCGAGTAGTGATTCGTGGGCGATGGTTGTTTGCGAATGGGTAATATCTCCCAGGGTCCTGCTGTCGTTCAAGGCGCCATCTCGTACAAGTATGGACTCAAGGTCGCTACGAATACTTGACCTGCCTATCTTCCTCGCGCTCATCGTCTTCGTCCCTTCAATTGACTGCCGATTCTACTCCGTACTGCTCCTGGGAATAATTCACTCTCTACTACTAGTCCCATCCCTCCCGTTGAATCATAAATTCATACCTGCCTAACCACCTGTCATCGCCTCGTGGCACTGACAAACGAAACACCCCGTCTTTGTCTCACTAGACGCTTTGAGTTACGAGTACTCTCGGTTCACGGTCCACCGCAGTCATTGAGAAGTTGGCCCCAGCGTGGAATGGGCGGTAGCGGTACTCCGTACCTGAACTATAATCAAAACCGATCATCCCTGCGCCGCCAACAAATGCCTTTGGGATTCTAAGCACCAGCACGACGAGCACCACCAAGAGCCACCACCACGTCCTCCTGCTCCCGACTCCATACTACTACTGACTTAGTAGCTCTCTCTCTCTGTACACTCCATTCCTCCACCACTGCCTCATCCACCACCCTCGTTTTCAGACTCCCATGTTCGATTTAGATACAACGCTGCTCCCCACCGCCTGTTCCCATCTGTCCTCATCCCTACCCGTCTGAAATCTCCGCTTCCTTGACCTCACTCATTCCCAAGACTCTTAAAATCGTACCTCGTCCTCAATCCTTCCCTCCCGCTCCCAACTCACCTCTCGAGTTTACATTTGCTAGAAGATTTGCGGTTGAGCATACCAAGGTCTACGAGTTTCCAATCTCTGGCGCAATCTGCCCCCTTAAAGACACTGCTCAGAAGATCACTCGTGGTCAAAAGGACCTACGTGAACAGCTATTCAGAATGCGGAAACCCTGCATTCCAGACTTGATATACCAAAGGACATTCCCCCGCCCAAAACAGGGTGAACCATCATCTTTCTATGCTCACATTCAACGTCACATAGTGGGAGAGGTTCGGGTGGAAGTGCAGATGTACTATGGAGCATTGGACACACTGGAAGCTCAATATCCCGGGCTTGACTACTCGTATCCTCCACACCGTCGTCGAATGTCCCGCTATCCGTGGCACCGCCGCCTTTTCCGTGTTTTCGACGAACTAAGCTTGACTGACGACGAAATCCTAAATTTGTGCCAATGGGAGGGGACAAGAGCCGCGAAGGAGAGATACGAGCGTGAGGCACAGACCGAAGTCAAGACTACAACAGCACATGACGTGGTTGCAGCGCCCAGAGGAAACGGTCCAAGGATGATCATTGAAGGCTGGCCTCCTTCATCATCTAGTGAAGAATGCTCGACAAATACTCAAAGGGTGGCAGAAGTTGTGGTGACTCCATGCTCAGAGGAGTCTAGAAAGACTCAAGAAGATGTTGACGAGTTGCAATCACCCCCCGCACCTTCAAACGAGATTTTGGATCTTTTACGGACGGCAATTCAATCTCGCTCCAGACTTGAATCTAGTGTGGCCACCACACAAGCATGGGAACAATGGCTGAAAGACGCATTGGAACGACATGAAATGGACATTGATTCGGTCATGACAGCGTTACAAAGTATCGACCCAGAGCCAACCCAGGGACCAGATGATCCAGAAGCACTTTTGTCCCTTCTCAACACCTCCCCAACCCCGGATCTCTCGCCTTCACCTCAGGCACTGTCTCCTCCCGAACATCGATCCTATGACGAGCTTCACACCATGGTGGACCAGTTACAGACAGACAATACCCGGCTCGCTGCTGACAATGCAGCTCTGGCTCTCTTCCTGAGACGAACCCAGACTGAAGCAGCAAGATAGCTGGGTGGTCAGCTGGACTGGTTACACAACATCCGCAGCCACACTCTGAGAAATTTTACACAAGAGTTTTCCTTTTTTTTTTTCCCTTTTGATGATTTTACACCAAAAAGTATGAGCACATGGGACGGCAGGTATTGGCTGATTCGGATACTATTGGGGGCGGGCATATTGATCATTACTACGTATACACTATTCCAGCATGGCGTTTTCACAGTGGATCCTTGAGTTCTCTTTATGAAAGCAGTGAGGACGGGGCAGTAAGTGGACAGGAAGGGCCGGAGTTCAACCCTTTCTACATTTCGTGCACAGCAACTTGAATTGCGTGGTGGAGAGATTTCCCTTTTAATGGATGGCAGGCAGGCACGACGACCAACAGTCAGAATATATAGAGGTCTTTGATCCTGGGAAAGATCGAATTTGTTCTTGTTTTTTTTTGCTCTCGCGGATGGAGGAGTGAGCCTCCAATCCAATACTGAATGCGAATTAGACTGGGAAAGGTTTCGTTTTATATTCTGCATCGTCAGAGCAGAGTCATAGGCGGGGAGAGAGAGAGTCACCTACTATAAGTAAAGCAGAGAAGTAAAGTAAAAGTCGTGCCTACATGAAAGTCCAGGTCCAAGTCGTCCCACACTCCCCCCTCCCGCCCTTCCTCTCCCTCTCATGCATCTCAACCAGTGGTATTCTTCCTCACCACGCCCCTCGCAAACTCGCCAAACGTCAACCCAGTCTTCAAATCCACGACCTCATCCAAATTCGGCTGCGTGAACACCGCGAGCGTGTTCCGCGCGATCCGGGCCTTGGCGTCCGCGACGTTCGCCGGCTCCACCCCCTTGACGAAGTGCGGCACCGCCTTGAACCGGCCCTGCGTGATCAGCTGCAGCGTCTCGCCGGTCTGGAACGCCAGGCTGTCGCGCGGGATCGCGACTTTGTTGATCTCCCCTGTCCGTGACAGGATGTAGAGCCCTGAGGTTGGGTCTGGGGAGGTCGGGAGTTCGGTGAGTTGTGAGGGTGAGGGTGAGGAGGCTGATGAGGAGGAGGATGCGGACTCGTCGACGAACATCGCGGACGTCAGCCCCGTCAGGCAGCCGTGGTCGAGGTGTGTGGTGCACCAGGTATCGTCGACGGTGTCTGCTTGCACTTGCAGGCCTTCCTTGTTCTTCTTCGTCTTCGTCTGTCCGTCTCCACCGGCACCGTTGCCCTCTTCGCTGGGAAAGTAATGCAACAGCCGGGCCTTGCTCGTGCGACTCCCGCGGACGACCCTCTCGAGATATCCCGTCTCGTAGCCCTCGATCTCCTGCTCGGCATAGCGATCACACGCGCGCGCCACCAGGACGGCCGTGTCGATGATCAGGCGGATCAACTGCTCGCTGCTGTTCTGGAAGCCCGGCAGCTCGCCCTCGGCCGGCCACACGCTCGCCGCCGTGTACTCGTCAAAGCCCGGGAACTTGGCGCGGTCGGCCGCGAGCAGCGGGTCCTCTCCTTGCTGGGAGGGCTGGTCGTTGTTGTAGAACGAGCAGTTGATGTAGTAGCTCCCTTTCTTGTCGTCGACCACGCCCTCGCGCAGGCTCTCCTTGCCGTGCGACCAGCCCACCAGGTACTTCGCGTCCGCGTTGGTGAGGCGCTCGAGCGTCGTGGGTGGGAGGGCGGCGAGTCGCGACGCGTTGGTCAGCACGGTGGTGCGCAGCGGTGGGAATGCAGAGGGGAGCCCCGTCACCACGAGGATCCCGAGTGAGGAGGGCCCGAAGGCTTCGAGGAGGGTTGAGAATGGGATGCGGTTGGATTGTAGGTCGGAGAGCGAGACTGTCACTGGCGTTGCGTGCTTGATTGCCATTTTGGTTTCGGGCTTGGTGGTGGGAGGTTGTGTTTTGTCGGTTGATTGGGAGTCTGGGTGTCTTTAGTGTTCAGGTAGGCTCTGCCGCCTGTGAAGAACCAGATCGCTAGATCTTGGATCAAAAAGGGGAAGTGGAATATACAGGGTGGGCAGTAATGGAAATGTCAATAACGAGGTGGTAAGCAACAACTTGACCGTGGGTAGGACTCTATATCACAACCAACAAGAAACATAAAGAACCCACAGAGCCGAATCGCATTCGTGTTTCAGTACGGAGTATAGTACTTGCCCTTGTAAAAAAAAAAGCGATCCTTTGACCACTACTGTGTCGATAGTCGTTGAGGAATCCCTACTCTGGAGTATGTGTGACAAGTCAAATGCAACGCTGTGGTCTATCAAAAAAAATAACCCCACACCCAGTGCCCAGTTATCAAGGGGATTGGGATAAGTCGTTTTGGAGATCTTCGGCGGCCTCCGATGGGCGAGTGGGTGGGCTGGTTGGAGCTTGGGAGGGCGTGGGTCTTGAGGCGGGGAGTTGTGTTGACTTGCCGCTGTTCAGTGCTGGTGCTGGTGGTGGCCTCGCCCAGCCAACCGAGGTTCGTTGCGCTGCCCCTCGCTAACTTGCAGGCATTAATTACTGCCACTGGCTGGTGCCGTTGATCCCTGATGCAGATCAAGCGGGCGCCACTGAAGTCAGAGTCCAGGTAGCAAAAAAAAAAAGATCATCTACAGAAGCATTGCTGCTAAACTTTTGCGGGGCACAGAGCATGGAGAATGGAGTGTTCAAGTTGACATGGGGACCTCATTTTCATTAAGCATTACACCATTACACATGACATCCCCTTGGGTCATCCTTCGCTGTATGTACAAGCCTACGTCTCTTACCACTTTGTCAAGCCAAACCCTTCGAGGAGGTTCGGGAAGTATGGAGTGCCCCAACCCGTCACCGCATCCCAGCCTTGGGTGGCAGGGAAGCCTGAAGTGTTGCAACCGGCAGCAGTGCCATTCGTGACGTCGGTGAACAGCTTGTGCCCATGAGCATACAGCCAAGGGTTGAGGAATCCGATCGGTGGTCTTCCTTCCGTGATCAAAGCGTCGTTCAAAAGTGCGAACACCGCCGCGCAGATAGGTGACGACCCCGACGTTCCAACCAGTCCTAGAGTGCTGCCGTTCCAGATGGTCGGGAAGACTTGACCGATGCAGGAGAGATCGGGGTATGCGCGGCCTGAGGGGGCGTCATGTTAGTAATTTTCCATCTTTGATGTGGTCTGAGCTCGGCTTGTGAGAAAGATTGCTTACCTCCTTTGTTGTAAAACCCGTCATACAGTCCATTGATGCCACCAACGTATCCATCAACAGCCTCGGCCTGGTATTTTGGCTGGGGGAAATAGTTGCTGAAACCGGCTCCACTGGTGAAGTAGGCGCCTGACCGGAGTTTCCTCCACGCAGCAGACTCAGGATAGCCTGTGGTTGCGCCCACGACTGTCACATAGGGGCAGTCTGCAGGGAAGCTGGGCATGAACATATAAGTAGTATTATCCACGTTGCTGTAGCAGGTGTCATCAGCTCCAACACCGAAATCTCCACTGGAAAAGAACAGCGACACGCCTCGAGCGCCCAGCTGTGCGAACTGGTTGCATACTGCTTGTGCATAGGCTTGACTGACTGTCTGCTCGTCATCACCGTACGAGGTCGAGATCACTTGGGGAATGTCTTGTTGTGCTATGATGTAGTTGGCCCACACCAGGAAGGGCTCGTCGCTGTTGGTCGGGGTGTTGATGTCGGGCACAAAAGACGGGTTGCGTCCACCCGTGTGCCAGGCTGTTAATGGAGTGGGATAGCCAACTCCAATCATGTATTCAGCATCGAGGTTAGCTTCTCTGTCCAAGCCTTCTTCAGCAACGTTGGTGCCGTTGTCAGTGACACCTCCAGCAATGGAGATCACTTCGAACTCATGTGCGTATGCCTGCGCCTCTGGACGATACTTTCCGAGGAAGATGCTGATATCTGATCGATTGGTTGCTTCCTCAAGATAGTTGGTGTGGCCCATTTTGTTGACGCCAGCAGATTTAGGGGTGTAGTCCAGGGTTCCGTATAGAGTTCTGACACAGTCGGGCGTAACACTTGTGAAGTTGCACACAGCAGCAACAGTAGCATTTTCTGGAAGAGGAACAAGCGGGGCCGGAGACCAATCGTCGGATACTTCTGTCGCGTGGTTTGAGCGCCTCTTGATTTCATTTCGCTTCTTGTGACCATCTAGCCTGGCCCACGAGTTTGTAGGTTGAATAGTGCTAATGTGCTCATGGAGATACAACGGAAGTGAGTATCCTTCTGTTCGAACCAAGGTCGATCCGTCCATGTGCTCATAGATTGAATATTCAGTGTCAAGCATCTCCTCTATCATGGACAAGGGCAGAGTGATGTAGAGCCAATCTTTGGCAGGACTGTACTTCAAGTGATGGGGTTCGATTCCATGGCTGTCTAACCACTCGTGCACTGCGTCTGATGCTTCATCGGATGGCTTGACCAAGTCGTTCACCTCTTCAGCGGAGAGGTGTTGTCCATATCTGGGATGAAATGGATCCGACACTAACATCCAAGTCAGGAAACAAAAAGGAGGATGTTTGGCTCATTGTTGGCACTTACCTTCGTAGAGATGTCTCTCAAGCTCCGAGAAGCGACCTTGAGAGAGACCTATAGAGAGACTAATCAAATGATTACTTGGGGCTGCTCCCAAGTTTGTCCATGCTCGTGGAGCAGGATGGAAATCCTTGACAGCATAGTCGGTTCGTCGCGTGATAGGGTTAGCTAGGGAAGTTTGGAAACACGACAACAACGAAAGTGATGCCACCACAGTGGTGGAAATGCGAGCAGCGGCCATGTTGGAGCGATTGCTCTCAACCTAAACGAAATGTACCTAGATAGTGACAGAGCGGATGTGAGGAGGAAGAGAACGAAGAGGAATGAATCAAGCTGGGGCGATGTGACCTTCTTGTCTCTTTCCACAGGCAATGTGGAAGCTATCGCATCTACGGAGTACCTCGTACTCCAACTGGACATGCTCTCTTTCCTCGATTGGAAGCCAAAAAACCGAGAGCTTTCAGTGGCTTCGTAAAAGAAGACGTCATCTGGGATGGGGGGGGGTATGTTAACGAGGTCGGCCTTCCCAAATGGAGAAGACTCCGAAAGATAAACATACAGCTGAGGTTGTATTGACGGAGCATCCAGGGCAGTTAGCCCTTGCATTGGCGCGGGAGGAGGGATGATCTCTGCTCTGTTTAAGCTCTGGGGAATTGAGAACAAAGAGCAGACCTGGAGCGACAGCTTGTATTGGATGGAATTCTGATGAGCTTCTGCTTTGAGATTAGAGTGGTTGAGATAGCTCTGGGGGTGGACATGTCACTGGCAGGGTTGGTGGATGTCCCCGAGGACTACCAGATAAGCTTCGACAGGGTTGATGGTGGCAGTTCTTGTTCACTGACAAGCAATGTTGATCCAATGCTACCCTGTTGGCCTCTGGCTTCTCGTCGAACTGCTTGGTACAACTCGACCTGCCTTATTTGGAGTTAGAATTCCGTAAATTTGCCATAGGGACTCATAATGGTGTTGACTGGCTGGCGAAGAGTGTGGCAATCTCTCAATATCTAGAGGGAAGACTGATTTTCGTAGTTCAAGGACCAAAGACGGAGATCACTCTCGCGCCTTTGTTGCCAAACAACCCGAGGCTCTGCAGTACCTCCACCCAGTTTGAGTGAGATGATGGACTTGGTGTTCCTGCAGAAACGAAGCGAGTGTACCTTGTACGAGGTACATGGATTCGGTACAGATTCCAGAGCACCTGGGCATCTAGATGCCTAGGCATGTAGGGAGCCACAAAGCCAGATTCTCGCGATAGCCTTTGACACTGGCCATTGATAGACATCAGCAAACTTAAGCGGAGAAACGCGGAGAAACGAGTCTCCATGCCGAAGACATTTTGTTTTAGGCAGGAACGCCCTGGGAAACCCAGAGCCCAAGTGATTGCCTCGGCTTGTGCCTGCCAAGCCCCTCCCTTCGCTCTCGACACCATTTGATTTATTCACTGCCTGCTCTGTACCTTCATCCTTCTCTAGCCTGAGGTAGAGAGAACCCAGACGATCGCCTGGTTGACTTATTATTTCTCATACAATCCTTCATGCTCCAGACATGGATCGAGGGTAACAGATGCCTGAGACCCGATAGTCACGTTTTTAATAGGGCAATCATGGCTATCCCGCTGGGTGACTACTTCCATCACTGAAATCCGATTTCTACCGCGAACCATTCCAGGCAATCATCTCGCCAATCAACATTCCTTGATGTGGTGCAAGGCAGACAAAGAACAGCCACATGATCGTTGATCCCGATTCCCAGGCTCGTACAAACGAACGAACTCCTACCGCGGGGATTCCGCAGGCAACTCAGCCTGCTCAACACCAATTGCGCTTGTTGAGACCTCAAATGCCTTGACCCGGGCGGCATCGGTAAAACAAGAGGCTAGGCACCGATTCTCCCTACCTCACTTGGCTGGCTTAGACCCAATGGATTTCCTCTCTTATGTGCGTCACGAGTTTCTGAACTACCTCAGCAATGGAATTTATTTACCAAGTCTTCACTCCCATTGAAAGACTTCGTGTCTGCCTGGTTGAAAGTGAGTCTCGATTTTTTGTCTACTGCCCTCGTTTAATATACCTTGTCGTCGCTTCAATCGCAGTTGTTTGAATCTCATATCTCTTCAAACCAAATGCTGCCCCGAGATTCTTTCATTATTATCCAGCCACTTCAGCCTTATCCGGTTTTCTAGTGCCAAATATCCTGCCATAATGTGTAACCTGTTACTTCCGCTTTGCCCTTTCGTTCTCCATTCTGTCGACACATCAACCCGGAATGGGCCAAAATACGGCAGAAATCCTTCAGATGTCCAAATTCTATATTCTTATCTCTCCAAGAGGCCATACTTTAGCCGCACAAGTCGATCAAGAGAGCATCCTTCGCAGATTCAGACAGTCCCATTAGCTCGGGAAACCACCAAGCTCTATAAACGGACAAACTGGCATACATGCCTGTGTGAGTTTGATCACGTGGGAGTCCTTCATCCGATGCCAGGTCCCACCCGCCTCACCTTTGGAATGTCCTACAAACCATGCAAGCGATGCTCCCAAGCGGCTAAGATACTGAAGCCGGTGCGCAAGGGTGGCATTGCTGAAAAAGGCGATCCTTATTAGGATCGCTGCGATTTTGTATGCCCGAGGAGAGTCCTCGAGCATGGGCTAAGAGACCGGGATGACAGCATTGGCGGATATTTGAGATCCTCACCCCAAGTTGAAGATACTGCCAGGCTTGCTCGGATATCTGACACCGTTGAACCCGATTACAGTGGCAGTCACCAGACGCATCGTCAGTATGATCTACCTCAAGGAGATAATACATGCCAGAATGGTCAAGCCCGCCGGAAAGATTCGGTTCATCAAGACCAGCAAGCTCATCCTGAAAAACGGGTTAAAGGAGACTGGGATGCGCACAAATCCAACTACGTTACGCGGACTTTCGAATCTGCGAATATAAGCTACAGCGAGGGCCTCGACCGATATCTTGCCGGCACCTATGCCTCTAAACTTAGCTTGAAAGCATAAGCTTCTCCAATACGTTACACATTTCTTTGGACACCTTTAATTTTTCGACCACAGAGGGGGGGGACCCACGCAGATATAGCAGTATAGCAGATGGGAAGGCCGGCTCAAATCTATCACCATCACTGCACCACCCAGATTGGTGGGTCCGGAACTTCGATATGAGAAGCCCGTTAATTGTTTTGCTTGGAGCACCTACAGTAATTGACTGTGAATTGCGAGGCGGGCGAAAGATATGATATATCTTATGTCTCAGAGCTAGCTATTCAATAATTTCCCTTGATATATATATTCACTAGCCTTTCAAGACAAGTCCCTTCAAACTTGTCGCCTTAGGTCGAACCCCCTCCGGTCCACACGTCTCCGACCGAAATATTATTATTAATCAATCACTGTCTCTCCTGAGTGTGAAAGAGTGCCGGCCATCTCGCTCCAATGCATCCTAAGCACCCAGAATGAGCAGCTACAAGCTCGCCTTGCCCTGGCTCTCAAAAGGCAGCGCCAGCACAGCGATGCCTGCAGCGATGAACAGCGCGCCGGAGGTATACACGGGCGCGACGGTCTCCAGATTCGCAAACATGGCGATAATCGGGGCCATGATTCCGAACACGCGGTTCGCGGTCGCCGCCAGCGCATTGCCCGTTCCACGGTCTTTCGTGGGAAACACCTCCGGCGTGTAGGCATACAGCACCGCGTACATGATGTTGCTGGTGAAGTTGTACGCGCAGTTCCAGCCCAGCAGGGTGTCTGAGGTTCGTGCTGTCGTGGAGCAGTAGAGGAAGACACCTGTCAGTACGGTGGAGAGCGCGAGCGTGCCTTTCCGCCCGAAGCTTTTGATCTCGACCATTGCGCCGCCTAGCAACGCGCCTGGGATACCGAGCACGGCGATGATGGCGGAGTTGCGGTACGTGATGTACGTTGAGCCGTCACCGAATTCGGCGCCGCGGATTGCTTGTAGATAGGGGAGGTAGGCATTTACAGCCTGTGAGAAGGATGATATTAGGTTCTTGAGCTCGGTCAAAGACTCAAAAACAGAATAGGATTCTGGTTGTCTTACGGGTAGCCGAGGGCAATGAAAGCCCATATGATCATGATCAAACCAGTGCTCAGGGCGAGTTTCTTCGTCGCAAACAACGCACGCACATGTGTCAAGTCCACGGACTGCAGCTTTCGCTTGATGGCAGCGCCAGCACTCGTCTGCTGTGCCTGCCCGTCCCCGAGAACCTCGCAAGCTTTCAGATCTGCAAGCGTAAGGCTGGCGGTTTTCCCATTGCGCCGCGCAACTTCATGGACGATTCCGACTGCTTCTTCGTGGTTACCCTTTCCCATGTTGTATTTGGGCGATTCATAGATCGTAAACAGTCCAAATCGGATCAGGAACATGATGAAAGTCAGTCCGCCGACAGCGAGCAGGTAGTACCTCCACCCCATGTTGCGGGACCGGGTGCACGTCTCGTTTTCCTGGCAGGTCAGATTCCCAAGGATGGGCCAGCCGATCAGTGTTGCAACGAGCTGTGCGATTGCCCAATCGATCGACAGCACCGTCAGGAGATACTGATGCGAGCCTGGAAGGAATTCGAGGAAAATGGCGCTGTCGACCTGAAACACTGTAAATGCATGTTCACATAGGACGACCCACCAGTATAGAAGACTTACAGGAAGGTTCCCTCCCACTCCAAACGACCATAGAGCTGCGAAACATCCTATCGCTGCGAAATTGGGTGACCCTGCTGCTACCAGTCCGCTGTGCGATCTGACGTTAGCCACATAGGCAACCACACACATGCTTAGCATATCAGAGTCACCTACAAGACGGCAATGATGCCGAGGGTTGCATTAAAGGCCCATTTCCTCCCAAACACATCCGCGCCGACTGGAAAACCCGTGAGCGATATATTTGGTAGGAGATTGGGTTTCAATATAACCTCTGTCGGTCAGAGGAGAGTGACTTACACCCCCAGAACATGGCGCCAGCAAGCAACCCAATATTTTGCGACAAAGTCAATAGTGGTGGACGGGATGGACTGAACTCATTTGTGACTGCCGTGAATATGAGCGATGTGGAAATTGGCCACATGTTATCCATCGCCCAATCAAAGCCAACAACGATGAAGAGCTGCCATTGATATCGTCTGAAAGAAGGGCCATCACCGAATAGATTCCATAGCTCCAGACGACACATAGACAAATGGTTTGCAAACTCACCATGCTTAGAATCCATCGATCCGTTTGCTGCATTTGAATCTAGGCATTCGCTATCACTCCTCATAGTTAGATTTCTCCAGCGCAATTTCACTACCCTCGACCTGTACATAATGCCGACTCCAGAGGCCCGATGAGACTATTGGTAGTCTAAACCACTGGAGCGTCGCGAGCCTCCAAGGTTTGATGGTGTTTATCGTCAGAACGACACCGAATATACAGGATTATTCTCACCTGTATTTTGGCTTAGGTCTTGAGCCATGAATTGATCGACCATCTACGGAATCGGCGATGGATCTACTGTAAAATTAAGATATAACAGCCCTGAACACAAACCCGTTAGCGAGTCCGGATGTACATATGGGATGCTTTTGCCATGAATCATATGGAGCGAAGAAGAGCCCCTCGGCCTGAAGGTATTGCCCAAAGACCTGGGGCGGAACTTGGAAGGCAACACTACTTAGCCTCGGAAGCCCATTCTAAGCGCCGGCCCGTGACGACCTCCCGTCACATCTTTCCTCCTCCCACTCCTTGTCAGTGAAGAATCCTTCTGATTCTGACCGCACTGTATCATAGCTAAGCGCCTTAACCACCATGGCTATGAAATATAGGACCGCTGTTCTTTTGCACCCGCTTCCTCTATCAGCTAAGAGGAACTGCCAGACCGTCTTAATGCCACGAAGGAGAAGTTCTGGGCAATACTATTTACGGAACTCATTATGGCCCGACAAGGTCGCATTGAGGTCGACCATCAGCTAACAAGATCTGATGCGGTGCTGCTCCCAATCAACTATACTGCTCATCATGGGGCCTCCACGAGGTCAACGCTTGACACATGCCTGTTACTCTAGGCACCAGCTGAAGACCATCACGGATCACTCCCGTCTTCTACTAATCCGCCGCGATGCCGTTTGTTGAAGCGCCCGAACTTTCCCGGGCTAATCTGTCGGTCGCTGAGGCCTTAGAAGGCACAAGAGGTCACCAAATGGGCCTTGTGTCTTCATGCATCTCAGGTTGAGACAGGATTCTGCCTCACACCTCATGGAAGCCTATCCCCCGCTTCTCCCAAGATATTCCCGTCTCCAGTTGTCGTATAAACCTAGCGGTACACCGTGAAACCCGTCTAGGTATATATCAGACGACGATAGTCGCCTGGCTCCCGAGCAATCTTCTTCACTCTGGAGCCCTCATCACTTTCTGGCTGACGAAAAGTATGACGGTGGATAAGGAATTCTCAGATTTCTATCAAGATCTTTATGGCCAACCGCTCGCAGAGCCAAATGACGAAGAAGATGTCAAGAAAATTCTCGGCTGCATTAGAGCACAGCATGGCTCTCTTGACAGTGAAGAAGAA